>Ga0134128_10012480_pt1 | contig 10130 bp, 7 predicted proteins | sample KB31754_FD_96462 | JGI IMG/M metagenome (GOLD analysis project Ga0134128, IMG submission 96462) | Terrestrial soil microbial communities with excess Nitrogen fertilizer from Kellogg Biological Station, Michigan, USA - KB3-175-4 | ecosystem: Environmental > Terrestrial > Soil > Unclassified ...
GACGAGGGGTTGTTCAGCGCGGGGTAGGTAATGGTCACCGCATCGACCGTGACCGGGACGAACAGCGCCGGAGCGGCCAGCCCGTCACCCGCCGCGCCCGGAGCGTCCGCCGCGCCCGGAGCGTCGGCCGGCGCCGGGTTAGCCGTCATCGCCGTGGACAAGATCGCCGCGGACAAAGGAGCGGCGCTCGGGCGCGGTCACCATCTGGATACCGAACGCGGCCGAGTGCAGCGGCGGAGGCGACACCCCCCCGTAGGCGGTGCGCAGCGCCGACTCAAGGCTTTCCACTAGGCCCGTGACGTTGAGCACCCCCCGGTCGGTGTCCCGGAACCCGGCCGTCACGGTCGGCTTGCCCGGCGGCTGCGCCCCTGGCGGGAACTGGCTGCCGCCGCCGATGAACCGGACCGCGACCGCGGGTGGCTGGGTCTGGGACGGGATCACGCCGAAGTGCAGCCCTTCGGCGGGCAGGCTGATCTCCGCCCGGCGCACGAACCCGGCGAAGATCGCGATCAGCACGCTAGGTGCCACCCGGTCGAGCCGCACCGGCGGCAGTACCGGGGCCGACCGCTCCTCGCCGGCGTAGCCGGTGACCGCCAGGGCCGGCGCCCCGGCCACCAGGGCTGAGCGGAGCAGCATGCCGGTCCACACCGGCGGCGCGGCGGCCTGAGCCTCCGGCTGGTCCCCAGCCCGGGCCCTCGGCCCAGCCCCAGCCCGCGCCCTGGCGTCCGCCTGCAACCGCGGCCGGTGCAGCGCGACCAGCTCGGCCTCGGGCATGGCCGCCGCGGCCACCGACAGCGCACCGTCGACCAGGCTGTCCAGCCAGTTCTGGTCGATCACGAAGAATCTGACGGACTCGGCCGGCAGCATCCGCGCATCCGGCACCAGCAGGTTGAACGGCACGTTGCGCAGCTGGCACAGCTCGGCCAGCCACTGGCCTGCCTCGTCGGGCAGATCGGGCGCCGCCGCCAGCACCGCGTCCCGCCCCCCGGCGCTGTCCAGCAGCGCCCGCATGGCCAGGTGCCGCCGTGGCCGCGGGGCCTGGGCGGGCGCCGGGCCGGTGCTCATCGAGTGCCCCTGATCCGGTCGGCCACTGCGGCGTGCGGGTCCTCGCCCGCGCGCAGCAGCGCGTCGACCTCGGCCGGGCTGAGCAGGCCAGGCAGCCGGTGCAGCTGGCTAAGCAGCCCGCTCGGGTCGCCAGGCGGCCCGAACGGCGGCGCCGGGCCGGCCAGCCGGGCCGCCACGCCCTCGGCGATCAGGCGCCGGAGCAGCCGGCTGGTCAGCTGCGGAGTCAGCAGGTCGCCGGGACCCAGCTGAGGGTAGTTCTGGAACAGCTCGATCCGCTCCAGCAACAGCTCGCTGAGCCGGTGATTCTCGCGGATCCAGGTCAGCAGCACGGTGCTGAACTCGCGGTCGGCCAGCGCCAGCAGCCGCCCGGCCTGCCAGGCGGCGGCGAACGAGACGTCGAACAGCCCGGTGTCCTGGTCGTACACCAGCGCGGCCTGGGCCGACTGGTAGATCGGCTGCATGTTCCGCTCCATCCGCACCGGCAGGCACGGGCCCCGGTACCAGGCAACGGTCCGCTCGCCCAGCCGGGTGCGGTAGTCCGCGGGCACGTAGCCGTAGCCGATCGGCTGGGCCAGCGGCCCGGTCGGCGGCTCCAGGCGGAGCGGCCCGATCTTCAGCTCGCGCAGCAGGTCGGCGAAGTACGCGCCCGACGTCGCGCTGCTGAAGGCCCAGCGAGCCAGCGAGAGCAGGCGCACCGCGGTGCGCCCGGGCGGCACCCCGCCGGCGTCGGCCAGATAGCCGGCGAAGCCCTCCAGCGACACCAGGTGCGCGACGTACTCGCCGGTGACGCTGCCGCGCGGCAGCCGGTTGCCGATGACCACCGAGAACTGCCCGGCCGGCTCCCCGCCGCTGGCCCGGACCACCCGCTGCTCATCGGGGCCGACGTCGCGGACATGGGCCAGGTAGGGCAGCTCCGCGGCCAGCGGGGCAACGGCGGCGAACGCTTCGGCGGTCACGTCCACGATCGTGCAGTGCAGGTCAGGAAACTCCAGCCCCCACTGCTTCTTCCGTTCGGCCGGGAAGTCGGGCCCGAGCACCGGCTCGGGCGGGCTCAGGTAGCCGGCCAGCGGCACGGGCCTGCTGCCGGTCAGCTCATCCCGGTCGGACGGCACGTAGTCGCCGGTGCCCAGCAGCAGGATGGCCAGCCACGGCGCGGCCAGCTGGCCGGCCTCGGCCTCGATGCCTGAGCGCAGCGCGATCCGCCAGGGCAGGCTCGGGTCGCGCAGGATGACATGGCACAGCTCGGCCGAGAAGTCGCCGTCGGCCTGGGCCGGCGGATAAACCGCGAGCACGTCGCCCGGCTCCAGCCCGAATCGCGGGCCGGTGACCCGGAACCGCTGCTCGGTCCGGTACTCAGGAGGCGACGCGAACTCGGGCGGCAACTGCACATGCTGTCCGACCACCACCCGGTAATCGTCGGCCGGCAACTCCGGCCGCGCGTCATCGGTGAACTGCACTTCGCCCGGCGGCAGCGTCATGACAGCCGAACCTCCGTGGCCGCCTGGCCCGGCGAGCTGGCGGCCCAGTCCGGGGCCGGGTCGGCGGACAGCCCGTGCTGGTGCCAGCCGGGCCGCGGCGCCACCAGCACGCAGCCGGGATCGTCCGCGAGCTCCGGCGCGGGCACGGCGTACCGCAGCCGCACCCCGCCCGCCAGACCGCCATCCGGCCCGCCACCCGCCGAGGCCGACGCCGGAGTCAGCGCGACCCGCTGCCCGGCCCGGATCAAGAAGGAGTCGGCGGGCGGCTCGGCCAGCCCGTCCGGCGGCTCGCCGTCGTCCCTGACCATGGTCACGATCACCGACCTGACCGCCGCCGGGACCGTGCTGGTGATCCAGCCCCGCCGGGGCCCCGCCGCCGTCTCGGTCCAGTTCTGGCCGACCAGGCCCGCCCCGTCGATGCGGCCCACGCCCCGGGTCGCCCGGCCGCAGCGGATCCGGGCCGGGACCTGCGGCCGGATCACTACCGCCGGGGCCAGCAGCGCCTGCGGGCCGGCCTGCAGCAGCTCCGAGCCGACCGTCCATCCGGCCGACCAGGGGCGCCCGGCCGCCGGGCTGGTCACCACCAGCAGGCTGACCGGCTCCGGGACCGGATACCGGCTGCCAGCCGCCAGCGACCCCCAGCCGACCAGGCGGAACTGCGGGTCAAACGCCGCCAGCAGGACCGGGCCGTCGGCCTCGGCCAGCCGGGTCGCGCCCGGCGCCAAGTCCCAGACCACCGAGGTGCCCGGCGCCAGCCGGACCGCGCCGTCCCCGGCGAGCCCAGCCCGCCCGGTCAGCCCGGCCAGCCCGGCCAGGGCGGCCCGCTCATGCCCGGCGGCGTACCGGTCGAAGACGCTGGCCGCGAGCCGCTCACCGTGCCAGCGGAACACCGCCAGCAGCCTCGGCCCAGGCCGAGCCGCGGCACCTCCGGCCAGCCCGACGACGCCCGCCCGGCGCCCAGACCCGCGCCCGACCAGCCCGGCCAGCCCGGCAGGTTCCTCCCGCGGCCCCGTCGTCCCCGGCGGCCCGAGCAGCGGCGGATCCGCGAACGTCCGCTGGACCTGGGCCGCGAGCAGCGACAGGTCCCCGGACTGCAGCCTCCGGCCCAGGCCCAGCCGGTTCAGCTCGGCCACGATGTCCGCCCGCGCCTGCCGCACCTCCGGCGCCATCACCGTCTCCGCGATCACTGTCCGCGGGTCGGTCACCGGCCGGGCCGTCGCGCCGTCGATCGGGCGGTCCGGCAGCGGCAGCCCGCCGTCCGGCACGTCCACGCTGCCGAGCACCTCGGTCGGCATCGGCCCCGGCCCGGTCCTGGCCGGGGGCGGCGGCGCACCGCGCAGGCCGGTGAAGCCCGGCACCATCCGGGCGTTCAGGTCCGGCTGGCCGTTGTTCACCGTGCCCCACAGCGACTCCGGCAGCCCCGACTCCTGCGTCCCCCAGGACCACCGGCTCACGTCCACCGGCTCATCCGGCTGCCCGCTCCGCAGCCGGTAGACCTCGAGCCGGTGCCTGGTGTCGAGCTTGAGCGAGCCCAGCGGGTAGACGCCCGGCTGGCGGCCGGGGAACGTGGTCTGCGGCGTGTTCTCCGCGCCGGCGATCAGCAGGCTGGCCGGGATCGCCGTCTCCGAGCTCAGCACCAGCTCAAGCGCGGACACCAGCCACACGGTCCCCGCCCCGTCCGGCACCGTCCCGGCCAGGCCGGCGTCCGCCCGTGCCTTGCAGATCTCCTCCCGCGGCGGCAGGAACGACGCCGCGAAGGCATCCCAGTCGTCCAGCAGCCTGCCTCTCACCGGCGGCCGCCCGCCGCCGTTGATGGCGATCGTGAACGAGATTACCCACCAGCTCACCCGGGCCACCCCGGCCACCGGTGGCCCCCACAGCTCCACCTCCGCGCCCAGCTCCACCGTGAACGTCTTGCTTGTCGCGCCGATGGTCAGCGTGTACGAGGCCCCGATCACCAGCCCGATGCGGACGCTGAAGAAGAACGGCCGCCAGTACATGAGGAAGTCGGCGTACGCCCGGAGCCAGGCCCGCAGCGCGCCGGAAGCGAAGGCGATGTCCAGGCGGCCGCCGCCCATCACGCACGACGGCGTCAGCGCGAAGTAGGCGCTGCCCGCCAGGCGCAGTTCCGGGGAGATGGTCCAGCTGATGCCCAGCCGCGGCACCACCGGGTAGTGATCTGGCTTGCGGAAGTAGTCGTGATAGCCGCCGATGGTCAGCACGAAGTCGCCGGTGAAGTCCTTGCCGAACCACAGGTAGAAGGCGAACCCGCCGGTCAGCTTGCACGCCTTGTCGATCACGAACGAGTTGGGCGTGAGCAGGGCGGTCACCTGGACCGTCCCGGCCGCGGGCCGGATCACCGCGATGAGCACCAGCTCGACGTAGGCGTACGGCCTGGCCCCCCAGGCCGCCTTCGGCAGCTGCAGCGAGGCGATCCCCAGCACCGCGATGACCAGCTCGTTGCCGAACTGCACGGTCAGCAGCACGAACGAGTCGATGAGCTGGAACGAGGTGAACTTGACCCCCAGGGCCAGCCAGTAGGAGCCCAGCTCGGGCGGCACCCAGCCGCCGGAGGACATCTTGCCCAGCGCCGCCGCCACGTTCGGGGTCGGCAGGTAGCCGCTGCCCAGCCGCGCGGCCAGCACCAGCGGGAAGTCCTGAACCTGGTCCGGCTCGGGCAGCCGCAGCGCGCGGTTGTAGCCGAAGCCGGCCGCCAGGCCCGTGACGAAGAACGCGGGCGGCCCGCCGAACTGCCCCTTGACCATGCCGAACACGAACAGCGACGGGCTGCCGCCGATCGTCGTGTAGGAGCCGACCGCGACCACGCCGAACCGCCCGATCTGCAACAGCAGCGAGCCGTCGTAGGAGCCGCCGCTGTGGATCAGGCTGCCGCTGAGCGAGGCGGCGCCCGACTTGAACGCGACTCCCAGGCCATCCAGCTGCACCGCCACGCCGCTCGGCGAGATGTCGTTGATGTCGAAGCTGACGACGAACCCGGTCAGGTCGATGCTGAGCACCTTGGTCGCGACCGACGCGTCCAGGGCCAGCCCGAACCGCTCGGCCGTGGCCAGCACGCCGATCCGGCCCAGCGTCAGCGGCCCGAAGCTCTTCTGCACCGGGAACCACTGGACCGGCGGGGCGTCGCTGCCAGCCGGGGGCGCGCCCAGCGCGGGGCGGCGGAACGTGGACGGGGTCAGCCGGAACTGCTCCGTGGCGTCTCCGGCCGCGATCGTGAACGAGAGCTGCAGGCCCTTGGCGTAGGCCGGGCTACGGCCCTTGTGCGCCGGGGGAGGCAGCACCACCTGCCCCTTCGGCACGTCCGCGGAGGCGAAGCCGACCTGCAGGTCCTGGATGGCCAGCCCGCTCAGCATGCTGCCGAACAGCGGCGTGCCCGCCAGGTCAACCGTGGAGCTGAGCCGCAGGCCGGCCACCAGTATGACGCCCTTGGGCTGGCCGGGCAGCGTGACCACGAAGGCGTCGGCCGACCCGTCCGCCGAGCCGGTCACCCCGGCCGCCGCGTAGACACCGAACGACTCGGTGGCCGGGGCGGGGTCGAACCGCACGCCCACCCCGTCCAGCACGATGTCCGGCAGCCAGGCCAGCACCGCCTCAGCCTCCGGCGGCAGCCGCTCGATGACCGAGCGCAGGCTCATCGGCACCGAGACGAACGCGCTGAAGCTCGCGGTGTCAAGGTTCACCACGAGCCGGAGCACGACCGGCTTGTCCTGCGCGGCAGCCCGCTCTGGTGGCCAGGGCATCCGGGCGTCGCCCTAGGCCGATGGAGTCGGAGTCGGCGTAGGGGTCGGGGTCGGAGTCGGCGTGGGCGTCGGCGTGGGGGTCGGCGTCGGAGGGTTCCCCTTGTACACCGATATCGTGATCTCCTTGATCGTCACGGGGCCGACCGGCTGGTTGGTTATACCCGCGCTAACCAGCCAGTTGTCCTTGTCCAGGAAGATGAACTTGGCCAGCTCCTTGGCCTTGGGATCGTCCCTGCGCTGCATCGTCAGGATGAACTGGTAATCGCCGTCGGAATCCGATCCGGGCAGCTTGCCGGTCAGCGTGAACGTGGTCTCCTTGTAGGAGATCCCGATATCGACCTGGCCGCTGACCGGAAGGCCAGCCGCCGCGTCCGGGTCGGCCCCCCCGACCCGGATCTGGGGCGCCTCCCCGCCGGGATCAGCGGCCACGATGGCGGACGCGACATGCCCGGCGAGCTCTGCGCCCACCGCCTCGATCGGCTTGCTCGGCTCTGACGACCTGGTTTCTCTCGGCACTGCCCTGCCCTCCTGATGGTGACTGCGGCCCGCTAGCCGCTGACCTCGACGGTGATGCTTCGTACCTGCTGATCAAGCCCGGCGGCGACGAGCGTGTACTCGGTGGTCGCGGGCACGGTGACCGCGGCCGAGCCCTCGGCCGGAACCGGTCCCACCCCGTGGTCGACCGAGCATGACGAGGCAAACTTGGTCCGCCAGCGCAGCGTGACCTGCTCCCCCGGCCGGACCGGGCCGGGCGGGTCGCTGACGAACTCGGCCACCTCGACCGGCGACACGGTGACCGTCCGGGTCTGCGTGGCCATGCCGCCCGCGCCCAGGGCCCGGATGGTGAAATCGGTGGTATGCGCCACCGGCAGCCGGACCGCTCCCGACGCCGGGGACGGCAGCGCGACCGGCCCCGGCGCCAGCGTGCTGTGCTCCGCCCCGGTGACCTCCCACTCGATCGTGACCGCTCCGCCCAGCGCCACCTGAGCGGGCGTCACGTCGAAGCGCTCGATCCGCGGCGCCTCGCGCCCGGCCGCGGCCGGGCGGTCCTTGACCACCGTGACCGGGATCGGCCCCGGCTCGCCGGCCTGGAACACCTCGATCCGCACCGATCCCGGCATCGTGTTCACCACAATGTCCTTGATCACAAACGACGCGCTGCCGCCCGGCGGCAGTCCTGTCGCAGGCGGCAGCGGCACCGCGTGGCAGGCGCCGTTGCCGCTGGTGAAGATGGCCCACGGCGTGGTCTCGCTGACGTCCACGGCAAAGGTGGTCGGATCGGTGGTGAGCGCGCCCTCCTTGTCGATCGGGTCACTGGGGATCACGATCCGCAGCCGCGGGCACTCGGCCGGCTCGGCGCTATCGTTGGACGCGGTGATGGTGAGGCTGACGATGCTGCGCTTGTCCCCGTCCGAGTACGGGATGGTCTCGGGCGCGACCGAGCAATTCAGGACCGGGGGCGCCAGCGGTTCCGGTTCTGGCATGCCGCGGCGCCTAGTAACCCACCTGGACGCTCTGGTTCATGCCGAAGCTGACCCCAGGCACGTGGGTGACCTCGACGATCTTGCCCTTGCTGAGCAGCCAGCGATCCAGCTCGTCCATGTTCTTCCTGTATCCGCCGTCCGAGCCCTTGGGGTGGGCGTAGATCACATGGACGTGCCGGTAAAGATGCTCCTGGGCGTCGATCGCCCTCATGATCTCCTTGAACGTGGCGTTCGGGACAGAGCCGGTGTTGGCGTGGTAGACGTAGCCCTTCAGGTCGTCGGAGCGCTCCCGGTTGACGAAGCAGACCGCGGCGCAGGTCTGCAGCCCCATCGCGCGCACCAGGTACGGGTCTTCCCCGAATATCACCGCGTGCCCGTTATTTTCCGAGACATCGATGACCTTACCCTTTGCTTCCAGCACCGAGAAGGTGATAACAGGAGGATTTTTCTCCAGCGGGACGCTTGTCTCGACGACGTACTGAAATAACCGCGCTTCGTCGCCAATATTCTCGGACGCCCGGACGTGAGTTATCATTGGCTCCCCTCGACTCCTCCGTTGCGCGCTAGCTGCGCGTGTCCCCGGTCGAGACTCTAATGAGATACGACCCCGACCGGCACTTACCATCCCGCGATGCTTGCCTTGCCTGCCGTCAGTCGTCGGGCTTGGTCTCCCGCAGGTGCCAGTCCGCCAGCGGCGGGACCGGGTCCGCGTCGAGCACGAGATGCGCGCCGGCTCCGGCCACCGCCTGAAGTCGGTAGTTGGAGTCCTTCCGGCAGCGGATCCGGAGCACCTCGCCGTGGGCCGCGAAGCTCCAGTGCTGGTTCTCGCTGTCGTGATGTGCCTGCTCAACCCGCACCGGGTTATGGCCGCCGTCGATGTTGGTGAGGTGGATGTTGGCCGGCGGCGGCGTGCGGATATCCGCCGCCGTGCGGACCAGCCAGTAGCCTTCGTGCCCGGGCGCGTGGTGGAACAGCCACGCCCGGTGGCGGCCGTGTACTGCGCCGGCCTGGCAGATGATTCTGCCGTCGGCCTGAGCCACCAGCTTGAGCTGCGCGCCGGAGGGATCCGCGACTATTTCGAAATATCCACCGTTATAGGGCTTGACAGGCACCTAGACCTCCAAACGGACGCGACTGCGGTTATGCGTCTATGCCTGCCGCAGACGATAAACCCGGCTGGCCGCTGCGACTATATCCTGCCAGTCACGTTCTTATAACTGCGCAAAAAAAGATGTCCTTTTCTGGATTTTCGGGCTGCTGGGGCAAGCCAATACTCGCGGACCGGTAAGTGTTCTTCCGCGACGCCATTCCCTAGAGTCGTCAGGGTCAGCGGGGCTAGCGGGAGGCCGACGATGCTGGACTACAAGATCACGCCCAACGCGGTGCCGCGGACGGTAAGCCCCGCGGAGCCGAGCGTGGTCACGCTGATGATCACGGTGACCAACAAAACCGGCACCGCGGTCCCCGTGCAGCGGCTGACCTTCACCATCCAGGCGGGCGACGGCCCGGCCGACCTCACCGACACCGAGCACCTGGCCGATATCAAGCCCGCGGCGGGCAGCGGCACCCCGTGGAAGTTCTTCCGCGGCGGTGACGGTGACGGCCGGTTCTTTGCCTACCCCAATCCGCCGCACGCCGGCCTGGCCGCCGGCGAGAGCGTCGCGTTCGTCCTGTCCCAGGTGACAGTCAACCAGGCCATCGGCCACGCCGGGATCGGCGTCCGGGAATCCGATGCCGCCAGCCTCGGCGAGACCGCCCTGAGCATCGCCAAGGAGGAACCCGGCCTGGCCATCACCGAGTTCCTGGCCGGCCCGGTGCAGATCATCCCCGGCCAGACCAGCGTGCTCACCTGGAACACCGTCGGCGCCAGCACGTGCACGATGACCACCGAGCGCGGCACCCAGCCGGTAGACCGCTGGGGTTCCATGCACGTCTCCCCCCAGGAAACAACGGTTTACGCGCTCTCGGCCGAGGGTGACGGCCGCACCAAGATCCAGCAGGTGATCGTGACCGTGGCCACGGTGAAGATCCACAGCTTCTCCGCCACCCCCCGAAACCTGGCCCAGGGCGACGAGACCACCTTCGCCTGGGAAACCACCGGCGCGGCGTCCTGCACCCTCGACCCTGGCGGCATCGCGCTCGAGCCGCCCGCCGCCGGGAAGCTGACGCTGCCCGTGGAGGTGAGTGCCTTCTACACGCTGACCGCCACTGGCTTCGGCCGCGAGATGCCCCTCACCAGGTCGGTGACCGTCATGCCGGTCGAGCTCACCCGGTTCGGCGCCGCCCCGCAGCTGGCGCCGGCCGGCGGGGAGGTGGCCCTGAGCTGGGACGCCAGGTGGGCCAGC
>Ga0134128_10012481_pt1 | contig 10130 bp, 7 predicted proteins | sample KB31754_FD_96462 | JGI IMG/M metagenome (GOLD analysis project Ga0134128, IMG submission 96462) | Terrestrial soil microbial communities with excess Nitrogen fertilizer from Kellogg Biological Station, Michigan, USA - KB3-175-4 | ecosystem: Environmental > Terrestrial > Soil > Unclassified ...
GCGGCGGCCTGCTCGTCACCGGCCTCACCGGGCTGGGTGACGCCGAGCGTGGCCAGCAACTCACCGAGGTCCAGGTCGTGGGTCCAGCTCAGGCCCTGGCAGGGGTGGTGATCCGTGTCGATGGGTGCTGGCACCTGGATCACCTCCGCCGCGAACGCACTACCTTATTCATCTTCTTCGATAAGAGTAGCGACCACCTCTGACAGTTTGACTGCCCAGACGAACGTGATAGCAAAATTCGCTGAAATTAGTGGGCGGCTGAACGGGCCTGCGTGGCCACGCTGATCTCCATTAGGCCGAGGACCAGTAGCCAGACCCCGACGATCACCGACAGCGCGACGAGGGACAGGCCGGGCTACAGCCCGCGGGCGGTCCTGGCCGCGGCGGTCTTGGCCGCCACCTCCTCCAGGTACTGCCGCGCCTCGCCCCTGGTCGTGATCCCCGCGACCCGCGCCTCGATGGCCGGGCGCTGCTCCGGCGGCGACAGGATCACGTCGTACCGCTCGGCGATATGCAGGAACCCCGGCAGGCTCCCGTTGTCCACCGGCCCCTCGTCGCCCGCTTTCCCGGCCACCTGGGCCAGCACGGGCGTGGCCGCCGGCGCCGCCGCGGGTCCTGGCAGCGTCTCGGGCGTCGCACGGGGCGCGGCCAGTGAGACCAGGCCGGTCACGTCGCGGGCGTGCCGATCGCGCTGCGTCAGCGGCGGGAGCCCGAACAGCCTCTCCACCGTGGCCGGAATGGAGGCGTGGTCGTAGGTCCGGTGGTCGATGAGGTTCTGCGGGACGCGCGGCGACACGATCACCGCGGGCACCCGCGGCCCGTACTGCTCGAAGGTGAAGCCGAACTTGTTAACGTCCCCTGGGGTGACGACCTTGTCGCCGGGGGTCACCGCGCCGCCGGGAACGGCGCCGACATGATCGTAGAAGCCGCCGTGCTCGTCCCAAGTCACGATGAGCAGGCTGGTCTTCCACAGCGGCGAACTGCGCAGCGCCTCGTAGGTCGACTTGATGAGCCGCTCACCGGACCGCACATCGTCGAGCGGATGCTGGGACTGCCCGCCGCGGTAGGTGTCGCTGGTGAGGTCTCCGTAGTTGGGCTCGATGAGCGTGAACTGCGCGGGATAGCTGGCGGCCGCGATATCGGACGGGAACTTGCTGTACGGGTGGGGGTCCCAAGGCGCGATGCCCTTGAGGCCGCCCGCGACGGGAAAGCTGCCGCTGAGCGGCCCCTGGTCGCCGTGGTAGATGCGCCAGGACTGGTGCGCGCGAGACAGTGCGTCGAACAGGCTCCCGTGCTCGAAGCCGAACCCGTCGACGGTCATCCACTCGGCGATCTGGGTGATGCCGGGACTGTGGTCCAGCCCGCCGGACGAGGCGGCCATCATGAAGAAGCGGTTGGGCCAGGTCGGTCCCGGCATCGACGCTCGCCAGTCGTCGCAGACGCAGAATTCCCTGGCCAGGGCCGTGAGCACGGGAAGCTGCGCCGGGCCGAAGCACTTCATGATCTCGCCGGGATTGGCGCCGCCCGACTTGACGTAGCTGTCCACATAGCCGGTGGCGTTGACCGGCGGATACGCCCCGCCGGGAGGGTAAACGGCGCCGGGGCCACAGAGCTGGACCAGGACGTCAGTGAACTCGTGGCCGGGATCGAGCGGCATGGACCAGTCGGCGGGATGGCCGACCTTGAATGTCCGCCCGTTATAGGTGTTGGACTCGCCGCCGCTCAGTCCATTGATCGCGGTCGGCCGACCGGTCTGCGCGTCCTTTCCTGTGATCCCGGAAAAGCCGAGCATGTGGTCCAGGGAACGGTTCTCCAGCATGAGCACGAACACGCGCTCGACCAGCCGAGTCGAATCAACGGTCACCACATGCCTCCCGGCGCCTGAGGGGACTGGCCCGGAGCTTACCCCCGGCCGCTCGCATTCCCTGGATCTGCCTGGCTGGCGTCGTACAAGTCCAGGTAACCCTCGACCGCCTCCCACAGCTCATTCTCGGGATAGCGGCCGAACCCCCGGTGCGCCCGGCGCCACCGCTGATCCCAGTAGGAGTCACGCACGCCGCGCAGCCGGGCAAGCGCCGCGGTCAGTTCCCCGGCCACCTGTTCCCGCTGTACCTCCGGCGGGATCTCCAGCCGCGGAAGATCTCCAAAGCGACGCTCGGTGAGCGCCTGCAGCACGCCCTCATCAGGCCCGTCTTCGCGGGACCAGAACCGCACCGGCTGGCGGATGCGGTGATTGGTGACCGAATCCTGGTGTGACCGCCACCAGTAGGAGTACCCGCCCTTGTTCAGCCGCAGGATGTCCTCCAGCCACATGGCCTGGCGCGGAGTTGACTCCCAGATGACCTTAGAGGGCGGCAAGCCCAGGACGAGTACGACCTCGACGGTTTCCAGCTCATCAGGTCCCTCGAGTACCTCTCCGAACGCGTATGCCTCCAGGAGAAGCGGGTCTTGGCCGGGCAAGGCGCGCTCCATGTCACACGCACTGGCCAGGATCCGGAGCTTCTCGACGGCACGCCGGTAACGCATACCACCAATCGTGGCACGAGCGTGTCCCGCAGATCTCGGGTCCGCGACCGGGCCGCGATCAGTCCGCGTCGGCCCCGCATCCGGTCCGCGACTGGGCGGACGCTGCTTGCCTGCCGTACCGGCCTTAACATGCCCCCCGGCAGGCCCCTGCCATCTCCGGCGCCCCACAATGCGGCCGATCGGATTCCGCGTTGTGACCCGGCCGAAAAGCATGGCCACGACGTGGTTGTTGCTCTCACGGCGTTCTAGCGACGTGAGCGCAACAGCCACGTCGTTCGGCACTCACCAAGATCACGATGCGAAGCGCTGCGCGGGCTGGGAGCGCCGACCGGGCCCGGCGCCAGCACCAACGACGGGCTGGCCGACATCTCAACGCCGAGGTCCGGCGGTACAAGGCGGCCTTCGCCGCCGAGCTGCGCCAGCTCCCGGCCCCTGCTGCGCACCGCGAAAGCCACCCCATTGCTCCCAAGCGGCCCGTCTCGCCAGTCCGGCAAGAGGTAATTGCCGCAGCGCGCACCCAGAAATCACTAAGGTAATCATCAGGCAGCTGACCTGGGCAGTTACCGGACATCGTGCGCGTAATGACAAGCAGGGGGATCAATTATGGCAATAATGAAACGTGTGCCCATTATCGCCGCGCTGGGGATGGCCGGCTATTTAGCGGTGCTTCCGCTCAACACCTCACTGGCCGACGCAGCCGGGCCGGTGAGCGTCCACCTCACCACCGGGCACGTCAGCCGGCTGATGCATTCTCCGCGCGGCATCGCGGGCCTGCCGGGGGTCAAGCGGGCCCGCTCGGCCCACGCCCTGGCGCTGCCGTTCCGGTCGCCGCTCGGGCACGCCAAGCCCACCCCGGCCGGCCGCAAGACCCCTCGCACCGCCACCCAGAAGCTCACCCAGAAGGTCACCAAGGCGACGGGCGGCGGCTCGGGCGTGCGCCCCGCTAGCGGCGCGCACGCCTTCAACGGGCTCAGCGATCAGGACTCCTTCCGCCTGAACGGGTTCCCGGTCACCCCGCCCGACCAGGGCCTGTGCGTCGGCCGGGATGGCAGCCTGCGCGGCCGGCCCGAGGCGGTCTGGGAGCCGATCAACCTCGCGGCCAGGGAGACGACGGAGACCGGCCGGCGCCTGCGGCCCGACATCAGCCTGACCACGCTGTTCCACGACCAGTTCGCCACCGGCGACGTCCGGTGCCTGTATGACCCGGCCACGCGGAGCTTCTACTTCACCGAGATCGGGTACCCGGTCGCGACCGGGCCCCAGGCGGACGGCAACAACACCACCGTCGACGTCGTGGTGCTGAACGCGCGGGGCGTCGCGGCCTACCAGTTCGACACCTCGCTGGGCGGGACCTGCTTCGGGGATCAGCCCAAGACCGGGTTCGACAACAACGCGCTGGTCATCTCGACCGACGAGTTCTGCGGGCCGACCGAGTCCAACTACGAGGGCGCGATCGTCCTGGCCATCTCCAAGTCCCAGCTGGCCGCCGAGGCCGGCCAGGTCAACGACGCCGTGCTCGGGCCGGTCTCGCTGTCCGGCCTGCCGATCACCGGGCTGGACCCGGCCATCAACACCGGCACCGGCAGCGAGTACTTCGTGAACTCGTTCCCGTTCCAGCTCAACGGCGACAACAACCCGGCCGCCAACACGCTCGGCCTGTGGACGCTGAGCAACGACGCCTCGGTCACCACCGGACACGGCTCGCCGGTGCTCACCGGCCGGCTGATCAACAGCGAGCAGTACGCGTTCCCGCTGCCCGCCGCCAGCACCGGTGACGGCTCGACCCACGTCCACCAGGGCACGGTCGTCACCTCGGAGGCCTACCTCAACCCGGACGACAGCCGCATCAGCGGCCCGGTCAACGTGACCTGGACGCGCGGCGGGATCCGGCTGTGGACGGCTCTGGACAGCGCGGTCCGGCCGAGCGGCGACACCGCCGACCGCGACGGGGCGGCCTGGTTCGGCATCGACCCGGTCCGCCAGCGGGTCACCAGCCAGGGCTACGTGGCGGCCCAGGGCGCCTACCTGCTCTACCCGGCCGTGGTCGCGCCGCGGTTCGGGCGGCCCGCGATGGTGTTCACCGTCACCAGCCCGCGTCTCAACCCGGCCGCGGCGTTCACCACGCTGGGCAGCCGCTTCATCGCGCTGGTGGCGCCCGGCTCGGGCCCGCACGAGAGCTTCTCCGACACCCCGCCGTACAGCCAGGCGCGGTGGGGGGACTACTCGTTCGCGGCCGCCGATCCGAGCGGACACGGAGTCTGGCTGGCCACGGAGTACATCCCGCCGGCGCGGTTCCAGAACCCGCTCGACAACTGGGGCACCTTCGTGTTCGAGGCGCCCTAGCCGGCCGGAGTCAGAGCGTCAGGTGCTGGGTCCCGCGGCCGGTCAGGCAGACCGCGAGGCCCAGCACCCCGACATCCCGCAGAGTGAGGTCCGACAGGCCCGCCGTGACCGTCAGCGTGATCACTATCTGCAGCAGGAGCAGCGCGGCGATGGCGCCGGCCAGCCGGGGCACGATGCCGGCGATCAGCGCCACGGCCAGGACCAGCAGCAGCCAGCCGTGGGCGAGGACCAGCACCACCGCCGCCGCCGAGGTGCTGGCCAGGACCGGCACGTACCCGGTCCACAGCGCCGGCTGGATCAGCTCGTGGTAGCCGAACCAGGCCAGCACCAGGCCGAGCAGGACCCGGCCCGCGGTCGGGGACCAGTCCGCCACCAGCCGCTCGCCGGAACTAACGGAACTCGCAGCGCCGCTGGTCATTGCAGGATCCGTCCCCTCGCGTCGGTGACGACCAGGCCGTCGTCGCCCAGGTTGTAGTCGCTGCTGTTCGAGTCATCGCCCATCGACGCCTCGACCACGTACACCCGGGCACCGCCTGCGTAGAACTTGGGTGGCTGGGCCGGCTGGCCGGTGACGCCGGCCGCCACCAGGAGGCCGTTTCCCCGCGTGTGCACCGAGATCGACAGGCCGGTCATCGCCGCCTTCGCCGGTGCACTCGGTACGCCCGGCCAGATGCGGAAGGCGTACGACGCGAAGGACTGGGAGCGGAGCAGCGGCCCGGCACTCGGACGGGCCGACGCACTCGGACGGGCCGACGCACTCGGACGGGCCGACGCACTCGGACGGGCCGACGCACTCGGCACCAGCGCGGCGGGCAGCGCCGACCGCTCATGTGCGCCCCAGCCATGTATCGCCAGCACCACGCCGACTACAGCGGTCGCGGAGAGCAGCACGAGCCCGCGCGTGCTGGCCAGATTTCGCGTGCTCATCGTTCATCCGGGAATGCACTGGGTGCCGCCGGTCTTTTGGACGTCATGGCGCCAGAGTAATTCTCCGCCACTGTTTGACTATGGCCAGAAGAATTCAGATCTCACTAACTATTGTTCAGATCCGGTTAAGGACCCCGTGCGATAGCGCCGACCTGGTGAGCGAGGGCCGGCTGCCCCGCCTGGACGGTCAGGCGCCGTAGGACGGCGGCGCCGCGTCTGGCTGCGTGGCCCAGTCAGTGACAGGGCTGGATCCCAGCACGAACCGAAGGGTCCCACCGTCAGCGAGGGCCTGGGATGGTGCGCTGGCACGATTCCAGAAGCGACCTTGCCATGTTAGTGATTCAACGTAGGGTGCGCCCGAGTAGGCGCCCGCAGCGAGGATGGTCAGCGCCCGGCCGGAAGGCAGGCGAATCACCGAGCGGGGGAACACGGGCGAGCCGAGGGCCAGGTTGGAGGTGCCGGGTGTCATCGGGTACATGCCGAGGGCGGCCCAGACGTACCAGGCGCTGAGGCCGCCGAGGTCGTCGTTGCCGTCGCCGACGCCGTCGGGGGTGTCGGTCCACAGCTCGTCCTCGGCCCGGCGCACCGCGGCCTGGGTATGGGCGGGCTGGCCGATGTAGTCGTACTCCCAGGGCAGCTCGAGGCTGGGCTCGTTGCCGAGCCAGGCGTCGCCGTCGGCGCCGGTGAGGTTGCCCAGCACGGTGCCGAGGTAGTCCGACATGGCGTCGCGGCCGCCCTTGGCCCTGATCAGGCCGGCCAGGTTGAACGGCACCATGCCGGTGTAGATCAGGGAGTCGGCCTCGACGAACCCGGACGTGCTGCGCGGCTCGAAGCCGGGCTCCCAGCTCCCGTTCAGGGCACGACGCTGGTCCAGGCGGCTGACCGGGTTGAGCACGTTGCGCCAGTCCTGAGCCCGGGTGCGGAACTGGGCCTGCGCGGCGTGCTGGCCGAGCGCCCCGGCCAGGGCCGAGATGGCGAAGTCGTCGGTGTCGTACTCCAGCGTGGTGGACACGGGCTCGTAGTAGTTGCAGCAGCCGTAGGCGCCGCCGACCGGCACGTAGCCGAGCTGCTCCAGGTAGCCGATACCGGGCCGGTCGGGCCCGGGCCGGGTGGCCTCGGCGATCATGTCGGCGAGTGCGGTACGGACCGCGAAGCGGCGGGCGCCGAAGGCGTAGTAGTCGGCCAGCACGGCGTCGGCCGGGTCGCCGACCATGAAGTAGGTCTCGGCGTTGTTCTGCATCCACTTGGGCAGCACGCCGCCCTGGGCGTAGTCGTCCAGCATCGACTGCGCGGCGTCGCTGGCGGCGTCCGGGTCCACCAGCGCCTCAAGCTGGGCCTGAGCCCGGTAGATGTCCCAGCCGGAAAAGTTGGTGTAGAACGCGGCGTGTCCGGGGTCGACGGTGTGCACCCGGCCGTCGACGCCCAGGTACTGCCGGTTGTCGTCGCTGAACACGCTGGGGTACAGCAGCGAGTGGTACAGCGCGGTGTAGAAGACGGCCTGCTGGGCGGCCGAGCCGCCGCCGATGCGGACCCGGCCCAGCAGCGCGTTCCAGGCCGTGCGGGCCCGGCCGGAGATCGTGGCGAAACTCCAGCCCGGGTCCTCGGCGGCCAGGTTGAGCCGCGCGTTGGCGGCCGACACGTAGGAGATCCCGGCCTTGGTCAGCAGTCGCCCGCCGCCAGACCCGAAGGTCAGCGCCACGGTGGCCGGCCCGCCTGCCACCTGGCCATACCTGGTGACCCCGGTGAACGGGCGGCTGAAGCGCAAGTCAAAGTGGACCGTGTACCGGTTCCCGGCGCCGCAGAAGTTGCCCGACGTGGCCGAGCCCTGGATCTCGGTGTGGCTCACCACCGTGAAGCTGGTGGCCAGCACCTGGCGCTGGCTGCCCGCCAGGCGCAGGACCAGGCCGGCCGGGGCGGCGCTGGCCGGAAAGGAGAAGTCGGCCAGGCCGGTCCGGGTCGTGGCCGTGAGCTGGGTGGTGACGCCGTTGCCGAGGTTCGCCCGGTAGTAGCCGGCGCTGGCCGCCTCGTCCGCATGCGAGAACGAGTCCGTGGCGGCTGGCGTGGCCGCGCCCACGACCGGCAGCACCGGGATGTCACCCGCCGCGCGGCAGCCCGGCCCGCCCAGGTGGGTCAGGCTGAACCCCGTGATGGCCGAGTCACCGTAGGCGTAGCCGCCGCCGTCCGGCCGGGACGTGGTGTCCGGGCTCCACTGCACCATGCCGAACGGCGTGTCCGCGCCGGGGAAGTCGTTGCCGTCGTTGGCCGTCCCGATGAACGGGTTGACCTCGGCCGCCGGGTCAGGCACGAGGGCCGCGCTGGCCGGGTCCGCGCCGGCCAGCACCCCCGGCAGGATCGCGGCGGCGAGCAGGGCGGCGACGGCGCCGATGGCCAGGCGCTCCCGAACCGCCCACGCTGCCAAGGCGCCACTCCCCAAAACCGTCAAAAGCCCAGCGGCGCTACTCCAACCTGGGCATTTACCAGCTCTTTACGTTATCAGCCAGATCGCTCCGATCAAGGGGAAAGTGCCCGAATGCGAACTTCTGGGTGCAACTCAGGGGTTCCTCGGCCTGGCCGGCGGGCAGGTCAGGTTTCAGGCGGCATTCGGTGTCTGGCCATCCGGCGCTCAACCGGGCGGCAACGGGGCCTCGCAGCATGGCATGGCACGGAAACGTCTGCCTGAACGGGTGGTCCGCCCAGCTCAGGCATGGAGCCGACCCTGCGAAAGGGCCCCCATGAACGACACAGCCACGCCTTCCGAGGGCACCGGCGGGTTCAGCCGGCGCCGCCTAATCGGCGGTGCCGCCGCCGCGGGCGGCCTCGCGGCGGCCTCGCTCGCGCTCCAGCCCAGCGTCCGCAAGGTCCTGGCCGCGCCCCAGCCTTCACCCCGGCGCCTGGCCGACATCAAGCACGTCGTGCTGCTCATGCAGGAGAACCGCAGCTTCGACCACTACTACGGGACGCTGTCCGGCGTGCGCGGCTTCAGCGACCCCCACCCGGCCCGGCTGCCCAACGGCCGCCCCGTGTTCTACCAGCCCGACCCGTCCAACCCCGACGGCTTCCTGCTCCCCTACCGACTGGACACCCGCAGCAGCGCGGCCGCCGCCGTACCGTCGCTCAGCCACAACTGGGGCCCGCAGCACTCGGCCCTGGACGGCGGCAAGATGGACAGCTGGGTGCCCGCCCACATCGCTGCCGATGGCCCGGTCAACGGCCCGTACACCATGGGCTACTACACCCGCCAGGACATCCCGTTCCAGTACGCCCTGGCCGACGCATTCACCATCTTCGACAACTACTTCTGCTCGGTGATCGGCCCCACCGGCCCGAACCGCGACATGTGGCTGAGCGGCACCATCGACCCCAACGGCGTGGCCGGCGGCCCGTCACTCACCACCAGCGGGCTCAACGCCGAATTCACCTGGACCACCTACCCCGAGCGCCTCGAGGCGGCCGGCGTGAGCTGGAAGTTCTACCACGAGGCCAACACCGCCACCGGCCTGGCCACGCTGAATCACTTCACCCAGTACTTCACCGCCCAGCCCGGCAACCCGCTGTACGACAAGGCCATCGCCAACTCGCCCGTCGGCAGCTTCGAGTACGACGTGGCCACCGACCAGCTGTCTACCGTCAGCTGGCTGCTGCCGCCCACCGGGTTCGACGAGCACCCCAACGCCTCGCCCGCCGCCGGCGCCACCTACGTGGCGGCCAAGATCGACGCCCTGGCCGCCAACCCCGACGTCTGGGCCAAGACCGTGTTCATCTTGTCTTACGACGAGAACGACGGCTTCTTCGATCACGTCATCCCACCGATCCCGCCGCCCGGCACCCCCGACGAGTACGTCACGCTGACCTCCCAGTCCGGCACCGACGGCGACGACCTGCCCGTCGGCCCCGGCTACCGGGTGCCCTGCATCATTGTGTCGCCGTGGACCGTCGGCGGCTGGGTGTGCACCGAACTGTCCGACCACACCTCGCAGCTGCGGTTCCTCGAGCACATCACCGGCGTGACCGAGACCAACATCAGCCAGTGGCGCCGGGACGCCGTCGGCGACCTGACCTCGGCCTTCCGCTTCGGCCAGCCCGACTACAACCCGCCGTCACTGCCCGACACCGGCGGCCAGTACAACCTGTCCCAGAACGAGATCAGCCAGTTCCCGCTGCCCACCCCGCCCACGACCAACCAGCAGATGCCCCGCCAGGAACCCGGCCACCGCCCCCACATCCCCTAGCCGTGCGCGCCGCGGCCGATGGAAGGGCCTGGTGAACTACCGTCGATTCGGCAGCCGTCGCGTCGAACTCAAGGATCAGGACGACCTCAAGCCCGCGCCAAGTAA
>Ga0134128_10012482_pt1 | contig 10129 bp, 10 predicted proteins | sample KB31754_FD_96462 | JGI IMG/M metagenome (GOLD analysis project Ga0134128, IMG submission 96462) | Terrestrial soil microbial communities with excess Nitrogen fertilizer from Kellogg Biological Station, Michigan, USA - KB3-175-4 | ecosystem: Environmental > Terrestrial > Soil > Unclassified ...
CCACCGCCGTGGAAACCGCCACCACCGGCCGTCCCAGCCATGCCCACCAACGACGATGTTGCTTAGCGGCTTCCTCGCGCAACCGCGCCTGAAGCCGCACATCAAAATAGGGTGAAGGTTCAGGCGCCTGCCACTCGTCGAGCAGAGCCATGGTCTTGCGCAATTCTTCCAGTGTTCCCGCACACTCGGTGCAAGAACGCAGATGAAGGTTGAGGTCAGGTTCGGCCCTCACCAGCCCTGCGGCCAGATCCGGAAGCAGTTCGCGAATTTCATTGCACTTCATAATGGTGTTCCTTCTGCAATTCATCTTTGCAGTGTTGGCAAAACCTTCCCATCTTCGCGAAGGAAAACCCTAGCGCAAAGATCGGTGAGGCTTGGCAAAGCAAAGTCATACGAATTCTTTCAGCTGCGTCCGCAACGCTTCGTACGCGCGGAACAACAGAGACTTCGTGGCTGATTCACTCAACTTCAAAACTTCTGCAATCTGGCGGTAGTCCATCTGCTGGTACTTGTGCATCAGGACCGCCATTCTCTGCCGCTCGGGTAAAGCCTCAATCTTCTGACGGATCGCGGCCAGCCGTTCGCGGCGTAGAATCTCCTCTTCCACCGTTGCCGTCTTGTCCGCCAGATCCGGGGTCTGACCCGTTTCAGTGTCCGGCTCGTCCAGGTTCACCGTATTCTCGGCGCGTTCGTGGCGCGTGTCGCGCGCGTGGTTCACCCCGAGATTGGTCGCGATGCGATACAGCCAGGTGCTGAACTTCGCGCTCGGCTCGTAATTCGCGCGTGACCGATACACCCGTAAAAAAACCTCCTGCGCCAACTCTTCAGCAATAGCGGGATTATGTGCCATGCGATACATAAAGCTGATGATCGGACGACGATATTTTTGCACTAGGTAATCGAAGGCAGTGTCGTCCCCGGCTCTAACCCGCAGCATCACTTCAGCATCAGAGACCGCACTCGCGTCCACCGCAGCAGACGCGCGTCCCCCAACTGCAAGCAATCCGTGATTTATGGCCACGCTGCTCACATCAGAAGGAACCCCATTGGAGTCAGAAAGTTGCGTTTCCTCGGACTCCAAGCCATCCTCAGATGTCCTTTCTTTTGAAGGGGTTACATCCGGGGCCGAGGGTTTCTTTTTCTTCCACATGTGAGCGATCGTTGGAAATGTACCAAGAAGGGCTGCGTACCCTGCTCAAGGCCCCCTTCGGCTTCCCGAGTAAGGCTATCACGCTAAAAAGCAAAGGTGGGGGTTTCTGGTGACGGCGCGACGAGTGCCCTTAGGGCTGCCGGCTCCAGCCTCGGAGTGCGTAGTACCGGTCTCTGGGCTCTCCGGTCAAGCCGTTGATGCCGTGACGGGGCAGCCACCACAGATGGACAACGACAAACGCCATCAGCATGAGCCCAACCGGGAAGAGTCCCCACCGAACCTCCGAGAAATGAGGGCCACCAAGCCCGTGACCAAGAATACCTTGGTGACTCTCCTCCACTTGGGGGTTCGTTCTTCGAAATGGCCAAGGACGATGTTGCCGATGGCAAAGATCATGGCCGTGACTGCAACTGCCATCCACCTGGGCAGTAACTCTAGCCTGTTGCTGAAGGAAGCGCCAGTCAGAAAGGATCGAACAGAGGGAATCGAGCCAAAACCTCAGGTTGGATGGACACCAGATCTAGCTCTGTGCTTGAAGACGGTCCGTCCTCGGGTCGATCCCAATCGTCGGCTCTTCCAGTGTTCCTCAGACCCCAAATTTATAAAACGGCTTCGAGAGCAGTTCTTTCATAACCACCCCCAGATCAAGCAACGACTGGCTGCAGTTTCCGGAAAAGCAAGATCCGTGCATGGCAGCGACTGTCTTAGGCTTCAAAGACGCCAGTCCTTGGAGGATCAATTCCGTATTTGGCGTGTAGGGAACGTATCCAGCCAGAGGCCCCGCCTGGTAATTCGCCAACGTCTCTCGGCAGCGATCGATCACGCTTGTGTGCGAAAGCGGCTCACACTCGCCATCCTGATGAAAGAGATCCGAACTAAATAGCGTCCTCTCGGTTTCCTCAAACAGCACTCCCGCGTCCCATCCGTGCGGCAATTGCGGTGTCTGGTAGTACCGGAAGCGATAACGGCCAGTCGTGATCGGCTCTTGCGGGCCTAGGATCCGGACCTCTTGGCCAACGAAGTCGTTTACGCTGACCAGCGCGCCAACCGCCCCACAAGCCGGCTGGGCATTAGGGGCAACGGCCATCCACTCTTTCAACGCCCCACACTCGTCCGACTCAAAGTGGCTCCAACTAATCCAGCGCAGCTGCGCTGGATCGATCACCTTACTCAAACCTGCTTTGACTTCAGGGAACATTCCGCGCAGGCCGGTATGAAAAAGCAGCGGCTCATCGTCCTTGACCAAGAAGTGGTTGAACTGGAGATTGATGGCTGAAAAGAAGACGGTGATTCGATAGACATCGGGAGCAATCTCGGTGACTGTAGGCAAGGAGCACCTCCTGGTAGGGAAATTATAGGAGCCGAATACGAGTCAACTCAGGACCCGCTGTCGCTAAGCCCGAGAAATCACAAAACAATTACGAAGGCACCGGAGCTGTTTAGGCTTTCACCGTTGCGATGTCTGCTTCGGCCGACTGTCTTCTGATTCGGGAGCGTCGGGATCCTGCCCGAGAATCGCTTGCTAGCCGAATGCGCAGACCTGAGACATCACAGGCAACGCGAATGGCATGTTGCGTCCAGGTCATGGATGAGTCATAGCCACTACCGCTGCGTCTGTCTGCGCATGACCGCAGCCCGTTTGAACGCGATTCCACCGTTCGCCCAAACCAGAACAGGGTCGCGCGTAGAAGCCCGCGGCAGCCAGGGCTGCTGTTGCGGCTTGAAGGGCGGCGTTATAGGCGATCGCACATCGCCAGTCGGCTGGAAGTTGCTTCACCTGACAGGCAGCGAGATCCCGGTCCGAAATCGCCAACAAGTTCTTGATCTCATCAGCGCTGCTTGTATGTTGAACCAGCCAGCTGTTTTGAAGCCAACTTTGCAAGCTCATTCTCAGTTCCCAAGACGAACAGTTTCTTCTCTTTCATTACACTGCGCAGAAAATGGTTTCCAGATGCCAGCTTGGATCGAAACTCGTCCCCAGCAAAAACAGTAGGGTTGATCTCTCTTCCCAGCATCCTCTGGGCGGGTCCTAGAGCAGAGACGACCTCACCAAACGGTGCATCGCCCAGGACCATAAGATCGACATCACTGTTCGCTCGTTCCTGTTGACGTGCGACCGAGCCGTAAATAAATGCGATTCGAATCTCAGTTCCCAAAGATGCCAGCGAGGAACGAATGACATCGTGAATACCAACCGTCTTGGTGATCAGGCTCTTGATTTCCGGGAAGATCGGGCTCTGTGTATTCGCCTGAAACAGTACCTGATTGCCTTGGGAGCGGCGCACTATCAGGCCCATGTCTGTTAACCGTTTTAGTTCTCTCTGGATAGCGCCATGCCCGGTGCCCACAGCTCGTACAAGCTGACGAAGATAGAATGCCTGACCTGCGTGGCCATAGAGCATGCTGAGCACGGCACTACGGGTGTGGCCGAACAGACTCTCACTTGTGGCCGATGCCGACGGGCTCATCAATGGGTACGATTGTACCTCAAATGGGTACAGCTCTAATAGCGTAATTGCGGTTTGCGCTCGAACACCACAGATCCAGTGAACGACACAGGCGAGGGAACTAGCGTGTTATGATGGTTTTACCGCGAAAATTGGGCGCTTAACTCAGCGGTAGAGTGCCATCTTCACACGGTGGAAGTCATAGGTTCGAATCCTATAGCGCCCACCAATTTTTCAATGGCTTAGCCGGATTCGCGTTCTGTTTGCGCTCCGTTTCGACGAAACGCAAGCCCGGCTACCTTGAAACTCGCCGTACTCATCTCATCCGTCATCACATCCACGTAGATGTTCAGCGTGGTCCGGATGTCCGTGCGCCTCATCATCTTCTGCTGAACGGAGATTGGGGGGCCGCGCGGCATCGAGCCAACAGCGGTAGGCGTGGCGGGCATGAGACGTGCCCTTCCCGCCGCTTTGCCAGTTCCTGCTTAACTCCTGTGTAGGAGTAGGGCAGTTTCCCGAACTGTACCGGGCTTGCAAAAATCCAGATGTAGCTAAAAACGGAGCATGTACGAGAGCTTTATAAAGAATTGCCGCCCGTCATTGACAAAGGCTTCTGGGGAGACGTGACCAATGGCGGGGCCGGGCTTGCTCAGATTGCTGGCGTACCCCACGTAAAGAGCTGTCCCAGGGTGAATCAGGTATGTGATCAAAAAATCTCCGTTCAGTGACCTCGCCGTGGGATTCGCTGTGAGCGCTGGGTTAGACAAAAGAGAGTTGTATTGTCCAATGAACCGAAGCGACAACTCCCGGGTCAACTGCCAGTTCCATTTGGAACGGGCAATATTTAAGTTATAGACGGCTCGTCCATCACTGAGGCTTATCTGACGGTTGAAGAGGTACGTGTTCGCAATGCTCAACCCACGAGACGGGAAAAGGGACCAATCGGCCTGAATTCTCTGGTAGCTAACGCGGACCGGCGTCGTACCGATGGCCGGTACTTGGTTCGCCCCGTCGCCCCATTCGGCTTGAACATTCAAGCTCACCAGGTGCGACTGCGTGCTTGAAATGCCCAGTCCATACGCAGGTACCGTCGGAAACTTCACAACGCGGTCCAAGACCTTGAAGTCGCGAGGGCCAAATGCATCTCTCCACATCCATACATAACCGGTGATGGTCGTGTTATGTTTTACGTCAACTTTTACCATCGGTTTACTGCCTTCCCAATTGAGGTCTCCGTTGTAGTGCCAGGTTCGTGCAGCATAGAGTTCGGTCCAAATGCGGGTAATCCAGGCATTATGAGGCCAAAACTGGTAAGCGAACGTTTGCCCGACTTCGCGCCAGTCGCTGTGATTGTAGTAGGACATTTCCGGCTGGAAACCGGGTGCGCGATTCAAGAAGTATCCAATGTAGTTAAATCCGCGGCTAACCCGGGTCAGCGTAGCGTCGACTGCACCTCCGGAGTAGCTTGTTCCATCGAGAGACTCATTCCAGTTGTAGGCCCCCATGAGGGTTCCTTTCCACGTTCGACCAATTCCGAAGGTTGTGTCCAAGTCCATCATGCGACTAAAGGAGTCCTGAAAACGACGCTCGGCAAAACTAACGCCGGCGTTGGAATGGGAGGGCAAGTCCCGAGTGATGCGAAACATGTCGAAGTAAGCGTGCTTACCTGCCAAAGGGTCGGTTGCGGGAACCAATTCACCAGGAGAGCGGTCATCAGCAAAAAATGCGCCAACAGAGTAATGGTCCAGCTTCCCGGTAAGCCGTGCACCAAAATCGGGTTGTTCCACCAGCCGCGTGAACAGAAAGTGCTGGCTTGGGACAACCATCGGTACTTCGAAGTAGCTGGAGTTTTCAGTAAAAAATGGTCTTTTGTCAGGGTAAAAGATTTGATAACGCTGGTTGACAGTAAATTGCGGATCATCGGACTCAACCTGGCTAAAGTCTGGCCTCGCGGTCACGTCTAAGACCAGACTGTCCTTCAGAATCGCCTTGGCATCAAAACCCGCTCCAATCTCAGCAGCGCTGCCCTGATATGCCGCATGTTGCGGATCGCGAGTGTCCACAGACTGAAATGTTCGCGAACTAAAGTAGGGAACAAACTGCAGGTTGCGCCCGGGGGCGATGTTCTCAAGACCGTGGGCGGATGCCGCTTGGCTGAGGATTCCCCGATTCTCTGAGCTGACTCTCGGCCACCAGGACTCTTCTGTGCGGCGCCCGAGATTTCTCCAGATTGCGATGTTCCATGTCTGCGATTCTTGATGAGTGAAGCGCAAGCTCTTGAAGGGGATACTCATTAACACTACGTAACCGCCCGAGGTCAGCTTTCCGTGCGAAAACCAAACCGCGTCAAACGCATTATCCGCGCTATCCGTGTCCTCGGAATAAAGTGAGTCATTTTGAATGCCGAGCGGATTACAGGCAAACTCGTAAGCACGACGACCATCGTGGAAAGTGTCCAAATAAATGCCAACGAAGTCTTCATCTGCAACCATCGTCTGCATTCGTTCGAAGATGGATTCACGGCGCTCCATTCGAGCGCGGATCTTTTCGGGATTATGGTCATGAGCGAGGAAGATAATATGTAGGGCTCGTTGGTCATAGCCCAGAAAGACATCCGTCCGCTCCGTCGCGGGTAAACCATTATCCGGCGACCGCTGTATGAGTCCGCTTACCCGGGCCAGTTTACCTTCCCATTCAGGAGGCACTTGCATGTTCAGAAATTCTTCAAGCTTTGGCGCTCGGGCGATTCTCGGAATCTGCAATGACTCTGTCCTCCGTATGGCCTTAAAGGCCCTAGGCTGAGCGTCCGACCCGAGCAGGAGGCAGGGTAGAAAACCAAAAGTCGCAGCAACAACCAGCGTGCGCAAGGAAAGGAACTCAGCGAAGCTCGGGGAAACATCGCAACCAGAGTGCATGACCACCACCCACGTTTTGCCGATGCCGCAAATTTCAAGGCGTGGACCAAATTGCACAATGCGGAATGGGTGGACTGCACGGTTTTGCTGGTAGACCGGGCACCGAGAGGCGCAAAGATCGTCGGACGTTCAGTTGAGGTTAGACTCGACCTAGAAGGCATAGAAACAGCCGGCTCGGCGTTCGCCATCCAAATCGATGAGTTCACCAGCTTTTCTTTGCTTGCAGGCTTCTATGCCACAATACTGAGCACTGGTATACCCCTGGGGTGGAGGTCCGATTGATGGCCAATCAAGAGGAGGTCAGGCGTGGAATCAGCTACCCCGGGCCAGTATTGCTGTTGGTGCTTTGGACGATAGTCGGCTCGATCTCATACGCTCGCCATTATCTGCAGGATTACAGTGCGGCGCCTCCGGCCAGGATGGTTTATGACTACCTCATTTGGCTTACTTGTTTTTATCCATGGATTGCCTTTGCGCCGCTCATCTTTCGATTAGAACGACGCTTCCCGCTGGGCGCCGCTGGGTGGTTGCTAAATCTATGCTGGTTGCTTTCAGCTTCATTGCCCTTTGCGTATGTGAGCGCTTTGAGTGCGCAGGTCCTGTACGTAGGGCTTCACATTCTGTTTCGAGACCCGCTTTTCGTACTCACTCCCTGGTGGCGTCCGCCGATACGTGAGATAGCGGTGCAGGTCGCCCTCTACTGGACCACCGTAGGCGGCGCCTACATCGTTCGCACGCTCATTCAATTACACCAGCACGAGGAGCAGGCCGCGAGACATGCGCTTGAAAAATCGCAACTCGAGGCCACCCTTCGGCAGGCGGAACTGGAAACATTGCGTGCGCGCTTGAATCCGCACTTTCTGTTCAATTGTCTTCAGAACATTTCCGTTCTGACGCGCGAAGATCCGCAGGCGGCGAGCCAGATGCTCGCCCAGCTAGGTACGTTGTTGAGACGCGCATTGCGCCGTGATGGGAGCCCCGAAACTACCCTCGCCGACGAAGTTGAACTCACGAAAGCTTATGTCTCGGTCGAGAAGATCCGTTTCTCTGATCGCCTAGCGGTGTTGTTTGACGTCGCAACTGAAGCCGAAGCGGCCCTCGTGCCTTCGCTTCTTCTGCAACCCTTGGTGGAAAACGCAATCCTGCATGGTTTGCAAGGGGTCGACCACAAGGGCCTGGTTTCCGTACAGGGCGGAATCGAAGGAGATCGTCTCATTATCGCCATCACTGACAATGGCGCCGGATTGCTCGCCAAAAATCCAAGCGAGATGCAGCTGGGTGTCGGACTCGCATCCACCTGTGAACGGCTGCAGAAGATGTACCCTGACCAGCATTCGTTCTCTTTAGGCGCTCTTCCCGAAGGAGGCACACAGGTGCGCCTGGTGCTTCCGTTGCGCTTCCCTACTTCCCGCACCAGACTGATTTCCGATGAACAAACTGCGCCTGCTACTCGTGGATGACGAACCCCTGATTCGAAAGGGCATACGGCATGCGCTCGCCGGCATCCCCGATCTCGAAGTTGTTGGTGAATGCAGTGCGGGAAATGAAGCCATTCAGGCCATCTCAAGTAGCTGCCCCGATCTGGTATTACTCGACGTCCAAATGCCGGACTGCTCTGGTCTCGATGTGGTGCGAGAAATCGGGCCCAAGAATATGCCGCCGGTCATCTTCATTACCGCTTACGATGAGTATGCCGTCAGCGCATTCGAATGCAACGCGATTGACTACGTACTTAAGCCGTTTGAGGAAGCGCGACTTCGCGAGAGCATCGAGAGAGCGCGCGACAGGATCACCAAGGATTGTCAAGCTGTCTTATGGCAAAAACTGGAAACGCTCCTCGAGAATCAAAGACCTAAGTGGCCGGATAGAATCGTCGTGCGCAGTGGTGAGCGTTACGAGTTTGTGCCGGTTGAAAGCATTGATTGGATCGAAGCCGCAAACAATTACGTGCTATTGCACTGTGGGTCGAAGCAACATTTGCTTGGGGAAGCAATGACCAGTTTGGAAGGACGATTGGATCCCAGCAAATTTGCACGCGTCCATCGAGGCCGCATTGTCAACATCAAAAGACTCTTGGGGATGCATCCCCTTTTCAGCGGAACGTATGCGCTGGAACTGCAAGGCGGAGTGCGAATCACCACAGGTAGGCAGTACAAAGACAAGGTGCAGAACCTGATTAGCGGGTAAAACCTGAACGGATTCCGGAACGATCAAGAAAGGGAACGTTCGCTTCCGATGGAAGGTGCGGATCAGTTTTATCGGCGGATGGCTTTGTAGTTGCGAGCTGAGAATCTTTCCGCCACAGGAGCTGCTGACCCTTCGTCCTGCCCTCAAAATGGAGGAGGCAGGGTGTCTTCACCAAGAGATCCACTATTTCCTGACAACAGACGACGCGCACCAGAGTAGTCCCATTCTTCGGGTGCCGAGCACCCTTGGCGAGATAAATCGACTCATTTGCGGAGTCAATGAGCTTGGGTCGAGCGGAGAGACGAACAAAAGGCACAAGGTGATGTAGTTCTCTTGACATGTTCTGAATAGACGCTTCTTGGCAATTCTGTTTCCCCTTTCCGGGTCGGATTGTTCTTGTCTGACTTTTTGAGCGAAATCTTCCGCTGCTGAACGTCACATGAACCCCGTATGTTTTGGGCCCACCTGAAGCGACCTCTCCTTAGCCAAGTCGCATCAGAGTCTTGGCGACGTAACAACCAGCAGCTTTGGCCACGAAAACCAAGATCCGTCGAAGTCGAACCGAGGCTCAGCACGGGGACGTGCTCAAGAAGGAGTTCGATCAGCATGAAGCCTTGCGCATCATCGCTCTCATTGCGATCCTCGCTTTCGCTTCCCTAATCATTGCTGGCCTTTTTGCTCCCGGGCCGAAGTACTCACTAGCAACTCCGCCCAGGTTTCCTGTTGACGCTCCCCAATTTCTTGAGGAGCTTGAACCGCTGGTGAATTCCAAACTCACTCGCAACAACAGCATCGAGGTTCTCGAAAATGGAGAAAACTTCTACGCGGCCGAGCTGGATGCCATCCAGCATGCTCAACACAGCATCAATCTCGAAGCGTACATCTTTCACAAAGGCCAGATCACTAATCAAGTCATCGACCTCCTTACCGAGCGCGCGCGGGCGGGAGTGCACGTCAATCTTGTAATCGATTCCCTCGGGAGCCTATCAACGCTCAAGGCCAGCTTCAAGAAATTGAAACAAGCGGGCGGGAAGGTGGAGTGGTATCACCGTCTGCGTTTGCGCAACTGGTTCAGGGGCAACAACCGCACCCACCGCGAGATCACAGTCATCGATGGTTCCACCGCTTTCGTGGGTGGCGCCGGTTACGCAGACTGGTGGAAGTACAACTTGCATGACACGCTTCGCTGGCGGGATACCATGGTGCGGGTCCGCGGCGACGCCGTCCGCGGAATTCAAGGAACGTTTCTTGAGAACTGGCTCGAGACGTCAGGTCAAATCCTCAACGGTGCAGACTACTTTCCGCCCCTCCCTAATGACGCCGGTCACGCCACTGCATTAGTCGTGACGAGCACACCATCATCGGGGGGATCAACACGCCCGCGAGTGCTCTACCAAATCATGTTTGCAGCTGCACGTAAATCCATTTTC
>Ga0134128_10012483_pt1 | contig 10129 bp, 9 predicted proteins | sample KB31754_FD_96462 | JGI IMG/M metagenome (GOLD analysis project Ga0134128, IMG submission 96462) | Terrestrial soil microbial communities with excess Nitrogen fertilizer from Kellogg Biological Station, Michigan, USA - KB3-175-4 | ecosystem: Environmental > Terrestrial > Soil > Unclassified ...
CAGCGAGTCCTCGAGCGGGATCGTGTTGACGTAGTCGAGCTTCCACTGGAGCTTGGTGTTGGTGTTGGCGCCGCCGCTGAAGTTGTACGGCTCGTCGTTGGGCATCTCGATCTGCGTGTAGAGGCTGAGGAGCCCGGTGGTCATAACGAACTTCTGCGTCGTGAGGACCTCTGAGAACGCCGCGCTGACTTCATTCACCACCTGCCAGGCTGCCAGCGAGACGCTGTCCTGGAGGTTCTGCACCAGCTTGAAGTAGACGTCGTCGCCGACCGCCGATGTCCCGAACGGCCCGAAGTCGAACCCACCGTTCTCCAGCAGCTGGCTCTTGAAGTCCTGGGTCGGCGTGAACCCGACCTGCTGGAACAGGTTGCGGAAGAACGCCACCATCTTCCCCTCGAACATCGGCTGGTACGTCGAGCTGGTCTCCCAGTTGATGATCAGCTGCTGCAGGCCGGCCGGCCCGGACGACTCGACCGTGCTCACCTCGTCGGCGGTGCACGGCATGCCCACCAGCAGATCTTTGATCTTGCGACAGGTCGGCCCGGCGAGCGCCGGCGTGAAGGTCGTCGGCTTGACGTTCACCCCGCCGGCGTCCGCGTTGCTGCCGGCGTCGGGCGAGATCACGCCCATTCCGCCGGTGCCGGTGGGCGACGACGTCCCGCCCGTCCCCGTGCTGCTCGCTCCTCCGGTCCCGGTCACCGCCGATCCGCCCGCGCCGGTGGGCGATGTTCCCCCCGCGCCGGTGACGTTCGCACCGCCCGCCCCGGTCGGGGACGCGCCGCCGCCCTTGCCGCTGCCCGACGAGTTACCGGTTCCCGACCCCGTAGAGCCGCCGGAGGCCCCGGTCTCACTGTTGATCTGGGCATTGCAGCCATAGCCGCCGGAGGCGGCGAGGAGGAGCGCGAGACCCATTCGCCGGGACTGGTTCGTGAGCATGTTCACTCCTGGAAGCGGGAGCCGAGGCCCATCAGCCCATAACCCATAAAATAAGAGGCGCCGAACTGCGTCATCGGGCGCCCGAGGCTCTCGCTTGGAGCAGTAGCGGTTGATTAGCCGACAAGCTCACCGCTGACGCCGATCGACGTCGAAAGATCGCCTCGCGCGCCAGGCGCGGGACCCTTCGAGGGTCCCGAATAAGATCGCGTCGAGCGAAGGCCGGCTAAGCCGGCCGGAGGTCAACGCGGGGGGCGCGGGACCCTTCGAGGGTCCCGAATCTAATAGACGGCGACGCCGGCGGTGAGCTGGCCTGCCGGTGTCCAGAGCTGATCGAGCTTGGCGAGGTTGCCTCCGGCGCGCAGCATGAGCGCCATTCGCGAGGTCAGATCCAGCTCCGCCAAAGCACCGCCGCCGACGGAGGGGCCGCTGACATAAGTGGCGGCGCCGCCGACCAGGGCCTTGGTCATCGCCATTCCGCCGTTGCCGTAGAGACCGAGGTGGACGGGGCCGAGCGCCAGCGGCAAGGCCTGGAGCTCGAGGGCGAGCGCGTGCCGCGGGACCAGCCCCTGCGGGACGCCGACGCCCGCGAGGCTGATGTTCGCCAGGAGGCCGAGGTGGCGCGTGAAAAAGTAGCCGGCCTGCACGTTCATCGCGGGGCCGATCGCCGGCGCTCCGGCGACGTCGAAGGTCATCGTCCCGGAGTCGAGCTTGAATACTCCGCCCCGGCGGTCGAGCAGCACCCGATCGAGGCGCTCGATCCCCAACCCCTCGTCGTCCATCACCTTCGCCTCGACGGTGTCGGCGACCCACGCGTCGGAGAGCTCGGCCACCGGGATGGTCGTCTCGTGGCCGGAGGCGTTGCGCAGGTGCAGCGGCTGCTCGGGCGACATGGCGACATATCCGTCGAAACGAACCCCTTCGCTCGAGACGAGCCCGATCGCGGCGACGACCGCGATCACCACGATGACCGCCACCAGGACCGCGTCGCCGTTGCCGCCGCCCCCGCCGCCGCCGCTGACGTGCAGGCCGGAACCGTGTCCTCCTCCGGCCGGGTGGAGCGGGGCCGGGTGCCAGCCCTGCGACGGCGCCCGCCCCCACGAGGGCGCACGCGCTCCGTTAGGCAGGCGAGCTCCGTGGATCGAGCCCGTGCGCCGATGCTGATCGCCCGAGAGCTCGATGTTCAGATTGAGGTTGCCGCCCGTCCCGTCGTCCTCGACCGCGGTCCCCTCGTCGTCGGCGGTCCATTCGGACGGCGGCTGCGGCGGGGGCATCTCGACGGGCTCGCCGCGGCGGTCTCCGAGATCCTGGACCACCCGCACGCGCGCGCCGCGTTGGGGGGCCGGCGTCGCCGCCAGCCGGGCGAGCTCGTCGTGCGGGATCACGTACTCGTTCGAGGTGCAGCCGACGGCCAGGGGGAGAAAGGCCGCCAGCGTCACGAGGCTGACGCGCGCGCCGCCGGCGGGCCGGCGCACGGCCGAGAGGAGATTCGACGCCATGCCTGTCGGACTTCAGGTTTCGTGCCAGCCCGGAGGGCGCGTTCCGCCGCGCTCGCGGCGCGGCAAGGGGGAGACTGTGGCGTCCGGGCGACGGGAATATTTCGATCAGCGGTCCGTGGGACCGAGGACCGGCTCGATGTCGGCGACCGAGGTGCCGTCGATCGCCTCGATCGGTCCCACCCGCAGTCGCGTCCCGGCGACGCGCCGGACGCGCAGCGAGGGGCGGGCGCTCATCGCGCTCGCCTCTCCCCTCGGGGGAGCTTCGCCGCCTCCTCGCGCATCTCGCGGGCGCTGGTGGTCAGAAAGCCGGCCAGGAGAGCGCGCTCCGCGCTGGAGTAGCGGCGAATTCGTTCGAGCATCCGACGGCCCAGCCCGGCGAACAGCGGCGCGATGGTCGCCTCCAGCTTGGGCGTCAGCGTGACCACCACGCGGCGGCGATCCGCGCGATCGCGCTGTCGCCGCACCAGCTGCCGCCGCGCCAGGCGGTCGAGGAGGGCGGTCACCGAGGCCGTCGCCAGTCCGGTCTGCGCCGCGATCTCGCCGGCGGCGAGCGGCCCGGTCCGCTGCAGGAGATCGAGCGCCTTGAGGTCGGTGGCGCTGAGGCCGAACCGGGCGGCGACGAGGGCGTGGAACATCACCGCGGCGGTGCTGTATTCGCGCGCGGCGTCGAGCAGCGCCAGGTCGGAGGCCGGTCTTGACGGAGCGGTCATTTACTACTATGGATCGAATAGTTCGAAGGATCGAAATATCTGCGCGATGCGCAGGGAAGGAGACAGCAGATGGCCACGGTTCAGGTTCGCTACATCGTGACGGATGTCGACGCCGCCGTGAAGTTCTATCGCGATCGGCTCGGCTTCACGGAGGTCATGCACCCCGCGCCGGCCTTCGCCTTGTTGACGCGGGGGGATCTCCGGCTGGCGCTCTCCGCCCCCAACCCGAGCGCGGGCGGCGGCCAGGCGATGCCCGACGGGCGCGTGCAAGAGCCGGGAGGGTGGAACCGGTTCGCGATCGAGGTCGAGGATCTGGAAGCGACGGTGGCGAAGCTGCGCCAGGCCGGCGCCAAGTTTCGCAACGACGTGGTGGTCGGCGTGGGGGGGAAGCAGATCCTGCTCGAGGATCCCTCGGGGAACCCCGTCGAGCTGTTTCAACCGACGATGCCGGCCGCCCGGCTGGGCTGATCAGATCTGCGCGGCGATGGCCTCGATGAGGGCGCGGACGTCGTCGGTGGTCTGGTGGGTCGTCAACGCCACGCGGAGCCCCCCTTGTCCCCGCGTGACCGCCGGGAAGACGGCCCCGTTGACGTAGAAGCCGTCGCGCATGAGGGCGGCGGCCACGCGGAAGGTGGTCTCGTTGTCGCCCATCCTGACGAAGCGGATCGGCGCCGCGTCGGCGGCCCCGAGCGGGAGGTGCCGCTCGGCGGCCAGCTGGTTGAAGAGGCGCACGCGCGCGAGGAGCTGTGCCTGGCGCTCGGCGAGCTCGCTCGACAGATGGAAACGGGCGGAAGCGATCGCGGCGCCGAGCAGGGCCGGCTGCAGCGGGCCCGAGAAGATCATGGTGCTCCCGCAGGTGCGGACCAGCCGCGCCGTCTCGAGATCGGGGAAGACGAGCGCCGCGCCGCCGGCGGCGAATCCTTTGGCCAGTGAGGCGACCATCACTGTCCGCGGCGGCAGCGCACCTTCGGCCAGGAACGTCCCCCGGCCGTACCGTCCCGTCCAGCCGAGGCCGTGCGAGTCGTCGACGTAGAGGTGGAGCTGCTCATTGTGCGCGAGGATCGCGCGCAGCTCGGCGAAGGGGGCGAGATCGCCGTGCATGCTGTAGACGCCGTCCAACAGGTACCAGACCCGGCGGTGGCGCCGGGCGAGCGCATCGGCGAGCTCGGCCAGCCGATCCGTTCGGCTGTGGCGCACGAAGCGGCAGACGGTCCCGACCGCTTGCAGGGTGGGGAGCACGGCCTGGACGCTGGCGTGCACCAGCTGATCGCAGACCACCGCGTCGTCTTTGGCGATCAGGATCGGCAGCGCCGCGAAGTGGGCCAGCGTGGTCGTCTGCGCCACCACCACCGGCGCCTCGAACATCGCCGCCAGCAACCGCTCGAGCTCCGCGTAGGGTGGGCAGGAGACGTACGCGCGTGAAGATGCGAACTGCACGCCGTACCGAGCCACGGCGTCGCAGGCGGCGGTCTTGAGGCGCAGGTCGGTTTCCAGGCCCAGGTACGAGCAGGAGCCGAAGTTCACCTGCCGGCGCCCGCGCAGGGTGACCACCCGACCGGCCAGCAGCTCATCTTCCGCGATCAGGCAACTGAGACCGTGCGCGATCGCGTCGGTGACCGCGTCGTCGACCGACCGCAGCCGCGAATCGATCCGCCGGCCCACCTCACCGGTTACCGCCCCGCCTGGCACGAGCCCACTGCGGGCGAGCCTGAAACTGCGAGCTCGCAACTCGGCCACTAGTATGGCCGAGACGACCGGCGGCGCCCGGAAATGTTCCTGGAATTAGGGTCCGCGCGGCATAGCTCAGGCGTGCGCGCAGGGAAGGTCGACGATGAAGCGCGAGCCGTGCCCCAGCTGACTGTCGACCACGATCCGTCCACCGTGCCCTTCGACGATCATCTTCACCACGTAGAGGCCGAGCCCCATGCCCGGGATGGGCTCCATCGACTTGGCGCGCTGGAACGGCTCGAAGATCTTCTCCGCCATCGCGGGCTCGATGCCGGGGCCGCCATCCAGGACCTCGAGGTGCGCGAGGTCGGCCGCCCGATCGTGGTTGACCCGCACTTCGATCGGCTGGCCGGCGCCGTACTTGACGGCGTTCGAGAGGAGGTTGGTGACGACCTGCTCGAAGCGGACCGGATCGAGCTTGGCGGTGAACGGCCCGTCGCAGTGGACGGCGATCGGATGGACGCTGGCGCGGTGGCCGACCTCGAACCCGCTCACCACGTTGCGGACCGATTCGACGACCTCCGTCTCGCGCAGGTGGAGGGTGAGGCGGCCGCGGTGAATCTGGGCCACGTCGAGCAGGGCGTGGATCAGCTCGCCCATGCGGGAGGCCGCTGACTGACACCGCACGACCTGCCCGCGGAGAGACGAATCGGGCGACGTCTCCTTCTCCAGCCGGACGCGCAAGAGTCGAAGGTTCAGCAGCAGCGCGGTGAGCGGGGTCTTGAGCTCGTGCGAGGCGATGGAGTTGAAGAGATCGCGCAGCCGCAGCGCCTCCCGGCTGTCGTGCAACATCGCGCGCTGGGCCTCGACGTGCTTCTGGGCCGTCAGATCGAGGACGAAGCCGACCACTTCGTCGTCGGTCTCGTCGCTGTTCTCGTTGGCGGTGCCGTCGAGCCGCGCGATGCCGACCAAGGTCGGGACGGTCGTGCCGTCCTTGCGCCGGCAGATCCGCTCGTACACGGTGGTGGGGCCGCGCGGCGCGAGATCGCCCTCCGGCGCGTCGGGCGGCGCGATCATCCCCAGATCGAGCGCGCCCGCCGCGAGATCGGCGCGTGTGTAGCCGAGCAGGGAGAGGAAGGTGCCGTTGGCGTCCTCGATCCGCCCGGAGAGGCGCCCGCGCACCACGCCGATGAGGTCGGCGTCGATGACCCGTTTGAGCTTCTCCTGGCCGATCCGCTGCAGCGAAGCCTCGGCCTTGGTGTTGCTGCGGAAGAAGAAGAACGGCACCAGGAAGGCGAGCACGAACGTGGTGCCGGCGTTGGCCATGAAGTACCAGCTCGGTGCCGGCGTGGGCTGGACCGAGAAGACGGTCGCCGCCAAGCCGCTCTTGCAGGCGGCCAGGAGGAGCGCCGGCAGCGCCGCGCCCAGGGCGGCCGGCAGCCATTCGTCGGGACCGAAGAGGAGAAGCGGCAGCGCCGCCATGGCGAAGAAGGGAAGGATTCCGCCGGACGGCTCGGTGAACAGCAGGGCGCCCGCGAACACGCAGACATTGGCGGTGACGATGAGGACGAACCGCGCCGATCGATGGGCGCCGGCGGCCGAGAGCCCCAGGACCGCGAGAAAGCCGGAGAGAAAGCCGAGCTCCCAGAGGAGGTTGCTCCGGGTTCCGCTCACCGCTTCGACGGCGGCCCAGGCGGCCATGATGAGGCTGCCGCCGAGCGCGTTGACGTTGCAGAGCCTGACCCGCTTGCGGACCGCGGCCGGAAGCCGTTCCCGCGCGCCCAGCCAGACGGCGCGCTCGACCCAATGTCGGAAGGGCTTGGACCTCCCGTCGGGGTAGACCGGTCGAGCCGAACCTTCCGCCTGCCGCGGCTCATCGAGCTGGCCCACACTCGCCATCACCGACCCTCCATAGCGGGTAGCACCAGCGACCCCATTGTCAAACCGAGGCGTACAACTTTTTCGGCCGACCGCGCAGCTTCAGCCCTCAGCGCGTGCCGCCGGTCGCTTCGTGGCGAACAGCGCCGGGTCGAACAGGAAGGCCTTCGCGCGCACCTCGGCGGGCGCCCCTCCCGCGTCGCCTCGGCCGGCCACGGCCGGCCCGTAACCGGCCAGCACCGCCAGCAGCGCGGCCGCGGGTGCCGGTCGAAAGCTGCGCGTCATCGTCGATCTGACCACGGCGAGCGCCTCGGGTTCCCGAGCATTGGATCGCCCGGGTAGGCGACGGCGCTCAGGTGGCGGCGGGGCGGTGCTGCGCGGGCCGCGCCGCGTTGACGTACCCCTGCACGGACGGGCGCTGCCACTCCCGCTCGGCGAAGGCGCGCAGGTGCTCGGGGAGCGGCTCATTCGTCTTGACCAGGCGCTGCAACATCATCGCCAGGTCGGTGTCGGCGATCGACCAGGCCCCGAACAACGGGCCGCCGTCGGCCGGGACGAGACGCTGGGCGACGCCGACCAGCTTCTCCAGCGCGCGGCGCGCCTTGGGCGAGAGCGGCGCGGCGGGCCGCAGCCCCGCGGGCGGGAAGAAGACGTACTCCGCCGAACGCTCCTCGCGCAGCGGCAGCAGATCGCTGCGGACCCAGGCCATGATCTGACGCGCCCGCGCCCGCCGGTTCACCTCCGACGGGAGGAGCGCCGGGTGGCCCGGCGCCGGCCACTTGTCCTCCAGGTATTCGATGATCGCGCTCGACTCCGACAGCGTGAAGTCGCCGTCGACCAGCGCCGGCACCCGCGCGGTGAACGACGTCCGCACGTAGTCGTCGCTCTGCTGCGCGCGCTCGTGCAAGGCCACGGTGCGCATCTCGAACGGCAACTGCTTCTCGCTCAACGCCACGAAGCAGGAGAGCACGTAAGGGCTGCTCCACATGTCGTTGCCGTAAAGGACGAGACCCTCGGGTGGCGCCATCGGACAGAGAAGCTAGCACGCGTCCTCGGGGCGACCGATGACGACGGGAGATCCGAAACGGAAAAGCCGGGAATTCACCGGCCGATGAAGCGAGCGGGGATCCTATCCGTCACCGTTTGGCTGGCCGTCGGTTTGGCGGGCTGTACCGCGGGCCAGACCGGCGACGGTTCAGGGGGCTCCGTCGGCACCGGCGGCGGTCGCTCTGGTGGTTCGGGCGGGCCAACCGGCGGCAGCCCCGGCGCGGGGGGGGCCGCCTCCGGCGGGGCGATGGGCAAGGGGGGCGCGACCGGCTCGGGTGGTGCGCCGGGCAGCGGCGGCTCGGGGCCCGCGGGCGGTGGCGGAGGGGCCACGGGCACCGGCGGCCCTGCCAGCGGTGGCTCGCCGGGGACGGGCGGCGCGGGAGCCGGAACGGGCGGAACGGGCTCGGGCGGCACCGGGACGGGCGGGACGTCGCCCGCGCTGCCACCCCTGGTGACGTCGGGGCCGGGCGCCTACTGGAACACCAGCGCCACGCTGACCACGGTGACGAGCGGCACCGTCGACATCACCGTCGACGACACGATGACCTACCAGCGGTTCGACGGATTCGGCGGCGCCTTCAACGAGCAGGGGTGGGACGACATCCAGCAGCTCGGCGCCTCCGATCAGACGAAGGCCATCACGCTGCTGTTCGACGCCACCAACGGCGCGCACTTCATGTACGGCCGCATCCCCATTGGCTCGAGCGACTATGCGATGAGCCGCTACACCGACGACGAGACAGCCGGCGACACCAGCATGACCGGCTTCTCGGTGAGCCGCGACCAGCAATACCTGATTCCCTATGTCCAGGCGGCGCTGGGCGTGAACCCGCAGCTGCATTTGTGGGGCAGCCCCTGGACGCCGCCCACCTGGATGAAGACGGCGAGCGGCTCGGCCAACGGGACGTCGTGCGCCAACATGAACAACAACAAGTTCGACGGCGGCTGCATGAGCGCGGGGAGCAACAACCAGAACCTGACGGCGTTCGCCCTCTATCTCTCCAAGTGGGTGACGGCCTACGCGAGCGCCGGGATCACGGTGGAGGCGATCCACCCGCAGAACGAGCCCAACTATTCGACGCCCTATTCGTCCTGCCTGTGGACGCCGGCGCTCTACGACCAGTTCATCGCCAGCTACCTCGGACCGACGTTCGCCAGCAACAATCCCACCACGCAGATCTGGCTCGGCACGATGTCCAACGACAACAGCGGGACCGACCCGGCGATCATCAGCGCGGTGACGGCGGACAAAGCAGCCATGAAGTACGTCAAGGGCGCCGGCCTGCAGTGGAACGTCATGAGCAGCACGGCCAGCCTGGCGTCGATGGGATTGACGGTCATGCAGACCGAGCACAAGTGCGGCAACTACCCGTTCACCGTGTCGGGCGAGAATCCGCCGCCCGGCCCCACCAATTCGAGCATGGCGCCCAACGATCAGGCGTACGGCATGGAGAGTTGGGGGCTCATCCGCGACTGGATCAAGGCCGGCGTGAACTCCTACAGCGCGTGGAACATGGTTCTCGACACGCTGGGCGCCGGCAACGCGACCACGCGCAACCCGCCCTGGTACCAGAACGCGCTCCTGGTCGTGAACCGCTCGGCCAAGACGCTGACCGTGACGCCCGCCTACTACGTCTTCCGGCACCTCTCGCAGTACGTCCAGCCGGGCGCCACGCGCGTGGCGACGACCGGCACCAGCCTCGACGCGCTGGCGTTCAAGAACCCCGACGGCAGCATCGTGACGGTCATGTACAACGCCGGCAGCGCGGCCAAGACGGCGATCCTCTCGGTCGGCGGCACGAAGTTGCAGCTCTCGATCCCCTCGACCGGCTGGGCGACGGTCAAGCGCTAGTCAGGAGGGCGTTGCCGTAAGGCAACGGTGAGCGAAGCGAACCATCCGACAGCTGGCCCGACGACGTGTCGCCGAGGGGGCGGCCTGGGCTGGCCGGCGGTTGCGCCGGCGGCCGACGCGCTTAGCATGAGGCCGAGGCCGACGTGTCGAGCGAGCGATGGATCGAGACCGACGTGCCGGCGCGGCTCGATCGCCTGCCGTGGAGCGGCTGGCACACCCTGGTGGTGGCGGCCCTCGGCATCACCTGGCTGCTCGACGGGCTGGAGAGCAACCTGGCGGGCGCGCTGGTGTTCGGCTACGCGACCGATCGGCTGGGGCGCAAGCGCCTCTTCAGCGTGACGCTGTTCCTCTACCTCGTCGCCACGGCGGCGACCGCGTTCTCCTGGAGCTTCGCCAGCTTCAGCGTTTTTCGCGCGCTGACCGGGGCCGGGATCGGCGGCGAGTACGCGGCGATCAATTCGGCGGTCGACGAGCTCATCCCCGGCCGCGTGCGCGGGCACGTCGACCTCGGCATCAACGCCTCGTTCTGGATCGGGGCGGCG
>Ga0134128_10012486_pt1 | contig 10126 bp, 10 predicted proteins | sample KB31754_FD_96462 | JGI IMG/M metagenome (GOLD analysis project Ga0134128, IMG submission 96462) | Terrestrial soil microbial communities with excess Nitrogen fertilizer from Kellogg Biological Station, Michigan, USA - KB3-175-4 | ecosystem: Environmental > Terrestrial > Soil > Unclassified ...
CCGTTGGTTCGAAGGCGATCAATTTGGAAGCGGGATCGAAGGTGATCTTGAATGGGAACAACGCCCCGCGGCCGAGGATGATTGGTGTGCCTGGCGCGACTCCCGTCAGCATATCGGTCGGCACTTTATTGAGAACGAGCGTGCCAATGCTCACCGTCTGTGGCGCGACGCGACGCGACTGAACTGACCCGCCACCAAGATCGTGAGTGACGCTGTGATTGGATCCAGCTACGCGTCCTGGTTCATTCAATGCGAATCCAAGTGTCGATCCGGTATCGATCAACGCGAGTCGACCATCGCTGAGCCGGACAAATGGCCGATCAGCTCCCACCCAACGCACGACCGCGCCATCCCTCGGCACGTCTGTCACGCGCAAACGCTGCGTTGATGTATCGAACACTCGCAACTCGCGATTCGGAATATCAACTGAATAGCCGTAAGGCCGGAAGACGTCCGTCGGATCGAGAATTCCATCGATCGAGCCAGGCAGATTCGCGACCACGGCCGCACTAAAACTTCCCGGCACGTTGTTATTACGCTGCCCGAGCGCGAGACCTGCGATTCGCGTTTCCTCATTTGAAGCGATCGGCGACGTGCTGAGACCGCCGACGAGTGTGCGACGTGATTTCGTCACCGCGAGTCGCGTCTGCGCGGCCACATTGCGGCTGATGAGCGAAACGCCCGCGCCCGTGTCGATCACAAACACGAACGGCCCCGCCCCGTTTATCCAGCCCTGCGCCAACAACCCGCGCTCGCGTTCGTCTTTCAGGCGAACCGGCGCCATGATGTCAGCCGCTCTCGATTGCTGAACACGTTGATGGGCGATTCCCGTGACAGGAACCGCCCATGCAACTGTCGCAACAATGAGAGTACTTAGAGCGATAGCAAGTTTAGCTTTACTCACTGCTCCGGACCTCTAAGCAACGGTTAGTAGTTCCGGTTGCGGTTGCGCAGCTTGTACGTCCACAAGGCTGAACCGCCGGCGCCTGACAGAGCACCAATCGCAGCGCCCTTCTTGCCACCGATCAATCCGCCAACGGCCGCACCAGCACCTGTACCGATCGCCACGGTCAGCTTATCGCGGTGCTTGTCCCAGAAACTACGCTTTCGCGGTTCGTAGTTGTAGTACACGCGGTTGGACGAAGCTCTGCTGCCGCTGTTTCGATAAACGACCCGCGACGTACTGCGCCGGGCAGAAGTCGTGGCCGCGCCCTGACGAGTCTCTGCCGCTGCGGCGAAGCCGTCTGCAAATCCGGTCTTGTAAGCTGTCTGCTCACCAGCAGTGTTGAACTCAGCCGGAACCATTTCATTGTCCGAAACCGGCTCAGCAGTCGGAACTGCGGTTGTCGTAGTGTTCGCAGCAGCAGTTCTGGTTTCAGCCGCGGCCGGCTGACTCTTGTGCATCACCAGTGCGCCGACGGAGCCACCGACGAGGGCGGCGATCAAAGCCACTGGAAGTAATTTGTTAGTCATAATCATCGCTCTGTTTCTCCTTGCTAGTTCTTGCTACGGGTCGAGTACTTCCCAAGCTGTGGGGAATTCTGCAAGCACCATTCCTTAATGTCGGGAGAATCGGGTAAGTCGGGTAAGTGCGCGTAATTCTAGCAATCGCAGACGAAAAAATGTTTGCTGCAAGAAATTCGCAAGAGAAAACCAAGGTGGGGATACCCGATATGGAGTTGAGATACTCGATATGGGTGCAAAAAAATCAGCCACGGATAACACGGATCCGTGGCTGATTTTACTGCTTTGCTTTTTTGTTTACGCTGGGCGCTGTGGCTTGTCTTTCAGAAGCTCGAGCGCTTTCTTCATCTGAACATCTTCAGTGGCGGCTGGTTTGGTGGTCGGAGCGGGGGCGGTATTTGGTTTTTCATTTCCCTGCTCCGGTTTCGTGATCGCGTCGTCGTCGTTGCCGGTCAACTCGTCCGGGTCGACTGCGTCAGTTACTTCCTGACCCTTCACTTCGACATTCGGAGCAACACCGGAATGCGCGCGATCTTCACCAAGGAAAGTCTTGCCATTCGCACTCGCCCATTTCACAGTCGTCAGCAGAAGGCCGTCACCACCACGCAGTGTAAATAGTTGCTGCTCGGTTCCCGCGCCAAAACTCTTCTCACCGACGATCTGTCCGCGGTTCCGTTCACTGATTGCCGAAGCCACGACTTCAGCGGCTCCTGCAGTACCGCTATCGATCAGCGCCACGAGCTGTCCCGTAAACAACGTCGCTTTCGGATCTGCCGTGAACGTCTTCAACGCTTTTCCTTCACGACCGATTGTCTGTGCAAGCACGCCGTCTTTGATGAAGAGATTCGCAACAGTCACGGCTTCGTTTAGCGAACCACCGGCTGTGTCGCGCATGTCGAGCACGATCTTTTGGGCGCCCTGTTTGAGAAGATCCTGCAGGCGGTTTTTGATTTCGGTCGATTCGCCGTCAGCAAAACTGTTGATGCGGAGAATGCCGACTTTACCCGCTTCCATGCGTGCTTCAGCGGCCGAGGCGTGCCCGCCTCCGCGCTTCACGCTAAGCGTCAGCGGACTCGAATTCGCTCGCAAAACACGCAGTTTTACCTCCGTGCCGGCAGAGCCGTTCAGGATTTGTTTGGCGTCGTAAAGCGAAATGTCGCGCGTGGCTTTGTTGTCGATGTACTCGATAATGTCGCCCGCTTTGACTCCGGCCTGATCTGCGGCCGAGCCCTTCATCGGCGCGATCACGTAGAGATACGAAGCGACTTGCGAAAGCTCGGCGCCAATGCCAACGACGTTGTCTTTGTTGCCGGCGTTGTATTCTTTAACCTGGTCGGGCGTCAGGTAAGTTGAATATGGATCGAGTCCGTATGCGAGGCCACGCAAGGCTCCTGCGCGAACCTTATCCATGTTTGGCTCATCGACGTAATCGTTCTGAATGTGCTGCAGCACACTCTCAAAAATTCGCAACTGAGCATTTGGATCGTTTGCCGGTTGTTGTGCGCGGGTGGAAATCCAGCCGCCAACCGCCGTATAGAGAGTCAGCGTTGCAGACAGCAGAGTCAGAATAAACTTGGTGCGAAATGACATTTAACTACCTCATCGATTACGTTAGAGCTCCGGCCCGTATGATACAGGCCGTATTTACAGGGTGCAAGCTAAAGAAATCCTGTTAACTAGGTGACAACAACGGATCCATTGACCGGCCCGGTGCTCGCCCTCGATCTCGGCGAGAAACTCGTAGGCGCCGCCATTTCAGACGAGCGACTCATCACGACCAAACGTCTCCCGCCACTCAAGCGCTCAAACTGGAAAAAACTGCTTCAGGACGTGCGGCACCTGCTGGAGCGGTTTGACGCCAAAACAATAGTGGTTGGTTTGCCGTTAAGTATGGATGGAAGTGAAGGTGATGCGGCGAAAAACATTCGTCGCACGGCGCTGAACCTGGCCAAATCGGTCCAGCAGCCGGTCTATCTGCAGGATGAGCGCTTGACTTCCCGTGCGGCGATGGAGAATTTATTAGCAGAGGGTGTCAAGCCTGAAGAAATTCCGGCACTCATCGATGGCGAAGCGGCGGCAACGATCCTGCGCGACTTTCTGGTCACGGATCAAAAACGAATTCGCCTCGATCCAGATCAAGTTGACTAGTACTCTCCTAAACCAAAAATGAAGCGGCTCATACTGTTGATAATCGTGGTTGGAATTCTGGCCGTCGCCGGACTCGGCTTCTGGACGTATTCCGACCTGCATAAACCCATCGCCCACGGCAAAACCGGACAGTACATCGATATCCCCAAAGGTACTTCTCCGAGCGCCATCGTCCACAAACTCGCCACTGAAGGAGTTATCAAACACGAGTGGCCATTAAAGCTTTACTTGAAGGCCACTGGCAAAGGGGCCACGTTAAGGGCCGGTGAATACGACTTTCCTTCGCCTATTTCGCCACTCGCAGTGCTGGCCAGGCTTCAGCAGGGCGAACGTCGACTTAATCGCATCACGATCATAGAAGGCTGGACACGTTGGGACATCGCCCGCGCAATGGCGCAGGTGCCCGAGTTTGGCCTCACGAATGATGCTCAGGCTTTGGAGTTAATGAATAACGTGAGCCTCATTAGCGACATCGATCCCGAAGCGAAAAATCTCGAAGGTTATCTGTTTCCCGATACCTATGAGTTTGCGCCTGAGACGACGGCGGCTGAGCTGGTCGAGATGATGGTGAAGCGATTTCGAGGTGTTTGGAAGCCTGACTGGACTCAGCGTGCGCTCAGTCTTTCCTTCACTCCGCGGCAGATTGTCACGACTGCTTCGATCATCGAGACTGAGGCGAAGCTCGCCGAAGAGCGTCCGCTCGTGGCGTCTGTTATTTACAACCGCCTGAAGAAAAACATTCCGCTCGCAGTCGATTCAAGTGTGATCTACGCGTCGAAACTCGAGGGCAAGTGGCGCTACGATGGTCGGGTTTATCGCAGTGACATCGAGCGACGTTCACCTTACAACACTCGAATCTACGCAGGACTACCGCCAGGGCCAGTCGCCTCACCCGGCGAGAGCTCGCTCAAGGCTGCGTTGAATCCCGCCACGTCTGACTATCTCTACTACGTGCGCAATCCCGATCGTGACGACGGCGCACACAACTTCTACAGCAACGGAGCGGCGTTTGAGACAGGTGTCCAGGCATTGCGCCGTTGGGAACGCGAGCGCGACGAAGAAGAAGCACGAAAGAAACGCGAAGGCGGTCAGTAGCCGCAAAAAGGCACAAAAAGCACAAAATGAATTTGACCTCACAGAGCTAAATTCATTTTGTGCTTTTTGTGCCTTTTTGCGGCTACTAAAGGCAACAGATTCTTTATTTTTGCACTCTCAAACTGTAGCTTGTCTTTGATCGACCGTTAATCTATTCTCAGGTTCACGGTTCCCCTATGAAGTTCATTGTCAGTTAAGCAAAGGGTTTATGGCTATGTTGCGCATAATTACTGGTCTACTGGTGTTGATTGCCTGTTCAGTTCCAGCATTCGCACAGGCTGCAAAGGGTGTCGACAAGCAAAGCGAGCGCGTCCGAGACGGCGGCTCGGAACGGACGCCGGGGAACAACGGTAATAAGACCGACACCGGCGCTGGTCGCGGGATCGACTTCGGCAGTGGAAAGAGTACCGAAGCCCCGCCACTTCCGAATCCGTATCGGCTCAGTGGACGTCGCGATGTGATCATCACGGCCGTTCAGGATCTGATGCGCGATCGAAAGCTCGTCCTCGATGAATCTGCATCGAGGCTCGCAGACGGCATCATCGTCAGCCAGCCTTTCACGTTTACGAAAGGCGCCGTGGTTGCGGAAGCTGATCTGAGCAGGTATGCGGATGTTCCTACCTCGAGTGCGAGAGGATGGACGCGTGGTCGCTACACTTTGACCGTTGAAGTTCAACCAATCGATGGCTCAACTGCGAACATCGCAGTTAATGCAAAGGTTGAAGGTCGCACTGATGGAGCGACCGGAGCTGAGTGGACCACGTTGCGCAGCAGCGGTCTGGCTGAAGATCAATTTCTTGAAGGACTGATACTGGCAGTAACCGGTGCGCCGCCGGCGGGACGAACCATCCAGCCGTGAAGCTAAGGTTTTACATAAGCTAGAGACTAATGATTAACGACCCCTTTCACCCTGAAGACGCAATCGCGCGCGAGCGGGATTCGAGTAAACGAAAACTGCTCGCGATTGTTTGTGCGGTAGGCATAAGCGCGGTTCTCCTCGCCGGCTACGGCTACATCCGGAAATATCACGCGCAAAAAGTTATAGCTGAAAACGCGCCGCCGCCGGTTGTCGAGAAGAAACCGCCACTGGCCCATGTTGTAGTCGACGAGCCCACGTTGGAAAAAGGAATGACGACGATTGGTGGAGTCGTTAAGAACATTTCTAAGCAGGATTTGAGCAATCTTTCAGTGGTGATTGAGCTACGCAGACGCAAAGACAGCGGTGTCGAAGAGAATTTACTGCACGTGACGCCGGCTCAACTGCAACCTGAACAAGAGGGTTCTTATTCGTTGAAAGTGTCAGCTCTGGATTACGCTTCGATTCGCCTGGCTGGCTTGAAGGCTGATCCGCAGTCATCTTTAATTGCTTACAGCTCATCACAGGGAAAGAAGCGAACCCCGGAACGACTCGAGCCGAAGACGATCGTGATCAAGCGCGCCGGGAAGCCAGGTGAGTTCATTAATACACCCGACAATCCTGTTCGCGTTCCGTAGTCTCCCAACTTTAACGATTGAAGTTTTTGTTTAGGAGTCGGCGTGCCGATTGTTAAGGTGAACTCTGAGAGTCGAATGAGGAAAGTTTCGGTTACGACATACACGCTAACGACCGTCGTGTTTTGCGCGAGCGTCGCCTTCTCTCAGGTGAAGTCTCCACCGCCTCAGCCTTCCCCGACTCCGCCGCTGCGACCAGTCGATGGAACCTTGAAGAATCCCGACGATACTCCGTTGACGACTTTCGAAGAGGAGATTCGCGCGAAACGCGAGCTCAAGATGGCCGAAAAGGAGCATCAGCAAAATCTCGATCGCGCTAAAGAGATCAGCGAGATCGGCAAACAACTCAAGGATTTCAAAGACAACTCCACTCTCGATCGCGATTGCGTCAAGAAGATCGAGCGGCTTGAAAAGCTGACGAAGAAAGTTCGCAGTGAGGCAGGCGGCGACGACGATGAGATAACTATCACTCCTCGTCCGACCGATCTCCCTTCTGCGATGAAGCAGATCTCTGAAGCGAGTGAGACTTTATCTAAAGACGTGCAGAACACGCCGCGTCGTGTTGTCTCGGCATCGGTAATCAATAACGCTAACGTTTTACTTGAACTGATCCGGTTAGCTCGAAGTTTCGTTCGTCCACAACCATAACTCATGTTCAGGACAATTCTCTTCCTATTCGCGTTCTTGTGCCTCAACGTCGTCGTTGTCGTCGCTCAGGACGATGACGTGATCCGCACCAACACCGAGCTCGTGGTGCTGAACATCACCGTCACTGACAAAGCAGGACAGTACGTCAAAGGATTGAAAGCGTCTGACTTCAAGGTCTATGAAGATGGTGTTGAGGTAAAACCTAACATGATCGCAAGCTTCTCGCTCCAGGAGTCGCCGTATGCGGCGGTAGTGTTGTTGGATAGTTCCGGCAGCATGGAAGCGCGGTTCTCACTTGCGCGCTCAGCGGCGATCAGATTTCTTGATGGCTTGAGACCGGAAGATGTCGCTGCGGTTTATCGATTTGATTCGAAGGTTGAGCGTGTGCAGGAGTTTTCTGGTGGACGCGATCTCGCGCCAACGGCGTACGCTATTCGCGCTAAGGGCATGACGACGCTGAACGATGCTATTGTTGAGGCGTCGAAGACACTTGCCGATCGCACAGAGGTGCGCAAGGCGATCGTTGTGTTGTCGGATGGAATGGACACGTTCAGTAAAGCGTCGAGCGATAAAGCGGTGGAGACTGCGCTGGCCGTCGGCGCGAGTATCTACGCGGTTGATATGTCGAGTTTGGAAGTAGCGGGAACGTCGGGCAGGCAGAGTGCGCTTTCATTGAAAGGTTTTGCGGAAAAGACTGGCGGCAGATTCGTCACCACGCCCGGTGGACCACAGTTGCGCGATGCGTTTACAGGAATCGCTGACGAGCTCGGACACCAGTACACGATTTCTTACCGGCCGGCGAACACGAAGCGTGATGGGAAGTGGAGAACTTTGGAAGTAAAGCTTGTTTCGCGAGACGATGCAACAGTTCGCACGCGCAAAGGATATCGAGCACCAAAGCCTTAGATCCTGTTTCAACGCGACGTCTTTGTGAGCGCTTTCTCACGGTGCCTTTCAAACGCGAGTTCAATCAACACTTCAAGTAATTTCGGAAACGGCAGACCCGAAGCCTCCCACATCTTCGGATAACCTGACACCTCAGTCAGTCCAGGCAGCGTATTCAACTCATTAATCACGAGCTCGCCGCCATCCCGAGTCAGAAAGAAATCAACGCGAGCCAATCCCGCACCGTCAACCGACTGAAACGCACGGATTGCCATCCGTTGTATCTTCGTCGTCATCGACTTCGACAACGGCGCCGGCACAACAAAACTGACATTCCCCGTACTCGAATACTTCTCCGTGTAGTCGAGAAACCGCGCCGCTTCGTCATAGACCACATACTCACCCGGCAGACTCGCCTTCGGCTCATCATTCCCAAGCACCGCACACTCGATCTCACGCGCGACAAGCTCTTCCTCAACGATGATCTTCCGATCGTACTCAGCCGCCAGCTCGATCGCGTCTCTCAGCGACTTCTTATCCGTTGCGCGTGACACACCAACCGACGATCCGAGATTCGCCGGCTTCACAAAACACGGTAGACCAATCTCGCTCGTCACCTTACGTATTACTTTAGCTGGGTTGCTGCGCCACTGAGATCTTAGAAACCACACATGCTTGCATATCGGCAGTCCCGCCTGCACAAACAGCGACTTCATCGTCACCTTGTCCATGCCGCACGCCGACGCGAGCACGCCGCAACCGACATAAGGCACGTCCGCCATCTCAAGTAATCCTTGAAGAGTGCCGTCCTCGCCCAATGGTCCATGCAGTGCTGGAAAGACAACGTCGAGCTTCTCACCCGAAACGTCGCCTTCGAGTGAAATCAAACCTTTGTGCGACGGATCGCCAAGCAGAGCGATGTCTGCTGTCGCGGTGTGGGTTGTTGAAGGTAATAACGAGTGAACTGAGTCAGGAAGGAGTTGGGCCGAGTGCGCCGGGGCAAGCCACTTCCCTTCTTTCGTGATAGCGATCGGAACTACGTCAAATTTCTTCCGATCGATCGCTTCAACGATCGCGCGCGCCGACCTGATCGAAACCTCGTGTTCACCTGAACGTCCGCCGAAGATCACTCCGACGCGAAGCTTTTTGGGCACTCTTCTTAGTCCAGCCTTTTACAGAATTGTCTTGCCTAACGCGGAAAGAATCAGCTCGACACCGAGCTCAGCAGTCTTGTTGTTAACGTCGAGCGCGGTATTGATCTCTACGATCTCGAGTGAGCGCATGCCGCCTGTCTCAGCAATTTTCTCCATGGCGAGGTGCGCTTCACGATACGTCAGCCCGCCGCGAACGAGTGTGCCGGAGCCAGGCGCATCACCAGGATCGAGAACATCAACATCGAACGTGACTGCATACCCAGCCGTGCCGCGTGAAGCGATCTTGATCGCATCGTCCATGACGCTTTTCATGCCGCGCTCGTCGATCTCGCGCATCGTGAAGAAACGTATGCCGAGTTTCCTGATCATTTCTCTCTCGCCGGGATCGACGTCACGTGCGCCGACGTGAGCACACAGTTTTGGATCGAGTTTCGGTGCGAAGCCTGCGACATTCGTGAGCTCCGGCGTGCCGTAACCGAGCAAAGCGGCGAGTGGCATGCCGTGAATGTTGCCTGAAGGCGTCGACTCAGGCGTGTTCATGTCGGCGTGCGCGTCAAACCAGATCAGTCCCAGCGTCTCGTTTTGTTTTCTGTAGTAAGAGGCTGCACCAGCGAATGATCCGATAGCGATTGAGTGATCGCCGCCGAGGATCAACGGTAGTTGACCGCCTTTAAGTATTCCTTCAACTTCAAGGGCGAGCTGCTCGCAGACATTGCTGATCTCACGAACGTATTTGAGTTTCTCATCGGCTTCAGGATGTGTCTGAGGTCGTTCGAGACGCAGGTCGCCGAGATCGTGAACTGAATAGCCGAGACGTGCGATGCGCTGGGTTATGCGCGCGACGCGGAGCGCGGCTGGGCCGATATCGACGCCGGCCATGCTCGCGCCGTAACCGAGTGGAACACCAAGGAGGCTTAAAGATCTTTTTACTTCCGTGGACATCAGCCACCTAAATTGAGGTTGAATCCACCACCGCCGCCGCCCTGGCTTGGAAAGAAGGGCTTCAACAATCCCGCGAGCGCGGCGAGATTTCGTGTTTGAATCAACAACTCACCCGGCCCCGTAAACTCCGCGACGATACCTTCGCCGCTCATCATGCTGCGGAAGAATCCCGACGCCGCTTTGCGCAGCGTGTATTGCGTCGTGCCTTCCCACGCCACGAGATGTCCGGTATCAACCACGTAACGCTCACCCGGTTGCAATCGTTTGCGATGAATCGCGCCGAACGAAGAGACGAGCAG
>Ga0134128_10012488_pt1 | contig 10125 bp, 8 predicted proteins | sample KB31754_FD_96462 | JGI IMG/M metagenome (GOLD analysis project Ga0134128, IMG submission 96462) | Terrestrial soil microbial communities with excess Nitrogen fertilizer from Kellogg Biological Station, Michigan, USA - KB3-175-4 | ecosystem: Environmental > Terrestrial > Soil > Unclassified ...
ACCTGGGAGATCGACGGGCGATCGCGTCTCGACGAACAGCTCAATCTCAAGATCGATCTCGATTCGCTGCTCCTCGAAGCGACCCGTCGAATGTCTGCTGATTTCATTGCTTCGCGCTTTCACAACGACGCCGAACTGATCACGCCGCTCACTGAACCGCTAATCAACCACAATCTGCTGCCGGCGGAGGTGTTCTTACTCTCGCGTCTCGATCGTCCAACGACTGTACGCGAGCTCGTCGCGATTAGCGGCCTCGGCGAAGCAGAGACGTTGCGACACCTCTACTCACTCGCAGTCGCCGGTCTATTGCAACGCGAACACTGGAAGAGCTCATTTCGAGGGCAACAACAAACACGCCCAACGCCGGCGCAAGAAAAGCCAGCGCCGGAACCCGAACCAGCAGACGAACCAACGAATGTCGAAGCGTTTCTCGAAAGAGTAAGGACCGCGTCTACGTTTTACGAGCTGCTGGGCATCAACGACACCGTGGCAGCTCAAAATCTCAAAGACGTTTACTACGACTTGGCGCGACGTTATCACCCGGATCGATTTCGCAAAGCCGAGCCCGCGTTGGTGGCGAGAATCGAATCAGCATTCGCGCGCGTCACGCAAGCCTACGACACTCTAAGCGACGATCGGCTGCGCGCAACTTACAACTCAAAACTCCAGGCGCGAAAACGAGCGGAGCAAATAGCGCAATCAACGGCTAAACCAACCACGCCTGCGCCACAACCGAAGACTGAAGGCGAGCCGGCGATGTCTGCGGCTGAGCGCGCGGAGATTCAATTCAAGGAAGGACTCGTAGCGCTCGAGCTCGGCCAACGAAAAGTCGCAATCGGTCTTTTCGCGTCGGCAGCCAGTGCCGCTCCAGCGGAACATCGCTACCGCGCGCGTTATGGTCAGTTGCTGGCCGCCAACGAAAACACGAGGCGAGTCGCCGAAACCGAACTGCTCGCCGCGATAAAACTCGATCCTAACAATGCTGAATATCGAGTGATGCTGGCGGAGTTGTACAGAGATCTCGGTTTGAAGCTGCGCGCGAAAGGCGAAGCTGAGCGCGCCGTCGCGGCCGATCCGGAGAATCGCAAGGCGCAGGACCTTTTGCACGCGTTAAAGTAAGTATGTTGAAATGATCCCGTCATGGTCGCGATGCACACAACTGAGTTGATCGACAAAGCTGCGGACGATGCGTTCATCCAGCTCGCGAAGACAGTTGACAAGTTTGAACGTTACGACAACCCGCACGCGCAGCGCATCGCCATCATCGCCGACGAGATCGCGCAGGGGTTTCATCTCGCCCGTCACGATCGCGGATCGTTGTATGCCGCGGCGCTGTTGCACGATCTCGGTGAAGTAGCGATGGAACGTGATTACATTCAGGCCACCGGTCCGCTATCGCCGGAAGAGCGACTCGATCTTACGCGGCATCCGGTGATTGGCGAACGCGAAGCATCGCGGGTCGGAGCGGATCGTGCAGCACAACTGTTGGTGCGCTGGCATCACGAGTGGTGGAACGGCGCCGGATATCCGGATGCACTCCGGCGTGAAGAGATTCCGCTGGCCGCGAGGATTCTACGAGTAGTTGATTCGTATGTGGCGCTCACCGACGCGCGGCCATTCCGCGCTGCGTTGACCGCTGAGGCAGCACGACGCGAGCTCATCGATCGCGCGGGCATTGAATTCGATCCGAGTGTCGTAAATGTTCTTCTTAAGCTCGATGGATTGCCGGAGTTGGAATCATTTGCAAAGCCCGAAGTCGAAGAGCCGGGGGAACAACCACCGGCAACCGAGCGTCGCGGTTGGGACTTATTTTCATCATTCTCGTCATAACATATGCAGTTCACAAACGGTTGGCTGGCTTTTGAACTAGGAGTGCTCCGGCGACTGAAGTTTGCTTCAGTGGCACTTCCCTTCACCGGAGAAGGAGAGATCTGCGTCCGCATGAAAGACTGGAGAGTCCGCGTTGCCGCGAACGATCCGATGCTCTGGTCCTACACCAAGGCTTTCGCGCTGATCGAGAACAACACGGAACAGCTCGATGACGGCGATCTCAACACGCTGCTTGATGACGCATACGTTCCGCGCGAGAAGCTCGAGAATCGCGCGCTGCTCAAGTGGTTCAACGAGACTGACGCCTGGTGGTTCGATAACCTGCGCTTCAACGCCGAGCATCTCGAACCTTACAAACGCGCACTCGCGCTCACCGCAGGAATGATGACCGGCGATTACGTTCTCTCTTTCAACGAACAGACGCGCAACTTGCGAACGCCCTTTTCGTTGCCGGACGTGTTTCGGCGTGTACTTGATTGTCTGCCGCCGCCGCAGGACAACGGCATGCGCAACCAGAGCACGAATCAGGACGTGCGCAACTTTGTTGCTGAACGACATCATACGGATCTGTTGTTCTTGCGATTGCCCATGCCGGTGACGCAGGCGACGAGCGCACGAGATCCGATCGTCACGTGGCGTGAGGAATGGCTGCGCGGCAGCGACGATTTCTGGGTTGATCTTGAAAGAGCACGCGGCGCGCGGCTCGGGTCGCGCGTGCAAAGCAAACAGCAGTATCTCGGGTTTGTCGAAGATCTGTTGCGCACCGCGTCGCACATTCCCACCTGGGCCATCGCGCATACTGAGAATGGTTTTATCTCGTCTGAAGAGCTGGTGGAGAAGATTGGACGCGTGAGGAAAGTGAGTTCGATCTACTCGAAAGACTTCTCGGATATGTTAGGCGTTCGCGCCTCCCTGATCATCGCGGCAAGTTGAGTGACGTTTGACAGGATTTACAAGATTTTCATGATAATCCTGTAAATCATGTCCATCATGTCCAACTAACCTCACGCTTGCGCTACAAACTTATACCCAACACCTCGCACAGTCAGCAGATGCCTCGGCCGCGAGGGCTCATCCTCTATATACTTTCGCAAACGCACGATGAAATTATCGATCGCCCGCGTGTCCGTATCCTCACGCAAACCCCAAACATCCTCGAGTAACACGCTGCGCGAAACGATCTTGCCTTCATGACTGATCAAGTAGCGCAGCAGGTCCGCTTCCATGAGCGTGAGGTGCACGATCTGCGTCCCCGATCGTAGTTCGAGCGCTTCGAAATCAATCGTCTTCCCGCTGAAATCAAACACCTTCGACTCACCATCGTGCGCGACGCGGTCGCGATCCTTCTGAAGCCATTCACGACGACGCAACAGCGCGTTGATGCGCGCCAGCAGCACTGACAGATCGAAAGGCTTCGGAAGATAGTCGTCCGCACCGGCTTCAAACCCTCGCAACACATCTTCCGCCGAGCCACGCGCGGTCAACATCAGGATCGGAACAAAGTGACCCTGCGCGCGCAAGTTGCTCGCAAGTGCAAACCCATCCATTCCCGGCAACATCACGTCGAGCACGAGAACGTCGTAGGTCTTGTCACTGAGCAGCGACAACGCCTCTTCCGCAGTGCCGACCGTTTCAACGTCATAACCCTCGGCGTTCAAGTTGTACCGCAGGCCATCAGCGAGATGTTTTTCGTCTTCAACTATCAGAACTGAACTCATGATCAATTCACCCTTGGCAAATGAACCGTGAACGTGCTGCCGTGTCCGAGACCGGCGCTCTCCGCAAACACACGGCCGCCGTGCTTCGTTACCACCGAATGAACGATGAACAGGCCCAGGCCCGTGCCTTTCACGCGCGCCATGAAACGGCCGGGCACGCGATAGAAGCGCTTGAAGATTCGTTTTAACTGTTCGCTGGGAATGCCGATTCCTTTGTCAGCCACGCGCACCGCGATTCGCTTGTCGTCCAGTGCCGAAACCGAGACCGACACTTTGACTTCCTTGTCGGAATATTTCACGGCATTGTCCAAAAGATTTGAGAAGGCTGCGCGCAACTCGTCAATATCGCCCGAAACACGTGCCGAGCTTACTTCCGGTGCAGCGCTGTAGATCAGCGCCGACTCATTGAGCCCGTAACGCACGCGCGTCAACTCCAGGCATTCCTGGACCATGTCGCTGAGATTGACCACGGAGTTCGCAATGCGGCGCCGCTTCATTCCGGTGCGTCCCGCGCGCAACACCTGTTCGACTGTCAGCAGCAAGCGCTCACTGTCAGCAAGCATGATGTTGTAGAACTCGCGGCGTTGTTTTTCATCGACCTCGCGCGTTTTCAGTGTCTCTAGATAGAGGCGAATCGAAGCGATCGGCGTCTTCAGTTCATGCGTGACGGCGTTGATGAACGCATCGTGTTGCTCGTTGCGCCTGATCTCACGAATCAGGAAAGTCGTGTTGAGAACTACGCCGAAGATCAGCACGACAAAGAAGACGATGCCGAAAATCAGGAGCGCCACTTCACGCCAGTTGAGAATAATCCAACCGACATTCAGCGCCACGGCGAGTGCGACAAGGCACGCGCCCAGCGTGATGAAGAACGCTACTGACTTTCTACGACGAGCTCTAACTCGCATGGACCGAGATTCTAATCAATCCGTTGCCATCTGTGTATACCGGTGGCCCGAAACCTTTTTCGGCAGACGCACCTTCCGCGTCACGAACAGGACCAGCCACAGGAGTCCGGCCGTTCCCGAAAGCAAACCGCAGATCACAGTTAACATGCGCGGCGTGATCGTATGCAATGACCAGCCAGCCACCGCGGTCGAGAACGCCCAGACCAACATCTCACCCGCGCGATCGCTGGTCGAGACTCGGCCACGCAGGTGGTCCGGCACCAAACGCATCAACAGCGTTTCCTGCACTGCAAACTCCGCACCGAGCAGCACGCGCGAGATAGCAAGCATCACGCACGACCACACCAGCGTTGGCATTATCCCACCCAGCGCATAAAACACGCCCTGAAGGAACAGGCTCCAGCCAATAAATGCGACCGTTCGTTTCCGCAACTCGAAAAATGCGCCGACACGTCGCGCGATCACCATCCCGATGAACAACCCAAAACCACCCGCGAAATAAAATCCGGCGACGGCTGAGTCGGGACTAATACCGTTCTCGGCGAAGACGAGCGCGCCAAGCCGATCGGCGATTAAGTTGCCTGCGCCACCGCCTGTGGCCCAAAGAATGTTGATCCCGAGAATCGTCGCTACAGGAGCATGCGTCACGATGTAGGTCCATCCCTCGCGCATGTCGGACCAGTAGCCGCGATAGAGACTGCGAGGTTCATCGGCGCTCGCGCCGTTTGACTTGCTACGCGTCTCTTCCTCAGGCACTAGCCACACGGAGTACGCCGAAGCAACAAACGAGAGCGCATTGATGATGAATGCAGCCTGGTAACCAACATGCGCTGCGGTCCAGCCGCCCAATGCGGCACCGATTGACATCAACAGGAAGCGCGATGAAAACATCAACGCGTTGCCGGCGAGCAGATCGCGTTCGCCGGTGATGTTCGGCACCGCCGCATTCTTGGCCGCTTCGAAAAATGTTCCGAACACGGAAAGCAGAGCAGTACAGAGATACGCGATCCACAGATCTTCCGGTCCATGCACCAGGAGGAATCCGAGTGCGACGACGACGCGCAGCAGGTCTGTGGCGATCATCACCGTCCGTCGCGACCAGCGGTCGACGAACGCACCCGCGAGTGGAGCGAAGAGCGTGAAGGGGACCAGTCGCGTGATGAGGACGATTGTTGTTACTTCCGGAGCCGCGTGCGACACGAGGCGGACCAATCCCAGTGCGGCAATGAAGTTAAACCAATTGCCGAGTTCGGAAATGACCTGCCCGCCCCACAGTCGCCGGAAAGAGCGATTGCGCCGCAGGAGCTGTGTGTAAGTTAGCGAGTCCATGATCTCAAATTAAAAATAGGCCCTATCGGTCCAATAGGACCTATATTTCGCGGGCGCTTTTGTCTGCATTAAAAAAGCCGCCCAAGTTTGGCGGCTCGCGATCTGCTCCGTTCTCCGTCGAACGTCATCCTCCAACAAATCGCGGTGGCCGCTTTTCAAGAAATGCCGAGACGCCTTCTACAAAATCTTTTGTCTTTCCCGATTCGATTTGTGTCTTACGCTCCAGGTCAAGTTGACTTCTCAAATCGTTTGCGGCGCTGGCATCCATCAACTTCTTGATCTCGGCTAGCGCCACGGTCGGCGCGTGGGCCAGTTTCTCCGCCATTGCCAGCGCCCTGCTCATTAACTCCTCGTCTGGTGTCACTGAATTGATCATTCCCATCTCCGCGGCGGCCTGAGCACTAACCAAATCACCCGTGAACAAAAGCTCCGTGGCCCTTTTCCATCCTACGAGTCTCGGTAGGATAAAAGTTCCACCACAATCAGGAGTTAGACCAATCTTTATAAATGCCTGGTTGAACTTCGCACTCTCAGCCGCAATCACCAGGTCGCACGCTAACGCCAAATTACAACCACCGCCCGACGCTACTCCATTCACTGCCGCGATAAACGGCACCGGCGTCTCGCGAATCAACACGATCGCTTCGTTCAGAATTCTTAAAGGCTCGTCGAAAAATGCTTCCGATCGTCCGTCGTTCTTTGCAATCTCCTGCATCGCGCGCAAATCGCCGCCGGCACTGAACGCTCTGCCGGCGCCAGTAATCACGATCACTCTCGCGCCGCGCTCGATCGCTTCGGCTACAGCAGCGTTGAAGTCATTTGCTACTTGCACGGTGAGCGCGTTCAGCCGGTCCGGCCTGTTTAGGGTCAGCACACCAACCGCCTCACGCATCTCCAGTTGTATCGTTTCGTAACTCATCCAGCTTGCTTGTAGGTCCTTCAAGGCATTCCTTACCATTAATCGCGTAAAAACATACCGCGTCGGTAACTTGCCTATTGTTTTTAACCTTTTAGCCCGAAGCTAGCTCTTGGCAAACGCCAAACCTGAGTGCTCAGGTCCTTTGTTGCGCCCGACTCGCGCTAAAACAATCGCTGCATAAAACCGGCCTGCCGGTTGATGGCTTAAACGGTACTGAATCGCTCTTGCCACACTGATCGCAGGTGATCTCAAATCTCTGACGCTCACCTCCTTGTCCTTTTGAACCGCCGCCGAAGTTTGCGCGCCGTGCATCGCGGCATGGCTTACATCGCTTCGGGTGAGTTAAGTTTCGTTCCCTGTAATACTCCTGTTCCCGTTCCGTAAACATGAACGGAGTACTGCACTCCGAACACGTAATTTCAAGGTCTGGCATCGCGGTTTCTCCACGAGAGTGACAAGAGGACTTTCACTCTCTTGCTCTTCGGAGCGCTGGCGTTGCGTTCCTTTCATCCACGACTGTGGGCCGAAAGCGCTGTTTTCTAAAACGCTACGCCGAAAAGCTGGGCCCCGACGGTTTAATTGGCGTGAAGTGTACTCCAGCAATGCACTCTATTCAAATTTTTTGTGAAAAAGTGTGGCGGCAGGTCTCCAGAGCTTTACGTTGATGTGGCAGGCGTGCAACAACCAACCTCTTAAAATCTAGGATTTACGTCGGCACATCGGTTGCTCTTAGGGCGCGAAACATGAACGAACGTCTGAGATAAGGTTTCCCGACAGTTGATGAAACAGACCACCCTGGGCAGTGCCGTTGATACTCACGGAATCGGACTGCACACTGCTGTCCCGGTTCATGTCCGGCTCGTCCCGGCACCTCCTGACACTGGATACGTCTTTCGTCGGACGGATCTCGGCGGCTTCGAGATTCCGGCGACGGTCGAGTCAGTGGCGCACTGCGGTTACGCCACCACGCTCATGCGCACGGGTGTGATGCTCTCGACAGTCGAACATCTTTTGGCTGCGCTACGCGGGCTCAACGTCGATAACGTCTTCATCGAGGTCGACAATCTCGAGATTCCGATTATGGACGGCTCTGCGGAAAACTTCGCGGAGATCATCGAGCGCGCGGGCATTGTCGAGCAGCCGCTCGCGCGTCGCGCCCTGCTTGTCCGAGAGAAAGTTTCATTTGAACAAGGAAATCGACGCATTAGTGTCGAACCCGCGGATACGTATCAGATCGACTGCTTGATCGACTTCTCGCATCCGATGATTGGCGTGCAGAGTTTGTTTGTGGAACTCAGTAACGGCGCTTTCAGCCGTGACATCGCCGCGGCGAGGACGTTTGGGTTTACGAACGAGATCGAAGCGCTGAGACGTGCAAACCTGATTCGCGGCGGTTCGCTCGACAATGCGATCGTGTTGACGCCTGAAGGAATGTTGAATGAGACGAGTTTACGTTTTCGAGATGAGTTCGTACGTCACAAGATTCTGGACATCATCGGCGATCTCGCGCTTCTGGGTATGCCTATTCTCGGCAAGGTTGTCGCCGAACGCAGTGGGCACATCATGCACGCAGGATTGATGTCGAAGCTGCTTCGCGTTCGGTCGGCGTGGGACATCGTGGACATGTAGTTTATAACCCGCTCCGCACAATGTCATGCACCCTGATCAACCCCACACACTTTTGGTCTCGATCGACCACCGGCAGGACTGCAATCTGTCTCGGCCTGTCTTCCATTAAGCGCAACGCATCAAACGCCAGCAACTCCGGCGTCGCCACCACCGGCTTTCGCGTCATGAAGTCATCACCCGTCAGTTTCGCGAGTAACTCATGACTCGTTCGCTCAATCGCCCGGCGCAGATCGCCGTCCGTGATGATTCCCGCCAAACACCCGTCAGCATCAACCACGCACACTGCGCCCAATCCGCCGTTGCTTATCGCTCGCACTACGTCAACCCAGGAAGATCCAGTCGCAATCGTCGGGTTCTCACCATCGCAGTGCATCAGGTCAGCGACACGCAGCGTCAGTCTCTTTCCCAGGCGCCCGGCCGGGTGATTCACAGCAAAATCGTCTGACGTCAGGCCTTTTACTTTCATCACCGTCATCGCGAGTGCATCACCGATTGCGAGAGCAACCGTGGTGCTCGTCGTCGGCGCGAGATTTAACGGACACGCTTCTTTATCAACTGAAGCATCGAGCACTGCGTCAGCGCGGCGCGCGAGTGTTGAGTTGAGATTTCCGACAATCGCCACGATCGGCACACCGCGATTCTTCAGATACGGCAGCATCGCTACCAGTTCGTCAGTCTCACCACTGTTACTCAGCACTATCACCACGTCGTCACCCTGAACAATCCCGAGACTGCCGTGCAGCGCGTCCGACGGGTGCAGGTAAAGCGCCGCTGTGCCCGTGCTGGTCATCGTTGCCGCAATCTTTTGGCCGATAATCCCCGACTTCCCTACTCCAAGGATCACGACCTTCCCTGTGCAATTCGCCAGCAAGTCGACCACTTGCCGGACCTGGTTCTCGTCCAGACGCGTGGCTGTTTGCGCGATTGCCTCCGACTCGATGCGCAGAAGTTGCTGAATGTCGCTCAGGTGGTCTTGGGTCATTCCGGCCTTTTGATATACGACGAGCATTACATTTTGCAAGTCGGCGACTGGTAAGTTATAGTCCGGCATTCGTTCAGATAAAGTCCAGACAACGTCGGGTGTGCCATGGGTCTGATAAGCCTGCTCCCCAAAGAAGATCAATATTTCGACCTGTTCACGCAGATGACGCTCTACATCTCCGCCGCCACGCGCGAGCTGAAGGAGATGCTTGCCGACAAGAACCACGACTACGGCGAGTATGCGCAGCGCATCAAGGGACTCGAGCATGCGTGCGACGAGCTCACCCATAATATCTCGACTCGTCTGAACAAGTCGTTCATCACGCCGTTCGATCGCGAAGACATTTACATGATGTCGACGGCCCTCGACGATATCGTTGACCTCGTCGATGACGCGGCTCGTGCAATCATCATTTTCGATATCAAGGAGATCACCGACTACGCGCGCGACTTTGCCGATGTTCTGGAGCGCATGGCCGAGCAGCTTAGGGAGATTGTTTCCACACTCCAGCGGCCGAAGAACGTCACACAGCGTTTGGTGGAGATACATCGTCTGGAGAATGAAGGTGACGACATCTATCACGCTGCCATTGCCGAACTATTTCACGACCCGCCTGATGCTTTAACCGTTCTGAAGTGGAAAGAGGTGTACGAGAAGCTTGAAGCCGCAGTCGATCGTTGTGAGAATGTGGCGAACATTATTGAGAGTGTGATTATTAAGCATACTTAGTAGCCATCTCACATGACCGCAACTCTGGCCTTCGTCATCATTCTCGTCTTCCTGGCGCTCATCTTCGACTACATCAACGGG
>Ga0134128_10012489_pt1 | contig 10124 bp, 9 predicted proteins | sample KB31754_FD_96462 | JGI IMG/M metagenome (GOLD analysis project Ga0134128, IMG submission 96462) | Terrestrial soil microbial communities with excess Nitrogen fertilizer from Kellogg Biological Station, Michigan, USA - KB3-175-4 | ecosystem: Environmental > Terrestrial > Soil > Unclassified ...
GTCAGCTCGGCCATCACGCCCTTGGCTTCCATGCCGCAGGCCAGCATGTGCCCATGGTCCCGGTATCCGGTTATGACCTGGTCGCCCTTCTTCAAGGTCATCTGCATGCCGACCACCACGGCCTCCTGGCCGATATAGAGGTGGCAGAAACCGCCGATCGCGCCCATGCCGTAGAGCTGGCCGGCCTTCTCTTCGAAGCGCCGGATCAACAGCATGTCGCGCAGCGCCTTGAGTTCCTGTTCCTTCGTGAATTCCGGCGGCGAGCCGTCTTCCTTGTCTTGCCCCTTTTCTTTGGTGTCCGTCTTCTTGGGTGCGGTGGCCATGGCAAAATCCGGCAACTGAGAGAGTGATGTGCCCTCTCTAACCCAACTCAATCGGCCGTTAAAGCATTGCGTGACGCGGCAAAAGAATAGCTATGCCGCAGTGCACTGCGACATGAAACTTTCGAAATCGAATTGCCTAGTTTTTGGAATCGGACTGCGCCGGCCGCGCACCTGGCGAGACCATCCGCACAAGGTCATGCGGGTTGGCATAGTCGAGCTGGAAGCGTGCACGCTCATCGAGCATGTCGGGGTCGACCCGGTCAGTGCGAAGCAGCGAGACGCGCTGCTCGCCCTCGGCGCGCTCGCGCTTCAGCCGAGCGAGCTCGGAGGTCAGTGCGATGATCTCCTGGTCGAGTTCCTGCCGCGCGTTCAGTCCGTATTTGCCGGTGTAGGCGTTGACGCCGAAATAGCCGATCAGGGCCGCCACCACCGTATAGAGGGCAAGGCCGGTCAGAAAGGATTTCAGGCGCGCGCGGGAGACCATGAACCCAACATGCGTCGGCCCGGTTAATGGTCTCCTAACGCGCCTCGGTCCCCTCGCCTAGCGATTCTGCTTGTCGACCCAGGCGGCGAACGCACCGAGGAACTGCTCCAGCACCTTCTGTAGCGACTCCTTGATCAATTCGCCCTTATCGTTGAAGGCATCGCCGACGCCGTTCAGATAGGTCTCGGGCTGGCCCATGATCGGCCCGGAAATGCCCGGCAGGATGTTCTGCAGATGCTTGGCCGCGCTGACGCCGCCAAGCGGGCCCGGCGAATTCGAGATGATGCCGATCGGCTTGCCCATGAACGAGCTCTTGCCATAGGGCCGCGAGCCGACGTCGATGGCGTTCTTGAGCGCGCCCGGGATCGAACGGTTATATTCGGGCGTCACGAACAGCACGCCGTGCGACTTCTGCAGCTTCTCGCGGAAGGCGAGCCAGTCGGCCGGCGGATTGGCTTCGAGGTCCTGGTTGAAGAAGGAAATGCCGTGCGGCGTCATCACCTCGAGCTTGAGCGAAGCCGGCGCGAGCCTGGCCAGCGCGTTGGCGATCTTCAGCGAGAAGCTTTCCTTGCGCAGGCTGCCGGCGATGGTGACGATGTGGTGGGTGGCCATTGAGTGTCCTTCGATCAAAAGCTGAAACGTCCGATCCGACATAATCCGGATCGGCAACAACATGCAAGTGCATGCACCGCGCGATTTTGGAAACGCCGTGCTCGCGGACGCGGCCCATGCAAAACGGGCCGCCCTTTTCGGCGGCCCATCGATGCGTGGTCATTCCGGGATGGTCCGAAGGACCAGACCCGGAATGACGGAGAGAAAAATCAGATCGTCGGATTCCAGAGCGAGGGGATCAGCCGATAGCCGTTGCCGTCCTTCTCGACGTGACCGATCGAAGGGAAGGTGAAGTGGAAGCCGACCACCGTTGCCTTCTCCGCCGAGGCCATGTCGTAGAATTTGTGCCGCGTCTGCTGCGCCAGATCGCCGTCGACGTCGAAAGCGACGTGCCAGTCCGGATTGCGGAGGAACAGCTCGGGGATATTGGTCACGTCGGACTGGATCAGGATTTTCGAGTTGCCCGAGGCCACCGCAAATGACGTGTGCCCCGGCGTGTGCCCGGGCGTCGAGATCGAAGTGATGCCCGGAGCGACTTCCTTGCCCCACTCGTACTTCGTCACCTTGGACTCGATGCCGTTGTAGATCTTCTTCACGTTGGCGAAGTAGTTCTTCATCATCTCATTGGACTGGGCTTTGGCGGCGTTCTCGTCGCTCATCCAGAACGCCCAATCGACCGCGGGCACCATGATCTCCGCGTTCGGGAACGCCATCGATCCGTCCGCGGCGCGGATGCCGTTGGTGTGATCGGGATGCAGGTGCGACATCAGCACGACGTCGATGCTCTTGGGATCGACGCCGGCGGCGGCAAGGTTCTGCAGGGTGCGGCCGACTGCGCCCTTGCTCGGCTCGAAGGCCGAGACGCCGTTGCCGCAATCGATCAGGATCAACTTCTTCCCGGTGTTGATGAGTTGCGGGTTGAAGGGGATCGTGACCATGCCCTTCGGCATGTAGGCGGCGTCGGCGGCGGCCAGCGCCTGTTCCTTGGTGGCATTTACCACCAGCTTGTCGGGCATCGGAAAGGTGCGCGCGCCGTCGTTGATCGAGGTGCATTCGTAATCCCCGACCTTGTAGCGATAGAAGCCGGGGGCCTGCGCACCGGCAGGTGCCACGGCGGCCCGCGCGGCGGGTATGCCGAGCGGTGATAATGCACTGGCGGCGCCGGCAATAGCGGCACCGGCCAGCAATTGGCGGCGATTGAGATCAGTCATGGTTTGCTCCCTGCGTGTGACATGCGGCGGGTTTTCCCGCTCTTGTCGAGGCGGCAATGTTCTACCGCTGCGGGTAGAAGGCAAGCCTCCTTTCGGCCACAAACCCCGGGACGCCGCGGATCATCCGCCCTTGTTCGGATTGATGAGGAATTTCTCGCCGGTCGCTCGCTTTGCGTAGACCGAGAGGTTGGCGAGGTCCAAGGCCTCCTGCAGCGACACGACTTTGGTGTAATGACTGGCGAAGGTGGTCTTGAGCTCGGAGACCACACGTTCCCGGAGCTTCTGGCCCTCGACCGGGCCGACTTTCATCAGGAACGGGAACAGCAGCCAGCCGCCGACCCCCCACGCCATGCCGAAGGCCCGGTTGATCTCGACCGGGCGGGGATCGAGGGTGCCGTAGATATAGACCTGCTTGTGCACGCTGGAGCCGTAGCGGCTATAGGCCTTCGCGGTCTTGTTGATCGCCGCCTCCATGGCGGTGAGGATTTGTCCCGCGAGCTTGCCGCCGCCGATCGCGTCGAAGGCAATGGTGGCGCCGGTCTCGACCAGCGCGTTGGTCAGGTCATCCATGAAGCTCGGAGCGGAGGAATCCACGACATGCTTCGCGCCGAGCTTGCGCAAGAGATCGGCCTGCTCCTTGCTGCGCACGATGTTGACGAGGCCGATGCGGTCCTTGAGGCAGATCTTGTTCAGCATCTGCCCGAGATTGGAGGCGGCCGCGGTGTGCACCAGCGCCTTGTGGCCCTCGCGCCGCATGGTCTCGGTCATGCCGAGGGCGGTCAGCGGATTGACGAACCAGGAGGCGCCGTCGGCCGCAGAGGTGCCCGCCGGCAGCGGCATGCATTCATTGACCCGCAGCGTGCGATATTGCGCATACATTGCCCCGCCGATCATTGAGACGGTCTTGCCCATCAGCGCCTTCGCCGCATCCGACGAGCCGGTCTTGACCACGACGCCGGCGCCTTCATTTCCGACCGGCATGGATTCATCGAGCCGCCCTGCCATCGCCTTCATCCCCCCTTCCGGGACCTTTGCGGTGATGACGGGCGAGTCCTTTGTGCCGGAGGCTTTCGCCGTGGAGAGATCGGCGGCACCCGTCAGCAGGCCGAGGTCCGAAGGATTGATCGGCGTCGCCTCGACCCGGACCACGACTTCATCGGGCCCGGGCTCCGGGGTCGGCACATTCAACAGGGAAATCTCGAGCTCGCTGCTCGTCTTGAGCAGCGAACGCAGTTGCAGGCCGCTCTTGGCGTCACTCATGATGTTCCTCCCAATCTGGTTTTCTCGCAGAAGCTTCTTCTGTCGTTGTTTGGTCAGGCCAGCGCCTTCAACGCGGCCCTGCCTGCATATTTCGCCTGCTTGCCGAGTTGCTGCTCGATCCGCAGTAACTGGTTGTACTTGGCGGTACGGTCGGAACGCGCGAGCGAGCCGGTTTTGATCTGGCCACAATTGGTGGCGACCGCAAGGTCGGAGATGGTGGAATCCTCGGTCTCGCCGGAGCGGTGCGACATCACGGCCGTGTAGCCGGCCTTGTAGGCCATCTCGATCGCGGCGAGCGTTTCGGTGAGCGTGCCGATCTGGTTGACCTTGACCAGGATCGAGTTGGCTCGGCCGTTCTTGATGCCGTCGGCAAGCCGCTTCACATTGGTGACAAAGAGATCGTCGCCCACGAGCTGGCATTTGTTACCAACGAGATCGGTCAATTCCTTCCAGCCGTCCATGTCATCTTCCGACATGCCGTCCTCGATGCTCACGATCGGATAGCGTCCGACGAGATCTGCGAGATATTTCGCCTGCTCGGAACGCGAGCGGGTTTTGTTCTCGCCGCCATAGACGTAACTGCCGTCCTTGAAGAATTCAGTCGAGGCGCAATCGAGCCCGAGCATGACGTCGGAGCCTGCCTTGTAGCCGGCCTTGCCGATCGCGCTCATGACAAAATCGAGCGCGGCGTCCGCCGACGGCAGGTTAGGCGCGAAGCCGCCCTCGTCGCCGACATTGGTGTTGTGGCCGGCCTTCTTGAGCTCGCCACGCAGCGTGTGGAAGATTTCCGAGCCGCAGCGCAGCGCCTCGGCGAAGGTCGCCGCCCCCACCGGCAGGATCATGAACTCCTGAAAGTCGATCGGGTTGTCGGCATGCACGCCGCCATTGATGATGTTCATCATCGGCACCGGCAGGGTCCGCGCCGAGGTGCCGCCGACGTACCGATAAAGCGGCATGTCGAAGGAATTGGCCGCCGCCTTGGCGCAGGCGAGCGACACGCCAAGGATGGCGTTGGCGCCAAGCCTGCTCTTGTTGGCCGTGCCGTCGAGCTCGATCATGGTCTGGTCGATCTGGACCTGCTCTTCGGCCGGGCGGTCGGCGAGCGCCTCGAAAATCTCGCCATTGACGGCTTCGACCGCCTTGCGCACGCCCTTGCCGAGATAGCGCGCCTTGTCTCCGTCGCGCAGCTCCACCGCCTCATGCGCGCCGGTCGAGGCGCCCGACGGCACCGCCGCGCGGCCCATCGAACCATCCTCCAGCACGACATCGACCTCGACCGTGGGGTTGCCGCGGCTGTCCAGGATTTCGCGTCCGATGATGTCGACGATGGCGGTCATGCTTGCCTCTTGGGAAGGTGGGACTGGGCGGTTGGCGCCGCTTCTACCGCAACGCACGAGGGCGGAAAAGGTCGCGTGACGGCGCTTGCCCGATTGGTTAAGACGGCGAATGGAGATGGTAATGTCCCGAAAGCCGAACAAAACAGCAAAGTCGCCCAGTCTGCAGCTTGGGCGCGCGGTGGAATGGCCGCACACGCCGGAAGCCGCGCAAATCGACCGCGTTCCAAATCCGCAAGCCGACACCGACTATCTCGTGCGCTTCACGGTGCCGGAGTTCACCTCGATCTGCCCGGTCACGGGGCAGCCGGACTTCGCCCATCTCATGATCGACTATGCGCCCGGCAGATGGTTGCTGGAGTCGAAATCGCTCAAACTCTATGTTGCAAGCTTTCGTAACCATGGCGCTTTCCACGAGGACTGCACCGTGATGATCGGCAAGCGGATCGCCTCCGAGATCAAGCCGAAGTTCCTGCGCATCGGCGGCTACTGGTATCCGCGCGGCGGCATTCCGATCGACGTCTTCTGGCAGACCGGCCGCCTGCCCAAAGGCCTCTGGGTTCCGGACCAGGGTGTCGCGCCCTATCGGGGCCGCGGCTAAAGGCCAGTCCCTTCCGGCTGCGGCCAGAATCATCTAGGAGCCTAGCTACGTTTCACATTGAGCGGCGCCGATGAGCCGTCGCTGGCGCCAAACTGCCGCAGAGGGCGCGGGTCAGGGCGCCAATCGCCGGGAGAAAACGCTTGCGAAGCATCGTCGGCTCCCGCGACATCCAGAACGCAAAGCAGCAGAAGAAACTCAGGAAAGCGGCGGAGCAGTTGCAGCTTGCGTTCGCCGCCTATTGCGAGGAAAGGCACGCGGACGCTCAATTGCTTTGCCGGCGTTTGCTTCGCGATGTGCCAGACTATTTTTACGCCGTGCAGCTGCTGGGCGTTTCCGTGCTCGAGTGCGGGCAATTCAAGGAAGCGAAGCTCATCCTCGAACGTGCGGTTGGCCTCGAGCCGTGGTCAGCGGAGGCTCACTCCCATCTCGGTTTTGCGCTGCTCAAACTCAACCGCCATGACGAAGCCCGCGCCTGTTGCGAAAAGGCAATCGCGCTGAAGCCAGATGTGCCGACGGCCCACAGCACCCTGGGCAACGCCTTGTTGCGTCTGCAGCTGGACGAACAAGCCGTCGCGGCCTTCACGCGCGCGATCCAGCTAAACCCCAATGACGTCGAGTCGTATTGCAATCGTGGCGCCGCGGAGATGAGGCTCAAGCGTCACGAAGCGGCTGTCACAAGCTACGAGCGGGCCCTTGCGTTGCAGCCGCGCCATTTCGAATCGATGGTTGGCAGGGCGTTGGCCCACCTCGAGCTTCGGCACTTCGACGTGGCGGAAAGGACGCTCAACGATGCGCTCGGCATCAAGCCAGACGGGGCCGAGCTCCTGGCCAGCCGCGGAGAGCTCCATTTGCGGGCGGAACGCAGAGCCCAGGCGGAAGCCGATTTTGACGCCGCGCTCGCGCTTGAACCCACGCTCGAACCAGCATGGCTGGGAAAGGCCCAGATCGGCATGCTCAAGGGCAACATCGCGCAGGCGATCGTCGCCTGCAAAAAAGCGCTCGAGCAAAATCCGACTTCTGAAATCGGCCTCGCACGGCTGGGCGCCTGTTTCGCAAGTCTGGGAGACGCTGCCGCCGCAATCCAGCATTTCGATCGGGCGATCGAGATCAAACCGGATTGCGAAGAGGCGATCGGGAACAAAATTTTCTATCTGGACTTTCTTCCCGAGGCGGACTTTGCGGCTCAACAAGCGCCGCGGAAATACTGGTGGGATACGATTGGCTCCAAATTCCCCAGGCGGAGACTGGCGGCTCGGCCGCTCGACCCGTCGAAGCGCATCGTCGTTGGATATGTGTCGGCCGACTTCAAGAATCACTCGGCGGCCTTCGACTTCTTGCCGGTGTTTCGATCCCACAACAAAACGAACTTTCAGATCAATTGCTACTCGTCCCTGGCCGGGCGAGATTCAATGACCGCCGTATTCGAGTCGCTGGCCGATGTCTGGGTTGAGGCTGCGGCTCTTTCCGATGATGAGCTGTGCGACCGCATTCAAGCCGACGGCGTCGATATCCTGGTCGACCTTTCAGGCTACACGAGAGGCACTCGTCTGGGCGTTTTCGCGCGCAAGCCGGCACCAATCCAGGTCACGGCCTGGGGCAGCGGCACGGGGACAGGCCTCCAGACCATGGACTATTTTCTCGCCGATCCGGTGACTATTCCCCAAGATGTCCGGCATTTGTTTGCGGAGCGCGTCTATGATTTGCCGGCATTGATCACGCTGGACCCCATCACTGACATACAGCCTTCCGCGCTTCCAATGCTCCGCAACGGTTTCGTCACCTTCGGTGTCTTCAACAGGATCGACAAGATTTCCGACGATGCGCTGGCGGTCTGGTCGAGACTACTGCGCGCGGTGACAGGGTCGAAGATGATGGTCAAGCACACCGCCCTCGATGACGCGTTTCTGCGCGACAGTCTGGTCGGCCGTTTCGTGGCCCAGGGAATTCCGCAGGACAGCGTTGTTTGCATCGGCTCGACCGAGCGCCGCGACCATCTGCTGGCCCATGGGAACATCGATATCTCGCTTGATCCGTTTCCGCAGAACGGCGGCGTCAGCACCTGGGAATCGCTCTACATGGGTGTTCCCGTCGTTGCCAAGCTTGGCAAGGGCGCGTCATCGCGCGCCGCCGGAGCGATCCTGAAGGCTATCGGGCTCGACGACTGGGTCGCCGACGATGAAGACGGCTACATTGCGATCGCGCAGAAATATGCATCGATGCCCTCCCATTTGGAGACGCTGCGGGCGGGTCTTCCGGCCAGGATCGCGAACTCGCCGGCCGGCAATATTGCGGTCTACACGCAAACGGCCGAGGCCGGCTATCGGCAGTTCTGGCGCGACTATTGCGCGAAGGAAAGCAGCCGAAGCACGATGATCTCGGGATGAGCCGTCATTGCGTCAGGTGATGCCCGAGGCCTCCTTGACAGCAAATGTTGCTCGCTGTTAAAATGACTGATCAGTCAGTTTTAATAGATCGATGCCAAAGATCAGCCAAGCGAAACGCGATGCACGGCAGCAGCAGATCCTGGACGCTGCGCTGGCGTGCTTTTCCGAGAACGGCTTTCATCAGACCGGGATGGCGGACATCGTCAGGCGTTCCGGCCTGAGCCATGGCGCGGTCTATCTCTATTTCCAGTCCAAGGACGATCTGATCGAGGCACTGGCGGTCGATCGTCACCATCAGGAAGCGCTGCTCAACGAAGCTGCAAGGCATGTCGACGATCCCCTCGAGGGTCTTCATGTGCTGGCGCGCGGCTATGCGCGCTGGCTCACGGACCCCTCCTCCGATCAAGTCAGGCGCGTCGGCGTCAATGGCTGGGCCGAGGCCCTGAGAAACGAGCGCGTGCGCACCAGCGTCATCGAGGGCGTCGATGCGGCCCGCGCCGTCATCATGCTTCTGGTCGAGCGCGCACAATCGCAGCGTCTCATCGCCGGCAATCTCGGCGCGGATGCGATCGCGCGGACGCTTGTGGCGCTGTTCCAGGGATTTTTGCTGCAGGTCGTGTGGCGCCAGCCGGTCGACGTCGAGGCGGCGCTGGCGGTGGTCGACAGCATGCTCGGCGGTGTTGTCGCGCCGAGCCCGCGCAAGAAGCGGGAGCGCTGAGCATGCCCGGTCTGCTTGCCGGTGTCGCGACCGGACTTGCGGGAGGATTTGCCTCAGGCCTGCTCGGCGTCAGCCCGGGCGGCGGGCTGGTGGTGTTCTCCGTGCTCCTGCTTGGCGCCGAACAGCACGCCGCACAAGGCATTTCGCTGGTGGCGCAGATCCCTCCGACGAGTCTGGCCGCCATCAGGCGTTATTGGCAAAAGGGCAGCCGCAGCCCGCTGCGCTGGCTGATGGTGCTGACGATCGGCTTTATCGCGGGCGGTGTCATCGGCGCCTATGGCGCGAGCTTCGCATCGAGCAAGTTCCTGCAATGGACCTATGTGGCGTACCTCATCGTTCTCGACGCGATGCTGATCCTGCGGCGCGAGCGGAAAGAGACGGAGGAGCCGCAAGCCGCCTCCCCTGACCTGCACTGGCTGGCGCTCTCGATCGTCGGACTTCTCGCGGGATTGTCGTCGGGCTTCATGGGCATCGGCGGCGGGCTTGCAACAGTGGTCGGCTTGAGCGCCGTGCTGCGCGTGCCGCAGCACCAGGCCCAGGTGGTCAGCCTCGTGCTGTCGCTGATCCCGACCACGATCCCGTCCGCCTGGGTCTATTGGCAGCAGGGATGGTCGTCGCCATGGCCGGTCCTGATCGGTGTGATCGCAGGTCTGATCGTCGGCAACGATATCGGCGCGCGCCTCGCCAACCGGGTCGATCGCTCGGCGCTGCATGTCATGATGGTATTTTTTGTGTCGGCGATGGTGCTCTACATGGCCTGGAAGGCGCTGAGCTGACCGGCATCATTCAAGGCCGTCAGTCCAGGCCATCGTGGGCATCGCCGGGCCGCCGCTCCCTCAACAGCCGCGCGCAGACGAGCCCGAGCACGATCATGCAGGAAGCTGCAGCGAACAGGGTCGCCAGCTTGCCGCCGTGCAGCAGCCCGAAGCCGTAGGCGATCGGGCCGACGGTCTGGCCCATGAAGAAGAAGAACGAATGCAGCGACAGCGCCGTGGCGCGCGCTTCGACCGACAGCTCGCTGGCAAAGACCTGCAGGCAGCCATGGATCATGTAGAAGCCCCAGCCCATCACGAGCATGCAGATGAACTGCAGCTTCCAGGCCGGGCCGAACGCGGTCGCGACCAACTGTAAGGCGACCAGGATCGCGCCGGAGATCATCATGCCCCTGACGCCGATCGCGGACAGGAAACGCGAGAC
>Ga0134128_10012491_pt1 | contig 10123 bp, 9 predicted proteins | sample KB31754_FD_96462 | JGI IMG/M metagenome (GOLD analysis project Ga0134128, IMG submission 96462) | Terrestrial soil microbial communities with excess Nitrogen fertilizer from Kellogg Biological Station, Michigan, USA - KB3-175-4 | ecosystem: Environmental > Terrestrial > Soil > Unclassified ...
CATCAAGGCGGCACTCGGCGGCATCGCGACCAAGCAGGTGCCGCTCGACGCCATCGTGCTGAGCTTGAGGGACACCAAGCCGCCCGCGCCGGTCGCGCTCGACAACGAGCCGCCGGAGATCTTCCACAGCGCGCGGCCGGCCAGCTTGGTGGTGTTCGACGGCGACCCGGTGCTGGCGGCGGTGGGCAATAGCGGCCTCGAATACGCGGTCAACACCAACTGGGACGTGTTCCACGATCCGGCGGGCGGCGGCGCCTGGTACCTGCTGAACAACGGCGCGTGGTTCTCCGGCCCGGCAGCGAAGGGGCCGTACAAGCCGGTGGAAAGATTGCCGGCGGCGTTCGGCAAGATCCCCAACGACCCGAATTTCGCCGAGGTGCGCAAGAGCATCCCGGCGCGCCCGGTGAAGGTGGCGGAGGCGCCGACCATCTTCGTCAGCACCAAGCCCGCCGAGATCATCGTCACCACCGGCCCGCCGGCCTTCGCGCCGGTGCCGGGGACGTCGCTGCAGCAGGTGAAGAACAGCAACGCGACGCTGTTCCTCGATACCGGCAGCGGCCGCTTCTACTATCTCGTCTCCGGCCGCTGGTTCGCCTCGACCGGGCTCGACGGGCCGTGGACCTTCGCCACCCCCGACCTGCCGCCGGCATTCGCGATGATCCCGCCGAGCAGCAACGCCGGCGGCGTGCTGCCCTCGGTGCCCGGCACCGCGCAGGCGCAGCAGGCGCTGATCGAGGCGCAGATCCCGCATCAGGCGACGCTCAAGCGCGACGCGGCGAAGCTCACCGTCGCCTATGTCGGCGAGCCCGATTTCAAGTCGATTTCCGGCACCAGCGTCGCCTACGCGGTGAACACCACGGAGCAGGTGCTGAAGGTCGAGGGGAGATACTACGCCTGTTTCCAGGGCGCCTGGTTCGTCGGCGCCTCGCCGACCGGGCCGTGGGCGCTGGCCGAGAGCGTGCCGGCGGCGATCTACGCCATTCCGCCGAGTTCTCCCGTGTATAACGTAACATATGTAAAGGTCTACGGATCGACGCCGGAGACCGTCACCTACGGCTACACCGCCGGCTACGCGATGGGCTTCATCACCGCCGGCGTGCTGGCCTACGGGACGGGTTATTACTACCCGCCGGTGGTGGTGGCGGGCCGGGTGCCGGCCTATCTGCCGTATCCCTACTCGTACGCGGGCGGCGTCTACTACAATCCGGCCAATGGCGCGTGGGCGCGCGGCGGCGCGGCGTACGGACCGTACGGCGCGGCGAGGGGCGGCGCCTACTACAATCCGACGACCGGCGGCTATGGGCGGGGCGGGGCGGTCTATGGCCCGTATGGCGGGGCTGGGGCGTGGTCCGCCTACAATCCGAGGACCGGAACCTACTCGCACGGCAGCGCCGCCTGGGGGCCGAACGGCGGCACGGCGCACGCCAATTTCGCCAACCCGCGCTACGGCGTCGCCGGCAGCACGACGCAGAACGCCAATGCCTACGGGCGCTGGGGATCGAGCGTGGTTTCCGGGCCGAACCAGACGGTGCATACCGAGAGCGCGAGCAATGCGCGCGGCTCGGCGGGCGCGATCTCGTCGAGCACCGGCGCGGCGGCGGCCGGTGTGCATGGGCGTGGTGGCAACAACGCGGCCGTGGCACGCGGCTCGGGCGGCAACGTCTACGCGGGGGCGGACGGCAACGTCTACAAGCACACCGACAGCGGCTGGTCGAAATGGGATAACGGCTCGTGGAACCAGGCGCAGAAGCCCGCCAACTCCGCCCAGAACAGGACCGCCGCCCAGCAGCGCACGGAGACGCGCACGCAGTCGGGCACGGTCGGCGCCGCGCGGTCCGGCCGTCGCTACAGCGAGGAGGGCGGACAATTCGGTCAGCTGGATCGGGACCGTCAGGCCCGTGACTACGGGGGGTATCAGCAGGACCGGTTCGGCGGCGACCGCTTCGGTGGTGGCGGCGGCTTCCGCTCAGGAGGCGAGCGGCGGTTCCGTTGAAAGATCGCCCCACGCGATGACGCGCGCGATCCGCAGCGCGATCACCGGCAGGGCGGCGAGGTCCATCGCGCGGTACTGCGGATAGCGGGCGCGCAACGCCGCTTGTGCTCGGTCATGCTCGGCGCCGCCATCGAGGATTTCGGCGCGGCCACGCAACATCACCCAGCCGAGCCGGGACCAGTCCTCGTCGTAGCGGTCGGCCACGAAGGCGACGCTCGGGTTGGCCGCGATGTTGCGCAGCCGCTTGAGCGAGCCGCCGGCGACCCGTTTCGGCTTGGCGTCGATGGTGACGTAGAGCGTGTCCTCCAGCACGGCGAAGCACACCGGCACGACGTGCGGCATGCCCGCCGCGTCGGCGGTGGCGAGATGGCCGACGCGCTGGGCTTCGACAAAGTCGCGCTGGCGTGCGGAGAGGGGTGGGCTACTCGTCACCCTTCACCTATACTGCGTGGTAGCAGCGGGAGAAAACGGGCATGTCGGCAGAGCTGGATCTGGTGATCCGAGGCGGTACCGTCGTCGACGGGACGGGACGGGCGGAGTTCGAGGCGGATGTGGGCGTCTCGGGCGACCGGATCGTGGAGGTCGGCGCGATCTCCGGCAAGGGTGCGGAGGAGATCGACGCGCGCGGCAAGCTGGTGACACCGGGCTTCGTGGACATCCACACGCATTACGACGGGCAGGCGGTGTGGGACAGCCATCTCGCCCCTTCGTCTTGGCACGGCGTGACGACCGTGGTGATGGGCAATTGCGGCGTCGGCTTCGCGCCGTGCAAGCCCGCCGACCGGGAGAAGCTGGTCGAGCTCATGGAAGGCGTCGAGGACATCCCCGGGGCCGTGATGCACGAGGGCCTGAGCTGGGAGTGGGAGAGTTTTTCGGAGTATCTCGGCGCGCTGGAGCGGCGGGCGCGCGACATCGACGTCTGCGCCCTGCTGCCGCACGCGGCGGTGCGGGTGTTCGTCATGGGCGACCGGGCGGTGCGGCTCGAGAACGCCAACCAGGGCGACATCGCCCAGATGCGCGAGATCGCGGCGGACGCGCTGCGCGCCGGCGCGTTCGGGTTTTCCACGTCGCGCACCACGAGCCACAAGAGCCTGCATGGCGACTACACGCCGACCCTGCGGGCGCAGGAGGAGGAATTGACCGGCATCGCGCTGGGCCTGCGCGACGCCGGTACCGGCTTCATCGAGATGGTCTCCGAGTGGACCCAGCCGACGGTGAAAGACGAGTTCGCCATGTTCCGCCGGGTGGTGGAAAAGTCGGGGCGGCCGGCGGTGTTCTCCCTGGCGCAGCGCAACAGTCAGCCCGATACGTGGAAGGAGCTGCTGGGCTACGCGGACGCCGCCATTGCCGATGGCGTGTCGATCCGCCCCGTGGTGCCGCCGCGCGGCATCGGCGTGCTGCTCGGGCTGGAGGGCAGCCAGAACCCATTTTCCGGCACGCCGTCCTACAAGGCGATCGCGCATCTGCCGGTGGCCGAGCGGGCGCGGCTGATGAGCGACCCGGCGCTGCGGGCGAAGATCCTTTCGGAAGATCCCAAGACGGGCAGCACCTTCCCGCTGTTCCATCGCCTGTCCTTCGCGCACATGTTCCGCTTCGGCAACCCGCCGAACTACGAGCCGAAGCGCGAGGACAGCATCGAGGCGATGGCCGGGCGCGAGGGCCGCGCGCCGCAGGAGGTGGCCTACGACATCCTGCTCGAGGACGAGGGGCGCGGGCTGATCTACACGCCGATCTCCAACTACGCGAATTACGATCTTTCCGCGTCGGAGGGGATGCTGGCCAACCGCAACACGATCATGGGCCTGGGCGACGGCGGCGCGCATGTCGGGTTCATTCTCGACGCCGGGTATCCGACCTGGCTGATCACCCACTGGAACAAGAAGCGTCAGCGCTTCAGCCTGCCCGAGACCATCCGCCGCCTCACCTCCGACACCGCGGGCGCCGCCGGCCTGCACGATCGCGGCATCGTCGCGCGCGGCAAGAAGGCCGACCTGAACGTGATCGATTACGACAGGATCGGCTTCGGCCGCCCCTACGTGGTGCACGACCTGCCGGCCGGCGGGAAGCGGCTGATGCAGAAGGCACAGGGCTACAGCACGACGGTCGTGTCGGGGCAGGTGACGTTCCGCGATGGCGAGGCGACGGAGAACCTGCCCGGCAAGCTGGTGCGCGGGCAGCGCGCGGAGTAGGCGCAACCGCGGCCCCTTACCCCAGCCTTCTCCTCAAGAACGGGAGAGGGCTGGGTGAGGGGAGCTACCGGTTGATCGGAGCGCCAGACGTCGCCGGTGCGGACATCGGGCCGGCGCCAGACCGACCGGCGCCCGTGTAGCCGCTCCCCATCGGCCCGGAGCCCATGTGACCGGAGCCCATGTGACCGGCGCCCATCTGTTCGCCGCCCATCGGGCCGGTCCCGCTATACCCGCCGGCGGGCTGGTTGGCGCCGTTCTGGGCGAAGGAGGCCTGATCGAGGATGCGCCGCGCCCCGGCCACGTCATGCCGGCCGAGCGCCTGCCGTGCCTGCTCCAGCGTGTCCATCATCGGGATGCGGCCCTGGTCGGCCTGATGCATTTCGAGCACGCGGGTCTCGGCGCGCTCCAGCGCCTCCTGCGCCTCGCCGGTCCGATTGCGCCGCAGCGCCTGTTGGGCGGCCTGGACGTAGCTCTCGGGGCTGGCGTTTTCACCCACAGGCGGTGCTGGCAACCGCGGGGCGATGGTGGAGCGGGTGTCCGCGCGATCGATGTTGCTGGCACGGGTCGAGGATGGCTCGGAAACCCCTTCGCCCGGCGAGTGGCCGGGGCGGGCGCCCTCTGCCGTCATCCCGCCGTTATACTGCGCCCCGCGGTGCATCCGATGCATCGGGCGCGAGGTGCCTTCGTTGCCCATCGCGGCGCCCTGGTCGGCCGTTCCGGACTGGCCCACGGCCGGGCTCGTTCCTCCCGCGCCGCTGGTGCCCATGCCTCCAGTCTGGGCGAAGGCCGGTGCCGCGAGGGCAAGGCCGAGCACGGCGGCCGACGTCAACAGCGTCTTGCGCATGGGATGATTTCCTCTCCGGTTCAGCAGGGGTCACGCGCTGTTCGCGCGGTTCATGCGAGAGGAACGCAAGCCCGCCGGATGGTTTTGCCTCCGAGATGCCCACAACCCCGTGAGGCAGCCTCAGTCCACGACGCCGGCGACCAGCCGCTTGAGGTCGGTCTGCGGCCGCGCGCCGAAATGTCCGATGATCTCGGCCGCCGCGATGCTGCCCATGCGACCGCACGCCGCAAGGCCGCGCCCGGCGGTGAGCCCGGCGAGGAAGCCCGCGGCGTAGGCGTCTCCCGCGCCCGTCGTGTCAACGACACTGGTCGCCTCGGCCTCAATCCTGACCGTCTCGCCGCCTTGCACGACGAGGCTGCCGGCCTCGCTGCGAGTGAGTGCCGCGAGTGCGACATCGCGCCGGGCGGCCTCGGCGGCGACCGTGAAATCGTCCTGCTCGTAGAGGCTGCACAACTCCGCCTCGTTGGCGAACAGGATATCAACGTGGCCGCGCACCAGGTCGCGGAACGCCGCCCGGTGGCGATCGACGCAGAACGGGTCGGAGAGCGACAACGCGACCCGCCGCCCCGCGCGGTGGGCCGTTTGCGCGGCGAACCGGAACGCGGCCTGGGCGGCTGGCGGATCGAACAGATAGCCTTCGAGATAGGTCACGGCGGCCTCCGCGACCAGCGCGGCATCGACATCGGCCTCGCCGAGTGTCACGCAGGCGCCAAGAAAGGTGTTCATCGTCCGCTCACCGTCCGGCGTGACCAGGATCAGGCATCGGGCGGTCGGCGCGCCGCCGGTAAGCCGCGTCGAGGGGAAGTGCACGCCGGCGGCGCTGATATCGTGGGCGAACACCGTCCCCAGCGTGTCGTCGGCGACCTTGCCGAGATAGGCGACCTTGGCGCCGAGTGCCGCGGCGACGGCGCAGGTATTGGCCGCCGAGCCGCCGCTGCTCTCCTGGGCGGGCGGCATGACGCCATAAAGCGCTTCGGCCGTCGCGTCGTCGATCAGCGCCATCGAGCCCTTGCGCATGTCGTGCTTGGAGAGGAAACGCTCCTCGACGGCGGCCACCACGTCGACGATGGCGTTGCCGATGCCGAGAATGTCGAAGCGTGGCTTGGTCTGAGGATGAGCGGTCATCGGCGAGGGAACTCCGGGTCGGTTGCGACCGCCTAACATCCCGACCCTAAGTCGTGCAACGGAGAGACCTCGATGAGCGGTGGCCTGCTGAGCCCCCTGGCCCGCGCCCTGGCGCAGCTGGACGACCCGGCGTTCCTCGGCGTGCTGTGGCGCAGCCTCGTCTGGTCGGCGATGTGCTTCCTCGTCCTGCTGATCGGCGCGATCTGGGGCGTCCAGCATGTCCTTGCCGGGCACGCCGTCTGGGCGTGGCTCGCGGGCGTCCTGAGCGGACTTGGTGCCGCGTTGCTCGCCTTTTGGCTGTTCCTGCCGATCGCGGCGGTGATCGGCACGCTGTATCTGGAACGGATCGCCCGGGCGGTGGAGCGGCGCTTCTATCCTGGGCTGGCGCCCGCGCAGGGCGCTCCCGCGGCGGTGCAGGCGTGGGACGGGCTGGCGGTCGGCGCACGCATCCTGCTGCTCAACGTGCTGGCGCTGGTGCTGGCGCTGCTGATCCCCGGTATCGGCCTGTTGATCGCCTGGGCGATCGGCGCCTACGCCATCGGGCGGGGGCTGTTCGTGGCCGTGGCGATGCGCCGCATGAGCCGGCCGGAGGCGCAGGCGCTCTATCACCGCCGCCGCGTCGCGGTGCTGGCGCAGGGCGGGATCTTGGCGCTGGCCGGCTACATCCCGTTGCTCAACCTGCTGATCCCGGTGATCGGGACGGCGGCGATGGTGCACATCCTGGATCGGCGGGACGGCTGAGCGGCTTCGGTTGCGCCGGCGGATCGGTGTGGATAACCGCGCGGATAACCGCGCACCGCCAGTTGTTCCGGCGCGCGGCCGCGTGTTAGGCGGTGCCTTCGCCACTACGACGAGACAGAGAGCCCGTGTTCAAACGTCGCAAACCCGACGAGCCGCAGGGCGCTGGGTCGCTCAGCGCCTTCAAGCCTGGCCGGACCGGGCGGGACGACGGCTCGATTGAGGGTGGCCCCGCCGACCGCCAAGGCGCGCCGACCGGACCGGTGGATTCCGGTCTGGGCGTTCCTCCCTTCCGCCCCGCCCCACCGAACGAGGCACCGAACATGGCTCGCACGCCGTTCTCCCCTAGCCCGCAGCCCTCCAGCCAGCCGACGCCGACGATGCCCCCGCCGCCCGGCGGCTCGCCCCCACAAGGCGCGCGTCCGGCCGTCATGCCAGGCGGCCCGCGCCCGGTGCGCGACCCCGCCGAACGCCGCACCCTGGTGGTCGGGCGCGGCATCAGCGTGCAGGGGACGGTGCAGGACGCCGAGCGCCTCGTGGTCGAGGGCACGGTCGAGGCCAGCATGATCCATGCGACCGAGCTCGCGATCTCGCCGGGTGGCGTGTTCAAGGGCGAGGTCGAGGTGGAGGATGCCGAGATCGCCGGCACCATCGATGGTACGTTGACCGTGCGCGCCGGCCTGATCGTCCGCTCGACAGGCCGCGTGCTGGGTACCGCCCGCTGCCGCCGGCTCCAGGTGGAGGATGGCGGCCAGATCACCGGCCGCATCGAGATGCTCACCGACGGCGCCGCGCCCGCCCGTCCCGAGCCGGTGCGCGCGCCTGAGCCGGCCACCAGCGCCGACTAGGCCCGCCCGCGTCCCTTCACTTCCAGCCCGAGACCCGCCACATCGGTCGCGTCATGCTGCATCTGGTCAAGCTCGCGGTCGGCGCGCGGGACGTGGAGCATCTTCGGGCCATGCAGGCGGAGCGCGTGCAGCGCCAGCCGCCGCTGCGCCATCGCACGCGCAACCGCCCGCGCCGCGCTGCGGAGGTAATCGACGGCGGCTCGCTCTACTGGGTGGTGAGCGGTGCCGTGCTGGTGCGCCAGCGGATCACGGACATCGTCGACGACCATTGGGACGACGGCAGCCGGTGCAGCGGGCTGATCCTCGACCCCGCCCTGGTCAGCGTCGCGGGGCGGGCGATGAAGCCGTTCCAGGGCTGGCGCTACCTCGCGGCGGCCGACGCGCCGGCGGACCTCGCCGCCATGCCGGAGCCCGAGGGCGGGGCCGACCTGCCGGCCGCCCTGCGGCGCGAGCTGGTTGCGCTGTGCCTCATCTGAGGCAATCGAGGGGCGAATTGGCTTGCTCGAATCGGGCGCGGCATCATAGTTACGGCAGGCGACTAGGTGCGCCTCATCACCTGTCGTCTGCCCATCCAGCCGAATGTCCTCGCAATCCGCAGTTCCCCCAACCAGTCTCCCGGAGCCCCCATCGTGAGCATCTCGCGTCGAATCCTGCTCGGAAAACTCGGCCTGATCGTGCCTGCCGCCGCCATCATCTCCGCGACCGGCTTGTCGGCGACCGCCGCGCGCGCCGCGACCGAGGACGCGCCGGCCGCGGCGCCCGCCGCTGCCCCGAAGCATCACAGCAAGAAGAAGCATCACGCCTCCAAGCCCCGCAAGCACAAGAAGCAGCCCAGCACCACGGGCTGAGCCGCGACAGAGACCCGCCGTGCCCGTCGCGTGGCGGGCACGGCGGTGAGAAGCATCCCCCGCCGGCGCGTCCGCCGTCGCGCTACCCGGCATTCGCCTCCAGCAACGCCCGCAGCCCGCTAAGCACCTGCGCCGGCGTGGGCGGACAGCCGCCGATCACCAGGCTGACAGGCACCGCCGCGCCAGCGCCGCCGAGCACGGCGTAGCTGCCCTTGAAGACGCCGCCATCCACCGCGCAGTCGCCGATGGCGACCACCCATTTCGGGTCCGGCGTCGCCTCGAAGGTGCGCTCCAGCGCCTCGCGCAGATTGCGCGTCAGCGGCCCCGTGACCAGCAGCACGTCGGCATGGCGCGGGCTGGCGACGAAGCGCAGGCCGAACCGCTCCAAATCGTAGACGATGCCGTTGAGCGCGTGGAGCTCGAGCTCGCAGCCGTTGCAGCTGCCGGAATCGACGTGGCGGATCGCCAGGCTGCGCCCGAGCCGGCGCTGCGCCGCCGCCTCCAGCGCGGCGGCGAGCGATTGCACCGTGTCGTCAGGCAGCGGTTCGGCCCGATCGGTCGCCGGGCCGTCGCGCAGCGAGCGGGCGATGCGGCTCCACACCATCAGAGATCGACCCCCGAGTAGGAGCAGTTGAACGAGCGGTTCACCAGCGGGAAATCGGCGACGATGATGCCGTGCGCGGCGGCCTCGACCAGCGGCCATTGCGCCCAGCTCGGGTCGCGGGGGAAAGCAGCGGCGATCAGGCCGTTGTCGAGCCGCAGCCAGTGCCAGATGTCGCCGCGGAACCCCTCGGCGACCCCGATCCCCTCGCCGCTCCCGGATGGCAGCGGCACCGCGACATCGCCCGCCGGCAAGCTGTCGAGCAGCGTGCGGACCAGGCGGATGCTCTCGGCGATCTCGGCGAGCCGGACCCGCACGCGTGCGTCCACGTCGCCCTCGGTCATCACCGGGACGGTGAGGCCGAGAGCGGTATAGGGCGGGTAGCCGGGAAGCCGCCGCGCGTCGAAATCGCGGCCCGACGCGCGACCGACATAGCCGCCCGCCGCGAAATGCCGCGCCAGCGCCGGGGCGACGATGCCGGTGCCGATCACCCGGTCGGCGAGGCTCGCGTAATCCGCGTAGACCCGCGCGAGGTCGGGCAGCTCGGCCTGCACGCCATCGAGCGCGCGCAGCACCGCCTCGGCACCCCCCGGCACGATGTCAGCGGCGACGCCGCCGGGCACCACGCAATCCATCATCAGCCGGTGGCCGAACGCGACGGCGGAGGCGCGGAGCACCGCCTCGCGATGCAGGCCGAAGCGCGCCAGGGCAAAGGCGAAGCTGGCGTCGTTGCAGATGCCCCCGGCGTCGCCGAGATGGTTGGCGACCCGCTCCAGCTCCGCCATGACCGCACGCAGCGCCTGCGCGCGCGGCGGCGCCTCGGTCTCCAGCGCGGCCTCGGCGGCGTGCGCGAAGGCGATGGCGTGCGCCACGGTCGAATCGCCCGACAGTCTTGCCGCGAAGCGGGCGGCGGCGCGGGGCGACTTGCCTCGCATCA
>Ga0134128_10012494_pt1 | contig 10122 bp, 7 predicted proteins | sample KB31754_FD_96462 | JGI IMG/M metagenome (GOLD analysis project Ga0134128, IMG submission 96462) | Terrestrial soil microbial communities with excess Nitrogen fertilizer from Kellogg Biological Station, Michigan, USA - KB3-175-4 | ecosystem: Environmental > Terrestrial > Soil > Unclassified ...
CGCTGACGCGCGCGTTCCCCGACAATCCGGTCGTGCTGGAGCGCATCGACGGCCATGCGCTGCTCGCCAATGCGCGCGCGATGGAAGCGGCGAAGATCACCGCCGCGACGAAGGATCCGTCCGGTGGTCGCATCGTACGCGACGCCAGCGGCAACCCCACCGGTGTATTCGTCGACAATGCACAGGACCTGATCGACCGCGCCGTTCCGCCGCCGACCGATGCGCAGCTGGAACAGGCGATCTCGGCCGCGATCGCCGACGTGCACCGCTGGGGTCTCGTCTCGATCCACGATCCGGGCGAGCCGCGCAGGATCATCGACGTAATGGAGTCGATGGCGAAGAAGGGTGACTTCGATCTCCGCGGCTACATACTGATAGCAGACGACAGCGCCGCGATCGCGCATTATTACTCGATCGGTCCGCGCAGCGAGCTGTATGGCGGTCACCTCTGGGTGCGCTCGATCAAGCTCTACGCCGACGGTGCACTCGGCTCGCGCGGTGCCGCGCTGCTATCTCCGTATTCCGATGATCCAGGCAACACGGGCCTGCTCGTCTCGACCGAAGCGCATCTGCAAAGCGTTGCGACGTCCGCGCTTCGTCACGGTTTTCAGGTAGCGACTCACGCAATCGGCGATCGCGGCAACAGGAACGCGCTGGACGCATACGAGGGCGCGCTCAAGGCGGTGCCCACCGCCGACCATCGCTTTCGAGTCGAGCACGCACAGATTCTCGATCCCGCCGACATCCCGCGTTTCGCGCAGCTCGGTGTGATCCCGAGCATGCAGGCGAGTCACCAGACCAGCGACATGCGCTGGGCGGAGGACAGGCTCGGCCCGTCACGCATTCGCGGTGCGTACGCGTGGCGCTCGTTGCTCAACACCGGCGTAATCATTCCGAACGGCACCGATTTTCCCGTTGAAAACGTCAATCCCCTCATCACGTTTCACAGCGCGATAACGCGCGCCGATTCCACCGGCTGGCCCGACGGCGGCTGGTACCCGGAGCAGCGCATGACGCGCGACGAAGCGCTCAAGTCGATGACGATCTGGGCTGCGTACGCTGGATTCCAGGAGCATGTGATGGGCTCCATCACTCCGGGAAAGTACGCCGACTTCACGGTACTGGATCAGGACATCATGACGATACCTGCGAGCGACATCCTCAAGACCAGCGTCGTCTCGACGTACATCGGCGGAAAGAGTGTGTACGAGCGCAAATAGCTCATGTATTCGACCTGCCTCTTCTGCCACCGTGACCTCGGCGCGAACGAAGTAGTCGAGCACTTCCCCATTGGACGCCGACTTGCGTTCGACGGGGACAAGGGCAGGTTGTGGGTAGTTTGTCGCTCGTGTGAGAGATGGAATCTCACTCCTATCGAAGAAAGATGGGAAGCGATCGACGAGTGCGAGCGGTTGTTTCGCGACACGAAGCTGCGCATGTCAACGGAACACATCGGACTCGCGCGCGTGAGCGAAGGTTTGGAGCTGGTCCGTGTCGGTGATCCGCAGCGGCCCGAAATGGCTGCATGGAGATACGGGGATCAGTTCGGCAAGCGACGGCAGCGCTATTACATGATCGCCGGTGGCGGCGCGGTAGTGGCTGCAGCACTTTTCTCCGGATATGCTGCGCTCGGCCTATACGTTGGTGGCGGCGTCCCATTGCTGAACATTGCCGCATCGGGGATGGGCCAGGCTCGCAATCGTCGCATCGTCGCACGAGTTCCGACGCCTGATGGTGTTGTCAACGTCGCGAAGGCGCAGCTTGCAAGTGCAAAGATTGTTCGATCATCGGAGTCTGGCTGGCAACTATCACTCACGCATCAGGTACGAGCGACGCGCGGCGTGTATAAATGGTATGAGTATGACCCGCGCAAGGCGAACCGTAAGGGAAAAGTCAACCTGGAGCCGCGCGACGCGCTTCCGGCGCTCGCCGCCCTGCTTCCAGCCGTCAACGGTAGCGGTGGCGCCAAACGCCATGTGCAGACCGCTGTCGAATTGGTGGAGCAAGCCAGCAGTGCGACTGCACTATTGAACACAGCCGCTTCCTTAGCGATGAAGACAGGCTGGAATGCTACCATGCAGGGCCGTCTCTCCACCATCCCACTCGAAGCGCGCCTGGCTCTCGAGATGGTAACCCACGAAGACGACGAGCGTCGCGCACTCCAAGGCGAGCTCGCCGCGCTCGAAGAGCGCTGGAAGGAAGCCGAGGAGATCGCCGGAATCTCCGACAATATGTTCCTCCCATCATCGGTAACCGATTGGATGAGCAAGATACGGGGATGACCGATACGGCTGTCATACGGGATCGCGCGCATTCGCTCCGGTGTATAACCGTATTCACTTCATAATGGAGTAACGGTGGCCACACCGCTGCTTGAATTCTTCGGCATAGTTCCCGGCGCCTCCAAGCGTGGGACTGTGGATGTCGTTGCGCCTGTACGCACCTTCGCGGACGTGATTCTTCCGCCCAAGACGCGCCAGACGCTGGAGCAGGCGCTCGCGCAGGTTCGCAACCACGATCTCATCTTCCGGCAGTGGGGACTTGGCGAGCGCCACGCCACCGGGCTCGGCCTCGCCTTCAACTTTGCGGGACCCCCCGGCACCGGAAAGACGATCTGTGCAGAAGCGATCGCGCAGGCGTTGGGACGGCGTCTTCTCGTCGTCCGCTATTCCGAGATGGAGTCGATGTGGGCCGGCGAGACGCCCAAGAACGTCGCGGCAGTGTTCCGCGTCGCGGACGAGCAGGGTGCCGTTCTCTTCTTCGACGAAGCCGACGCGATAGCCGCGCGACGCTCGACATCGGACCTGCAACCGATGCAGCGCGAGTCCAATACGATAGTGAACGTGTTGTTGCGCGAGCTCGAGAGCTTCAACGGCGTCGTGATATTCGCGACCAACCTCGCCGCGAATTTCGATCCCGCGTTCGAGCGCCGCATCCGCACTCACGTTCTGTTCGAGCGGCCGGGCGCCGAAGAGCGCGAGCAGATCTGGCGTGTGCAGATCCATCCCGACAAGACGCCGCTCGCCGCTGACGTCGACTTCCATGTGCTCGCCGAGCTGTTCGACGCGAGCGGCGGCGAGATCAAGAACGCTGTCCTCAAGGCAGCCGCGATGGCCGCTGCCGAGCCCGCCACTGCGTCACCGCGCGCGATTCATCAGGCCCATTTCGAAGCTGCGATGCGCGACGTGCTAACCGCCAAGAGCATCATGCGACAATCGCTGTTCGACGCGGATCAGACGCCGGAAGACAGCGCCGAGAAGCGAGTGATGACTGCATTTCAGGAAGCGCAGGGGAGATGGGCGGCGGCGGTGCGGACCACGCTCATGGTTGCGGGCGCCGCGCTGGTGCTCGCTACGATCGCACTATTCGTCGCGCTTCTGCGCTGACGCCTCGTTCGACGCGGAAATACGCCATGAAGTGCCCTGCGGAACAGCAGAGGGTCTAACGATCTTTAGCGAAAAGTACTTATTGCAAACGAACGCGGCGCAAACGAGGCTGAAGGCGGATTTCGACGTAATGCGGGACGGACCATGGAATCCGGCACTCTGCCGGTCGCGCCTGTTGTATAACCTGATCCACCGTAGTACTACGACATGAGACGCGGGCAGTCCAATTGGACTGCCCGCGTCTCATGTCCCTTGCCTTGGCAATTGGACATATAGTTTCGTCCGCTCGCCACGTGCTCAGTCGTCCGCAAACTGCTTTATGCTTCCTCCTCAAAACAGCCGTCATCGGTTGTGAACAGATAGGTACCGTCGGCAGCGTAATAGTCTGTATGGATGCAGTACGTAATGATCCATCCGCCGTCTCCGTCGTCACTACCCCCTCCACCTCCGCCGCCGGTCCCGGAGCCACCCTCAGAGCACGACACTTCCTGATCCGCCGCAACACTCGGAGCGTGGTCTGTCTGGTCGATTGACTGCTGTGCGATGGATGTCGAGGTGGAGCTTGGGATGAGGAACGCCGCATGAATAAGTGTTGCTCCACCTACAAGACGGCTTTCGTCAGGCAGGCACGGATTTACTGTGCAACCGGGTACCTTTGCTGATTGGCCAGAACGTGTCTTGGTAAACCACTTGCCGGTACCGCCGTCGAGGAACTGGTACAGACCGCCCGCAACCATGACGTCGCAGACGCCCATGGGCACGTCAGCGTTTATCGTCGCTGTCGTTCCGTCTACGTCCTGGCTGAGTAATTGATTCGGGATGATGGTCCGAGCTTTGGCGTCCATCGTTGAGTAGGTAACAGTGAGTTCTACATGATTACCGCCTCCTGAGGATGGGTCCGCGGCCAGAAAGGCGTTCAAGTGCCCGGTCGATCCATCGTAGGCGCCACCCAAACTGAGGGTATATATCTTGATCCCAACGTTTGGTACATCAGTCCCGTCATCAGCTAGATCTGCTCTGACAAGGTTCCCCGCAGCCACCTGCCCGCCAGATGGGTTCGTCTGAAGAGCTGCGATCGCTTGGTTCGGCGTTAACGTTCTTTCTTGGCCGTCTATCGTCATCTGGACGGAAGCGAAGTCGGGAGGTGAGCCGGTTTGCTTCAGCGCCGCCAGGAAAGCCGGAAGTGCTGCGGCACCTGCCGCTTTTGTAACTCGGACCCTGAGATCCTTGCTTGCTTGGGGACGCGGGGCCGTAAGGGCATCAGTTGCCGAACATCCATTGATAGCCAGTAGCGCAAACATCACTCCGATCGGTACACCCACCTTCGAGACAATTATGCGACGGCACATGGCCACCTCATCAAGGTAGAAGTGAAAGGTTGTATCCATTTATCGTAGCCGTAATCATGCGTATGACCCGCGGAGGAGGACGAGCGGGATGAGCGTAGATATCGATCACGGTACAGCTCGCGATTTCGACGGCGACGGACACGCGAACGAGTACGTTATTCTGGGGCTTGTCAATCCGACACTCGACGCTCGGAGTGAATCCGGGTCGATCGAGTTCCAGACAGCATGCACACAACCGGTAGCATCTTCAGTAATCGCAGGAGAAACCGACGTACGATTTGGCGAGAGCGTCATTGCGGGTGACCATCTGCTTCCATCGACGTATGCAGTCTGCATTACCATATGCGGCAGCGTGCCGCGCTCGAAGGTGGCTATTATTCGACCGCAACGATCGATTGTCGCGCGCATATCCCCCTGTTGTGGTTCGGCGAGCTGTATCGGCTTCGACCAAGTCAGTCCGTCGTCGGTCGAGCGGACGTAACTTAGGATTGAGGCATCGATGCTGTGGTTCTCCGCCTGGTTCCAAACGAGCCCGAGCGAACCATCTTTCAGCGCGAGCAGTTGCAGCATGTATGCGGGCTTCGCCCCCGATCTTCGCACCAAAATTGGGTCGCCCCATGTCACACCATTGTCGAATGATCGCACGACGAACACACTATTCTCATCAGCGGCGCCACCCGCAGCGGGCGCGATATACCCGAGGATCAGGGTCTTGGACTGCGAGGCAATCGTAACGTACGCCGGTGGCATGACCTGATGGATGGGAACCATGGAGACAGCCCATTGTTCGTGGCGCCATCGCGCAACCAATAATCGGCCGGAGTAGGCATTGGAAGATCTTGCGACGGCTGGAGCTGCCACGACGAACCCGCCGTCAGCAGTAGTGACGGGTATGGCATGAGAAGTACTGTTCCAAACTAGCTCGTCGGCCTGCGCAATCTTTTCAGGCTTGCTCCATTTCCCATGTTGATAGCTGATGTGCCAGAGGCCGGTGAAGTTTCCGCGCCAGACATTTAACTGCAGCTGATGCGCGTCAATTCCCGGTTCGACAACAGGGTCGTCTCCCCACACCACATGTAGTGCCCCGTCTGCGGTGACGATCGGCTCTGGCCAGTGAAAACTGTTTCCATTCGGCGAGGTGCCTTGCACAAACTTTGGGGAAGCCACGCTTGGCCCGTGCGAAGCAAATCGCCACATTGCGAGCGAAAAAGTCGTCGGAGGACCGGCATCATTCAGCTGTTGCTCGTTGGCAATGATGAATCCGTCGCGCGTACCTACCGCAATCCGAGGAGTTGACGCGCGCTCCTTGATGTTTGCGCTTTCGTTTATAACGAGAGGAGGAGCCCACTGTAGGGAACTGCATGCAGCTTGCGCGCGCAGTACGGTTGATAAGGCAAGGCTCGCAATAACGGCGATGGTGCGCATCGTACAGAGCTCTCGTGAGTTGGAGTGGAACAGTTGCCTGCCACCAAATTCCCCACGCACGGCATTGTCGCGTAATGCTTCACCGACCGCCAGGCAGTCGCGTTACCTGACTAAGTCCGCCACAAGGTATAACCCGAGACAGGTCAGGCAAGTGCGAAGTTCAAGTTGCGGGCACAAGCAGAGTCTCTGCGTGCGGCTCGCATACTGCGCCGGCCAGCGCCTTGCGAAGGCGCGGATCGGGGCAATCCGTGTGAACTACGCACCCTCCGCGAAAGCGGTGCAGAAGATGTCTTCATCACGTGGGCAGCATCACGGACCGTGATATTTTCTCTCGAACGATCGTTCGATCATGGCTTTAACTGGCTATTTCGCTGCTCTATAGCCCACGCTTGCCTTAACATTTGCCGTTCGCCGACGTCGTATGTTTAGCCGCGCGCTCGGACATGCGCGGTATCAAATCAAGGAGAAGAGAAAGACATGAAGCTACAATTTCTGGCAGTAGCGGCAGCAGCTGCGCTGATGGCTGCTCCCACGCTGCATGCGCAGGTAACGACCCCGCCACAGGCGTCGGTGACTGGCCATAACGGCGCACGGCGTGGGATGAGGCAGGGCGGCATGATGGGCAATCTCAATCTCACCGCCGATCAGCAGGCGAAGATGAAGGCGATCCGCGCCAAGTACGCGCCGCAGATGAAGGCAGCGCGCGAGAAGGCCAAGCCCGACTTCGACGCGATGAAGGCCGCCCGTACGAGCCATGATACCGCGGCGATGCGCACCGCGCGCACCAAGCTGCGGGCTGACATGGCACCATCGCAGAATGTCATGACGCAGGAGATGGCGGAGATGCGCGCGATACTTACACCCGAGCAGCAACAGAAGATGGACAGCGCGCGCGTACACATGAAGGGCCGCATGGGCGGACGCGGATTCCGTTCCGGAATGGGCGGAATGGGCAACAGGCCAACGCAGCCCGTGAAGCCGGCCAACACGTTGTAGTCGCGACCAACAAGCTCCTTCAAAGTTCCTTAGCACCCGACGCGGGCGGTCCTGATTGGATTGCCCGCGTTGTTTTTTCATCAGACTGATTGCAACGAACGAACAGATATTCTCCCATGCGGACCGCCCGCGCTCACAATTCAAAGGGAGAAGTCATGACAATCAGCCGGATACTGTTCGCCGCCGTCGCGTGCTGCATCACCACCAGCTCGATGAGCGCGCAAACGAACCGCACCTATTCGCGTCCCAGGGCCGCCATGTGGACCGCGCTGCAGCTCACCGAATCGCAGAAGGCGCAGGTGAAGGTGCTTCACGAGAAGTACGCGCCTGCAATGAAGGCTGCACGAAAGATCGGTGCGGACAGCGCCGCCAGGATCAACGATCGCGAGATGAACGACGTCCGAGTGTTGCTCACGTCTTCGCAGCAAGCGACGTTCGATTCCTACATGACCGGCGGGAAGAAATCGAAGCGGAGCACGCGGGTGAAGCTGATGCCGGCGAAGATCGCGGTGCCGCGGTGAGGCGGGGCTGACGGTCGTCATCCCGCCGAAGGCTGGGAACCATGGATGACGGTACCGGCATGGCATCCATCCTTGCAGGAGTCACCGGTTCGCCAGGTGCGCGGCGGTCATCGACATGAAATCACCGTCTGTCTATATACTCGCGAGCAAGCCGCGTGGAACCCTGTATGTCGGGGTTACATCAAATCTTGTTAAGCGCATCTGGCAGCATCGTGAAGGTCTTGCTGATGGCTTCACCAAGCGGTACGCAATCCGAATTCTCGTCTGGTACGAACTGCATGGCACGATGGTAGGCGCGATCCGACGAGAGAAGACGATCAAAGGATGGTCGCGACAGCGAAAGGTTGAATTAGTCAGATCCGCGAATACGGAATGGCGCGATCTATGGCCGGACATAATTGGTGCATCGCATCAAGGAAGCCGGTCTTGAGCGATGCCCGATGACACCCGCAAGGATTGGCAACGCCATCGTTTCGTCGTCCATGGGTCCCAGCCTTCGGCGGGATGACGGGGTATTTCGCCGTTTTCCACGGATGGTTGCAAATTTTGTCGCCTAGCGCAAAACTGTGCAACTACACAATATTCGGCCCGAACAGAACGACGTCGCCGCGGCCACGCCACAACCGGTCGCGGCGAGCGATTCAACAATTCAACTAGCGGCCGACACCATGCCGAACATCCGCACCGCCACTCTGCTGGCATCGCTCGTCTCTGCGAGCGCAATCGCTGCGTCAGCCGCACACGCTCAGAAGACCGACTCGGCGGACGTGCTGATACGCGGCGGCACCGTCGTGGATGGAACCGGAAGCCCGGGCCGAGCAGCGGACGTCGCGATTCGCGGTGATCGTATCGTTTTTGTCGGGAACGCCGCGACCGCGCACATTCATGCAGCACGTACGATCGATGCCCAGGGGCTGGTCGTCGCGCCCGGCTTCATCGATTCGCACACTCACGCGGAGTCCGATCTGTCCAGCCCCGCGAGACACGGCAACGTCAACTATCTCATGCAGGGCGTCACGACCGTGATGACCGGCAACGACGGATCGAGCCCGCTCGACGTCGGCAAGACTCTGGACAAGTGGCAGCAACAGGGGATCGGGACCAACGCAGCAATGTTCATAGGTGAGGGATCGGTGCGCGGACACGTGCTTGGAATGTCCGACGCCAGGCCGACGCCCGCTCAGATGGACAGCATGCGTGCGCTCGTTGCGCGCGGTATGGACGGCGGCGCGCTCGGCATCTCGACCGGTCTTTACTACGCACCCGGCAGCTACGCCTCGACCGAGGAAGTGATCGATCTTTCCAGGGTTGCCGCGCAGCATGGCGGCATCTACGACACGCACCTGCGTGACGAGAGCTCCTACACGGTCGGGCTCATCGGCGCCGTGAACGAGGCGATCCGCATCGGGCGCGAGGCGCACATGCGCATCCACATCTCGCACATCAAGGCGCTCGGTACCGACGTATGGGGCCAGAGCGATACGGTGATCGCCCTCATCAACAATGCGCGCAAGGCAGGTATCGATGTTGTCGCGTGCCAGTACCCGTACACCGCGTCGGGCACGAGCATCGGCGCGTCACTTCTGCCGCGCTGGGCCGAAGAAGGAGGACGTGACTCGCTGCTCGCGCGTATCGCGGACGCCCCGACGCACACGCGGCTCGTCGCCGACATGCAGAACAATCTGCGCCGGCGCGGCGGAGCGGCCGCCCTACTGATTACCACTCAACGTGATACCGGTGCCACCGCCGGCCTGCGTGGCAAGACACTGGATCAGGCGGCGAAAGCCCACAATCTTTCGCCGATCGATGAAGCGCTCGAGATAGTGAAGAGCGGTGACGCGAGCGTCGCGTCGTTCAACATGAAGGACGCCGATATCGACAACTTCATGAAGCAGCCATGGGTGAGCACATGCTCCGACGGATCGGGCGGTCATCCGCGAAAGTACGGCAACTTTCCGAGAAAGCTGCGCGAGTACGTGTACAACCGGCATGTTCTCACACTCCCGCAGGCAGTGCACGTGAGCAGCGAGCTGACCGCGCACACCCTGGGACTCAAGGACCGCGGCACACTGGCAGTTGGAAACTACGCCGACGTCATCGTCTTCGACCCCAGGACCGTTGCGGACAAGGCGACGTACGAGCAGCCGACGCTTCTCGCCGTGGGCATGCGTTACGTGTTCGTGAACGGCGTGCCGGCGGTGGACGGCGGAACGTACACCGGCGCGCTACCGGGCCGCGCCCTCAAGCGCGTGGGCACGCCGGTTCAGTAAGCGGAGTTTCCGCACGGTCGTCATTCCCGCGAAAGCGGGGATCCATGTTATCGGCCTATCGTCATTCCCGCGAAAGCGGGAATCCATGTTATCGGCCTATCGTCATTCCCGCGAAAGCGGGAATCCATGTTATCGGTCTCTGGATGCGATGGCAGCAGAAAGTTGGTCGGCAGCA
>Ga0134128_10012495_pt1 | contig 10122 bp, 9 predicted proteins | sample KB31754_FD_96462 | JGI IMG/M metagenome (GOLD analysis project Ga0134128, IMG submission 96462) | Terrestrial soil microbial communities with excess Nitrogen fertilizer from Kellogg Biological Station, Michigan, USA - KB3-175-4 | ecosystem: Environmental > Terrestrial > Soil > Unclassified ...
CGGCCCAACTTCATAGCCGAGACACCCATGGGGCGCGGATGAGCCTGGTGGGTTCCCAGGACTAGCTCCGCCAGTCCTGGCTTCCTTCCGTCGGGCGTGCTCATTAGGGGCGCGGGTCTCCAGCATTGAGTCCAACAAATAGGGCTGGGATGGGCTACGGATGCTCGGGGAAGGCGGCGCGGTGGGCGGCGGAGGGGGCTCTGCGATATGGTAGCGGGAGCGGTGCGTACCAGTCCAGTCCCCCGAAAGGAGGCACCCCATGACCACGCCTACGGCTCCGAGTCCCGCCAGCGAACGGGTGGTGGGCGACGTTGAAGCCTTCCTCCAGGAGGTGATCGGCCAGTTGGCCCCCGAACCGGAGGGACCGGGGCCGGGGCGGCCACGGGTGCTGCCGGGACTGTGCTTGTGGGCCGGGCTGCTGGTCTGCGTGGCCCGCGGCTTCTCCAGCCAGTTGCAACTCTGGCGGCTCCTCACCCAGAAAGGCTTGTGGCGCTGGCCGCGCTTCGGGCTGAGTGACCAGGCGATCTACAACCGGCTGGCACGGGCGGGGACCGCTCCCCTGGAGGCGCTCTTCGCCCAGGTGACGGAGTTGCTGCACGCGCGGTTGGCCCCCTTCCTCGACCGCACGCTGGCCCCCTTCGCCGCCGAGGTGGTGGCCCTGGACGAGACCACCCTGGACCAGGTGGCCCGGCGGCTGCCCGCGCTGCGGGACGTGCGGCGCGGGGACGCCGCCCTGCTTCCCGGCAAGCTCGCCAGTCTCTTCGATGTGCGCCGCCAGCTCTTCCGCCATGTCCAGTACGTGGACGATCCCCAGCAGAACGAGAAAGTGGCGGCCTGGGATGCGCGGCGCCGGCTGGTGCCTGGCACGCTGGTGCTGGCGGACCTGGGCTACTTCGGCTTTGCCTGGTTCGATGCCCTGACCGCGCGGGGCTGCTGGTGGGTGAGCAAGCTGCGGGCCAAGACCAGCTTCCAGGTCATCCATACCTTCTACCAGCAAGGAGAGACCTTCGACGGCCTGGTCTGGCTGGGCGCCCATCCGGCGGACCGGGCGGCCCACGCCGCGCGCCTGGTCCAGTTCCGGGTGGGCCGGATCCTCTACCAGTATCTGACCAACGTCCTCGACCCCGTCCAGTTGCCCCCGCGCGAGTTGGCGCGACTCTACGCCCGCCGCTGGGATATCGAGCTGGCCTTCTTGCTGGTCAAACGGCACCTCAAGTTGCACCTGCTCTGGGCGGCCAAGCCGGTGGTGGTCCGCCAACAGGTCTGGGCCGTGCTCACCATCGCTCAGATCATCCAGGCCCTGCGCCAGGAGGTCGCCGGGCGCGCCCAGGTGGACCCGGCCGAGGTCTCCCTCGCCCTCCTGGTGCAGGACTTCCCCGACTACGCCGCCAGCGCCCAGGATCCGGTCGCCGCCTTCGTGGAGCGGGGCCGCGCCGCCCGCTACATCCGCCCTTCCACCCGCACTCGCATCATCGCCCCCGCCCTGCCCGCCCAGATCCGCCCCTGCCCACCGGACTTGCCGCTGGTCCGCACCCCGCGCTATGCTCAACGTCGGGCCGCGCCCGGCTACCGCCCACCCCACGACCGCCGCCCGGACCCCGCCACCGTGCGGCCTGTTCCCCGGCAACCCCTTTTGTTGGAGTGAATGCTGGAGACCCGCGCCCCTAAAAGTGTCCTCAACCACCAGCGCAAGGCACACTCTTCACACGCCGTTCTCAGGCCACGCGCTGCCCATCTTGTGGTGGTAGGGGCTCGGCTGTCGTCGCTAGAGCGCGGGCGGTCGCGGGCCAATGGGTAGCACGATGGGTCACCGCCTTCAGGCCGCGCCAGGCGCTGGTGGTGCGGATCACCGGGGCAGCGGCCAGGCCCGCCACTTTGTTCACGATTCGATCCACAAGGGCCAGGGCCCAGGTCAGCTTCTCGTGGGCCAGTCCCTGCTTGCGGAGCACCCAGCGCAGGAGGAGAAACAGGACAGCGTTCAGGGCCACCAGAAGCACGAGGGCCACGATCAATTCAAGAACCAGGATGGTCCCGCCGATCGCCCCCACCCAGGTATTGAGCGTACCCATCGGCGTTTCAGTCCTCCTTGGCGGTCCGGCGTAAGCCGCGGGTGAGGCTGGTGGTGAGGACTTGCACCGTCTTGGCCACCCCCGCGCTGGCGCTTACGCTGGCGATCAGTGGCTTCACCAAGCCACTGGTCACGAATTCACTGGTACCTTGCATCGTATTCACGGTTTGACGAGCGGTGCCGATGATCGGCAGCAACTCGTTCTTGATCTGGCGCACCAGATCGCGGATCTCCAGCGCCACCATCACCAACAAACCAAACGCGACCAGCGAAAGAATGGCGGCGACCAATAAGAGCCAACTGACTACACCAGGCATGCTTCGTCTTCCTCCCAACCATCGGCCAGGACAGGGCATCAAGCCTGATGCCTGCCTCCATTCTATCATATGTTCATCTAGACCTCTTGCGGCACACTGCCCGCGTTACCCACTTCCGTCCTCCGTACGGTAGCCTTAAGGGCATATCGGCCAATACACTCACTGAAAATAGCGAAGGGGGCACGATACAGTGCCGGCACGCAAGACGATCACCTGCGGTGAGCTCACGCTCGCCCAAGCTGGACAAACCGTGACCCTGATGGGCTGGCTGCATCGCCGCCGCGACCATGGGAAGCTGATCTTTCTCGATCTCCGCGACCGCTGGGGGATCACCCAGGTGGTAATCGACCCGGAGCGGGCGCCCGCTGCCCACGCGATCGCCGAGGATGTGCGGAACGAGTACGTGCTGTCCCTTACCGGGGTGGTGGCGCCGAGACCCGAGGGGACGGTGAACAGCAAGCTAGCTACTGGGACCATCGAGGTCCACGTCGACTCGCTGGAAGTGCTCAACCCATCGAAGACCCCGCCCTTCAACATCAACGAGCACGGTGAGGATGAGCGAATCGACGAGACGGTGCGCCTCCGCTACCGCTATCTCGATCTGCGGCGCGAGCGAATGCGCGAGAATATCATCCTCCGCCATCTGGTGGTCAAGTTCATGCGGGACTATTTGGTGGAGCGCGGCTTCATCGAGGTGGAAACCCCGATTCTTTTCAAGAGCTCGCCCGGCGGCGCCCGCGACTTCCTGGTCCCCAGCCGCGTCCACCCCGGCGAGTTTTACGCGCTGCCCCAATCGCCGCAGCAACTGAAGCAGCTGCTGATGGTGGCGGGCTTCGAGCGCTACTTTCAGATTGCCCGCTGTTTTCGGGACGAGGATCAGCGGCGCGACCGCCAGCCGGAGTTCACCCAACTCGACGTCGAGATGAGCTTCGTGGAGCAAGAGGACATCCTCACCCTGTTCGAGGGCCTCTACACCTCCATGGCGCGAACCCTCTCGACCAAAACCCTTCTGGCCAGTCCGCTCCCCAGGCTGACCTTTAGGGAGGCCATGGACCACTATGGCTCGGATAAGCCCGACCTCCGTTTCGGTCTCCAACTGCGCGATCTTTCGGATGTGTTTGCCGCCAGCGAGTTCACCGTGTTCGCCGGGACGCTGGCCGCAGGCGGGGCGATCAAGGGGCTCCGCGGGCCGGGCCTGGGCGGCAGTTCGCGGAAAGAACTGGACGAGCTTACCGCCCTGGCCCGCGTTCACGGGGCGAAGGGTCTGGTCACTCTGGCCGTGCAGGACGACGGCTCGCTCAAGGGGGCGGCAGCCAAGTTCATCGATGCCGTTCAGGTGACGGGGTTGTTGGAGCACTTGGAGGCCGAGCCCGGAGACCTATTGCTGATCGTCGCCGACCAGGCCGACCCGGCGCTGGAGGCCCTGGGCCAGCTCCGCCTGGAGATCGGCACCCGCCTCAAGCTGGCCGATCCCAACGTGCTGGCCCTGGCCTGGGTGCTGGACATGCCCGCCTTCGAGCGGCAAGATTCCGGCTTCGTGGTAGCCAAGCATCACCAATTCACCAGTCCCAACGATGATGACCTGGCCTTCCTGGAGAGCGATCCGATGCGGGTCCGGGCCAAGCAATATGACCTGGTGTGCAACGGCTTCGAGGTGGCGGGAGGGAGTATTCGTATCCATCGGCGCGAGGTGCAGGAACGCATCTTCCGCCTGTTGGGGATGACCGAGGAGGAGATTCAGGCCCGTTTCGGTTTCATGCTGGAAGCGTTCGAGTATGGTACGCCGCCGCACGGCGGGATCGCCGGTGGGGTCGATCGCTGGGTCGGCATCCTCCGCGATACCCCGAATATCCGCGACGTGATCGCCTTCCCCAAGAATCAGAGCGCCCAGGACGTGATGGCCGGCGCTCCATCCACCGTGCCGCTGGCTCAATTGAAGGAACTCTACATCGCCAGCACCGCACCGGAGGAAGAGAACGTGAGCAAGTGAGCAACGGCATGCCCATCCCCTCCTATAAAGGCGGCTGGAATACCATCGACCATACCTCCGATCCCCACCAGTGGGTGCGCTTCATGGATCGCCTCAACGGGGGCGACGCGGGGGAGTTCTTCCTGAACGACACTCAGACCATCGCTTGGCTCGACATCAAGGAGGGGAACCGGATCCTTGACGTGGGCTGCGGCACCGGAGGGATGGCCCGCGGGCTGGCCATGCTCACCGGACCGACCGGGCGGGTGGTGGCCGTGGACCTCAGCGATACCATGCTCCAGGAGGCGCGAGCACGAAGCTCGTCCATCGCCAACCTGGAATTCGTCAAAGCCGATGTCCACCACCTCCCCTTTGCCGATGCCAGCTTTGACCGTTGCCATGCTCGGAATGTCTTCGAGGTGGTGGAGGATCCCCGGCGGGCCCTCCAGGAGATGATCCGGGTGCTCCGTCCCGACGGGATCATCGTCATTCCAGCGCCGGACTACGGCTCGCTCACCCTCGACGGCAGCGATCGTCCGCTCACCCGCGCCATCCTCAACTACATTGGCGACGTGGAAAGTAACGGCTGGGTGGGGCGCCAACTACCGTACCTCTTCGCCCAGGCCGGGCTCAGCGAGATCCAGATCGACGTGCGGGCGGCAGTCTGCAACGACTTCCAGTATTTCTTCGAGAACTGGCTCGGTTCCTGCATGGGCCGGGCCATGGCGGCGGGCGTCTTGACCGAGGACCAGGCTCGGGCCTGGTTGACCGAGCAACAGGAACATTATAGAAAACACGTCTTTTACGCGGCGAACCTGGCGTTTATGGTGTCCGGACGGAAGCCGCCAGCCAATCTCGTCTAGCAACGGGGCCTCCGGCTGAGGCCGGGTGTGGGCCGTTTCGGCTCTATCCGGTACAGTTTGGCGTGCTTTCATGCAGTTGTAGGGGCACCGCGTACCCCCTTGGGTGAGGGGTGCCCTTGTCGGGTCGAACCAGGGCACCCCTCGTGAGTGCCTCGAAGAAGCGCATTGTTGGGAACTCCCGGCCGGGCTCGAACCGGCGCCCTGCCGTTTAGAAGACGGCCGCTCCTCCAACTGAGCTACGGGAGCGCGATGATCAAGCTCTAGTCGGTCGGCCACGCGCGGCCAACGGTACGCCTGGTTGGACTCGAACCAACGGCCCCGACTGTATCAGAGTCGTGCTCTCCCTCTGAGCTACAGGCGTATACGAGGGGCGAACCGGAGCTATCGTAACTGGTGGCTCGCCATCCGTGCCCTCGGTGGGACTCGAACCCACGACCAACCGCTTATAAGACGGCCGCTCTCAGCCACTGAGCTACGGGGACTTTGGTGCCTCCGGCGAGAGTCGAACTCGCACCGCTGCGCTTAAAAGGCGCCCACTCTGCCTTTCGAGTTACGGAGGCCAGGTCAGTGAAGCTTGACTACGATCTCACCCGACGACTTTGGCCGCCGGGCCTGGCACGCCCCGGAGGATTCGAACCTCCAACCGGCTCTTTAACAGAGAGCTGCTCTACCATTGCGCTAGAGGCGTAGGGATTGTTAGATGCGCCGCCCAGCCCCATCGCTGAGTGTGAGCGGCGAGAGCTCCCGGCCGGATTTGAACCGACACCCTGCTGTTTACGAAACAGCTGCTCTGCCAATTGAGCCACGGGAGCGGAACCGGCACCGCTGGCTGTAGTCTCGCGCCCGGTGTCGATGGCCGGATTTGAACCAGCATGAGTCGTGAACTCCGCGCCTTCTGAGGGCGGTGCGTCTTCCAGTTTCGCCACATCGACATGATTTTGATCATCTCACCATAAGGATGCGCTCCTCAATCCTTTACTGCTCGGCGCCAGCGGACGGTTTTGAACCGCCGACGACCCACGCCTTCAACGTGGCGCTCTACCCGCTGAGCTACGCTGGCTTGGTAGGTATTCACTTGTCAATATTCACCGGACACGGTACGCCAGACTGTCGGGAAGGGAGGACTTGAACCCCCAACTCTCTGGATGTAAGCCAGCCACTCTGCCATTGAGTTACTCCCCGATAACGGAACCCTTTCGGGTTCCCGCCTGGTAGCGGGCCGCGGTAACGATCCGCGCTCAGGAGGCGTATGAGGCCCCCTCCTTCACCTGAAGGCCCGCATCGTTTCGCCTTCCGGCGGTCCCGAAGGTGGGATTCGAGCCCACTCAGCGTAGTACGCCCCAGTTTTACGGACTGGTCCGACTCTCCCACGTCGGCGCTTCGGGTTGTTTCTTTTTGGTGTCGCCTTCGCGGCACCGGTCGGGAGAGCAGGACTCGAACCTGCACGAGATCTCCTGCGTCCGAGGCAGGCGGCCAACCAATTGGCCCATCTCCCGCTTTGCCGTGGCTGCTATCCAACCCACTTGAATATAGTTACACTTTACACGTATATAAGGTTATTTGTATATCAACTGCTATACACTCCGCCTACTTGAAGAGGCGGACGTTGGCGCCGTCAAGCTTTACCGTAGCCACGGCGCCAACGAACCTGGCCGGGTTCACGACGTACTTGTCGACGACGCCGCGGTTGCCCAGCCAGTCCCGCTCAAAGACGGTCGGAATCTTCTCCATGCGTCACCTCCTAGCCGGCCGCGAAGGCTGGGCCGTCAAAGTACTCCGTTCGGTGCGTTTTCGGCACCCGCGGCGATCCAAAGAGCAGCTTCATGCGCGCCTCGGCCGGCGTCCGGTTGTCCTTGCGCTGATTACAGCGCAGGCAGGCGGTCACGCAGTTCTCCCAGGTCGTCGCGCCACCGCGACACCGCGGCATGATGTGGTCGACCGTCATCGGTCCCACTGCCGTGCCGCAATACTGGCAGTGGCCGTCGCGTTCTATAATCGCCCACCGCGTCAGGCGCTCGGCGCGGAACGGCACGAAGACATACCGGCACAGGCGGATGACCGCCGGCTCCTCCAGCTCGATCGTAGCGCCGCGCAGGCGGCGGCCGGTCGCCTCTACCAACTCCGCCTTCTTCGCCAGGAGCAAGGCGATGGCCCGGCGCAACGGCACATGGTGCAGCTTCTCCAGGCTGGCGTTGAGAACCAGAACCCGCGTCATCGGCCAATCTCCTTTCCTCGCTCTAGGGGTAGGGTGCATGGGATTCGAACCCATATTCAACGCGTCGAGAGCACGCTGCCTTTCCGGTTGGCCAGCACCCCATGGTGATATACAATCGGTCGGGTGCAGGGGATTCGAACCCCTGATCTTCTGCTTGAAAGACAGTTGCCTTAATCCACTTGGCCAGCACCCGGTATTCGCGCGGAGTGCTTGAGAATCGAACTCAACCCAGAGCTTCCATCCTGGTCCTGTTTAGTAGACAGGCCGCCACGCCAGTGTCATGCACTCCATGAGCACGGACGGCAGGACTCGAACCTGCAACTGCTGGTTTTGGAGACCAGTGGTCTACCGATTGACCGACGTCCGTATACCGGTGAGATTCGCTTCACATCAGTGATGGTGATCCGCCGGAGACTTGAACTCCGACCATACCGCTTAAGAGGCGGTCACTCTGCCACTCGAGATCGCGGACCAGAAGAGCGGGCGGCGGGATTCGAACCCGGACGAACTGCTTGGAAGGCAATCATGCTCGCCGTTACATCACGCCCGCATAGATGCTGGGCCTCTACGCTTCCCTTCCCCTGCCTCCTTCCTCCCAGGTCTTGGCGATCCCGACCGGACTTGAACCGGCATCCTCCACGTAGACAGCGTGGCGCTCAGCCAATTGAGCTACGGGACCAGCGGGGTCGCCGGTGCGACTCGAACGCGCAACCTTCAGCTTCGCGGGCTGATGCTCTGTCCCATTGAGCTACGGCAACTTGTACCATTCGCTGCCGGGCCTCCTTCGCCCAACTCGCTCGTGATAGTGACACTCTACACGCTATAAAGTTATATCGTCTATATACTGCTTTACACGCTCGATTGTTGCTCTGACGGTTGGCTGGCGGAAGTATCCACGCGGTTGTAGGGGCATCCCTTGTGGGTGCCCTCGTGCCGACCGCCAAGGGCACCCACAAGGGATGCCCCTACGCCTAATCAAGCTGGGCCGCGTGGTTCCGCACACTGGCGTCGGCTCACGACCCCGGTTGATCAGTTGCTCGTCGATTGGATCGGCGGACGCGGCCTCGGTCACCACGGGCGCGACAGCCAGCGCCCATACACAGAAGACATCGGCCGCGTCCGCCACCTCACGGGCTTCCCGATCGTCAATGGCATAGGCATACAGGGTAAGGTCGTCGTGCAGGGCGAGCACGTCCGCGCCGGCCGGCCAGACCGCAAGCACCCGAATCCCGGGTACCGCGTGCCAGAGAGCCGCGACGGTATCCTCGTCATCGGTCAGGCGCCCGGTTAAGCTGGCGAGGGCGTAGGACGCCGCGCTCCGCACCGCCTGCAAGGCCACGAGCGCCGCCGCCTGCCCGGCATCGTGTCGCAGTAACATCCACATGGCCGCGAGATAGAGGCTTGCCTGCTCCCTGTATGCCCGAACTATGTCCGGGTCGGCGTCGGCGGTCAGCATCGTCCGTCTCCTTTCCGTTCATTCCTCCCCCAAAAATAAAAGAAGAGGCGTGGCTCCCAGTCTTCCTGGACCACGCCCCTTGGCGGAACTTCGAGTTTGCGTCCTTCGCGCTTAGCCGCTCTCCACGTTCCGCCGCTCGGCGCAATCCCACACCGTCCCCTTCGGCGCCTGCAGCGCGTCAATGGCACTGGCTATCTTACGCTCCTGTTCTTTACCAGAGACGCAGGCATGCTGGCCCAGGAAGATATTGGGTGATTGGAGTCTTGGCGCGAATATAGCCATGTGAAGATCCACCTCGAAGATCGTCGGCACGGCGAACCGCCGTTTTTCGCAGCATAGCACACGGGCGGAAGCCGCTCAGTATAGAGGATCACAGGGATGGTATTTGGCGTCCACCCGGCGCGGCCCGTATCCACGGTTCAGGATGGCGCGCTTCAGGTGAGGAGGTCAGTCCGTGGCCGGCGGCTGTGGTTCCGGACGGCAAAGGGACGGGGAGGTGGACACTTTATCCAGTTTTTTCTCGATCAGCCTGAGGTGGGCATACAGGCTCGGGCGGGGCACCCCGGTGACGCGGGAGGCGTCGGTCATCGAGCGTCCGTCCTTCAGCGCCTCGCAGATCGACCGCTGTTTCGGGGTCAGTCGCACGCCGGCGGTATGCAATGCGCGCCGGCAGAGCAGGCGCGCGCCGCCATACCGCTGCTCGCGAAAGGCTTCAATGTCGTCCGCCGTGAGGAACCACCGGTTGCCCCAGCGGATGCCCCCGAGCATCCCCTGGTTCAGAAGCCGCGTCACCCGGTCCTGGCTGAGATGCAAGGCGCGGGCCGCGTCGCTGGTCGTGAGCACGCCGGCTAGAAACCGCGCCATGGATGGGGAGGAGATCGGTTCGCTCATAGCCGCCATTGTACACCAGCCACCGGTCGGGATTCTGTCGTAAGGTATACAAAGGGGGATAGGAAGGGGGGCAAAATGGATACGAAAAAAGATGGTGGATAACTCACTACTTCTCCGAATCTTCCCCTGCTATAGTCATTCTTACCTGAGGAAGACCACCGAGTTCGCGTAGGAGGCACGAGATCCGCACCAGTGACCAGGCGGCGAGCAGGCAGGGAGTTGGAGCAATCCGGCAACCGGCAGGCGCGACGACTGGCCACCGTCGACAGAGCGTGACAGGCGGACGCACAGGAATACCGCGTGTCACATCGAACCCGACCAAGCACGGCGCCGCACGAGGCAA
>Ga0134128_10012497_pt1 | contig 10122 bp, 4 predicted proteins | sample KB31754_FD_96462 | JGI IMG/M metagenome (GOLD analysis project Ga0134128, IMG submission 96462) | Terrestrial soil microbial communities with excess Nitrogen fertilizer from Kellogg Biological Station, Michigan, USA - KB3-175-4 | ecosystem: Environmental > Terrestrial > Soil > Unclassified ...
ATCGCGAGATGCAATTCCATCTCGACATGGCCGCGCAGCGCAACGCCGAGCGCGGAATGCGCGCCGAGATGGCGAAGCGCGAGGCGCAGCTCGCCTTCGGTAGTACCGAACAGTTCAAGGAGTCCGGACGCGAGGCGTGTCGTGCCCGGACCGCGGAGAATGTCGCCGCCGACGTCCGCTTTGCGCTGCGCAGCATGCGACGCGCACCGGCGTTCACCGTCGCCGCGATCGTCACCGCGGCACTTGGAATCGGTGCCAGCACGGCGATGTTCACCGTCGTGAATGCCGTGTTGCTGCGACCGCTTCCGATCCCAGAGCCTGACAACTTCGTCTACGTCGGGTGGACCTGGGCGAAAGGTGGGGATATTCCGGCACTGTCGGCGTTCCAGTACGAGTTCGTACGCGAGCACGTGCGCAGTCTCGAGGCGCTGGCGTCATATCGCACCGAAGAAGCGTTCGTCGGTGATGAATCGGCTGCGCAACCTGTTCGCGGTCTGCGCGTCGCCGGCGACTTTCTCGGCACTGTCGGATTCATGCCGCGGCTCGGCCGCTTTTTCGACGCGCGCGAGCTCCAGGGCGGCGAGCCCGTGGTGATGCTCGCAGACGATCTGTGGCGTAGTCGCTTTGCCGCCGATCCCGCCATTCTCGGCCGGCAGATCCGGCTCGGGGGCAAGCCGCACACCGTCGTCGGCGTCCTCCCGCGCGAGTTTCGGTTTCCGCCGGCGCCGGGCCATGTCGGCTATCTGGCGCCTCTGGTGATCACGGTCAATCCGGCCGACGAGGGGCACAACACCGAGGCGATCGGGCGGTTGCGCTCCGGGGTGACGCCAGCGCAGCGCACCGACGACGTTCGCGCGCTCAGCGACGCGTTTCGATTGGCCTACCCGCCGCTCGCCGCGGCCGGTGATGGTTTCCGGCTCTTTACGCACGGTGACGTGTTCGTGGACGGCTCGCGCCGTCAGGCGTTGTGGGTGCTTTTCGGCGCGGTGTTCCTCGTGCTTCTGGTCGGCTGCGCGAATACCGCCATGCTGCTGCTCGTCCGCGCGTCTGCACGTCAGCACGAGATTGCGGTTCGCGCGTCCATCGGTGCGACCCCGCGTCGCATCGTTCAGCAGCTGCTCACCGAGGGTCTGATGCTGTCGCTGATCGCGGCGGCTCTGGGTCTTGCGCTCGCTCTCGGCGCCGTTCGCGCGTTTCTCGCGGTGTCGCCGAACGCGCTGCCCCCCGGCACCGACACCGGGCTCGACATCCGTGTGCTTGGCTTCGCGATCGGCGTCTCCGTCATCACCGGAGTCGTATTTGGACTGATTGCGGCGGGCCCCGCGCTGGGCGCGCGCCTGCACCCCGCGCTGCTCGGTGGGACGCGCGGCGCCACGTCGGGACACACGCGCACGCGCGACGCGTTCGTGCTGCTGGAGACGGCGGTGGCCGTCGTGCTGCTCTGCGGCGCGGCGTTGTTAGGCGCGAGCTTTGCGCGTCTCGTCGCGGTGGACGCCGGCTTCGACCCGAACCGCGTCGTCGCCGTGCGACTTGGACGGCTGCCTCCCGAGTACGATTCCGCGCGGCGCGATCGGCTGATCAGTCGTCTGCTCGAGCGCATCCGCGCACGACCCGGCGTGGAGCAGGCGGCGGTCGCACCGAGCCTGCCGTTTGAACGCGGCCGCAATTTTCCGGTCGACGTCGCGGACCATCCCGAGCTCGCCATCGGCGCGGTGGAGCTGCGGATCGTCTCGCCGGGGTATCTCGCCGCGCTCGGCGTCCCGCTTCGCGGCGGCCGTGATTTCGGCGACGCCGACGTATCCGGCACGGAGCCTGTGGCCATCGTCAACGAAGCGTTCGCGCGTCACTTCTGGAAGGATGCGTCGCCGCTCGATCGCGAGATACAGATCGGCCACTTCCGGGATCGCTGGATCAACCCGCGCCTCGCATATCAGACACGCGTGATCGGCGTCACGGCGGACATCCGCGAGATCGGCCTCAACCGCGCGCCGAAACCGACCGTTCTCCTGCCGCGCCGGGCCGACACGGACGGCACGCCGCTCCTTCTCGTCCGCGGAACGTCGCGCGAGCTGGTGCACACGCTGCGCAGCATGGTGGTCGCCGAAGAGTCGCAGCTCGCGCCATCCGTCGAGCCATTGTCGGCCGTGATGAGTCGCTCCGTCGCCGAGCCGCGGTTCCGAACACTGCTCGTGAGCGCCTTCGCGGGTTTCGCCGTTCTGTTGGCCGGCGTCGGCATCTACGGCGTGATCGCGTCCGTCGTCCAGCAGCGCCGTCGGGAAATCGGTCTCCGCATCGCACTCGGCGCGAACCGCGCTGCCGTGGTGACTGCGGTCACGCGGCGTTGTCTGGGCAGCGTCGGCGCCGGCGCGCTCATCGGCCTGATCATTTTCTGGCCGACACGCCGAGTGCTCTCGGCGATGCTCTTCGAGGTCTCGCCTGGCGACCCACGGGCGCTGACTCTGGCGATCTCGGTACTGGCGTTCGTCGCAGCGCTCGCTTCGTGGATCCCCGCGCGCCGGGCCGCGCAGATCGATCCGGCGGTGTCGCTTCGCGAATGACGGCTCGGCGATACGCGCTGACGGACCAACGGACGGTTCGATTCCATCGCCGCTGGCTCTGCCGTATACATCTTTCTGCCTTCGTTTTGAATTGGTCGAATCGGATAGCCTAGGGACATGCCGCATGTCCTCGCTGCATCGCTCGGGATGGCACTCGCCCTCCTCGCGCAGGATCGACACCCTCCGTTACCGCTTGCGATCATCCACACGTGGGTCGAGACGACGGACCGCTTGCCGGCCGAAATGGGCTTCGCGCAGGTCGAGGTTCTCAACACGGGGCAACGCACAATCCTGGCTTGGGGAGTGAAGTACGTGCTCCAGCGCACGGACGGACATCCCGTGCCGAGCAGCGGGTTCAGCACCGATTCGGCTGCGGGCCTTCCCGAACATCGCACGATGGCGGTCGCGCCGGGTCAGACGGTTCACGACGCCGGCAGTCGCGTACGAGTACCTGCGGACGCTTTGTTCTCAGACGTCGCCGTCACGTTCGTCATCTTCGATGATGACTCTGCGCTCGGGGATGAGCGCGAGATCGCCTGGCACTTCGCTCGGCGCCGCGAGCGCCAGGTATTCTGGCAGAAGATGCAGACGATTCTCGACGAGGCGACGGCGCACGAGACTGAATCGATCGCGGTGCTTTCGCGGATTCGTCGGGCCATGGATGCAGAGACCGATCCGACGTTTCGAGAAGGAACGTATTACAACGAGATCCTTGCTCGCATGTCGGCATCACGCATGGAATCAGCGCACAGCACGCCGGAGGGTGTGCTCGAGAACATCCGGGCGACGGTTTCTGCGCAAAAGGCCAACGCCGACGCGCACGCGAACCGCCGCTGAGGCGGCTGTCAAGAATGGTTCAAGAGCAACGGATGTACGTCGACCGTCAACGCTCTGGACCCGCAGTGGACCCAAAAACAAAGGCCCGGTCTTGCGACCGGGCCTTTGCGCTTGATAATCATTGGTCGGGATGGCGGGATTCGAACCCACGACCCCCTGACCCCCAGTCAGGTGCGCTACCAGGCTGCGCTACATCCCGAGTCGTTCGGCGAGGCTGAACTACCGATTCTAGATCACTTCTTCTTGCTGGCGCCGCGGTTCTTCGTCGAGGCGGCGATGGCCGGGCGCGCGGGGCGCTTGCGGGCCGACGGCGTCGGCGCGGCCAGCTCGAACTCGGCGGGCTCGGCCGACGGCTGCACGCCCAGCATCGCCGCCAGCTCGCGCAGCGACCGACGAACCGAGAGGATCCGTTCGCGCGCGTCGCTGGTCAGGAGCGCCCCGAGCGAATCGGGCTCCGGCGGCGGCGCGGGCTGCTCGTCCAGCAGCCGCCGACGCGCGCCGGCCAGCGTCAGCCCCTCGACGAACAGCAGGTGCTTGATGCGCAGCACCCGCTCGACGTCCGTCTTGCGATAGACCCGCGGCCCACCCTGCGTCTTGGCGACGCCGAGATCCTTGAACTCCGCCTCCCACGAGCGCAGCACGTACGGCTGCACCTGGGCGATCTCGCAGACCTCGGGTTGCCGGAACAGCGATCGATTGGGGATCTGCGCGGCTTCCACGGCAAGCCGAAGTATACCAGACACTTGCGGGCCCGCACCGCACGCCGCACCTCCCGTCCCGGCACCTCGCACCTCGCTCCCGCACCCCGCACACCGCCCCCCCACCCTGCGCGTCGCGCCTCGCATACAATCCCCGCGTGACCCCGCTCCGGTGCCCTGCGTGCGGATCGCTCGCCGACGACACGGGGGACACGTGTCCCGCGTGCAAGACACCGCTGCCTTGGAACGACGACGAGACGAGGCTGGCGCCCGAGGACGCGGACGTGACGCGGCTGTCGGGCGCGGCCGATCACGCCGAGACGCCGGACCGCGGTCGCGTCGAACGCTCCGGCCTGTCGCGCACGCCGCGCAGCCGCCCGCGCGGCACCTATCCGAAGTCGATCTCCTCGAGCAGCGGCTGGGCCGGGACGACGTCCGACATCGACCACGGGCGGTTCGAGCCGGGCGCCATCTTCGACGAGCGCTATCGCATCATCGGCCGCCTCGGCAAAGGCGGGATGGGCGACGTCTACCGCGCGGACGATCTGAAACTCGGACAGCCGGTGGCGCTGAAGTTCCTGCCGGAAGCGGTCGACCGCGATCCGGCGCGCCTGACGCAGCTGCACACGGAAGTGCGCATGGCGCGACAGGTGTCGCATCCCAACGTGTGCCGCGTCTACGACGTCGGCGAGTACGACGGCCACACGTTCCTCTCGATGGAGTACGTGGACGGCGAGGATCTCGCGTCCCTGCTGCGCCGCATCGGCCGCTTCTCCCAGGACCGCGCCATCGAGCTGGCGCGGCAGATCTGCGCCGGCCTCGCCGCCGCGCACGATCGCGGCGTCGTCCATCGCGACCTCAAGCCGGCGAACATCATGCTCGACGGCAGCGGCCGGATCCGCATCACCGACTTCGGGCTGGCCGGCGCCGCCGGAGAGATCCTGCGCGCCGGAACGCCGGCCTACATGGCGCCCGAGCAGCTCGCCGGCGGCGAAGTCACGCCGCGCAGCGACATCTACGCGCTCGGCCTCGTGCTCTACGAGATCTTCACCGGCCAGCGCGCGCTCGACGCGCGGACGATGGCGGAGCTGATTGCCAAGCGCGAGCAGGCGGAGATCACGCCGCCGACGGCGATCGTCCGCGACCTCGACGAAGCCATCGAACGCGCCATCCTCCGCTGCCTCGATCCGGATCCCGCGGCGCGCCCGGCGTCGGCGCTGATGGTGGCGGCGGCGCTGCCCGGCGGCGATCCGCTCGCGGCGGCGCTGGCGGCCGGACAGACGCCCTCGCCGGAGATGGTCGCGGCCGCCGGCACGGTGGGCGCGATCTCGACGCGCACGGCGGCGGCCGCCATCGCCGGGCTCCTCATCGCGTCGTTCGCGGTGCTGCTGCTCTACCAGCACGTGCTGATGGCCAACCGCGCGCCGCTGCCGAAGCCGCCCGCCGCGCTGATCGATCGCGCGCAGGAGATCGTGCAGAAACTCGGCTACGGCGACAACGTCGTCTCGAGCGCCGCCGGCTTCAGCACGTCGCTCGACTGGGCCCGTTACGTCCAGAGCACGTCGCAGGCGCTGGATCGCTGGCAGGCGCTGTCGCGCACGCGGCCCGAGACCTACGTCTTCTGGTACCGCACCAGCCCGCGCGTGCTGCTGCCGCTCGGCAACGAGAACGTCGTCGAGGGGACGAACCCGCCGCTCAACATCAGCGGGATGACGCTCGCCGTCGTCGATCCGGCGGGACGGCTGGCGGAATTCCTCGCCGTGCCGATGCCGGTGGAGCCCGGTGCCGCGGCGAAGATGGACTGGAAGACACTCTTCGACGCCGCCGGGATCGACATGGGCGCCTTCCAGCCGGTGACACCTCGCTGGGTGCCGGCGGTCTTTGCCGACGAGCGGATGGCATGGGAGGGTCACGTCCCCGAGATCCCGGAACAGATCGTCCGCATCGAAGCTGCGGCCGCCTTCGGCCGGCCGGTGTTCTTCGGCATCACCGGGCCGTGGACGCGCTCGGCGCGCACCCCCGCCCCGGCGCCGCCGTCGCTGCTCGATCGCCTCACCGAGGGGATCACCGCGCTGGTGATGCCCGGGCTGATGGTCGTCGGCGCGCTGCTGGCCCGCCGCAACGTCAAGCTCGGACGCGGCGATCGCCGGGGCGCCTTCCGCGCCGCCTCCGCCGCCTTCCTGCTGCTGATCGCGGTGTGGGCGCTCGGCGACAACCACGTCGGATCGTTCCAGCGCGAGCAGCAGCGGTTCTTCGCGACGATCGGCGGCGCGCTCTTCAACGCGGTCGTGCTGTGGCTGACCTATCTCGGCGTCGAGCCCTACGTCCGCCGCTTCTCCGCCGACAGCCTGATCGGGTGGACGCGCCTGATCGGGGGCCGCTGGCGCGACCCGCGTGTCGGGCGCGATGTGCTGACCGGGGTCGGCATCGGCCTGGCGATGACGTTGATCTTCGCGCTGCACAACGTGCTGCCGCCGCTCGCCGGACGCCCCGAGCCGATGCCGGTGCCTGGCGACCCGTCGGTGCTCCTCAGCGTGCGCGCCGCGATCGCGTCGGTCCTGAACCAGATCCAGAACGGGATGACGTCGGGGATGCTCGGCATCGGCGGCTTCGTGGCGCTGCGCATCCTGCTCAAGCGCCGCGACCTCGCCGCGGCGGGCGCCGTGCTCTGTTACGTGTGGGTCGTGCTGCAGGGGATGTTCACGCCCGGCTATCCGACGCTCGACTTCGTGCTCGGACTCCTGATCACCACCACGTTCGTGCTCGTCGTCGGGTGGGGCGGCCTCCTCGCGACCGTCGCCGCGTTGACGACGCACTTCATCCTGCTGCGGTCGCCGCTGACGCTGGAGACCTCCAGCTGGCGGTTCGCGACGACGATCGTGATGCTCGGAGCGGTCGTGGCGATGGGCGTCACGGCGACAGCGATCGCGACCGGACGGCTGGCGCAGAATCGGTCGGCGAATTGAATTCGGCATTCGGCATTTAGCATTCGGCACTGACATGCCTGCCTGCCCTGCCTGCGACGCAACCATTCCCGAGAGCGCCGCGGTCTGCCCGCGGTGCTCGACGCCGACACCGTGGGCCGAGGACGTCACCCGGATGGCCGATGTCACCCCGGCCAGCGGACGGGCGACCCGCCTGGCGCCCGACGCGACTGTCAGCCGCGTCACGCGGACCAGCGAGAGCGGCTGGCTCAGTTCCACCGACGGGATCGATCACGGCCGCTTTTCGCCGGGCACGATCTTCGACGAGCGCTATCGCATCGTCGGCCGCCTGGGGCGCGGCGGGATGGGCGAGGTCTATCGCGCCGACGACCTCAAGCTCGGGCAGCCGGTCGCGCTGAAGTTCCTGCCGGAATCGGTGGACCGCGATCCGGCGCGCCTCACGCAGCTCCACACCGAAGTGCGCATGGCGCGGCAGGTCTCGCATCCCAACGTGTGCCGCGTCTACGACGTCGGCGAATACGAGGGACACACGTTCCTGTCGATGGAATACGTCGACGGAGAGGATCTCTCCTCGCTGCTGCGGCGCATCGGCCGCTTCCCGCAGGAGCGGGCGATCGAGCTGTCGCGGCAGATCTGCGCCGGCCTCGCCGCCGCGCACGACCGCGGCGTCGTCCACCGTGATCTGAAGCCGGCCAACATCATGCTCGACGCCAGCGGCAGGATCCGGATCACCGACTTCGGCCTCGCCGGCATGACCGGCGAAGCGATCAGGGCGGGGACGCCGGCCTACATGGCGCCGGAACAGCTCGCCGGCAGCGAGGTCACGCAGCGCAGCGACCTGTATTCACTCGGCCTTGTCCTCTATGAACTGTTCACCGGGCGCCGCGCCCTGGAAGGGCGCAATCTCGCGGAGCTGATCGCCAAGCGCGAACAGGCCGGCATCACGCATCCGATCGAGATCGTGCACGACCTCGATCCGGCGATCGATCGGGCGATCATGCGCTGCCTGGAGCCGGAGCCGGCGCGGCGGCCGGCGTCGGCGCTGGCGGTTGCGGCGTCGCTGCCGGGCGGCGATCCTCTTGCGGCGGCGCTCGCGGCCGGCGAGACACCGTCGCCGGAAATGGTCGCGGCGGCGGGAACGACGAGCGCACTGAGGGCGAGCGAGGCACTGCTCGGCCTCGCCGCCGCGCTCGGCGCCGTGCTCGCGTGGGTCGTCATCACCGATCGCCTCGTGATCACGAATATCGTGCCGCTGCCGAAACCGCCGGTCCTGCTCGAGGAACGCGCGAAGGAGATCCTCGCGTCCGCGGGGTACGGACCGGGGATCGATTCGGCGCACTCGATCGTCACCGGCACCTTCATCGACTACGCGAACCGCCACCCTGAGTTCTACGCGCGCGATCGCCTCGCCACGGGGAATCCGGCGGCGCTGCACTTCTGGTATCGCGGCAGCCCGACGATGATGGTGCCAAGCCTCGACTCGGATCGCGTGACGCTGGACGATCCGCCGTTGATCGTGTCGGGCATGTCGATGGTGGTCATCGACCCCGACGGCCGGCTGCTCAGACTGATGGTCGTGCCGCCACAAGTCGATCCGCCTTCGCCGCAAGGCGGCTTCGGCGGGACAGGTCTGCCTTCTCCGCAAGACGGCTTCGGCGAGAGACGTGCCGTGGACTGGAAACCGATGTTCGACGCCGCCGGCCTCGACATCGCGACGTTCGCCCCGGCCGCGTCCGAATGGAGTCCCGCGATCTATGCCGACAGCCGGGCGGCATGGACCGGACCGCTCCCGAACCTGCCCGGCCAGACGTTGCGCGTCGAGGCCGCGGCCTACCGGGGAAAGCCGGTCTACTTCCAGCAGATCGCGCCCTGGACGGTCCCGTCGCGCGACCCGCGCACGATCGCCGAGCGGCGGCAGATCCGCTGGTCGTCGGTGATCCAGGAACTGGTGGTGCTCTGCATGCTGGGCGCTGCGGCGCTCATCGCGCGACACAACCTGCACAAGGGGCGCGGAGATCGGCGCGGCGCTTTGCAACTCGCCGGCGCCCTCACCCTCGTCGCGGCCATCGTCTGGCTGCTCGACTCGAAGCATTTCGCCGACCCGGGCCTCGAGATGGACCGCTTCTTCAGCGGCCTGCCGCTCTGGGCCGCCGGGCTGCTGTGGCTGCTCTACATGGCGCTCGAGCCGTACGTGCGCCGCTTCTGGCCGTCGACGGTCGTGTCGTGGTCGCGCCTGATGGCGCGGCAGTGGCGCGATCCGCTGGTCGGGCGCGACATCCTCTTCGGCGTCGCGCTCGGCGTGCTGATCACCGTGCTCGGGCACACCGGCGACTACATCTCGCTGCTGCGCGGGCACCCCACGCCGCCGCTCCTGCCCGAGTTGCGCGAACTGCTCGGCACGCAGGTGATCATCGCCCGGACCCTGAACCAGGCCTTCAACGCGGTCGTCAACTCGCTCTTCGGCGTGTTCGCGATGGTGCTGCTGAAGATATTCCTGAAGCGCGAGACGCTGGCCGCCGGCGCCGCGATCGCTCTCGCCACGCTCCTCGCCGCGCGCGGCATCTTCAGCGGCGGCTCCCCGCTCGTCAACGGCGCGCTCGCCGTCACGATGATCACGATCATCGTCCTGACGATCCAGCGCCTCGGCCTGGTCGCCACGGTGGTGATGTTCCTCGTCAACCTGACGACCGAGTCAGCGGTCATCACGCTCGATCCGTCGAAATGGTTCTTCGGAGACTCGCTGCTGCTGATCGCGATTCCAGTGGCGCTCGCCGTGTACGGCTTCTACGTCTGCCGTGGAGGCGAGCCGCTGCTGGGGACTCGCCTGCTCGATTAGCGGGTGACCGTTAACCGTTAACCGTTAACCGTTGACTCACTTCGCCCGGCGCCTCACCTGAATCCTGATCGGCGTCCCCTCGAGCCCGAACGACTCCCGCAGCTTGTTGATCAGGAAGCGCTCGTACGAGAAGTGGAATGAGGTCGCGACGTTGGTGAAGAAGACGAACTCCGGCGGCTCGACGCCGATCTGGGCGGCGTAGAGGATGCGCACTTCGCGGCGGCCGGGACTGGCGGGGGGATGAACGG
>Ga0134128_10012498_pt1 | contig 10121 bp, 8 predicted proteins | sample KB31754_FD_96462 | JGI IMG/M metagenome (GOLD analysis project Ga0134128, IMG submission 96462) | Terrestrial soil microbial communities with excess Nitrogen fertilizer from Kellogg Biological Station, Michigan, USA - KB3-175-4 | ecosystem: Environmental > Terrestrial > Soil > Unclassified ...
ACCGGACCCGCCATGGGGAAGGTCCTCGTTGCCGTAGCTGTACCCCATCTCGTTGATATGCTTGGCCCACAGCCGATAGCCTTCGACGCAATACATTGCCTCGCGTGAGTAACGGCCGGTCATGGACATGGAGCCCCCGATCCGGATCGGCTTCTTGTCCTGCGCCTTCAACAGTGAGGGGGTCGCCGTCGCGGCCACAGCTGCGGCGGTGACGAACTGCCGCCGCGTGATCCGAGGCAGCTTCGTCAGAACTGATCTGCTGCGCGATTTCATCATTTCGCTCCCTGTATTCAGTAGATCGGCCACTTGCCCGGTACCGACACGCCGCTGCGCTTCAGAATCTGCTCGGCCAAAACCTGGCAACGGTCGAGCACCTCATCCTCGTCGACGGTCAGCACCTTGCGGTTCTCCATAATGAGCTTGCCGTCGATGAACACGGTTTCGACGCTGTCACCGGCCGCCGAATAGACGAGGTTCTGCACCTCGCTGTAGTTCGGATACCACTCGGGCTTGTGCATGTTGAGAATGATGATGTCCGCCTTCTTGCCGACCTCGAGAGAGCCGATCTCCTTGTCCATCCCGATCGCCTTGGCGCCGTTGATCGTGGCCATCTCGATTGCCGTCTCGGCGCACGAGGCGCCCGCATCGTTGCGATAGTCCTTGGGCAGGGCGGCGGCGAGATACATGGCGCGGATCATGTCACCGAAGTTCGAGCAATCGGACGCGTCGGTGCCGATGCCCACATTGACGCCGTGCTCCACCATTTCGGGGAACCGCCCTTTCGAGGAAAGCTCGTAATTGAGTTTCAGCGTCGTGGTCGGGCAGTGGATCACGTTGGTTTTGGTCTGCGCCAAGAGCTTGATCTCGCGATCCACCACATGGACCATATGCACAAAGACCACGTTCGGGCCCATCACGCCGATCTTGTGCATGTGTGTCACGGGCCGATCGCCGGTGCGGGCGCGGGTATCCGTCACCTCCTCGGTCATGGCCGCGAGATGCAGATTGAGCGTGGTGCCGAAATCATCCGCCATACGCTTGCTCTCGGTGTAGAGGCGGTCGGTGCAGCGGCCGAGCCCCACCACATCCACACAGGCCTTGAGTAAGCCACCATTGTGCCCATCGCGGAATTGTTTCAGGAATTTCAAATTCTCGGACAGGCAGGTGTCGGTGTCCTCCATCAGCATGGCGTGGCCAAGAATCGCCTGATCGAATGACCTGCGGCCCATCAGCCCGCGCATGCCGATGTGACTCAGGCCTTCGATCACCGCGCGCGGATTATACGAGCCAGCCTCTAGGAATGTGGTGGTGCCCGACTTGAGCGTCTCCAGGAGAATAGTCAGCCCGCCATAGATCTCGTCCTCAGCGGTGAGGACGGTAGCGATCCGGCGATGCACATAATCCGACCACAGCATGCCGCCGAGATCCTCAGGTGCAAGACCGCGGTGCATGGTGTGATAAAAATGCAGGTGCGAGTTGACAAAGCCCGGCATGATCAGGCGGCGCCGGCAATCCATCACTTTCTTCGCGTTCACGGAACGCTCCAGCTCAGCGCGCTTTCCGACGGCGACGATCTGCGAGCCCTGGAAGGCAACCGCCCCGTCGCGGAAAATGCGCCGCTCGCCGTCCACGGTGATCACGGTGCCGCCGGAAAGCATGGTGTCTGCCTGTATTGCCATCTGCTGAAAATCCTTTCGTTCACTCTATTCCCGTCACCCGCGGGCTTGACCCGCGGGTCCATCCTTCTTCGAAGAAGATGGATCGCCGGATCAAGCCCAGCGATGACTCATTGCTATACATCACAGTGTCACGCGGGCGCCTGTTCTGGCCGCCTCAATCACTGCCTCGAACGCGCCGATTGTGTCGAGCATCTGCTCAGGGACGATTGGGAACGGCGTTCGCGTCGCGATCGCGCGGCCAAAGGCTTCGACTGCCTCAAATAGAGGATCGACGTGCAGCAATTCGCGCGCATCGGGACTCTGCCCCATTTGGGCAATGCAGAGGCGGTCCTCGCCGTCTGCCTCCGCCCAGCCGTTAGTGCCAAAGGCCTGCACGCGCCAGTACATTGGACCGGCGCGCACGGTAGCGAGTGTTCCGGTCGCACCCGTGGTGAATCGCAGCAGGACGGCAATCGAATCGCGCGGGTCGGGCGGCGGCTTGCGCGCAAATGTACGCACGTCAACCGAGCCGACGCGCCCGGCGAGGTTGACGAACGCATCCAGCACATGCAGGCCCGCTCCGGTCATGCCGAGCCCGGGCGATTCAGCGGGATCGTCGCGCCAGCCGCCCGAGACGCGCGTGCTGTGCTCATTGCAGTAATGCCCCTCGAGATGAAGTATTTCGCCGATTGCGCCACTGCGCACAGTGCGCGCGAGCTCCCGCATCGACGCAAACCAGCGTTTGTTCAGGCCAGTTGCCAGCACCACATTCGCGCGGTGACATGCCTCAATGATGCGCTTTGCTTCGGTGAGCCGCAGGGCGAGCGGTTTCTCGCACCAGAGGTGCTTGCGCGCCGCCGCGACCGCGAGCGCCTGAGGCACATGCAACGAATGCGGAGTGGCGAGAAAAACGCCTTCCACCTCGGGATCTGCAAGGGCTGTTTCCAGCTCCGTGGAGAGCCGGAAGCGGTGACTCGCTGCAAATTCTTTGACGCTTTCCGGCTCCTTGCTCACTCCATGCACAAAGCGGAGTAACGAGCTGCGGCCTTGTACCGCTTGCACGAGCGACTTGCCCCAGCGCCCCAGCCCGATGATTGCCGCGTTGATCACGTGCACCTTCGTCTTTGACGACGGAATGCCAATGCGAATAGCCTAGCCACATTGGCTGGAAGTCGAAACCTGTTTCCCCGTGACTGCTAGTCCACCCCTCGATTCAGCCGAACCTCTCGCGGTAAGGCAAACTGCGGCACCTGCCGCAGCGCCGAGGCCCCTGCTTCGCACGATCGAAGTGCTGGCCGAAGGCTTTGTGGTCGCGGCGCTCCTCGGCGAGCTGGTCCTGGTGCTCGCGAACGTGTTTGCGCGCGCCTATCTCCATCACTCTTTTTTGTGGGCCGACGAGGTCGCGCGTCTCTCGCTTTCCATCCTGGCGTTCATAGGCGGCGCGGTCGCCTATCGGCGCGGCGATCATGCGTTCGTGCGTCTTTTTATCAATCGCCTGCCGCTGCGCCTCGAGCGCGGCTGCCTTGCGGTTTCCGATCTCCTCGTCCTGTTCGCCGCCGCTCTCACCGGCGTGACCTCGGTCGAGCTCCTCGCTTCGAGCTGGGGCGAGCGCACGCCCATTCTCCAGGCGCCGGCCGCGATCATCGCGCTGCCTCTGCCGCTCGGCATGGCGCTTCTCGCGCTCTTTGCCCTCGATAACCTCCTGCACAAGGACTGGCGCATCACCCTTGCCGCGGGTCTGACCGTGGTTGCGGCGGCAATCGCCGCAGCAGTCCTGCGGGATGCATGGCTTGCCGCGCTCGATAACGACGCGCCCATTATCCTTGCGCTCACTCTCTTCTTCGTTGCGATTTGCGCGGGCGTGCCGGTCGGCTTCGTCCTGCTGCTTTCCACGGCGAGCTACCTGTGGGCCACGGACGCACCATCCTTCGTGGTGCTGTCGCAGACCATGACTAGCGGCACCGGCAATTTCATCCTGCTCGCCGTGCCCTTCTTCATCCTCGCCGGCCTGATCATGGAACGCGGCGGCATCAGCGTGCGCCTGGTGCGCTTCATCCACACGCTGGTGGGCCATCTGCGCGGCGGACTCCTGCAAGTGACAGTGGTGAGCATGTACGTGGTATCCGGCCTCTCCGGCTCGAAGCCCGCCGACGTCGCCGCCGTCGGTACGGTCATGCGCGATGAGCTGCGCGAGCGCCACGGAGCGGCCGAAGGGACCGCCGTGCTCGCCGCTTCCGCCATCATGGGCGAGACGGTACCGCCGAGCATCGCCATGCTGATTGTCGGCTCGATCACCAGCGTCTCGTTGGCCGGGATGTTCATTGGTGGGCTGGTCCCGGCGGCAGTAATGGCGCTCTGCCTGATGGCCTTGATATATCTTCGTGCACGCCGCGCCGGAACGCCGCGTCTTCCCCGGGCGTCGCTGCGCGCGATGGCTTGGGCCGCGCTCGACGCGGTGCTCCCGCTGCTCATGCCCGCAATGCTCCTCGGTGGCATCCTGCTCGGCGTTGCCACGCCGACCGAGATCGCCGCCTTCGCGGTGATCTACGGACTGGCGCTTGCGCTTCTCGTCTATCGCGCCATGGGCTGGCGCAGCTTCATTGCCACCATTGCCGACACCGCCGCGCTCACCGGCGTGCTCCTCTTCATCTTTGCCGCGGCCTCGGGTTTTTCCTGGACCTTGACCGTCGCCTATCTGCCGCAACGCCTCGTCGCGCTCCTGCATGCCGTCGGCAACAGCACAGAAATTTTCATGCTTGGCTCGATCGCGCTGCTCATCGTCGTCGGCGTGCTGCTCGAAGGATTGCCCTCGCTCAACGTGCTTGCGCCCTTGCTCATTCCGATTGCCGGCAAGCTCGGCATCAGCGAGCTGCACTATGCGCTGGTACTGATCATCGCCATGGGTATCGGCGGCTTCATGCCGCTCGCCGGCGTTGGTTTCTACGTCTGTTGTGCCATTATGCGCTCCGACGTGGAGCGCGCCTCGCGCGCCATGCTGCCTTATCTGATCATGGTGCTCATCGGACTTCTTATTGTGGCTTTCGTGCCGTGGTTCGCGCTGTTCTTGCCGAGATATTTCGGCTTCCGCGCATAATGCAGCCTGCTCAATCAGGATAAACGGAAAGGGAGATCGCCATGCAACGCAGGAGTTTCCTCAAGGCAAGCGCAGCAGGCGCAGGACTGGCCCTCGCCGCGCCGGCTGTCCTGCTCCATGCCGCACCGCTCACCTTGCGGTTTGCGCATTTTGCCCAGGAAGATCACCCGGCCAATATTGCGGCCAAGCAGTTTGCAGCCCGCGTGGAGACGCGCAGCAAGGGCGAGATCAAGATCAACATTTTCCCGAATAACGTGCTGGGGGGCCCGCCCGAGCAGGCACAACAAATCAAGCTCGGCACCATCGACATGGGCCTGCCCACCCAGGGACAGCTCGATAAATACGACACGGCCTTTGCGGCCGTGATGCTGCCCTTCGTCTTCGACGGACCGACGCACGCGTTTCGCGTGCTCGACGGCCCGGCCATGGAATGGCTTGCGCCGCTTGCCGAGCGGCAGGGTTTCATCCTCCTGCGCAACTGGGAATACGGTTTCCGCAACGTGACCAACAGCGTGAGGCCGATCAACACGCCTGACGATATGAAGGGTTTGAAGCTGCGCACCCCGCCCGAGCTGCAAATTCAGGCCTCGATGGAGGCGCTGGGAGCGGTGGTGCAGGCGATCGCGTTCCCGGAGCTTTACCTCGCCCTGTCGCAAACGGTGGTGGACGGGGAGGAGAATCCCATCGCGGTCATCTATTTCAACAAGTTCTACGAGGTGCAGAAGCATCTCGCGATAACCCGGCATGTCTACAACAGCATGATCCATACGGTGAGCGTGGCCACCTGGAAGAAGCTCACGCCCGAGCAGCAGGCGATCTTCCGGGAGGAGAGCGCGGCTGCCGGCGATCTCATGCGCAAGCTGATCGCCGAGGACGAGGCGGACCAGATCAAGAAGCTCGAGGCCGCCGGCATGGCCCTGACGCGGCCCGATCTCGCGCCGTTCCGCGCGCGCATGGAGCCCGCGTACAAACGCATCGCCGCCTACGCGGGAGAGGACAATGTGAAGAAATTCCGCGAGCTCGTGGAGCGCGCGCGCTCCGGTTGATCATTCGCGATGATGCAGTCGGTACAGGAGCGCCTCGCAGCTTATCGGGCCGCCTTTCGGCTCGACGGCAAGACGGCACTCGTCCTCGGCGCCGCCTCCGGCATCGGCAAGGCCAGCGCCGAGGCCATGGCAGCCCTCGGCGCCAACGTCATCTGCGCCGACAAGAATAAAGACGGCGCAGAGGCGACCGCGCGCGAGATCGGCACGCCTCGCCAGGCTTACGAGACGGATGCCGGAACCTCCGCGTCGATCAATGCGCTCGCGGCAGCGATAGCGGAAAAGCACGCGCGGCTCGACATCGCCGTGAGCACGCCCGCCGTGCACGTGCGCAAGCTGATGTGCGATTACACCGACGAAGAGTATGACTGCGTCGCCAATCTCAATCTTCGCGGCACGTTCCTGTTCCTGCGTGCGTTCGGTCGCATGATGAGCCGCCAGGGCGGCGGCAGTCTCATCGCAAGCTCGTCCGTGCGCGCCATGACGCTCGAGCCGGGGCTTGCGATCTATGGGGCGACCAAGGCCGGCATCATTCAGATGGTTCGCGGAGTGGCCTCCGAGCTCGGCCGCTCGGGCGTTCGGGTGAACGCGATCGTGCCCAGCATCGTGGACACGCCGCTGGTGACGCCGCTCAAGGCGCGGCCCGAGATCTGGAACGCGCTCGCCGGGCACACCGTCTTCCGGCGCTGGAGCGAGCCAAGCGAAGTGGCAACCGCAATCGCCTTTCTAGGCTCCGATGCGGCGAGCTACATCACCGGCACCGCCTTGCTTGTCGACGGCGGCTGGACCGGCATCGACGGACCGCCGACGGGCCTGACGCAGACCCATTCGGAGTAGACACTCTATCCTGCGCGACCGCAGTAGCGCGCGAGCTTCACGGCGAGCGAAAGCAATACTTCGTCAGCGCCGCGCCAGCCGATAAATGAGAGCCCCACGGGCGCGCCTTTGACGGTCCCTACCGGAAGTGAGACTTGCGGCAGCGCGCCGAGGCCGGCAATGCACGTGAGCCGCATGGCGCGTACCCGAAACGACTCGAGATTGTCGAAGGAGCTCTCGAGCAGTGGGGCGATGCACGGGGCGGTCGGGAGCACAAGCACCTTTCCGGGCTGCGCCACGCCATGGATGTGTGCGCGCGCCTGCGCATGATCCGCCCGCGCCTTCGCAACATCGCTTGCCTTCACCGAAGCAGCAAATTGCATGCGCTCCCGAATACCCGGTCCCATGCGCGGCTGATGCTTTTCGACGAATTCCCCGAAGGTTTGCCAGACCTCGCTCGCCTGGATGATACGGAAAATATCGCGCCAGGCGTCGAGGCCATTGGGAGCTATACGTGCATGCCGCAGGTTGGGGAGATCCCGCCCCATGTCGTGGAGCGCATTGCGCAAGACAGAGACCAAGTCTGCATCGGCCTCTGCGCACGCATCATCCAGAATGACAAGCTCGTTGACGGGCGCGTGTACGCGCTCGCCCTCCAGGAGCACTTTACCGACCTGTTCGAAGACGCCGGGGCCGTTCGCAAACCAGCCCGGCACGTCGAATGAAGGCGCCATCGACATCACACCGGCAAGGCTGACGCGTCCCAGCGTCGGGCGAATGCCGAAAATTCCACAAAAAGCGGCAGGCACCCGTATCGAGCCACCCGTATCGCTGCCGAGTGCGAAGTCGCAGGCGCCTGCGGCTGTTGCCGAGGCCGACCCGCTCGACGAGCCACCAGGCAATCGGTCCGGCGCGCGCGGATTGAGCGGGGTGCCATAATGCGCGTTCATTCCTGCAAGACTGAAGAAGAACTCGTCACATACGGTCTTCCCGATGATTGTCGCGCCGGCATCGAGCAGGCGTTGCACTGCCGGTGCAGTGGCGGGCGCGGGAGCGTGCACGCGCAGCCAGTCCGGATTTCCGCCGCCGGTGCGGGAGCCGGCGATGTCGTACATGTCCTTGACCGCAGCCTGCAGTCCCGAAAGCGGCCCCTGCGGCTTGCCGCTTAGGGGCGCTGTGAGATCATGCGGCACGAACGCGGCGCGCGGCTACGCAATGATTTGCTCGTTCACCTTTCCTCTGTTCCTCTCTCCAGCTGCCCCTTACTGCACGGGGGCCACGCGTCTGAGCACAGACTCGAAGGCGCGCAAAGCCTTGTCCACCTGTCCGGTCGTGATCACGAGCGGAGGAGTAATGCGCAGTACGTTGCCATTCACGCCAGTGGTCGAGATAAGCACGCCCTCCTTGATCGCCTCCCGCTCAAATGATTTTGCGATGTCCGGGGCCGGTGTTCGCTCGCTGTCCTTCACCGTCTCGATGGCGATCATGAGTCCCCGGCCGCGCACATCGCCAATCACCGGGTATTTTTGCGCAAGCCGCTTGAGCCCGGCCATGAATTGGGCGCCGCGCTCGCGCGCGCAATCGGCCAGCCGTTCCTCGCGCAAGATGTCGAGCACCGCATGCCCTGCGGCGATGCCCAGCTGATTCTTGGCGCCGAACGTGGTGAAGTGATCGCCCGGCTCGAACGCGGTGCCGAGCTGCTCCGTGGCAATGAAACCGCCGAGCGGCACGCCGCCACCGATCGCCTTCGCAAATGAGACGAGATCGGGGCGGATACCGTCGTGATGATGCCCAAACGCCGTGCCGGTGCGGCCAAAGCCGGTGAAGACCTCGTCGATGATCAGCGTGATGCCGTGGCGCCGGCAGATGCTCTCAACCTTGGGCCAATATTCGTCGGGCGGCACAATGACTCCGCCGACGCCGAGGATCGGCTCGCCGATGAGGACAGCCGCCTCGCCCGGCACGTCCGTGCCGAGCATGTCCTCGATCGCTGTGGCGCATCGAATACCGCACGACGAAGGCGAAAGCCCGAAAGGACAGCGATAGCAGTACGGTGCCGGGGCGTGCACGACACCCGGAAAGGTGCCGTACGGACCCATGCCCTTCTTCTGTTTGGCCATGCCGGTGAGCGCGAGCGGAAGCGCGAGCCGGCCATGAAACCCATGCTGCAAGGCGATGATGCCGAAACCTTTTTTATGCTGATTGCCGGCGTATTTGAGAGCGCATTTGACTGCCCCATCAGTGGCCTCGGCGCCGCTGTTGGCGAAAAACACGCGTTTAAGATCTCCGCCTGCAAGCTCAGCCAAGCGCTTCGCGAGCGTGAGCGTGATGCGGCTATGATACCGGCCGGACACCTGCAAGAGCCGGCCGGCCTGCTCGCGCAACGCCTCCACCACCTTCGGATGGCAGTGTCCCACCGAGGCCACGCCCGGTCCGGCCTCGAGATCGATGTACCGGCGCTCCTCCATATCCTCGACTTCCGCCCCCTCTCCTTTCACCAGAGAAGGCGGACAGTTCTGGTTGGGGACGAGATACTCGTTCAGCTCCTCATCCGAGAGATTGCTCTTTTGTTGCATGCACCGCTCCGGGCAAGCTGGGCAAAATACGCGGATTACAGCGCGCGGGTCAGCCCCCCGTCCACATCGAATAAAGCGCCGGTGATGAATTTGGCCCGCTCGGAGGCAAGAAATACCGCCGCAGCCGCGATATCTTCCGGCTCGCCAAATCGGTTGAGCAGGATCTCCTGCGTGAGCAGCTCCTTCGAGCGGGCTTCGCTGATGCCTATTCGTTCCGCCTGCTGGATCGTAAGATATTTCATCCGGTCGGTCTCAATCGGACCGGGGTTGATCGCGTTAACCAGTACATTGTACGGCGCTCCGAGTTGCGCGAGCGCCTTGGTCAAATTGAGCAATGCGGCGTTCACCACACCGGCAGTGATGGCATAGGCCTTGGGCGTTCTCCCATGGGTGCCGACGAATGTGATGATACGACCCCATTTGCGCCTGGTCATCCCGGGAAGCGCCGCACGCGCGCAGCGTACCTGCGGCAGAAACTTGGCATCGAACACTCCATGCCAGTCGTCATCCGAAAGCTCCAGGAACGGAGCGCTGGGCGGTCCGGCGGAATTGTTGATCAGAATGTCGAGGCGCCCCGCCCGGGCTTCGGTGTCGGCCACCAATGCTTCAAGTTGGGCTGCCGAACTGCAATCGGCAGCGCGTAGCTCCACTCTTGCTCCCGTTGCCGATTCTATCGTCATCGCCGCGTGCTTGAGCTTCTCCTTGGAGCGCGCGGCGATGATCACGCGTGCTCCCTCACGCGCCAGCTCCTGTGCGGTTGCAAACCCCAGCCCGCCGCTTGCCGCTGTAACCAGCGCAACCTTGTCCTTCAGGCCGAGATCCATCGCTCGCGCCTCCCTTCCCTGCGGGTCGGTTTTTCGACGCTAGAACGCATCCCGCATGCACAATATCTACGCGCCGGGAATAACAGCTATCTGGAAGGCAGCGCGGCGTA
>Ga0134128_10012500_pt1 | contig 10121 bp, 10 predicted proteins | sample KB31754_FD_96462 | JGI IMG/M metagenome (GOLD analysis project Ga0134128, IMG submission 96462) | Terrestrial soil microbial communities with excess Nitrogen fertilizer from Kellogg Biological Station, Michigan, USA - KB3-175-4 | ecosystem: Environmental > Terrestrial > Soil > Unclassified ...
GCCATCAGGGTCGCGACATGTCCGGCCCGACCAACCACCTGGCCGATCGCGCTCAGCGTCTGCGTGAACGCCCCCGGTCGGACGATCTCCGTTTGCGCCGGCACCACGGCCTGGACCGCTTCGTCGCCGCTGTCGCCGCCATGGCACGCGCTGCTCGCCGCGATGAGCGACAACAGGCCGGCGAGCACCGCACGCGCCGCGGTACCTGCCGCGGATGTCGCGGCCCGATTTCCAGATCCATCACGAGATCTTCTCATGGCGAAACGCTCGTTGGTGTGAGCGCGAGCACGCGCAGCTCGGCGGTGGCGATCCAAGCCGCGGCGAGATCGTCGATGTACTGCCCGAGAACGTCGCGCGCGCTGCGCTGAGCCTCGAGCACGTTGGGCAGCGCGGACGCCCCTTCGCGGTAGGCGGTCAGCGCCATCGCGGCCACGGTGTTCGCGCTCGTCACGAGCGCGCGATCGCGCGTCACCCGAGCTAGGGCGTTCGCGCGCTCGCGAGTGCCGTGCGCGATCTCGTTGCGCGCTTCCACTTGAGCCACCGTCAGCTCGGCTGACGCGCGTATGCGCTCGGCTTCCGCCTGGGCGATCTGGCCCCGGTTCCGATCGAACAGCGGGAGCCCGACGCCAATCCCGAACGTCGGAAGCAGACCGGTCTGACTCGGGTCTCCGTACTCCACGCCCAACGATAGACTCGGACTCGACCAGATCGACCGATGCTGCAGCCGCACGGCGGCGACCGCCGATTGGAGAGAGAGATTCGCCGCCGCCTCACCGAGCGTCGCCTGTGCCGGCGGCGCGGCGACGGGGGGCGCGCCGAGCGAGTCGGTCGCAGTGACTTCGAGATCATCGCTCCGAAAGCCGAGCACCGCCTGCAAGTCCAGCAGCGACGATATGAGCGTCAAAGAATCCGCGGCCGCGAGGTTCTCCTGCTGCCCCGCATTGACTCGCGCCAACTGCACGTCCATCTCGCTGGCATCCCCGAGGTCGCGCCGGCGCTCGACCATGTGCAGCAGGCTGTCGGCGTCGAGTGCGTTACGGCGCGACAGCGCCAGATGCTCGCGGGCCGCCACCGCATGCGTGTACGTCGTGTCGGCGTCGAGCTGGATCGTCGCGCGGGCGAGCCGATATCGCAGCTGCGATGCTTGGAGTCCGAGCTGCGCCGACTGAACACGCAGCGAGCGCACGCCGGGAAGATCGAACGGCACGTCAGCGATGACGTGATAATTGGGCAGGGACTTGCTGTAGCTCGCGCTGAGGTTGGGATTGGGCAGCGCGCGCGCCGTGATGAGCTGCGCATTGGCCACCGCCGTGTCGGCAACGGCGACGCCCAGCCGCGCCCCACGATCGAGCGCCATCGCCAGCGCCGCCGCGCGCGTGAGGGGCGTGGTCTGCGCCAGCAGCGGTGCCGCCTGAGTCGCGCCAATCAATAGCAGGACGATTCGACCGCGCATGACCTCGATGCTGGGCGTGAACCGGAGCACGCTAGCGGCCCCGACCTGTCACGACGATGACACCGCGTTCGCCCCGTCGCCGAGCGGAAGCGACACCGTCACCCGCGTCCCCTGCCCCGATGGCGATGAAACCTGAATCGTCGCGCCATGCTCCTCCACGATCCAATGTGCGATCGACAGCCCGAGTCCCGCGCCCTCTGGATGCGCGCCATCCAGTGTGCGCGAGCGCGACGGGTCGCCGCGGTAGAAGCGCTCGAACACATGTTCGAGCTGATCGCCGGGGATCCCGATCCCTCGGTCGGCCACGACCAGCTCGGCTTTCTCGGCCGTCGAGCGAACGCCGACGCGCACGACGCCTCCCGCCGGCGAATACTTGATCGCGTTGTCGAGCAGGATCAGCACGAGTTGCCGCAGGAGCGCCGCGTCTCCCACCACCGGAGCCTCGTCGAACTCGTCGACCTCTACACGCATCGACTTCCTCGCCGCGATCGCCCTGGCCGCCTCGACCGCGTCCGACGTGACGTCGTCGAGAAACACGCGTTCGCGGGCGATCGGCCGCTCGCCCACGTCGGCGCGCGCCAGCATCAACAGATCTTCGACGATGTGACTCAGCCGCCCGGTCTCGCGATCGATCGCGCGCAACGTCTCCACGTAGTCGTCGGGGGCCCGCGGCAGCTGCAGCGCGATCTCGGCCCGGCTTCGCACGACGGTGATCGGCGTTCGCAGCTCGTGCGCCGCGTCCGCCATGAAACGGCGCATGTGCAGGATCGCGCGCTCCACCGGTGCAGTCGACTTGCCGGCGAGCAGCCAACCGCCCGCGGCCACGAGGACCAGCGCCCCGAACGCGCCCGCGCCAAACGCCGCGATCAACGAGGCATACCGGTCCTCCAGCTCGATCTCGTCCGCCAGCGCGATCGCCACCGCGTCGCCCGACGGCGCCCGCACCGATCGCGCGAACCCGCGCAGCAAGCGATCGTTCGGTTCGGCGTGGCTCGCGCGGGCTTCGCCGCGCGCTGCCGCGGCGCGCGCCAGCCTCGCGACCCATTCCTCGACCGGGGGACCGGCAATCCGCGCTCCCGCCTTGTCGGTCACGATGAGAACCCGATTCGGGATCATCAGCGCATCGATGCCTCCGCGGGGGCCGCGCGCTTCGATCGCCGCGGCCAGATCGCTCGTCGCCGCACGCAGCGAATCGTCGACGTCGCGGTCCAGTCGGTTGGTGATCACCGCGAACATCGCCCCGCCGAGCACGGCGAGAATTGCGAAGAACGTTCCGACGTACCACGCCGTGAGCCGCAGGCGAAGCCGCCCCAGTGACTGTGGCGCCGCCCTCGCCGGGGCGCCCCGCATCACGTGCCCAACCGGTAGCCGGCGCCCCGCAGCGTGTGAATCAGCTTCACGTCGAACCCGTCGTCGATCTTGCGCCGCAGCCGGCGTATGAGCACCTCGAGCACGTTCGTGAACGGATCGTGGTTCTCGTCCCACACGTGCGCCGTGATCGCCGCGCGGTCGACCACCTGCCCGCGGTTCCGCACGAAGAACTCGAGTAGTGCGAACTCCTTGGCCGTGAGATCCACTTCGCGCCCGCCGCGCCGTACTCGGTGGGCTCGGAGCTGCACCTCTAGATCGGCGATCGTCACGACGTCGGGCAGCTGGTTGGGCGGCCGCCGAGTCAATGCGTGCAGCCGCGCAACCAGCTCGCGAAAGGCGAAGGGCTTCGTGAGGTAATCGTCCGCCCCGGCGTCCAGGCCCCGCACCCGATCATCGACCGTGTCGCGGGCGGTGAGCATGAGCACCGGCGTACCCACGCCGCGCTGCCGCAGCGCGCGGCATACCTCGAACCCGTTGCCGCCCGGCAGCATCACGTCGAGCACGATCACGTCGAACGCGCCGAGCACGGCCCGCGTTCGGCCGCCCGGTGCGGTCGTCTCGCGCGCGACCACGAACCCATGTTCACTCAACCCTCGCTCCAGCACGTCCGAGAGCTCGGGATCATCTTCGACGAGAAGAACGCGCATCGACGCGGCAAGAGTCCTGGTGACGACTGCGTCGCCCGCCTCCGCGCTCATTCGTAGCGAAGCGCCTCGATCGGGTCGAGGGTGGAGGCCCGGCGGGCCGGCCATACGCCAAACACAATACCGACCGCGGCAGCAAAAAGGAACGCGAGGGCGATCGACGAAGCCCCGATCGCCGTGCTCCAGCCGAACGACTGGCGCATCACTTCGGCGCCGCCCACCCCGGCCACGATGCCGATCACGCCGCCCAGCAGGCAGAGCGCGAGCGCCTCGGCCAGAAACTGGAACAGGATGTCGCGCCGCGTGGCGCCGAGCGCCTTGCGGATGCCGATCTCGCGCGTGCGCTCCGTGACCGAGACGAGCATGATGTTCATGATCCCGATCCCGCCGACGAGCAGCGACACCGCCGCGATGCCCGCGAGCAGCGTGGTGAACACCTGCGTCGCCTCGCTCAGCGTCTCTAGGAGATCGGCTTGATTGCGAATCCGGAAGTCGTCCGGCGCGCCCTCGGGAATCCGATGCGCACGGCGCATCGCCACCTCGATCTCCGACATCGCGGCCGGCAGATCGGCTTCGCTCGACGCGAGCGCGAAGATGTCGTCCACCCGATCGGTCTTGAACAGGCGAAAGCGCCCGGTGCCGAACGGCACGTACACCTGATCGTCCTGGTTCCCGAATCCGGTTCCCGTCCCTTTCGCCTCGAGCGTGCCGATGACCTTGAATTGCACGCCGCCGATCCGCACCAGATCGCCGATCAGCGCTCCTGGATTCCGCACGCCGAGCAGCTCGGGCACGCCGGCGCCGAGCACCGCCACGCGCGCGCGGCCCAGATCGTCTGCCGACTCGAACCACGAGCCCAGCGCTACCGCGAAGTGCCGAACCTGGAGAAAGTTCGGCGTCACTCCGACGATGCTCACGCTGGTGTTGTGATCGCCCCAGACCACCTGGAGCTGCTTGTCCTGCTGCGGCTCGACACCGACGATGTGCGGTGCCCGCTCCTCGATCGAGCGCGCGTCTTCCATCGTCATCTTCTTCGTCACGTTCTGCTGCACGCCGCCCTGGCGCACGTGAACGGCGTCGATCTGCAGGATCGTCGTTCCAAGCGTCGCGATGCGGTTCTTGACCGACGCCTGGGCGCCGTTGCCGAGCGCGATCATCGCGATGACGGCCGCCACACCGATCACGATGCCCAATGTCGTGAGCACCGAGCGCATGACGTTCGCCGCCAGCGCGGCGGCCGCCATCTGCAAAAATTCAAATCGCACTCCGGCTACGGCTTCTTCTTCGACTTCGCGGCTTTCTCCTTCGCCGCCTTCGCCTCGTCGGCCGTTTCCTTCGCCTCGGCCGCGGCCGACTCGTGCGAATAGCCGATCACCTTACCCGTCACCGCGTCGACGTTCACTTCGTCGATCCCGGATTTGCCGGGCACCTTGATGTCGTACGAGTACATGAGCTTGCCGTTCTCGCGCTCCAGCTCGACCCCCTCGATCGTGCCCTTGGGCACGCGCTTCCGCGCCGTCGCGGCGGCGGCCGACTCGGCGATCTTGCTGTGCTTGACCAACGAATCCGGGATGTCCCGCTTGTACTTGCCCTGCGCCTGCGCCGCGGGCACGGCGACGACGATCGCCGCGAGCGCGGCGATGAGTGGTGTGGCCTTCATGAGTGAGCTCCTGCTACGAAACTGTGAAGTCTCGAAGCTACGCCGCCGCACCTGTCACTTCGATGACGCGCGGTCTCGCCGGTTCAGCCACACGGCGAGCCCTCCGATGCAGGCAGACATCCACGCCGCGGCCGCCGCGTAGCCGCCCAGCACGTCGCTCGGATAGTGCGCGCCGAGGTACACGCGGCTCACGCCAACGAGCAGAATGATCGTTGCCGCGGCGGTGATGAGCGGCAGGCGGGCGCGCCGCGAAAGCCGCCAATGCGCGGCCACGACGTACACGAGCATGCCGAAGCCAATGAACGACCCCATCGCATGCCCCGACGGAAAGCTGAACGATTGATGCGCGAGTCTCGCACTGGCGTACGCCGGCCGAGAGCGATGGACGAGGACCTTGAGCGTGCGCTCCAGTACGGCGGTGCCAACGAACGCCGCGATCCATGTGACGAACATCCGGCGCTCCCGGCGAATGAGGAGCACCACGGCGCCAATGGCGCCAAGCACCGCCATCGAGACGGGCGAGCCGACGCGCGTGATCCAGGTGAACAGCACCGTCCCCGTCGGCGTCTCGATGCGGTGAATCTGCGCGTCGACCAGAATGTCCATGCGGACCAGCGTCGCGTTGTCGAGCACCGCGTCGAGCAGCGCGCTGAATGCCCACACCGCGGCGACGCCGACGACCAGCGCCAGCGTGAGATGAAGGCCCAGATGCGTGCGTCGGTCGAAGCGCTCGAGGATCCAGCTCCACAGGCGGCCAGCCACGCGCCGCGCACGGTTCATGGAATGCGAATCATCGCGTGATCGTGAACCCGAGTGACGCGCCTCCCGGGGCTGGCGCGACGTTCAGGCCGAGCAGCGCCCGATCGATGAAGTTGTGCGGATGGCCGTGCGTGTACCGCACCACCTTGATGCCGCTGAATGTCCCGATCCCCGCGCCGAGCACGACGTCGCTCGCCCAATGCTTGTTGTTGTACATGCGCGAAAGCGCGACGAGCGAGGCGCCGCCGTACATCACGGGCGCGACGAGCCACGTCTCGTGCGGCCACCAGCGCTGTGACTCGCTCGTCACCACAGAGGCCGCCGCGAACGCCGCCGTGCTGTGTCCCGACGGAAACGATTGAAATCCGCCATTGCCGAAGCCGCGCCCGAACCTGAAGTCGTGCGCGTTCGTGTCGACCGACACGTACGGCCGCGCCCGACCGGCGGCGTCCTTCACGATCGCCGTGATCGCGCTGGCGAGCACGACCGCTTCCGTTCCATGGAGCCCGAGGTCCGCCACGTTCCGCCAATGACCGAGCTTTCCCACGCCGTACATCCCGACTCCGATGATGATCGACCCGGGGCTCGCCATGTACTGCACATCCGTCGACGCATTCTTGAAGAACCGGTTCGCCTGCGTGTTCGGATTCTGAAGCCGCCGCGCCACACTCTGGTCGATCGGAAACATCGCGACCGTCAGCACGGTGAATCCCCCGGCGAGCGCGGCGTCGCGCCAGGTGAACAGCGTCTTCGCTGCGTGCACGCTGTCGCCGACAATCCGGGTCTGTGCGCGCGCCGGCGCGGCGCGCAATCCGATGGCCGTCGCCAGCGCGACGGCGGTCCAAGCTGCACGGGATGTGAATCGCATGATGCTGAACAGCATATTCCCCTCGGCTGTCGTCATACTGTCTAAGCGAGCACGACTGCACGCGGCTCGACGTCCTGCCCATCCGCAAATGCAAATGTCGCGCAATCGACTCGGCCGGCCGGGGACGTTCTCCGCCTAGAGATCTCGCCGGCCGAAGCGGTAGACCGCGGCGCTGAACACGCAGATGGTGAACGCTCCCGCGTAGAGCAGCGCCGCGCCGCTCGGAATCGAGACGTTAGCGAACGGCGAGAATGACAGCGAACCAGCGAGCGGCGTCTGCATCTCGAATGCCGCCCGCCGCCAGATCGACTCGCTCGGCATCAACACGCTCGTCGCCACGCCGAGCGTGACGATCTGCTGGCTCTGGGAGAACCCGCTCACCTGCTCCAGCCAGCCCCCCATGAATGCCACCGCCTGGAGGCCGAGCGCCGCGACGCCAGCCGTCAGCGTCGTGAAGCGCGTGCCGAGGTAGAAGGTCACCGCCAGCACCAACAGGCACTCGAACGTCACGAGCAAAAAGCCGCGCACCGGATGCTCTGGCAGCGCTCCCGTGAGCGCATAGCCGACGGCGATCGTGCCCGCGAACGTGATCGCGACGTACGCGACCACCATTCCCGCGAACCCGAGGAACTTGCCGGCGAGCAGCTCCCAGCGCGCCAGCGGCTTCGTGGCGATGGCGTGGATCGTCCCCGAGCTGATCTCGCCGGCGATCGTGTCGATCGACGTCAGAATCGTCATCACGACGGCGAGCAGGTCGCAGGTGTAGAGCCCGATCATCAGCATCCCGCTCTCCACCTGATATCGCACGAACGGCGACATCGGCCTCCCCTCGAACTCGAGCATCTGGAAGTGCAGCGCCACGGCGAACACCGCGAGCAGAATCGCCGCCGCGCCGAGCGCTGTCCACAAGAGCCGGCGTCGCGCCGCCTCGCGCAGCGTGATCCCCGCCATGAGCCAGACCCCGTTCATAGTCCTCGATCCTCCCCGACGATCCGCACGAACGTCTCTTCGAGCGACGTCGGCTCCGCCGAGACGTGAAACACCTCCGCGCCGACGTCAACGAGGTGCCGCACGACGGCCGGCACCACGGCCTCCGACACGGCCTCGAACCGCAGCTCCTCTCCGTCGACGGTAGCATGCGGCGTCCACCCGGCCAGCTGCGAGACGATCGCGTCCGGCATTTTTCGCGCGCGCACGGAGACCAGCCGCGTCTCGGAGCCGCCCGCCGCCGTCAACTCCTGGCTCGCCACGATCGCCCCGTCCTTGATGAACGCCACGCGATCGCACGTCACCTCGATCTCGCTCAGCAAATGCGAATTCAAGAACACAGTCGCGCCACGGTCTCGCTGCGCTCGAATCACGTCGCGGACCATCCGCCGCCCGATCGGGTCGAGCCCCGACGTCGGTTCGTCGAGGAAGATCAGCGTGGGCTCGTGGATCAGCGCCTGCGCCAGCCCCAGCCGCTGGAGCATTCCTTTCGAGAATCCGCGGAGGCGCCGCCGCGCATGCGCCGCCATGCCCACCAGCTCGAGCACCTCTCGGGCTCGGCGCCGTACGCGCCCCGCGGCCAACCCCGCCAATCGCCCGTGCAGCTCGAGGAGCTCGATCGCCGTGAGCCAATCATAGAAGCGAAAGTCCTCGGGCAGGAAGCCAATCTGCCGCCGCGTCTCCACGTCGCCGATCGGCGCGCCGAGCACGAATGCCTCCCCTCCACTCGGCGCCACGAGCCCGAGCAGCATCTTGATCGACGTGCTCTTGCCGGCGCCATTCGGCCCGAGAAATCCGAAGATCTCGCCCCGCCGCACGGTCAATGACAGATCTCGAACGGCCGGCCGGCCCCCAAACGACTTGCGAAGGCCCCGCGTGTCGATCGCATTCTCCACTGCCGGTACCGCCGGGCCGCCATTCACTGGCTCACCGAATTCGCCAGCGGCACCGCGTCGGCGGAACTGCCGTAGCCGGTAAGCGTGTACACGATTCCGCCGTCGACCCAGGCGAGCACGTAGGTCGGTCCCCGGCGGCCTCCCGTCGTCATCAGCAAGCCGCGTCCTCGACCCACCGACACCACGTCGTACGACCGCACGAATCGCGGCGGCGACAGCGCGATCGCCGACGGCCAGTCGAACAACTGGCGAAACGTTCTCGCCTGCACTGGGCTCATGCCCGTCAGCTCGAGCGCGATCTCGAGCACGGCCGCCGTGTCGAGACCGGCCGGCGTCGCCGAGACTGCCGGCGGCGTCTCCGTCACGATGACGCAGCTTCCGTTGTCAGCCGACGGCGGGGGTGGTCCGTTGATCTGATTCTGCAGCGTGTTCGCCACCGGCTTCGGGCAGTTTCCGTACTCCGCGCGCACGCCGCTCGGGATCGTCAGCACGATCGGCTGACCGTCCACCGCGTCCGGGACCACGTCCGATCGGCGGCCCGCCTCGGCCAACAGCGTGCGCAGCTGCGATCGCTTCACGCGGGCGGACACGCGCTGCGTCCCCACGACGCTCAACTTCGGCGCCCCGTTGACACGGGCATGAATCAGCCGCGGCGCGAAGCCGATCTGGCCCTGCGCGGCGGCCACGCTGCCGAGCGGCGCGTCAGCTTCGCTCACCTCGACCGCGGTCGTCTCGGCGACGATCCCCATGACGACATTCTGAAGCCGCCGCGCGCTCGCCGCCGTTCCGATCGTTGGCGCGGCGACCGCCCGCGGCCGCGCGATCCGAAGCGCCGCGAAGAACCGCGACCCCAGCGTCGCGCCGCCCACCGGCGCCGTGAAGAACGCGATCAACAGGACGACGACCACGACGCCGGTGACGAGCGCGCGGCTGGTGCCCCTTGAATCTCGCGCGATCAATGTTTGATCGCGAACAGCCAGGCGGCGATCTGCGGGCCGCGCGGGCCCCGGCCGCGACTCGTCGCCGGCGGTTGGCCCGCGGCCGGAGCCGGCGCCGGCCCGAACTCCGGCGTGAAGACGTACGCCGTGTGCGTCTTCGGGTTCACCGTGATCGTGCGCGCGCCGCGCATCGTTTGCACCGTTGCGACGACGGAGTACTTGTCCGGTGAATCTTCGTGGATCACGGTCACGTTCCCCGCGGAGCCGCTCGGAATGTAGATGAGCTTCTCGGTCGGGTCGAACGCGAGGCCATCCACGCCGCCGCCGTTCGGGAGCTTCGCGACCACCTTGCCGGTCGTTCCGTCGATCACCTTCGAGGTGTCGCCGCAGCTGGTGAAGATGCGATTCGTCGTGCGGTCCATCGCGATGCCGCCCGGCCCGTCGCACGGCGACATGTCCCACGTGTCCACGACCTTCCAGCTGTGGTCGTCGATCACGTCCATTGTGTGCTTGTCCTCGAGGTTGATGAAGACGCGCCCTTTGCC
>Ga0134128_10012501_pt1 | contig 10120 bp, 3 predicted proteins | sample KB31754_FD_96462 | JGI IMG/M metagenome (GOLD analysis project Ga0134128, IMG submission 96462) | Terrestrial soil microbial communities with excess Nitrogen fertilizer from Kellogg Biological Station, Michigan, USA - KB3-175-4 | ecosystem: Environmental > Terrestrial > Soil > Unclassified ...
CGGTCGGCTTCCGAATACGACATGTAGCCATTGCCGATCTCGTTGTCGTAGCCGACGGCGATCACTGCGGGATGATGCGCGTAGCGCTTCATCATCGCCTCGGCAAGGATGTGCAGCTCACGCACGTAGTTGGGATCGCTGATGTCGTCCATGTAGCGCTCGGCCGGAGGAAGCCGCGTTCCGTTCTGCGCCACGATGTCCACGCCTGGATAAGCGCGATGCAGCCATATGGGAGCGGGCGCTCCCGGAATGTCCAGGATCACGCGGATGCCCGCGGCTTGCATCTGATCCATGATTTTGTCGAACCAGGCGAACTCGAACTTGCCCTGCGCCGGCTCGAAGGAATCCCACGAAAGGTCCCCCATGCGCACCACGTTGAAGCCCGCGCGCTTCATGATGGCGATATCCCGGGCGATCTCTTCAGGAGAGCGGTCGAACGGCTGATAACACGTGCCCACGAAGAGCTCCCCGGGCCCTGGCCACTTGGGATGCTCCGACGCGCCCTGCGCACTGGCGACAGCGATCGACAGGCTGGCAACGGCGAGTGCACGCACCAACAGCCTCGACAGGAGGCGAATCGTTTCGTTATGAGTCACGGATATGGGGTCTTATCGATACGAAAAGGCGTGCGGCAGAATAGGGCGAGTTGTCTGACAAATCAATGGTGCCGGTCGGGACTCCTCGAGCCCATCCCGTTCCTGTTGCGAACGCTGCGCGCCTGCGCGCAGCTCGTGCGGCTCGCACGTGAGGTCAATGACGTCGAAGCCATTCCACTAGAGACCGGGCGTCGATGGACCTGGCAGCGGGGAGCGCCAACTGCCCAGATTCACCAGCTCCACATTGCCCAGGCCGCCGGGTGAGGTGTCGGTCTTCCAGACGGCGATGTCGATGCGATTATTGCCATGGGGATGCAGGATGCCGTTCGGGATAGGGAAGGTGTGCTGCGGGCCGATATCGGAGAGGTATTCTCCCATCATCCAGCCGTTGACGAAGAGCGTCGCCCGATAGTGGCTGTCCGGAGGATCCCGGAACCGGATGCCGACCGAGGTATCCTGGTCTGTGGGCAGGTGCAACTCGACGCGTGTGGTGTACCAAGTCACGCCGGGAGCGCCGCCTCGCGTTGGTAGCTCGACGGGGGCCCAGCCTGCGCCGCGCTCGCCGTTTTGCAGCCAGCCTTTGCGCTCGCCGTCAAGCCCGCCCTCGTTGTAGGGGCCGCGCACCGGATGATCGCCGCCGCGCTCGCCCTGCAGGCGCCAGGTGATGTCCGAGGGTGGCGCATCCACGGGAATCGCCGCCACGATGCCGCGCGCGGCGCGATTCGAAATCTTGCCGCCCCAGTACTCCTCGTGGCCCATGTCCACGGTCAGCACGGAGATTACGTTGTCACCCGGCATCACTGCGCCGGGAGGGAACGTGAAAGTGCCGGTATCGCGCCGTTGCACGCTGCCCAAAAACCGTCCATTCAGCCAAACGGAGAAGGCGCCAGCCCTCCCACCGCTCAGAACTTGGAGCTTCAGGCCCTTCGGGACCTGCGCTGCATCGCCGCGGAAGTGCCCGCGGTACCAGGTGTTACCGACGTGAAAGCCGTAGTCGTCGGCGAAGAGCACGGGCAACGAGCCCGGGACCGTCACGCTGTTCGTAGTTGATAGAGTCGCGACGCGCCAGTCATGGTCGTCGAAGTTGCGCTCGATCTCAGGCGCGCCGTCGCGCGCCAGCCATCCGCGCAGTTGCGGCAGATGAACCGGCACAGCTGTCGGCAAGTTGACGCTGATGGAACCATCGATAGATGCCCGAACATGACGCAGCACTTGCCCGTTCCAGGTCACTACCGGGGCCGGCGGCGCGAATATGCGCGCCGCGGCGTCCGTACCGGTGTCGCCGGTGAGCGCAAGAGTGCGGCCATGCAGGCCGGCCGAGCGCAGCAGGTGCGAGCCGATCATGAGTACGGTGCCGTCGGGCATGTCCTGACGCCAGATGCCGTCGGTGGTCCGGCGATCGGCGATCAAGACGAGCAGCGGACGGCGCCCGCCCGCCACCTCTACCTCGGTGAGCCCGTCGTGACGGTAATTCAATTGCACGCCACCCTCGATCGGCGTCGCTTCGGCACTGCCTTGCAGGACGTGGACGCGAGGTGTGCCCGGAACACGCAGGGAAGTTTCCCCTGGAGTGCCGGCATCACCGTATAGAACGAGAAAGTCGCGCCCGCCAATGGTGGCGGTGGACATGACTTCCGAAGTCGAGTAGCTCAGGCGCTGATAGCCGAACGGGAAGTCCACGAGCAACAGCTTGCTCTCGCGTCCGATCAGATCGATGGCCGTGCCGGCGCGCCTGGGGATCGTGAGCTCCCTGCCGTCGAGGCGCACGCGCAGGTGCACCGCCAGCGTGGAGCCGGCCGTCGAGTCCCGGTGCCGAATGAGGTGAAATTGCGTATGCGTGTCAGGATTGATGCGCGCCAGATCGAGCGCCTGCGGGTCATCGAGGGTCGCCGGGGTGAGCGGTGTGGTTTTCAGCAGCGCGGGGGTAGTGGTCACCAGATACCCGATCCGCTTGTCCTCGTAGTACTTCGGATCGAGCTGACGGGCCTCGGTGATGGCCGCCCCGTAATCGTAGGAGGTGTAGTTCTCGGGGATCGCCTGCCAGCCCCAGGAGGTGCCGCCGTAGAGCATGTAGAAGCTCATCGCGGTCGCGCCCTCCGCGATGTTCTCCTTGTAGAAGACGTTCGCGAAGTTGGCGTTGATCAACTGTGCGCACCGGCGATAGCCGGGGCCTCCCCAAGGATCGAAAGCGCCGCCCTGGTATTCCGGCAGATAAATGGGCTCGCCGGGGCCGTGGTCCTGGGACACTTCCGGAACGGGCTGCCAAATCGAAGGATGCCAGCAGTTGAAGCCCTGCGGGTAGTGGTCCCAGCCGCTCACCTGCACCGCGCCCAAGCCGGAGACGAACGCTTGATTGTGGTTGCCGACGAGGAGTACCTGGATTCCATCCGCGCGCGCTTTCGCCTCCAGGTGCGCCATGTATTCGCGCCCGGCTGCGCTGGAGTTGTAGTACTCATTCTCGACCTGATAGGCGATGACCGATCCCCGGCCATCCACCACCTGATGCCGAGCGATGATCCGGTCGATCCGGGTCAGCCACTCATCGGCATGGCGCAGGTAATTCGGATCCGACGATCTCTCCTCCCCGGATTGCGTCGTCATCCACAACGGAAAGCCGCCACTGTCGACCTCTGCGTTGATGTAGGGGCCTGGACGGGCGATGACATAGAGGCCGGCGCGCTGCGCGGCGTCGAGCACGCGATCGACGTCGCGGACACCGCTGAAGTCGTAGACGCCCGGTTGCGGTGAGTGGTATCCCCAGGAGAAGTAGAGGGAGACCGCATCGAAGCCCGCTGCCCGCATCTTCTGGAAGACATCCGTCCAGAGAGGAGGGCTCGGCAGTCGAAAAGGGTGGAATTCCCCTGACCAGAGGAAGGTGCGCTTGCCGTCGATGATGAAGCTGTAGGAATCGTACGAGACCGTATGCTTCGGCCGCCCCGGGGCGGCGGAGGCGGGTGGCGTCCCGGCAAGTGCCGGGGTGGCGAATCCCAACCTCAGCGCCAGAAGGCCGGCCAGCGCGCCGATCGTATTGAACCGCATTACCGCGCACTCCGCTCAACCCTGGGTCGGGCTATTATTATCATACTTATCATATCATAATTACTTGCGTCCAGTCGCGTGCGGCCTGACCGGTCGTGTGCAGAGCATTGAATGATCGGACGAGCGGCTCTGAGTCCGTTGAGCGAGCTGTCTGACAAATCAATGGTGCCGGTCGGGACTCGTGGTGCTGCGGCTCTCGGCGGGATAGACATGTCCGGCCACCTCCCGCAAGGTATTCAGCATCAGCTGGGCTCCGGGAGAGAGCGGCCGGTTGCGGCGCGTAATGAGACCGAACGCTCCGACACCCAACGGCAGATTCCTGACGAGCACGCTCAAGATGCCCGCGTCGCAATAAGGCAGGACCACTTCCTCCGGCAGAGCGACGACCATCTCGCTCTGTTGCAGCAGGGGAGTGATCACGGGCAGCGCAACGGCCTCCACGATGTTGGCCGGCAGTGACCAGCCTCGCTGCGCATACAACGCGATCAATCGCTCCCTGACCAGGCTCCCGGGCGGGGGAAGAATCCAGGGCTGCTCGATGAGGTCCTCGAGCTGCAATCCCTTGCGGGCAGCCAGTGGATGCTTTGCGCTTGCAATGATCGAGTGTGGCTCCTCAGCGGCGAGTGGCTCGTAGACGAGCTCGTCGGCGAGGGTAGGGTCCAGCACTCGCCCCACCACGAGATCGAGATGTCCTTGCAGCAGCCTCTCTACGAGCTGTCTGCTCGGATCGAGCTCTACCGAGATGAGGACACCTGGATAGCGCTGCTTCATTCTTCTGATTGCCTCAGGCACGAGGGTGGTTCCCGGATTCACGATCGTGCCAATGGTGGTCTTTCCGGAGAGCCCCGATTTGAGCGCGGCGATCTCCTCACGCGCGAGCCCCAGGGCGGACACCGCCAGGCGGGCGTGCCGGATCAGGATCTCGCCATAGCCGGTAGGCTCTATCCCACGCGCGTGCCGCTCGAAAAGTTTCACGCCGAGGGACCTTTCGACCTGGCGCAGGAGCTTGGACGCCGCCGGTTGCGCCAGGCCCATGGCGGCAGCGGCTCGCCCCAGGCAGCGTTCCTCGTCGAGTCGAACGAGGAATGCGAGGTGACGCATCTTGAGGTGAGAACGGATGAAGGCTCTGACCGGGCGCGCGGAGGCGGTCAGTACCTTCGATGCCGCCGGACTCCGTCCGTTCGAGGCTGTAATTCGCGCTTTCAACCGATACCCCCGCTTCTCAGTTGCCCACGTTCGGCCAATGAGAGACAGGAGTTGCGGCTATTAAAATTGATTTGGTGTCACACGTGAGCTAAATTTGTGTCACAACGCATGTAGTTGATGTGCCTAGAAGTTTTCCGCCGCATTGCGCCGCGGCGCATAGGTAGCCAGCCAGCAAATGACGCCGCCGAGTCGTGATCCGGCCCTCGTCCGGTTCGAAGCCTTCGAGGCGAATGTGCGCACCCAGGAGCTGTTCAGGTCAGGCAGGAAGATTCAGCTGTCACATCAGTCCTTCCGCATCCTGGCGGCACTGCTGGAAAGGCCGGGGGAGCTCGTCTCTCGCGAGGAGCTGCGCAAGAGGGTATGGCCCGAGGGTACACACATCGAGTATGACCGCGGATTGAATGCCGCGGTGAATCGCCTCCGGGAGGCCCTGAGGGACTCGGCGGAGGCGCCGCGTTTCATCGAGACTCTGCACAAGCGGGGATACCGGTTCATCGCGGCGGTTAACCCGGACCCCCCGCCACAGAATGTCGCGCCGAGTACGTCGACCGAGCTCGGCGGCGATCAGACAAGTACCACACCATCCTTCGGCAGCTCTGGAGCCGATGCGCCTGGAAACGGCCCATCTGCGGCGAGCCTCGGGATCCCGCGGGGTCCGTTCGACAAGGTACGACAGCGGCGGGAGTTGCTGCTCGCTGCGGCAGGCGTCGTGAGCATCTTGGTTCTGGCAGCGACGATCTGGCTCTCGGTGAGGCCCACCACAACGCACGCTCCGACAGGCCGACGGGTCCTCCCGTTCACCAGTTTGCCAGGACAGGCGATTGCGCCGACATTCTCCCCCGACGGTAGTCAGATCGCTTTCGCGTGGAACGGAGAAACGGGCGATCACCACCTGTTTGATCTCTACGTCAAGGCGCTCGGATCGGAGCGGTTGCTGCGCTTGACCCACCATCCTTCCGAGTGGATCACTGCTGCATGGTCGCCGGACGGCGGCCAGATCGCCTTTGTCAGGCAGACGGCGGACGAGGCCATCGGCATCTACGTCATTCCCGCGCTCGGGGGGGCCGAACGGCGCATCGCCGCGGGAGGTGCCGTAGATCCTTTCATGCAGATCGGCTGGTCGCCTGATGGCCGCGTGCTGGCCTATTCGGCCTACGGACCGAGCGGTAATGCGCAGGTGTATCTCGTTTCGATCGACTCCCTGAAGTCACGGTCCCTCTCGCCGGCTCCTGAATGCATGGCTGCGGGCGAGCCTGCGTTCTCGCCGGACGGAAAAGATCTCGCGTTGGTCTGCACGTCAAGTCTGGCGGTATATGGCATTTACGTCGTGAAACTGCCTCACGGGCCGGTGCGGCTGCTCGCCTCGATGATGGGCTACCCGCGAGGTCTCGCTTGGACATCCGACGGGAGCCGGCTCATCGTGGCGAATGACCCCGGTGATGGCGGCGAACTGTGGGAGCTGAGCCTGAAGGGGCAGCTGGCTCAGCTTCCATTCGGTGAGGGCGCTTCGTCGCCAGCCGTCGCTCCCCGGGGCGGGCGAATCGCCTACGTGCGGAGCCGAAAAACTGTAGATATCTGGCGTGCCGACCTCACGGCGCCGCGTCCGGAAGAGTCGGCGGTGAGACTGATCTACTCCACGCTGACTCAGATGCTTCCTCGCTACTCGCCCGACGGCAGTCGCATCGCGTTTCAATCCAACCGCTCCGGCAGCCCGGAGATATGGGTCACGGATGCCCAAGGTGCCGACCCGGTCCGATTGACCTCATTCGGCGGACCCCTCGCCAGCAGTCCGAGCTGGTGCTCCGACGGACGCCGCATCGCGTTTGATTCCCGCGCCTCGGGCACGTCGGCCATCTATGTCGAAGACATCGAGGAACGGGTCCCCCGCAAGGTCGTCACCTCGCAGCCCAACCTGTCCTCACCAGTGTGGTCGGCGGACTGCCGCTGGCTGTTTGCGAGCGATATCGAGCCCCGACTCTACCGGTTCCCAGCCTCCGGCGGACACGCTGAGCGATTCACCGACCGTCCTTCGACGTATTCTGCCTTGGTTGGCGACCGCGTGGTCTTCGATGTGGAACAGCCGGACGGCGTCGTGCTGTGGACCAAAGCAGCCAGCGGGGGTCCGGAAGCCCCCCTCACAGGTATGCCGAAACTCAGCTACGAGGATGAGTGGACGGCGACCCCTGCGGGCATCTACTACACCCAGCACTCATCCGGGCGCGTGAGCGTCAATGTCTATGACTTCGCCAGCCACGCGAGCCGGAGGCTGATGACGCTCGAGCAGAGTCCAGTTCCTGGCGACGGGCCGGGTCTCGCCGTTTCTCCAGACGGACATTGGCTGCTCTACAGTGAAATCGACGATGAGCAGAGCGAGATCGCGTTAGCGCCCGCCCCCTGATCCGCGCTACCGCCATTCCCGATTCAAACATGCCCGAGCGGGCGTGTGAGTGGCGACAATTCCCCCGTTCGCGCGAGCAGACATGCCGTCTCGGCAATGCTTTTGATCCCTGTTTGCCATGGTGAGCCTCTTCCGGTAGCGATATCGTAAACCTGCGAATGAGTGGCCGAGGGACACGTCCGTGTGAGCCCGATTCGATCGAGGCATGGACACGGCGTGCGCGCCTCTCGGATTGACAGACACCAATTGAGCAGGCTCGGGGGCTTCCCGAGTCCTAGGGGGGCATTGTGAAGCGATTCGAACAGGTCTCGGGATCCGGCAACCACGTCAGGTCCATTGAAGCTCTGGAGAGCAATTCCTGCGGCGCCATCGCCCGTGCCGTGCGGCACGCGTTGCGCCCTCGTGCGGCGGCGCGCATTGCACCTGGGATTGCCGCCCTGATGGCGGTTTCTGTCGCGGCGCACGCGCAGAGCGCGGCCACGGCTGGAGATCAGACCACCACCAACGATCAGACCACCGCCGCCAAGCAAGAAAAGGACCGGCCGGCCCTGAGCGAAGTCGTCGTGACGGCACGTCGCAGAGCGATCGAGAGTGCCGATATGCTCAAGAAGTACTCCGAGTCGATGATCGATTCGGTGCTCGCGGATGACGCCGGAAAGCTGCCGGATGTCAGCATCACCGAGGTCCTGCAGCGAGTGCCTGGTGTGAGCATCGAGCGCTGGCTCCCCGGGAGCGACTCATTCGTGGCGGAAGGCAGCGGCGTTCAGGTCCGAGGCCTCTCCGGTGTCGCCGGACGCGTCAATGGACGCGAGGTGTTCAGCGCCAACGGCGGGAGTGGGCTCAGTTGGACGGATGTGCCTCCGGAGCTCATGGCCGGAGTCGATGTCTACAAAGCGGCCACGGCTGATCTCATCGCGGGTGGTACGGGTGGGCAGATCAACCTGCGCACCAAGATGCCATTCGACTACCAGGGCCTCAACGCGCAGGCGTCCGCAAATGAGGACTACGCCGACTTTCTCCGCAAAGCTTCCCCCACCGGCTCACTCCTGCTGGACGACACCGTGGAAACCGAGCACCTCGGCAGGATCGGCGTTCTGGTCGATTTGAGCTATGGAAAATATGCCTCGCGTGCCGACTACGTCTCGGCAGAACCGTTTTACGAGAGCATGGTCGGCGGGGTCAATCGCTTCGTAGCGGGCGGCTTCAACTACGGCATCAATGATTACTGGCGCACCCGCAAGGGGGGCTACGCGGCCATTCAATGGAAGCCCATGGATGGTGTCGAGCTCTCGCAGACCTACTGGGAGTCGAAATACACCGAATTGAGCACGAACCAGGCCGTGTTCCTGAACAGTCATACCCTGTCCGTCGACCCGAACGGGCACAACGCGATCGATGCGGGCGGCGCGGTGCTTGCATCGGACAGTTTCTACCAGTTCAACCCGAGCCAGCTGGGTGTGTCATCCGGTACCGTGTACACCAGCGGAGTAACCGGCGTCGGCCGCGCGAACCACGATACGCGCGACCTGTCGACGGAGCTCAACATCAGTCCGGATGGCGCTCGCTGGAGCCTGCGCACGTCGTTTCAGGCCGTTGACGCCAGCGTCCGCGATGTCGGTTACAACGTCTTCCCGAGCATCCCGCTCTCTCCTGGCGAGTACGGCGCCGATTTCATAGGAGTCGGCAGGGTCTTCGTGCCAGCCTCCGCCGCTGCCGGGCTGGCGGATCCGAGCCAGTATACGTACTCGGCGACGATGGACACGGCGGCAATCAACACCGCTCACATGAACGCTTACAGCGCGGATTACGCGTTCAAGCTGTCGGACGAGGGATTCTTCCGCTCCTTCCAAGTCGGCGCCAGATACGCGGATCACACCGAGTCGGACTCCGGCGCTTACAATTGGCAGGCGCTGGGGGCGGGCTGGAATGGATATCAACCAGTCAGCTACGCGGACGGCCGGCCCGGAGACTACGCGCCCGCCGTATTTCAGAACTTCTTTCAGGGCATGACCGCCGTGCCGAACGTCCTGCTGCCCAGCCTCTCCATGGTGTCGCGCATGGATGTGCTCGGCGATCACGAGCTCTATGGCAATCCGCTCAAGACTACGGCGCAGACGGATCCGACCAACGTCGCGCACGTACGGTACACCGACACGGCGATTTACGGCTTGATCCGTTTTGGCAGTGATAAGGGCATATTCAACATTCCCTACAGCGGAAACTTCGGCGTTCGAGTGGTCCGTACCAAGCACTTTTCCGAAGGAGACTACGTACAGAACAGCGGTTCGTACGTGGACCCCGCGACAGGCATTACCTACGACTTGCCGCAGACCACGCCCGTTCTGCTGTCGGGCGGGCGCAGCGACACCGAGGCGCTGCCTTCCTTGAATCTGCTGTTCACGCCCAGCCGGCAGTGGCAGACGCGATTCTCTTACAACATGACGATGGATCGGCCGGACGTAAGCAGCATCCAGGCCAACGGAACCCTGGGCGCCCAGACGACGAACATATCCAGCAATCCGAACAACCAGGTGAACGTCCTGAACGGGTGGAACGTCACCTTCGGCAACCCGAACCTCAGGCCCGTGATCTCGCACAACTTCGATTTCTCCGAGGAATGGTACGGGAAGCCCGGCTCGGCGGCTCATATATCGCTGTTCTACAAGTCCATCGCCAACTGGCTCGTGAACAGCAGCACCTCCAGGCAATGGCCGGTCCAGTTCGACAAGCCGACCCCCACCACGCAGATGGTCACCGTCAACTACACCGGATGGTTCAATTCCTCGCAGTTGGCGAAGATCAAGGGCGTCGAGGTCGGCGGACACACGTACTTCGACTTCCTGCCGTGGGCGCTGCGCGGATTCGGCATCGACGTGAACTA
>Ga0134128_10012507_pt1 | contig 10117 bp, 8 predicted proteins | sample KB31754_FD_96462 | JGI IMG/M metagenome (GOLD analysis project Ga0134128, IMG submission 96462) | Terrestrial soil microbial communities with excess Nitrogen fertilizer from Kellogg Biological Station, Michigan, USA - KB3-175-4 | ecosystem: Environmental > Terrestrial > Soil > Unclassified ...
CTTCGACTATCACTCGACCCGCGACCTCACCGAGACCGAAGTGCAGGCGATGCAGGACGGCAAGGGCATCTACGTGAAGTTCGTGCCCGGCTCGTATCGGCCGCTCCAGAACAAGGACAACGACTACCTCATCGACCGCGAGGCGCAGAAGGCCGGCCGCTACTACAGCGGCGTCGAGGGCATCGCCATGCAGGACGCCTCGCTGCAGGAGAGCATGGGACCGGTCGTCGACCGCACCAAGGAGAACCTCGTCTCCACCGACAACGGCATCATCATGGCGCGGCATCGCATGCTCAAGGCGGTCAAGGCGCTGATGGACAAGGGCACGGTGCCGCCGGGCGTCGATCCGGCGCACCAGCGCGTGCGTTCGGCCGCGGTGATCCTTGGGCCCGACCAGCCGTTCAACGAAGGCGCGCGCGAGGCGCTCACGGTGCGTGACGGCGTCGCGCACGCATCGGTGTGAGGCGCACGGCATGCTTAGTGAAAGCGCGCGCGCCACGACGCGGGAAGAGCAGCGCTTCCGCATCGACGCGCCGAACTCGAAGGCGCGCGCAATCAAGGTGATCGCACTCGATCGCGCCAGCGAAACCGTGCTGCGCCGGCTGGCGCAGCAGCCCTGGCGCAGCGCCGCCTTCATGACGGTGCTGAACAAGCAACCGTCGGCGCAGCCGGTCGGCGGCTGGCTCGCCGATCTTGCTGGCGAGACGATGAGCCTCATCGAGCAGATCCGCTCCGCCGACGTGGTGGTGACGCTGTCGAGCGCCGGCGAGAATTCCGAAATGGCCGGCGTCGTCGCCGAGGCCTGCCGCGCGCAGGGCAAGCAGATGACCGCGCTCATTCTCGACGCCGCCGGCGCGCCGGAGGCGAGCCTCCTGAAGACTTTGGTGCCGCTGCGGCCCTGCGCCTCGATGCTTGTCGTCGCCAGTGGCGAGGAATATGTCGAAGCGATGCTGACCGCTTTGCGCGCGTGACCGCCATGCAGCCTATTGTTGCCATCGCCACCGGCGATCCCGCCGGCATCGGACCCGAGCTCAGCCTGAAGGCCGCGCTCGACGATCGCGTGCGCGGGTTGTGCCGGCCGCTGCTGGTCGGCGATCCCGACGTGGTCGCGCGGCAGGCCAAGAGCTGCGGTATCGGCGCCGATATCCGCGTGGTCGATGACGTCGCTGCGGCCGCCAATTCCAATGGTGGCGTTACGCTGCTCGCGTGCCGTGCGCCGGACGCCGCCGAGATCGCCTTCGGCGCCAACAGCGCGGCGAGCGGCCGCGCCTCGCTCGCCGCCGCCAGCACCGCGATCAAGGCGGCGCTGGCCGGCAAGGTCGACGCCGTCGTCGCTGCGCCGCAGAACCAGACCTCGATCTCGCTCGCCGGCATCGCGTTCGACGGCTACCCGTCCTTCGTCGCGCGCGAGACCGGCCTCAGCCGCGACGACGTCTATCTGATGCTCTGCTTCGGCGAGATGAAGATCGTGCATTGCACGCTGCATGCGAGCGTGCGCGAGGCGATCGGCCTGATCACGCGCGAGCGCGTCGGCCACGTCATCGCCGTCGCCGACCGCACGCTCAAGCGGCTCGGTATCGCCGAACCGACGATCCATGTCGGCGGCCTTAATCCGCATGCGGGCGAGGGCGGACTGTTCGGTCGCGAGGAGATCGAGATCATCAAGCCGGCCATGGAGGACGCCAAGGCCGCCGGCATCCGCGTCGCCGGACCGTTCGGCGCCGACACCATGTTCCACAAGAAGGGCGTCGACGCCTTCATCGTCATGCTGCACGACCAGGGGCACATCACCGCCAAGCTGCTCGCGCGCAACGCCACGGCGGGCCTGGCCATCGGCAGCCCGATCCTGTTCTCGTCGGTCGCGCACGGCAGCGGCCACGACATCGTCGGCAAGGGCGTGGCCGATCCGACGGCGATGATCGAAGCCGTCACGCGTCTGGCGAATGCTGGGGCTGCGCGCGCGGTCGCTTGAGCTTCGTCGCGCGCGCGTGCCACACTCCGGATGCGCACATAAGTTTTTCACCTCGTAAAATTGCCCGGGCCCTCGACGGCCGCGGCTGCGGAGGAAACATCCATGCCGTTCCAGATCACGCGCGCCGGCGCTCTGCGCCTCGTTGCCGGCTTTGCCGCGCTCATCGCGTTCGGCCCCGCCGCGCCGTCATACGCGGCCGGCTATCCGGATCATCCGATCACCCTGGTCGTCGCCTTTACGCCTGGCGGCCCGAGCGACGTGCTCGCCCGCATCGTCGGCAAGAAGATGAGCGAACTGCTCGACGTGCCAGTCGTGATCGAGAACAAGCCGGGCGCCGGCGGCAACATCGCCGGCGAATACACGGCGCACGCCAAGGCGGACGGCTACACGCTGCTGATGGGCAATAACAGCATCCTCGCCACCAACGAGAGCCTGTACAAGAAGCTCAACTACAAGCCGGAGACCGACTTCGCGCCGATCACCTTGATCGGCACGCAGGCCAACATCCTGGTGGTCAATCCGAAGGTGCCGGCGCACTCGCTCAAGGAGTTGATGGCGCTGTGCAAGGCGCAGCCGGGCAAGATCAACTTCGCTTCATCCGGCTATGGCGCGGCGGCGCATCTCGCCGGCGAACTGTTCAAGACGGACGCCAAGGTCGACATCGTGCACGTGCCCTACAAGGGCGCGGCGCCGGCGTTGCAGGACGTGATCGCCGGCAGCGACCAGATGATGTTCGCCACCGCCGCCTCGGTGATCGGCCACATCAAGGCCGGGCAGGTGCGGGCGCTGGCGGTGACCACGCTCAAGCGCACGGCGATCCTGCCGGACCTGCCGACCATGGACGAGGCGGGCCTGAAAGGCTTCGAGGCGAGCACCTGGCACGGTCTCGTCGCGCCGGCCGGCACGCCGTCCGACGTTCTTGCCAAGCTGCACGATACTGCGGTGAAGGCGCTGCACGACCCGGAGGTGAGGACGTCGCTCGGCCGCCTCGGCGTCGATATCGTCGGCGACACGCAGGCCGAGTTCGCCGCCTACATCAAATCCGAGATTCCGAAGTGGACGGCGATCGTGAAGGCCTCCGGCGCCACGATGAGCCGTTAGCGCGCGCCCGCCTTGTAGAAGGCGGCGGCGTCGGTGGTGAAAGCCTTGCGCGACTGCGGATCGAGATAGACCATGTGGCCGCCGCGATAGGTCTTGAACTGCACGCGGCCGGGCGGATCGCTCGGCGGCAGGTGGTCGAGCACGTAGCGCGCCGCCGCGTAAGGCGTGACCAGGTCGGACAGGCCGCTGGCGACCAGCAGCCGGAAGTGCGGTGACAGCGACAGGAGCACGCGCAGGTCGCTGTCGATGCCGGCTTCGGCGCGGCCGGCGCCCCAGTCCCAGTGGCCGGTCACGTCATTGGCGAGCAGCTGATAGGTCATCTCGGTCTTGAAGCCGAGCTCATTGCGCGCATAGGCGGAAAACGCGCCGCCATAGGCGCGTGCGACGCCGTCGAGGATCGGGTCGGGCCCGTGCGGCGCGCGTTGCTCCGGGAAAGGATCGTCGACCGCGTAAGCCGCGTCGTAATGGCTGACGATCTTGCCGGCGTGCAGCGTCTTTACGTAGTTGCCGGTGACGAAACCGCGCTGCTGCGCGATGGCGTCGGCGGGCAGGCCGGTGATCTTGGCGATCCGCTCATAGAACGCCTTGGCCGCATCGGCCGAGAGCGGCGGACCCGCGAGCGTCGTCAGATAATCGCCGAGCGCGAATTTCTCCGCCGCCGCCAGGTTCTGCGGCGTCAGCGCGTTGGTTGCTTCCAGATGCGTGGCGGCGAGCGACGGCAATTCGAGCGCCGCGCGCAGCGCCGACTGCTCGTCGCCGAAGGTCAGCCAGCCTTCCAGCAGCGGCGACAGCATGACGATGCCGTTGGTGATGATGCCCTGCTGGCGGCGCAGCGCGTTGGCGACCTTGGCGGCGCGGAAGCCGCCATAGCTTTCACCGAGCAGATAGAGCGGCGACTGGGCGCGATTGTTGCCGGACACGTAGAGCGCGATCGCCTTGGCCATCGAGTCGGCGTCGCTGCGCACGGTCCAGAATTTCTTGGCGTCGTCCGCCTTGGCGGCGCGGCTCCAGCCGGTGCCGATCGGATCGATGACGACGAGGTCGGTGAAGCGCAACCAGGTGTCCGGATTGTCGACGAGCCTGGCGCTTTCGGGATCGCGCGCCTGCGGTCCGAGATCGAGACGGCGGGGGCCGACGAGGCCGAGATTGAGGAATGCGGAGGCCGCGCCCGGCCCGCCGTTGAAGACGAATGTCAGCGGCCGGTTCGCGCCGCCGTTCTTGGCGACGTAGGCGACGTAGAAGATCGAGGCGATGTGGTCGCCCGACGGGTCGTAGAAGGGCAGAGTGCCGGCGGTGGCGGTGTAGGCGAGTGGGCCGCCGGCGGTATCGAGCGTGTGCTCGGTGACCGAATTGCCGGGCAGCAGCCGCAGCAGGCCCTGGCCCGCGGGTTGCGCCTGATGCTGGCGCGCAGGCGCGACGTCGTGTTGGTCGGGCTTCGGCTGGGCGCTGGCGCTGCCGATCGTGGCGGCGAGGAGAACGGCGAGCGCGAGACGTGCGACGGAGCTCATTGGCAGCGACACTCCTGAACGGCGATGCCCCCGACGAATGCGCCCCGCGGCCGGAAACATGCCGGCCGGTCATGAATCTCAGCGGCGGCGGAAGTTCGGCCGGCGTTGCTGCGGTGAGGCGCTCGGTGCGTCGCCCTTGTGGCGGAAGCTGATGCGGCCGCGGCCGAGGTCGTAAGGCGACATTTCCACGATCACGCGGTCGCCGACGCCGGTACGGATGCGGAATTTGCGCATCTTGCCGGCGGTATAGGCCAGCACCTCGTGTCCGTTGTCGAGCTTCACACGGAAGTTGCCGTCCGGCAGGACTTCCGTGACCGTTCCGTCGAAATCCAGCAATTCTTCCTTCGCCATCCAGTCGTCTCCAAAGGGGCCGGGAGCCGGCCGCGCCAAAGCCTTTCGAAAACCGGTTCCCGCCTCCGGGTCAAGCCCGAAGGCGGGTTATTGTCAGGATCGTGTCTTACCGGGGCGCGCGCTGGCCGGCATTACGGTGCGGCCGCCCGCCCTGGCGCTGCATGAAACTAACACTTCCGAAGTCCTTTGGCTCGCCCTTCCCATGGTCCTGCTGGGCGTGCGGACGCTGGCCTCGCGGCTGGCCACCCTTGTGAGGATGCTGATCGGCGTGGGCCTTGTGGGGACGCGCCTCGGCGTGGCCGTGATGGCCGCGCGGTTCGCCCTGGCCGTGATGGCCGCGCCGGTCGTTGCCGCCGCGCTTGTGCGGGTGGCCGTTACGGTTCCTCGGGGCGCGGTGCTCGGTGGCCTCCTGCTGCACCGGCTTGCCGGTGCGGCGGTCGCTCGCCGGGATCGACATGCGGATCAGCCGCTCGATGTCGCGCAGATAGCCGCGCTCCTCGTGGTCGCAGAACGAGATGGCGATGCCCTCGGCGCCGGCGCGCGCGGTGCGGCCGATGCGATGGACGTAGCTCTCCGGCACGTTCGGCAGGTCGTAGTTGAACACGTGGCTGACGCCATCGACGTCGATGCCGCGGGCGGCGATGTCGGTCGCGACCAGAGTGCGCAGAGAGCCGTCACGGAAAGCGGCGAGCACGCGCTCGCGCTGGTTCTGCGACTTGTTGCCGTGGATCGCCTCGGCGGTGAAGCCGGCGCTCTGCAGCCCGCGCACTACTTTGTCGGCGCCGTGCTTGGTGCGGGTGAACACCAGCACGCGGTCGACCTGCTCGCTCTTGAGCAGTTCTGCCAGCAGCGCGCCCTTGGCCGGCTTGTCGATGTGGATCACGCGCTGCGCGATGCGCTCGACGGTCGTCGCCTGCGGCGTAACAGCGACGCGCGCAGGGTCGCGCAGCATCTGGTCGGCGAGACGCGTGATCTCCTGCGGCATCGTGGCCGAGAAGAAGAGCGTCTGCCGCTCTTTCGGCAGCATGGCGATGATGCGCTTGATGTCGTGAATGAAGCCCATGTCGAGCATGCGGTCGGCTTCGTCGAGCACCAGCACTTCGAGTTGGTTGAGCGTGACGGCGCGTTGATTGACGAGGTCGAGGAGACGGCCGGGCGTTGCGACCAGCACCTCGACGCCGCGCGACATGGCCCGGACCTGCCGGTTGATCGGCACGCCGCCAATGGCGAGCTCGATGGCGAGCGGGCGAATATGGCGGCCGTAGGCGCGGAAGCTGTCGGCGATCTGACCGGACAATTCGCGCGTCGGCGAGAGCACCAGCACGCGACAGGCCTTTTGCGCCGGGCGCACGCGCTTGTTGATGAGGTGGTTGAGGATCGGCAGCGCGAAGGCCGCGGTCTTGCCGGTACCGGTCTGGGCGATGCCGATGACGTCGCGCTTCGCGAGGGCGAGCGGGATGGTCTGGTCCTGGATCGGGGTAGGGGTGACGTATTTTTCTTCCGTGAGGGCGCGGAGGATCGGCTCAGCGAGGCCGAAATCGTTAAAGGAGGTCAAAAGAGAACTTTCTTATACGGCGAAGCGGCCGTCCCACGGTCGTGGGCGGCGGAATCGCGGGGTTTGAGACATCCCGCGTTGCCAGGGTTGTCGGTCGTTCGGAAAACGGATGGGCGGGGCGAAATTCGTGTAATCGAGCTTCGTGCACGCGGCCCGCAACCCGAATGGACCGGGTCGAATCATCCGCACGCCTCATATGACAGCGACGGAAGGCCTTTTCAAGGCACCGGTAGTCGATTGTTCCGTTCAGGATGAACAAATCGCTCCTTTGGGCCCGTTTTTCGCAGCCGCAGGCATGCCGAACCCCCGATTTACAACGCGGCTCGGATCGGGGATTGTCCCGCGCCTGTAGCACAAGAAACGCCCCGCGTTACCTATCCCGGAGCCGCCGCATGTCGTTCCCCAGGGCTTCCCAGGCCCTTTCCCGCTTTACCGTCCTCGATCTCACCCGCGTCCGTTCCGGCCCGACCTGCGTGCGGCAACTGGCCGACTGGGGCGCCAACGTCATCAAGATCGAGACGCCGCCGCACCTGGAGAAGGGCGAAGGGCCGGGTGGCCCGCGCGACAATGCCGACTTCCAGAACCTGCACCGCAACAAGCGCTCGATGACGCTCGACCTCAAGTCAAAGCAGGGCATCGCCGCCTTCAGGCGCATGGTCGAGAAGGCCGACGTCGTGGTCGAGAACTTCCGCCCCGACGTGAAGGACCGCCTCGGCATCAATTACGAGGACCTCAAGAAGATCAACAAGCGCATCGTGCTCGGCTCGATCTCCGGCTTCGGCCAGGACGGCCCGTATCGCGATCGTCCCGGCTTCGACCAGATCGCGCAGGGCATGGGCGGCCTGATGTCGATCACCGGCGAGCCGGGCCGCGGGCCGATGCGCGTCGGCATTCCGGTCGCCGACCTCACCGCCGGCCTGTTTTGCGCCATGGGCATCCTCACCGCGCTCCTGGAGCGCGAGGTGTCCGGCGAGGGCCAGTGGGTCTCGACCTCGCTGCTGCAGGCTCAGATCTTCATGCTCGATTTCCAGGCCGCCCGCTGGCTGCAGATGCACGAAGTGGCGAAGCAGGCGGGCAACGATCACCCAACTTCGATCCCGACCGGCGTGTTCAAGACCAAGGACGGCTACATCAACATCGCCGCCGCCGGCCAGGTGATCTGGGAGCGCACGTGTCAGGCCCTCGAGGCGCCGGAGATGTTCACGCGCGAGGATTTCAAGACCGGCGCGCTGCGCTCGAAGAACCGCGTGGCGGTCAACGAAGCGATCAACAAGATCACGGTCAACAAGACCAGCGCCGAATGGATCGACATCTTCAACACGACCGGCGTGCCGTGCGGCCCGATCAATTCGATCGACCAGGTGTTCGCCGACCCGCAGGTCCAGCATCTCGGCATGGCCATCGCCGGACACAAGGCTGACGGCAGCGAGCAGTTGTTCGTCGCGCAGCCGTTCAAGATGTCGCGCACGCAGACGAAGATCGCCGCGGTGCCGCCGAAGCAGGGGCAGCACACCGACGAGGTCCTCAAGGAGTTCGGCTTCGCCGACAGCGAGATCGCCGAATTGCACAAGGCGCAGGCGGTCTGAAGCGACCCACTCATGCCCGGCCTTGCGCCGGGCATTTTGTTTCGAGACACGAGGAGCGACGGATGCCTCTCACCGACAAGATGCTGTCCCGCAAGGAAGGCGGCATCGGCTATCTGATCTTCAACAACCCCGAGCGGCACAACGCGGTGTCGCTGGAGATGTGGGAGGCAGCCTCGCACTATCTCGAGGACTTCCGCAACGACAGCGCGGTGCGCGTGGTGGTGCTCACGGGCGCCGGCGGAAAGGCCTTCGTCTCCGGCGCGGACATCTCGAAATTCGCGAAGGAGCGCTCCACCAAGGAAGGCATCGACCGCTACAACGTCGCGGTCGATGCGGCCAACACTGCGGTGTTCGAATTCCCGAAGCCGACCATCGCGATGATCCGCGGCTACTGCATCGGCGGCGGCGTCGGCCTGGCGCTCTGCTGCGACATGCGCATCTGCTCGGACAATTCCAAGTTCGGCGTGCCGGCGGCGAAGCTCGGCCTCGGCTACGGCTACAAGGGCATCAAGAAGCTGGTCGACGTCGTCGGCCCCTCCTACGCCAAGGAGATCTTCTTCACGGCGCGGCAGTTCACCGCCGCCGAGGCGCACGGCATGGGGCTGGTCAACCGCGTGGTGCCGGAAGCCGAGCTCGAGAGCTACGTGAAGAGCTACGCCGAGACCATCAGCAACAATGCGCCGCTGACCGTTGATTCGGTCAAATACATCGTCAGCCAGGTGCTGGCCGACGAGTCGAAGCGCGACCTGCAGAAATGCGCAGATCTGGTCAGCGGCTGCTTCGCCAGCCGCGATTACACCGAGGGCCGCACGGCCTTCATGGAAAAGCGCAAGCCGCAGTTCACCGGAAGCTGAGCTACCGAAGGACACGATGATGGACGCGCAACTGCCGGCCACGGCGCTGGCCGAACAACTGGCGACGCGCATCGCGACGCTGCGGCCCGATGCTCTGCCGGCCGGCGTGCGCGCCAAGTGCGAGGATTTGCTGATCGACGTGGTCGGCCTCTGCGTCACCGCGCGCAACGAGGATTACGTGCAGGCGGTGCTCGCCGGCCTCGATGACGACGGCCCCTGCACCGCGATCGGGCACACGCGCACGCTGACCTCGGCCGGCGCCGCGTTGGTCAACGGCACGGCGACGCACGGCGAGGATTTCGACGACACCTTCGAAGGCGGCCCCGTCCACGCCGGCGCGGTGGTGGTGCCCGCGGTGCTGGCCGCCTGCGAGCGGCACGGCCGCAAGGGTCCGGACGCGATGCTCGGCATCGCTATCGGCTCAGAAGTGATGTGCCGGCTGTCGACCGTGGTGCCGAAGGCGGCGCACAAGGCCGGCTTCCATCCGACCGCGGTGTACGGCGTCATGGGCGCGACCGCCGGCGTCGGCGCCGCGCTCGGCCTGACGCAAAAGCAGACCGTCGACGCGCTCGGCATCGCCGGCTCGATGGCGGCGGGCATCATCGAATATCTCGCCGAAGGCACCTGGACCAAGCGCATGCATCCTGGCTGGGCGGCGCAGTCGGCCATCCGCGCGGCGCTGCTGGCGCGCGCCGGCTTCCTCGGACCGCGCACCGTGTTCGAGGGCGTGCACGGTCTCTTCCACGCCTTCGCGCACACGACCAAGGGAAACTACGACGCGTTGATCGGCGACTTCGCCGAGCGCTGGGTGATCGAGACGCTCGCCTTCAAGCCCTATCCCTGCGGGACGATGGCGCATCCTTACATCGATTGCGCACGGCGCCTTGCGGCGAAGGGCATCAAGCCTTCGGACGTGAAGGAGCTCGTCTGCGAGGTCGGCGAAGGCACCGTGCATCGTCTGTGGGAGCCGCTCGCCGCCAAGCGCCGTCCGCAGAACGGCTACGCCGCCAAGTTCGCAACGCCGTTCATCCTGGCGACCGGCTTCGTCAAGGGCGGCGTCGGTCTCGACGCTTTCACCGACGCAGCGGTGAAGGATCCGGACGTGCTCGCGCTTGCCGCCAAGGTCAGCTACGTCATCGACCCGAACAATCCCTATCCGAACGCCTTCACCGGCCACATCCGCGCGGTGC
>Ga0134128_10012508_pt1 | contig 10117 bp, 4 predicted proteins | sample KB31754_FD_96462 | JGI IMG/M metagenome (GOLD analysis project Ga0134128, IMG submission 96462) | Terrestrial soil microbial communities with excess Nitrogen fertilizer from Kellogg Biological Station, Michigan, USA - KB3-175-4 | ecosystem: Environmental > Terrestrial > Soil > Unclassified ...
AACTAAGTATCTTCGACCGCCAGGGTGTGCCGCCCCCGGGGCGCGCGCCGAACCGCCTGCCTGGCGCACAGCGCCGCCGTGGAATGCAGCGCCGCCCGGTCGCGCATCAGCGCAACCGCCCGATGCGCCAAATCCGCCGAATACAGTAGTCACACAGCCACTTCAAGCCATAAAAAAGACTCCGTTAGCTCAGGCTCAGCCAACTCCGAGCAGATAATCGTCCATGATCGCGAAGGGTTGTCGTTTGGCGAAGACTTAGCCGCCAAAAACGGTGGCAAACTCTTCGTGATCCGACAAGTCTTCGCCGAAAACCGGGCATTGGGGTCAACCGAGCATGATCACGAAGACCTTTCGGCCAAATGGCAGAACACCTCAGTCACACCGATCGCTTAGGTCACGGTCACGGCCGCCTACAGCTGGGACAAACGGCAACGGCGATGGCAGCCTGTGATCGCGAAGGGGCTTCCGCTCGGCGGTCCACGGTCCGGGTTTCGGGGGTCATACCCTCGGCGCAGCACAGGGCAGGTTAAGTTGGCGGCCGTGGAAGCGATTAACAGGCAGATCCTGTCGCTGCTTGCCAGTGACGGCAGGCTGAGCTTCACCGAATTGGCACGGCAGACCGGGTTGTCGGTCTCGGCCGTCCAGCAACGGGTGCGCAGACTGGAGGAGCGCGGTGTCATCCGCGGCTATTCGGCCAGCATCGACCCCGAGGCGGCGGGACTCCCGCTGACAGCGTTTATCTCGATCAAGCCGTTCGACCCGGCGGCACCCGATGACGCACCGGAACGGCTGGCCCATCTGAAGGCCATTGAGGCCTGTCATAGCGTGGCCGGCGAAGAGAACTACATACTCAAGGTCCGGGTGGCCACTCCCGGGGCGCTCGAGGAACTGCTTCAGCAGATCCGGGCGGCGGCGAATGTGTCAACCAGGACGACGATCGTGCTCAGCACGCCATACGAAGGCCGGGCACCGGACGTGTTGCCGCAAGGCCCCTAGATGCCGCTGTCTGCCGGCCGTCGCCTGGACGGCCGGCAGATGCGACTCCCCTCCGGAGCAAACCTGATCCGCGGCGACTGGCGCCGCGGGAAGCTGGATGCGGTGCGCTGTCAGCCGGGCTAGCCGACTGGAAGCACCCGCACTTTCTCTGGGACGATGGCCACCGCGTCGCGCGGGACGATCGCGACGGTGCCCTGGTGGGCGACCGCGGCCATCGCGAGTTCTTGTCTGCGGACTGCCACGACCGTCGCCCCGCTGAGCAGCGCGCAGTCGAGCAGCGTGGTGTAGGTGAGGCCATCGCCAGCAGGCGGCATGACGAGCACCAGGTCGTGACCGGCGATCCTGGCCATCTGATCAGCCCGGTCAAGTGAGTCGATGTATTCGCGGTGTGTCACCGGTACCGGGCGGAGCCTTCCGTCCTGGCCTCGGGAGAAGGGCAGAAGCGCGACGTCCTCCGGCCGGCCCCTGGACGGCCGGATCATATCGAGCCCGAGCAGGTCGCTAAACCTGGTCGTTCCCGCGGCATCGGCGAACGAGAAGACTTGCCTGACCCAGGACCGATCGGCCGCCGCCAGCGCCACCTCGGCCAGCGGCGGCGAGGTGATCACCATCCTGGCGCCGCTCTCAGCGAGCTGGCCAGCCGTCTCTACCGCGCACAGTCCAGCGTCTACCGGCGACGGGACCCCCCCTGCCGCCCGGACAGCGTGCATTGCGATAGCGAAGCTGACCGCGTCAGGAACCATGACGCCGACGACATCCCGCGGCCGCAGGCCGCGCCAGGTCAGGCCCGCCGCAGCGGCTTGGACAGTGGACGCAAAGCTTGCATAGCTGTATGACTCGCCGCCAGGCCCACCATCGTGCCTCGCGCCGCCGACGAAGGCGATCAGGCTGGTCCGGTCCGCTGCAGCGCAGACCAGCCGCCTGGTCGCCGAAACCTCGGCGATGAGATCATCCAACTTCGCCATCCACTGTGCCCTCTCCGGCTCGCGCCTTCATAAGACACCGTACGAGAGTGACGACAGATCGGACATCGGCAGATGTATGCATCCAATATGTAGGTTCGCGATTTGTGATATGCACTTTGTGATCGCCAATATGTACGATCGAGGCCCGGTCTATGCGGGAACGTCCGATGATACGCACAGCTGCGGACCGGTCACTATGTACTTGGACAGTATGTAGACGAGACAGGTAAGTATGTAGACGGGGGTAGACGGGGTCAGATGTCCTCGGTGGGGTTGACCCGCAGAACCCAGGCGATCAACTGCGCGCGTGAGCTGAAGCCGAACTTCCCGAAGATGTTCGCGACATGACGGGCCGCCGTCGCCTGACTGATGTACAGCCGCTCGCCAATCGCCCGATTGGATAGGCCGCGAGCCACAAGAATGGCGACTTCACGCTCTCGCTCGGTGAGCGGGCCCGGCCACGCTAGCCCGGGCTCGGCCGGTACCGAAACGTCAGCGTCCGGCCCGGCCGACGCAGCGGGCTCGATGGGCTCGACGGGCTCGGCGGACTCGGCCGCAATGTCCGGGCCGCTGCCGATGAACAACAGGGCCGCGTCGTGCGGGCTCAGATCGCGGCCTTCGGCCAGCCACTCGGCGACGGCGGCCGATCCTTGCCCGGTCCGGGCCGCGTCGAGCAGCTTCCCCAGCCGGCGCTGCGCGGACTCAGGCTGCGCCAGCCCGATCGCCACGTACAGCGACTGAGCCGCACCGGCCATCTTGACCGCGGTCGCCACGTCGCCACTGGCGCAGGCGAGCGCGGCTAGCGCGGCCAGGCCGCGGGCGATCGCCAGGCGCTGGCCCGTCCCCAGGCTGAGCCGCACGCACTCGGTCAGGTACTCGCGAGCGACTGGCAGGTCGCCGTCGTCGAGCGCGATCTGGCCGATGCAAGCCAGGCACCGCGTCATCTGCGGGCGTGCGCCAATCTGCCGGTAGAGGGCCAGCGCGTCCTGGTAGTACCGGGCGGCCTCGGCCGTGTGGCCGCGGAAACTGGCCAGCCGGCCGAGGCCGTAGCGGACGTTGGCGACGCCCCAGCCCCTGCTTTCGCCCAGCGCCTCCAGCGCCTGCTTGTAGATGAGTTCCGCCTCGGCCATGTCACCCTGGAACAGGATCGTGGCGGCCCTGACCGCGAGGGAGACGCCCTCCTCCCACCCATCGGCCATCTTCTTGGCCTCGCTCACCGCCGTGGCGGTATAGGCCAGTGCCTCGTCCAGCTGGCCGTCGACCAGAGCGGTGAGGCCCAGGATGCGCAGCGCTCCGGCTGGATTGGTTCCCGGGCCAGTCAGCTCTGGTTCCAGGGCAGCCTGTGCGTGCAGGCGGGCGGCCTCGTAGTCCTGCTGCTCGAAGGCGATCTCGGATCGCACGACCAGCGCGCGCGAGCGGATGGCGGGCCGGACAGGCGCCGAGCTGACCAGGAACCGGTCCAGCCAGGCGGAGCCGCCCTGATCGCCTGCCACCAGCCAGGCGATGCGCATCGCGTTCGCCAGGCGCATGCCCTTTTCCGCGTCATCGTGGTCGGCGCAGTACTTCAGCGCAAGCTGGAAATTCCGCCAGTCGGCCATCGCCCGGTGGTAGATATCGACCCGCTCAAGCCAGGATGAGTCCTCTCGCAGGATGCCGCTGTTCACCACCCGCTCGGCCATCGCCACCATGCAGTCGCGGTGCGCCTGACGCATCCGGTCGAGTTCGCCGGCACCGACGGCCTGCTCGGTCGCGAACTGCCTGACGGTGTCCAGCAGCCGGTACCGCACTGCGCCTTCGAGTTCGTAGTCCACGCTCACCAGGGACTTGTCGATCAGCGCCGTCAGCAGGTCAAGCACTCGCGCCGAGCCAATCTGACTGTCGGCGCAGACCTGCTCGGCCATCTCCAGGCTCCACCCGTGGAACACCGACAGGCGGCTGAGCAGCAGCCGCTCGGGATCGGTCAGCAGCCCGTAGCTCCAGTCGACGGTCGCCCGCAGGGTCTGCTGCCTGGGCGGAGCCGTCCGGTCACCGATCGCCAGGAACTCGAGCCGGCCGGCCAGCCTGGCCCTGATTTGCTCAAGCGACAACGTGCGCACCCGGGCGGCGGCCAGTTCGATCGCCAGCGGCACACCATCCAGCTGACGGCAGATATCGACGACGGCGGTGAGATTGCCGGAGTTCAGCTCGAAGCCAGGCCGCGCGGCCATTGCCCGTTCCGCGAACAACTGGACCGCGTCGTAGTCCACGAACAGCCGGTCGCCCGGCTCGGCGGTGCCGTCGGCCGCCGGGACCGGCAGCCCGAGCGGCGGCACGCGCCAGAGCACCTCGCCGCGTACCCGCAGTGCCTCGCGGCTGGTAGCGACGACCCGCAAACCCGGACAGCAGCCGAGCAGCCACTGCACCAGTTCCGCTGACTCCTGGACGAGATGGTCGCAGGTATCGAGGATGAGCAGCATCTTGCGCGGGCGCAGCGCTTCGGCCAGGGTGTCGGCGAGCGGCCGGTCATGCTCGGCCCTGATCCCCAGGATGGTCGTGATCATCGGGAGGACCTGAGAAGGACGGTCGACCTCGGCCTGGTCGGCCAGCCAGACCCCGTCGGGGTAGCGGGCAGCAACCTCGTAGGCGAGCTTGAGCGCCAGCCTGGTCTTTCCGATACCGCCAGGCCCGCAGAGACTTATCGCCCTGACTCGGTCGAGAATGCCAGCAAGATCCGCAAGGTCACGCTCCCGGCCAATGAAAGCATTCGACTCAGCCGGAAGGTTGCCCGCTGCAAGATTCGGCGTCATTGGTCATCAGGATGTGGGATCAATTCAGTCTATTATTGCATCAAGTTCAGGCGCCTGGCCTGGGGTGAAGCTAAATCGGATCCGCCGGCGCCGGACCTGATCACCCACGCGGTGACCTGCGCGCGGGTCTTGAAGCCGAGCTTGGCGAAGATATTGGCTACGTGCCTGGCGGCGGTGGCCTGGGTGATGAACAGCTGATGCCCGATCGCGCGATTGGACAGCCCCTGCGCGATGAGACTGGCGACTTCGCGTTCGCGATCGGTCAGGGGCCCTGGCCAGGCGGGCTCCTGCCCGTCGCCCGCCGCGACTGCGGGCTGGCCCTTGCCGTTCCCGGCCTCGACCAGCCGTGTCGGCCCGGCCGGGCCAACTTCGCTCGCGCTCGTGGCCCGGCTGGCGGGCGGAGGGTAAAGCGGGCGGGACCCCGCTCGAACTCCTGCGGACGGCTCGCTCACCGGGGAAGCGGGCCCGGCAGCGGGCCCAGGCGCCATCGCAAGCACGGCCGCCTGGCGCGGGCTCATCGCCCGCCCCCTCTCGGCGGCCCCGTCGACGGCCGCCTGGCCGAGGTGCTTGCGGCCCTGGTCGAGGACCGACCGGAGCCGGCTGACCGAGGACGGCTGGACTCCAATCGTCTCGAACAGCGCCTGCGCCGCCCCGGCGACCTGCACGCCGCGCTCGTGATCGCCGACGCCGATCGCGACCACAGCCAGGGCGACGAGCGCGCGAGCGATTCCCAGCCGCTGGCCGGTCGCCAGATTCAGCTGCAGGCTCTCGCTCAGGCTGATCCGAGCGGTGCCCAGGTCCGCCGCGGACAAGGCCACGAGCCCGATTCCGCCCAGGCACCTGGCCATCTCCGGCCTGGCGTCGATCTGCCGGTAGATGGCAAGCGCGTCGCTGAAGTACCTGACGGCACCGGCCGCGTCTCCGCGGGCCCGGGCCAGCTGCCCGAGCCCGGACAGCACGTTGGCTACGCCCCAGCGATTGTTGCCGCTAAGTACCTCCAGTGCCCGCTCATAGCTGGCCTGAGCGTCGTCGAGCCGGCCTTGTCCGGCCACCGCCGCGGCCTTGGCCGCGAGCGCGATGCCTTCCTCCCAGGGGTCGCGCATCTGCGCGGCTGCCGCCAGTGCCGCATCGGCATGCGCGACCGCCTCCGGCAACTGGCCCGCCATCAGCAAGGTAAGAGCCTGCATCCGCAGCGCGCTGGCTGGGTTCCCGTCCCCGCTGGCCCGGCTGAGCTCGAGGCCGGCGGCGGCGAAGCGGGCCGCGCCCGAGAAGTCCTGCTGTTCGAAGGCCAGCTCTGAGCGCACCGCGAGGGACTTGGCCCGCAGGCCGGCCGGCGCGGGCACCACCGGCGTCCCGGCCAGCAACTCGTCGATCCAGGCGGCGCCGTCGGCTACGTCGCCGTTCGCCAGCCAACTGGAGCTCAGCGCGTTGCACAGACGCAGCCCGGCATCGGCATCGCCGCGGGCGATGCAATACAGAATGGCGATCTCGTAGTTGGCCCGGTCGGCCAGCACCCGCAGGTACATCACGACCCGCTCGGTCCAGGATGGCTCGCCGCTCAGGAACGCCCGCCCGGCGATGTCGGTGGCCAGCGCGAGCATGCAGTCCCGGTGGGCCGCGCGCAGGGCCGGCAACTCGCCGTCAGCCTCCGCGCGTTCGGCGGACAGCTCCCTGACCGTGTCAAGCAGCCGGTACCGGCCATCGCCGCCGACCTCGGCGTCAACGATGACCAGGGACTTGTCGATCAGCGCCGACAGCAGGTCGAGCACCGCCGACGCCGGGATCTGGCCGTCGGCGCAGACCTGCTCGGCCATCTCCAGGCTCCACCCGTGGAACACCGACAGCCGGCTGAGCAGCTTGCGCTCGCCCTCGGTCAGCAGGTCAACGCTCCACTCGACGGTGGCCCGAAGCGTCTGCTGGCGCAGCGGGGCGGTGCGGTCACCGAAGGCGAGCAGTTCAAACCGGCTGGCCAGCCGGTCCCTGATCTGCTCGGCCGACAAGGTGCGCACCCGCGCGGCGGCCAGCTCGATGGCCAGCGGCACTCCGTCGAGGGTGCGGCAGATCTCGGCCACGGCGCTCGCGTTCGACGCATACAGGCTGAAACCCGGCCGGACCGCCGTTGCCCTGGTCACGAACAGCTTGACGGCTTCGTATTCGCCCATCGCCGCCGCCGACAGGCCCGTTCCGGCGTCGGCGGCCGGCAGGCCGAGCGGCGGGACGCGCCAGATGACCTCGCCGCGCACCCGGAGCGCTTCCCGGCTGGTGGCGATAATCCGCAGGCCGGGGCAGCTGCTGAGCAGGCGCTGCACCAGCTCGGCGGAAGCTTGCACGAGGTGCTCGCAGGTATCGAGGACCAGCAGCAGGCTCTGGCCGCGCAACGCTTCGGCGAGCGTGTGCCCGAGCGGGCGGTCTGGCTCGGGCCTGACGCCGAGCACGCCGGCGACCAGCGAGACGACGCGGTCGGGCCCGTCCGCATCGGCCAGGTCGACCATCCAGGCGCCACCGGGATAGTCAGGCGTCAGCTCGGCCGCCAGCTTGAGCGCGAGCCTGGTCTTGCCGATCCCGCCCGGGCCGAACAAGGTCAGCATGCGGACATGGGTAAGCATGGAGATCAGGTCAGCGAGGTCACGCTCCCGGCCGATAAAGGCATTCGGCTCGGCAGGGATGTTCCCTGCCTCGGGGTGCCCTCCGGCTGCGGGGTAGCTCAAAGTGATAGCCGTCGTGGTGCGGGGCGATACCGATTTAGAGCCATTATGCCATTATCTCACCTGGAAATCAGGAAACAACGCTGATCCAGACAGCTTCGCTGTACCGAAGCCGACCGAAATACATCACCTTCACCAGCGCCCACCAGCGCTGGCCAGGCCGTGCGTCACCCGGGATGTCGACCGAGAACGCCAGGTCGGCCGAATCGCCGGCCACCGCCGTGAAACCTGTCGTCCAGGGGCCGGTCGCCAGCCAGCTGCCGTGCGAGGAGATCAGCTGGGCCTCGCCGCGCAGCTCAGACGCGGTCTGATTGGTGAGCCTGACCGAGATCTCGCCGTGGCCGCCTGGCGGCAGCTCGAGATGGGAGGTCAGGTTGACCAGCTCGGCCTCGGCCGCCTCCGCTTCGCTGACCGCCTCGAGAAGAGGGGTCAGCTCGTCGAAGGTCAGGTCCTGGCTGGACTGCGGCTCGCCGACCGCCACCATGACCGCGTCCTCGAGCAACTGCCCCGCGTCATCGATGATCATGGCGGTGACGAAATGGCGCGCGGCCGGGGCGCCGGCCGGCACCTGGACGACGAGGTCCCAGGCGGCGAAGCCGTGGGCCGCCAGGTGGTAGTGCAGCGGCCCGGACAGCGCGGATCCGGCCGCGGTGACCAGCCCGCAGCTCTCTATGCCCGGCCCGCCCGCCCCCGGCCCGCCCGCCCCCGGGCCGACCGGCCGGACCGAGACCAGGCGGAGCCCGGCCGGGATTCCCAGGTTCACCGAGCCGGAAACTGGGGCGGGTCCGCAGGCCACCGTGAGCCTGATCGCCGTGCTCTCGCCCGGCTGCGGCGCGGACAGGCCAGGGGACAGGTGCACGGCGACCGGCAGATTGCCCGCCGGGGCCGGGCCCTTGCCGTGCAGCCAGTACCTGGTGAAGACCGGCTGGGCCGGCTCCGGCGCGGGCAGTGCCGCGTGCGCGTGCTGGGTGGCCGCTTGCTGCTGGGCCCGCCCCTGCTGCGCCTGCCCCTGCTGCGCCTGCCCCTGCTGGGCCGGTCCGGTGGGCCGGCCCGGTGCCCAGGCCGGGGTTGCCGCATCGACCGCGAGCGTCACCGTGCCCCTCGACGGAACGGCCACGCTGACCGTCCCGTCGCCGAGGTCGCCGGGCGCGCCATCGCCCTGCTCGAGAAGGCCGGTGACGCTGACGGCCTCAATGCCGGTGAACAGCCGCACGGTCGCGCTCTGGCCCGTCTCCACCAGACCGCGCAGCCGCATCGTGATCCCGTCGCCGCGGTCGGGCTGCCCGGCCGGCGCCAGCGGGTTGCCGCGCGGCTTCATGGTCATGAGGTCGGTGCCGGCCGGCGTCACGCTGGCCAGGCTGAGGCTGGCGGGCAGCGGCCCGCCGTGCACCCCGGCCTGGCCGGTCAGCAGTTCGTGGCAGTACTCCTGGCCGGTCACGGGGAACCGCGCCGCCCGCCAGTCGCCCTCGCCCGCCGCGAGCGCGTACTCGAAGGTGTGGCTCCAGTGCTGGAAGGCGAAGCTGCTGCCGTCGGGGACCGTGCGCTTGTCACCGTCCATCCACACGCCGGCGGGCCAGGCGCTGCACGCCCGCATCAACGAGATGCTGGCCTGGCCTTCTGGCGTCACGATGCTGCCCGGCAGTCCGCGGTTGAACAGCGCGACGCAATGCCCGGCCAGCGCCGGATCGTCTTCGGCGCCGAAGCTCGCGCTCGCCCAGGGCACCTCGATCTCGGCGTCCGACAGGTCCTCGATCACCGCCGAGATCACGGCGTCGAGGTCGTGGCCGGCCACGATCAGCACCGGCAGATCGGTCAGCCCCCGCACGTCGGCGCTCGCGCTGAACGCTTGCTCGGGCGTGCCGCGGCCGGGTATCCAGACGCGGGCCGAACCCGTGCTCGCCAGCTGGTTGTCGAACTCGGCGGCGATCGCCGGATCGGCCGCCGCGAGCACGTCGGCGGTGAAGGTGTTCTCGGCCCGGCCGCCGATCGCGATCCGCACGTCGGGCAGGTTGGAGTCCAGCTCCACCGAGCCGTACCTCGGGCCCTGCGGGGCCGAGCAGGTCGCGGTGACGCCCTGGCCGGCCAGCGCGATCAGCAGGTCCCGCACGGCCTTCCGCGCTCCGCGGCCAAGCAGGGCGTCCCTCGGGGCGAACGAGTCGCTGGCCGGCCCGGCCGGGGCGACTACCTCGGCCACCCCGATCGCGCGCTTCCTCCGTTCGCCGTCACCGGCGGTCAGCGCCACCCGGATCGCCGAGCCGATCCCGAACCACTCATGGGCCGGGTTGTCCATGGTGTAGGTGTGCTCGGCCACGTCGACATCGGTCTGGCCGAATGGGCGGCCGATGACGGACAGCCCGGTCTGGTACACCGGCAGGCCGCCGGGCACGCTCAGCGCGAACCTGGACCGCAGCAGCCGGTCCTGCCCGATCGAGCCGTCCACGTGGGTGCGGAACTCGATCAGCGCGGAACCGTCCCACAGCACGATCTCCTGGGTGATGGCCTGATCACCGAGGTCGTAGCGGACCACCAGGCGGCTGCCGACCGGGCACCTCTGGGCCTGGACCGAGGCGGCGAGGCTGGCCGAGCTGCGCCAGGGGCCGCTCTGGCACAGCATCCACGGGCCTTCGCCCCAGCGCGGATGCGAGGGGTATTCCTCCTGCAGCAG
>Ga0134128_10012509_pt1 | contig 10117 bp, 8 predicted proteins | sample KB31754_FD_96462 | JGI IMG/M metagenome (GOLD analysis project Ga0134128, IMG submission 96462) | Terrestrial soil microbial communities with excess Nitrogen fertilizer from Kellogg Biological Station, Michigan, USA - KB3-175-4 | ecosystem: Environmental > Terrestrial > Soil > Unclassified ...
CTGACTGGCTTACCGTGCGCGGGTCAGTAAGACCATTGCGCAGGAAGTCAACCAGGTCAGTCTTGTCCTGAAGTGTCAGCCCCAGAAGGTCGATGTCAGCATCCATGTATTGGTGTTCTTCACCAAAGGTGTTGAAGTCGCCGCCACGATCGTAGAACTCAACCACTTGTTCCAGCGTCAACTGGCTGCCATTGTGGAAATAAGGAGCGGTCAGCGCGACATTGCGAAGTTGCGGCGCTTTAAAGAATCCGCCACGCGCTGTTTCGTCGCTGCAATTTAGTGGCGCCATGGAGATGCCGTCTCCAGGGCGTCCCGGGATCATGATTGGCTCGTCAGAACCATTGCAAACACGCTCTCTCAGATATTCCGACTGCGATAGCGACTTGCCTGCGACGGGATCTGTGCCTGCCAGTCCGCCATCTTCCGCGGTTGGCCGTACACCAATGTGGTAGTAGCCTGTGTCGTAAACACGGACTTGCATGTCGGCCATGATCATGCGTTCCGCCGGGCCAACAGTGCTCACCGTTCCCACCGATGCGTTGGAAAGTTCTGGTCCGCCATGGCAGTTCACGCAGCGTCCTTTTGTCTGGAAGACAAGCAAGCCGCGCAACTGAGGTGTGGTGAGAGGTGTTTCGCCCACGGAGTAGCTGATCTTGATAGGGAATGAGGAGAGCGGCGGCAATCCGAAAAGCAGCGTCAGTTTGCCGGTGGCATAATCGATGACGCCATTGTCCAGACCCACGCCCATCACACGGCCATCGCCGTAGTCAAAGGCATAAGCCATGTCCTGGTCGGTGGCGTCTGCAAGTGGATCCAGCGCTATCACGGAGACTGAATAGGGCTTGACTCCGGGCGCCAGTTGAATCGTGTAGCTCTGATTGTGGTTGTCGCCGATCAGAGTGTAGGTCTTCTGCTGCTCCATGTACTTGTCGAAGGGCGTCTGATCGGCAATCAGAGTGCTCTCGTACATCTGGATGGCTACTCCCCAGAAGAGCGAGAAGTTGTATTCCATCTGGCTGTAGTCGTCTGTGCCGGCGGGGCAGGTTTCAAATGCTGCCGGATCGATATTGGTTACCGTGCTGCCGTCAGCGGCGGTGCAGATGTGGCGCGAGAATTGCCACCATTCCGGTTGGAACGCCTGCTGGATCAGCGCTGAGTAGTTGGTTTTAAGACCCTTGCCCGGAGCGTTGGAAAGAATTCCCAGAACGCTGTCCGTGGGATCGACCATCTGCTGGGCCAATGGAATGCGTGCCAGAAGTTTCTTGCCTACCTGATGAAAATTGCGGTCATCAGCAGACATTTCAGTGCTGCTGAGGATTGGCCCCAGTGATTGCGAGCACAGCGCTGAATTGACCATGCCCACGTGGGCCGGACCAAGCTTTCCGTCAATGCCTAAGACAAGCAGGTGAGAAGAATTGTCGCGAGCGCCAAAGGGATTTGCGCCATTGCAAACGTTCTGTGCGCGGCCATCCCAGAAATTTCGGAAGTTGAAGACTGCATCGACTGCGCTCGGCGTGTTGCGTCCAGTTACTCTGCGAACATTGACTCGATCGGTTACGATCAACGGGTTTGGATAAGAGAAGACCGGATCAGCCACCGAGTTCGTTAACTCAACGCTGTTCGAGGTGACAACCGATCCACCAACCTTATTTCCTTTGTCGCTGTTTGATTGCGTTGTTCCATTGCCCTTGCCGGAACTGTTGGATGGAAGATCTTTGTGACTAGGCAGATGAGGCTTGCCGTTGCCGTAAGTGAATCCCTCGTCGTCGCCGCCTTCAGCGGTTTTGGGGCCATCATTCTTATTGTTGTGGGCGTTATCATCGAGATCCCTGGGATGAGTAATCTGAACGTCAACCGTGATCTTGTCGTTGCTAAGGCCGAATACTCCTTGCGAACCCGAGACATCATTGACATCGGAAATTACGCTGAAGCGGTCTTTTACGTCAGACACTTTCCGGAATGGGAAATCTCCGTCGTGGTATCCACCGAAACCGGCGTTCGCCGTACCGGCCTTGTAGTGGTAGTTCGGCCCTAATGATCCATTAGAGGAAACGCCTAACTGGAAGCTGTTGTCGCCGCCTGCCTGGCCGGGATTTACCTGATTGATAGCGCGGCTATCTGCTCCCGCGTTGAAGTGGCAGCTGGCGCAGGCCTGTATATCGTCGCTGCCCGCTTGCATGTCCCAGAACAAAGCTTTGCCCAGCTCGATCGCCGCTGTCTTATCGGCAAGTATTCCTTCCATACCGAATACAGGAGGAACTGGAACAGTGGATAACGGTGCAAGGGGGCGAATTGGGATTACCATCCCTTGTTCAGGTAAGCTGCCGCTTTGCGCGCGCACGTGGGCAAAATATCCAACCGCCACTGTGATTGCGATTACCCATATAAAAATGCGCACAAAAGCCAGAGTCCCGGAAGACGCTTTCATTGTTGATCTCCTCAGAGTCGTCGTTAGCGTGCGTGCTCGCGGCAAACAACCGCGCCGAAAGACACTGCAAACTGTTTTTCTTGGTTACAGGTGATCTCTCGCGGGACAAGGCTCCTGGTCCAGCAAGGCGATCGGAGTTATGTGAGTGGTTCCGTCGTGAACGGTATCTTCATTCCCTGGCGGCAAACTTTAAAGGCAGTTCAAATGGACCAAGGAACTGTGTTTGCTTGATCCAGCTGTCGCACTCATTCGCGAACAGAGACTTGCCTTTATGCCTGGGTTGTTACGACGAAAAAAGAGAGATGGACCTTCGGTTAGGTCCTGAGTGGAATAAGGACCTGTGGTGACTCTTTGTCACACAGTGGAGCGGATGAGAAATCATTCGCGGCCACTAATTCGACAGAGGCAGGCTGTTCATCGCGAACGTGATGAGCGGCCGCCGTGGAATGTGGCTTTGGAATCTGAATGCTTTTCTTGCTGGGAACAATGCCGTTGAACTCGATTGTTACTGGAGGAGTGCTCTCGTCGCCATCTGCGTCATAAGAGAAGCAGACCATGCTAGCCAGCCCCGATAGCAGGAGCATCATGGCCAGTACGCCGCAACGAAGACACTTTGTAAGAAACGAGTTCATAAGTTGTGACAAAGATCAGCGCAGAGCACTGCGTCGATGAGACATTCTGCTCAAGGGACATTAAGGGGGTCTTAACCCCTAATTAGACTTTTTAATTTTTTTGGGAAGGGCCTATTCAAAGATGAGATTCAATAGGGCGGGGAAGCTTACGGCCTTAAGAACAGGGGTAAAAGCGTTGGCTTGAAAGGTGTTATGGAATTGCAGACAACTGTTCGAATGTTGGCAAAAGCCGACAAACTCAATGGCTTATGGGTACTGACGGAAATTGCGATCGTATGTTCGTTTTTGAACGGAATCAAGGCGATTGAGCCCCGCGCTTTATCTCCCGGAACAAAGGCCCCCAAGGCAAAAATCGGCCAGGCGCATCATTATGAGCGTAGGTAAGGCCGTATGGGTTGGTTATGCTGGCGCAAGGCAGAGACCGGTCTGTTTGCAAACCCTGGAATCCAATTGGCGGCCGCAAATGCAACCGCCCGCGCGCAATGCGTAGCGGCTTATGGACGAGAATTCGCGGCCTTTTTGTGACTGGTGGCGGCTGCATGATGTTCAACGCCACTACCCACCGGTATTACTGCGCCGGCGCGCACAAGCCCGTATACAAGTCCCAGAAGTATGACCAACAGCAGTCCGCCCCAGATGGTAAGCTGCATCATTTCTTTCGAAGAAAGCTGGTGGTTGCGTTTAACGCGTGCCATAAATTTCTCCATCCCGTGTGAGGAGGAGACCACCCCCAACGGAACCTTTAAAAGGATGAATAAAGCGCCATGGCCGCTGGTTCACGCCGCAAGGAAATCGAGCGACGATAAGGCGAAACTATGACGAAGATTCAGGAGAGATTTAGAGAACTAGCACCTTAGCGGAGAGCCAAGGACGTTGACAAGATTGGAAAAGCTGGAATTCGTGTTCGCATCATCCGAATGCTCGATGCGCTGCTTGTAGAAGAACGCTGAACGGAACACTTTGGGCGCCAGCGTCGATTTTTGATGTACTGGATTGGCTACAACCTGGATTCTTTTTCCCGGTACAAGTGTGAACTCAATGGTTAAACCCGTAGTCGGATCGCCATCATTGTCGTTATCGATCACTACGCAGAACAAGTTGACTGATGCCGTGAGCAGGAAAATCACGCCCAGCACCGCCCAGCGTAGATATTTTTTAATCGTAAGCATCGAGTTCAAGTTGGCGGAAAACGACCAACGTCGCTAAAGATTATATCGTGACAGGAGGAGATTAGTCTCCCTTAAAATGAACATTAAAAACTCTTAAATTCCAATGCTCAGGATGTCCTTTCGTTACCCGTCTTGCCGATCAGTGAGAAAAGAAAAAGTCTCGATTCCCAAATTTAGAATTTCAGCGCGAATGCAGATCGTAACGGGTGGAGCAGGCATTCATGCCTGCGGTGCTTTGCGATAGATCGTCGGGCTTTAGCCCCTGAGAGTTCCTGCCTGACGATAACTCCGAAAACCGCTTAGTTTATAACTTTGTCCACTCTCTGGATCGCTGATTTTGCCGGTGGGCATGTGTATGCCGACAGCGTGTGCTCAGAATCAGGAGAGACTTTTGAAAAAAAACAGGCGAAATGCCGTGGAATTTGGAATAGAAAAGTTTATTGCGGGCAATAACCTAAGAGCATTTTGAGTCGCAAATTTCCTGCGTGCGCGATGCAGGAACAGCGTTCAACACGTCGCTCCGGAATGCAGACATAAAGTCTTGTATGGGATTACGAATAAAGAAATGGTCTCCACTGACCATTCTTACGTTGAATCTTGCAGATGTCTGTTCCTTCCATGCGTTGCAGCTTTCCACAGAAACCTCTTTGTCGTGCAGTCCTCCATATACCGTGATTGGGCAGGAGAGAGGCGCCGCGGGATCGTATTCATAGGTCTCAACCAACTCGAAATCTGCTCTTAACAGACCCATGAACAGTTCCAGGAGTTCAGGGTTCTCAAGGACCTCCCTGGGAGTGCCGTTGAGTCTTCTTAGTTCAGCAACAAATTCGTCATGAGGAAGATTGAACGTTATGGGTTCAGTTCGGGGACATTGGGGAGCTCGCCGGCCAGACACAAATAAATGTTGAGGCAGGGCGCTGTGCCGGCGAAAAAGTTCACGTGCCAATTCGAAGGCGAGTGTGGCTCCCATGCTGTGGCCATATAAAGCATAGGGAACATCTAACTCAGGCGCAATGCGGTCAGCAATTGCTTTTACCAAAGGAGCGGTCTGAGTAAATGCCGGCTCTCTTAATCTCTTGCTTCGTCCGGGCAAATGCACCAGGCATAGATCAATCTGCTCAGGAAACCACCGCTGCCAACTGCGGTATGACTCAGAAGTCCCCCCTGCATGCGGGAAACAAAACAACCGTAGCGATGGCTTTTGGCTCCGGGATAAATGTTCAAACCACAGGACGTTGGAATTGACTGAAGATCTGCTAGCCGTCATGGAATCTTGACCCCTAAAATTTCGCATGCGCCGTACAGTGCAACTCCGAATGAAACAGCCCTTACACGAGCCGCGGCCGGCGCGAATGGTCGAGCGGGTAACCTTTAGAAAAACTCAGTCCCGTTCGAGAATGACCAGATATTCCGCACGTCCTGAATTGAATGTAAGGTGTGTAATTGCGTATTCGGACGGGACAAAATTCGTGTCGTTTAGCTTAGCCTCAAGTTCCTGTGCGTCTTTAGCAAAGATGACGCGATAGCGAGCACGAGCTATTTGAGTTGGATTCATGCCCTCACAGTCTACGTTAAGCCCAGCCGCGCTCGCAACCAGGACGTTCTTCACTTCACGATTTACTGAGAGCATTCAATTGGTATTCGGTACTTGCCGGTGCAACCACTCTCCCTATTGTTTTTGAATCATCGTCGTTCACTAAGAGGGCTCTTCCGCCAGAGTCCTGTATTCGCGAGAGATGCGAAAAGCACGCGCTTCAATGGCCGATTCTTATTGCCCAGATATCTTCAGGCACTGTGGCTGTCGGCGAATGTCCGCAATTTATATCGTTATCACCTGTCCATCGTCAGCGATCATGCTTGTGGCAGGTCCCGCAGTGTCCGCTTGAAAATGCGTAGCAATGAGGACTCATTTCATATCTGTAGAGAGATTTCACAGAAGCGATCGACTGCGAGATTGCACCCGAAAAAGGAGTACTAAGTATTGAGTGCTTCTTGTTACATCGGCAGAAAAAGTCCGATAACATTTGTGCCAATTTGGGAATAGGCTGCGGCTGAGTGAGTGCCAAATTGGGAATAGATTGCAGATACATTTGTATCACTTTGGCAGGCTCTATATTCAAGCACATATCAAATTGGGATTACCCTATAGGTCATTTATACCAATTTGGGAATGAATTCTAATGGCCTGTAATACTAACTATAACTAGCTTTCATCTTCTACTCTAACTCGTTAGTAATTTCTCACGCTCAAGCATTGACATTGCGTCATGCAACTGGTATTCAGTTAGCAGCAGCTGGGTTCGACCAAGCTACCTCACTTCGTTCTTGTCCTGAACATTAGTTTGGTCTAGGAATGGCGGCAGCCTGCTTTCAGCCAATGCAAGTAACTCTCTGAGCGTTTTTTTCAGGGAGGTGATTTGGTGGAGATGGAAGAACTCGCATCCGTCTCCGTATTGTCCTTTAAAGGAGACCAGAAGTGGACAACAGCGAAGACAAAACAATTTACAAAGCAGTCATGAATCATGAAGAACAGTATTCGATCTGGCCGGCCCATCGTGAATTGCCGCTCGGATGGAAAGATGCAGGCAAAACAGGAACAAAGGCTGAGTGTCTGGAATACATTGGCCAGGTATGGACTGATATGCGTCCGTTGAGCTTGCGGATAAAGATGGAGCAGGCCGCTCAATCTGCAAAGTAGGTAAGCAATCATTAATAGTAAGACTTTCAAAAAGTCCGGCGATGTTTCTTTACGCACTCCGGGCGTGTGGTTTTGGACAATTTTGTGGCATCCCCCATGCTTTCAGCAACAACAGTACTTGACGCACGCTCTTTATCCCAACCGGATCAAGCTGGGACATCGACTCCAGCCCCGATCCATGTAGGTCTTGTTGTCTTTCATTCATTGGCGGCGCGGCATCTTGCTGAGCTGGTTCGAGCCAACAAGATGGTTCCAGTGGCCCTGACGGACCATATGAAGGTCGCGCACTCTTTTCCTGCAAGCCAGCGTGTTGTGGTTCTGATTGATCTTTGGGGATTGCCTCTTCCACTAACGGAATATCTTGACGGGTTGTCGGCAGCTATTCCGGGGTGTGCGTTCCTGGCGCTCGATTCCGCCAAGCCGGAAATTGACGTGGCACGCTTGCTTCACTCAGGAATAGCCGGCTTTATTACCCATGCTGAATCTTCGCAGCTGCTTGGTGATGCCATCCAGGCAGTGGCCGCGGGCCGCGTTTGGGCATCTCGTGAGATCATTCGCATCTACGTGGAGCTTACGTCGCAACGCTTTACGGTAAGCAGCGGTGAGGAGATGCTTACGGCGCGGGAAAACCAGGTGCTTGAACTCCTGCGCAAACGATACTCGAACCGGGAAATGGCGCAACTGTTGCGCATCTCTGAAAGCACAGTGAAATTCCATGTATCGAATGTGCTGACGAAGTTGAAAGCCCATCACCGCCGCGATCTTGTCAATACCGATTTGTGTGGAATCTCCATGCTTGAGAGCAGCAGGGCAGGAAAGAGTTCAAGAGCATTGGCCGATGCTGAGCACGAAGAACGAAACTGCCGGGTCTCAACATTCTCCGGTCTGGAGAAAATCTCACAGCCGGACTCACTCTTCAACAGGATCTAACGTTCCCCAAAATGAGCCAGTCCCGCTCAGCTAATACAAACAAGAGATTTATTGATGTCAGCCATACTGTGGAACACGGGATGGTTACCTATAAAGGAATGCCCGGGCCTGTAATTACTGACTATCGCAGCCGCGAATCTTCAAAAGCATTCTATGCTCCGGGAACAGAGTTTCATATTGGCAGGATTGAAATGGTAGCTAACACAGGGACATACGTGGACGCGCCTTTTCATCGTTTCCCGCAAGGTAAAGACCTCTCAGAGTTGCCATTAGATGCTCTAGCTGATCTGCCTGGAGTTCGCATTACAGCCGATCGAGATCGGGCAGTGGATGTGGAAGCGCTTAAGGGCAGGGAATTAGCTGGTAAAGCTGTGCTTGTGCATACAGGATGGTCACGTTACTGGCTGAGTGAAAACTATTTTGACGCTCCGCCTTTTCTTACCGTGAAGGCAGCCGAATTTCTGGCCGAAAACGGCGCCGCGCTGGTGGGAATCGACTCAATGAATATCGATGACATTCATGATAAAGCCAGGCCCGTGCACACACTACTCTTGCAAGCGAACATCCCCATCGTGGAGCACCTCACCAACCTCGGAGAACTCCCTTCTGATGGCTTTCGTTTCTTTGCTGTGCCTGTAAAAGTGAAATCTTTTGGAAGTTTTCCTGTTCGAGCATTTGCAATCACCTCATAAGAAGGTCTGTTCGATTGTTCCTGTAGTTGGACGTTGAATATGCGGAACATCTTTATTCATGGCATAGAAGGCTGCTTGGGAAGTCATTTTGCGGCGCAGTGTCTGAGTGCATCGGATGACAGGGTGTTCTATTTCTCTGACCCAGCCAGCGGTATCGCCACACAACAGGTGCCTGCTTTGGTGGCCCACGTGGCCCCGCAGCAAGGCGAAAAGTCGCAGCAGGAAATGGTAAGCAGGCTGCAACTGGCGAATGATTCTCCAATAGACGCAGCAGAATTCTGGTTTTTTGTTAATGCTGAAGCGCCCGAAGGCTCTTCAGAAATCATGGATCGGCTTTTCGCGATTTGTGCTCGTATCGGCATTGCAGAATTCAATTTTGTTTGCTGTGACGATGCCGATCAGAACACAGCAGTGCAGGCGCTCTATCAGGATGTTGCGCAGAGGTGTAAGGCCCAAAACATTACGTACCGCACGTTCTCAACTGCATTGGTCCTGGGGCACGAGCATTCAGCCCTGAAGCAAAGAAGCGTTCTTTCCCGTTTCCTTTTGGGGCTACACTCCTTGAAAGCTGAGATTGAAGAACGCTCACCGCAATACTTTGACTATCAGGCATTGCGCTTTGTTACACAGGCAAATGCAAGTGTAAATCTGATGCCCGCCGGCACGGCTGCAGAGTTGCTCTTGAAGATATCGCGTGCAGAGGGCACGGCAAACTCCCACTTCAGCATTGCCAGCCCGCAGAAGACTCCACTGGCGGCCCTATTTGAGTGCATCAGCATTGCGTATGGCATCAGCCTTCTTCCAGTTGGAGATGCGAAAGCTCTAAATGCCATCGACCAGGTCTTTCAGGAACGCTTGTCCAGCTCCGGAGATATCCTGAAGCAAGGGGCTTCAGAAGCGGCAGAATCGGAAGCTTATCGGATCGCAGGTATTTCTCCAGAGAGTGCCTCCTTTGAAGAAGGAGCCTGCATCACGCTCTTAGAATCGCTTCGCAAGGATGAAGACAAGGCCCTGGCATCTCGCAGGCGACGTGCCCAAGAATTACCTGGCAAACTGGAACGGAAAACCGTCAATAGAAATGGATCGGAACTTACCTATTATGTGGCTGGAACAACAGGTGTGCCGATAGTTGTGCTCAATGCACTAGGCCAAGGGTTGGAGTATTGGTATCGCCTGCTTGATAACCTGATGGAAGACCATCGCGTGATCATATGGGAGCCACGCGGGATTGTTGCTCCACCTCCGCCATTCGAGCTGCTCCAGCAAATAGACGACCTGGATGCTGTTCTTCAACACGAAAATCTTCAGGCATGTCACCTGGTGGGCTGGTGTACAGGCGGTAAAGTGGCGGTCGAATTCCATTTGCGTCGCCCTTCGGTCGTGCGTTCCATGGTCCTTCTCAACAATACGCTGAAATGTGATGGTGGACCTGAAGAGCTCGACAGTCCCTACGAGCGCAACATGGAAACATTGTGCCGCATGCTGGTGCGCAAGCCGGCTATGGCCACTTCAGTGATGAACACTTTGAACTCACGCGATGAAGAGGATGAAACAGAGATGTTGGAGAA
>Ga0134128_10012510_pt1 | contig 10117 bp, 11 predicted proteins | sample KB31754_FD_96462 | JGI IMG/M metagenome (GOLD analysis project Ga0134128, IMG submission 96462) | Terrestrial soil microbial communities with excess Nitrogen fertilizer from Kellogg Biological Station, Michigan, USA - KB3-175-4 | ecosystem: Environmental > Terrestrial > Soil > Unclassified ...
AGTTCGGCGAGCACGTCGCGGTTGCGGGCCATCAGCAGCTCGACAGTGGCTGCATCGAGGCCCAGCGTGCGGAAGAGGGTGCGGCGCGCGCGGCGTTCGGCGTGCGACATGGCCAGCGCCAGACCGGCCGCTGCGGCGGTCAGCGCCAGTCCCCCGATAAGCCAGATCACGAGCAGCATTCCGATCCTTGAAACGGGGTCGCCCGCCAGGGCGCAAGCCTGTGCCGATGCTGCACAAGGCCGCACGTCCGCGCAGGATCGCTGCAAGGCTTACGCCGCGGCGACCGCAAAAGATGCGGCGCGGACGGCGAAGACAGCGCCCGTGGCTTGGTTGTCCGAAAACCGCTATTGCCGCCCCATCGGTGTCCGAAAACCGCGAGACTCCGGACCCCCGCGGCCCCATCTTGGCGCCATGCACATGGACCTGGACTTCGAGGCCTGCCGGCGCGCCTTCGCAACCCGCGATCCGCGGTTCGACGGGCGCATCTTCGGCGCGGTCAGGACCACCGGCATCTACTGCCGCCCGATCTGCCCGGCGCGCACGCCGAAGCCCCATAATATGACCTTCTACCCGACCGCGGCGGCCTGCCAGGAGGCAGGCTACCGGCCCTGCCTGCGCTGCCGGCCGGAGAGCTCGCCCGACCTCGGCGCCTGGCGCGGCACCTCGAACACCGTCTCGCGCGCGCTGGCGCTGATCGAGGCCGGCGCCATGGACGCCGGCGACGTCGACGCCCTGGCCGCCCGCCTCGGCGTCGGCGAGCGCCAGCTTCGCAGGCTGTTCCGGCAGCACCTCGGCGCTTCGCCGGTGGCGGTCGCCCAGACCCGGCGCGTGCTGCTCGCCAAGCAACTGATCCAGGAGACCCGGCTGCCGATGGGCGAGGTGGCGCTGGCCTCCGGGTTCGGCAGCGTGCGGCGCTTCAACGAGACCTTCCAGCAGCTGTTCGGCCGCCCGCCGGGGGCGCTGCGCCGCAGCCACGCCGAAGAAGCCGCGGCCGCGGCCGGCGGCATCACCGTCAGGCTGCCCTACAAGGCGCCCTACGACTGGCCCGCGATGATCGGCTTCCTGGCCGCGCGCGCCATCCCCGGCGTGGAAGCCGTCGCGCCCCGCCGCTATGCCCGCTCGCTGGCGGTCGACGGGGCCCTCGGCATCGTCACCGTCTCGCCAGGCGCCGGCGATTTCCTGGTCGCCGAGATCCGCTTCCCGAAGGTCCAGGCGCTTCCGGCGGTGATCGCGCGCATCCGCCGGGTATTCGACCTCACCGCCGACCCGGCGCTGATCGGGGCGCACCTCGCCCAGGACCCGGCGCTGGCCCCGCTGGTCGCCGCCCGCCCCGGCCTGCGCGCGCCCGGCGCCTGGGACGGCTTCGAGCTCGCAGTGCGCGCCATCCTGGGCCAGCAGATCACCGTCTCCGCCGCCCGCGGCCTCGCGGCCCGGCTGGTCGACGCCTATGGCGAGCCGGTCGCCGATCCGTTCGCCGCCAGGCTCGGCCTTTCGCGCGCCTTCCCGACGCCCGACCGGCTGGTCGGCCAGGACGTCGCCGCGCTCGGCATGCCCAGGGCCCGCGGCGCGGCGCTGGAGGCGCTGGCCCGCACGGTGGCCGCCGACCCGGGCATCTTCACGCCCCGGGCCGACCTCGCCAGCGCCATCGCCGCCCTGAAGGCGCTGCCAGGGGTCGGCGAATGGACCGCCCAGTACATCGCGCTTCGCGAACTGCGCGAGCCGGACGCCTTCCCGGAGGCCGACATCGGCCTGCTGCGGGGGATGGCCGGCGAGGCCGGCCAGCGGCCCACGCCGGCCGCGCTGCTCGCCCGCGCCGAGACCTGGCGGCCCTGGCGCGCCTACGCCGCCCAGCACCTGTGGGCCGCCGACGCGGCCCGGCCCGAACCGAAGAGGACGAAACCCGATGCCCGCGAAATCCGCGCCGCCTGAGAGCCCGGCGAAGCTCACCCTCGACCGCCTGCCGACCCCGCTCGGGACGGCCCTGCTGGTCACCGACGAGGCCGGCGTGCTCCGCGCCTTCAACTGGACCGACTACGAGGCCGGCATGCGCGCCTGGATCGCCAGGCATTACCCGAAGGCGGCCCTCGTCGAAGGCCGCGCCCCGCCGCCGGTGCGCCAGGCGTTCGAGACCTATTTCGCCGGCCAGCCGCGGGCGCTCGAGGCGGTGCCCTGGAAGGCCTCAGGCACGCCGTTCCAGCTCAGCGTCTGGGCCGCGCTCTGCACGATCCCCGCCGGGGAGACGCTCAGCTATGCGGCGCTTGCGGCGCGCATAGGCCGGCCAACCGCCGTGCGCGCGGTGGGCCTGGCCAACGGCGCCAACCCCGTCGCCGTGGTGGTGCCCTGCCACCGCGTCATCGGCGCCGACGGCTCGCTGACCGGCTACGGGGGCGGCCTTGCCCGCAAGCGCCAGCTGCTGGAGCTCGAGGGCGCGCGGCTGAAGGCTCAGTTGGCGGCGTAGGGCTCGACGCCACGCCGATGGGCCTTCAAAGCCAGAGGTGCAGGAACTGGTTGAAGGCGCTCTGCTCGTGGGCCCCGAACGCCTCGCCGTCGACGAAGCCGCGCTTGCGGTAGAGGGCGAGAGAGGGGTCGAAGGCCGGTGTCCGGCCGGTCTCCAGGCTGAGCCGCCGCAGGCCGCGGGCTCGGGCTTCGGCGATAATGCGCTCCAGGATGGCGGCCGCCACGCCTTGGCGAAGGTGATCGGGGTGGGTGCGCATCGACTTCACCTCACCCGAAGTGGCGTCCAGCTGATGCAGCGCGCCGATGCCCAGGATGGCGTCGCCACGCCATGCGCTCCAGACCGTCAGGCCCGCGGCCTTCATGGCCGAAGGGTCGAAGGCCGTGACGTGCTGGGCCGGAACCTCGGCCAGCATGCCGCTGAGGTGAAGCCCCACGAGCGCCTGGGTGGCGGGATGGGACAGGTCGTCGAGCCGGATTTCGAAAGTGGAAGACCGCATTCCCAGGTTGGCTCCTTGGGTCCGAAGCGCCGCTATCGGGGCCGCCAATCCATGGTCGCGAACCGCCATCGTCCGCCCCTGTCCGGCGCATAGACGAACCGGTAGCCGCGCCGGATGTGCTGGACCTGGCCGGTCGCCCGGTCGGTCAAGGACTCCGTGTAGCGGCCGACCTCGGTGCAGGCCGGTTGGGTTCCCCGCCGGGTCGCCGTCACCACGCCCGCCTCCAGGCGCAGGTTCGAATCGAACCGTGCGAACACCTGCATGAAGAGGCGTCTCAGCTGCGTCGGATCACGAATGGCGAGGTTGTCGTCGAAGAACGTCGCGCTCGGGTCGTAGAGGCTCAGGACGGGCTCCAGGCTCTTGGAGCGCATATCGTCGGCAAAGGCGCGCTTGAGCTCGGCAAACGCCGGGCGCGGGCAGGCAACACTCCCGTCGTGCCCGCGGGCGCCGACGGCCGAGGCGGCCGCAACCAGCACGGTCGCGGCCACGCTGATCGACCGGGTGAAGCGCGGGGCCGAACGATCTGTGAGCCGGGCTGCCGAAGTCCTCATAACCGTTCTCCGGACTCTGACGGGTCAAGCGCATAGAGGCGCGTCAACGGCGCCAAGGCGACGGTGACAGGCGCCTGCGGGTCGATCCAGATCACCTCGGCGATCTCGGCGCCGGGCCGCACGTCGCGGCTCACCCTGAGGTCGAAGAGGTGCGCCTCGACCCGCCGGCCGGGCTCGTTGGCCGCATCCGCCTGGAAGATCCCGCGATACGCAGGCGGCCGTTCGGGATCGAGTTCGACCCCGATCTCCTCGAAGAGTTCGCGGCGCAGGGCCATCAGCGGCGTCTCGCTTGGGCGAAGCTTGCCGCCCGCCTGCATGAAGACTGCGGTTCCGGCCTTGCGCACGAGAAGCAGGCGCCCGCGGTCGTCCGTGATGATCGCCGCGGCGATCCGGATCGGCCTCCCCATGCGGCTGCGCCCCCTGCCGGCCAAGGCTCAAATCTCCCAGAACGGCCCGGTCAGACCGTGCCGGCCGAAACAGGCGCGCTTGTCTTCGACGGATCGCGCACGCCAGTCCCCGGCGTGGGGCCGGTACCAGTCCAGGGCGAAATCGAACAGCCGCTCCACCGGGATGACGTAGCCCCGCGCGGCCCCATGCCTCGCGCACCAGGCGTCGATGTCGCTCTCCGACCGGAACGGCTGGAAAGTGGCGCAGGCGTAGATGACGTTGTCCCACCAGCGCCGCGGGGGCGTAAGGAAATGGAAGAGGTCCGAGGTGGGCGCGAGGCGTCCGTCCTGCACCCGGTATTCGGCCGCTTCGGCCTCGCCGCCGAAGCGGGCGGTGATGACGACGTCTTCGCCGACACACCCGCAGACGCCGAAGGCGCAGTAGAGGCACGTCGCCCACCATCCCTTGTCGCGGCCCTGCACCCAACACGATGCCGGGTAGAGCGAAAACGGGTGCACGACCCAGGCCTTGTCTCCCCGGGGATGGAGCAGGAGGCCGTGCCTGGCCTCCAGGCGCCGCAAGGCCTTGCGCAGGCCGCCCACCCCGAGTCCGGAAAGCTCGGCCAGTTCGGCGAGCGAAGGCTCGCGGCCGGTCTCGGCGATCTGGCGCGTCAGCAGCGTCCTCAGCCGCGCATCGGCCGCGTCGTCCGAAGCCGAAGCCCGCGGCTGCAAGCGCCGTGGGAAATTGCTCGTCATCGGCCGCGCCGATCCCTTAGCCTGACACACGCGAGGGAGGATGACGGTGAGAGCCGCCGGCCGTCTTGAACAATCGTGCGCCGATGTCGGAGACGCGGCCGAGGCGTTCGACCGCTTCCGGATCCGGATGCACGGGGTCGCCTATCGCATGCACCGCCACGACACCTACGCCGTGGGGGTGACGCTGAGCGGCGTGCAGGCGTTCTGGTTTCGCGGCGAGCGACGGTTCAGCATTCCGGGGCAGGCGCTGGTGATCCATCCCGACGAGCGGCACGACGGGTCCAACGGCGATGAGCGTCCGCTGCTCTACGACATGCTCTACATCACCCCGGCCGCGCTGAGCCTCGCCTTGCCGGACCAGACCCTGCCGTTCGTCCCGGGCGGCGTACGCGCCAGCGCGGCGATCCGCGAGGTCGTAGCCGACGCTTTCGCGGAGTTTCCGCGCAAGCTGGACGAGCTCGAGACGGTCGACCTGCTGGCCCGCCTGGCGGCCGCGCTGCGCCGCGAAGCCGGCCTCGCGCCGGAGCAGCAATCAGCAATCGACTGGAAGGCCGTTCGCCTGGCGCGCGATGTCCTCGATGGGGCCGACGGCGCCAGCCTCCCCGCCGCCCGGCTCGAGGCGCTGACCGGCGTCGACCGCTACCGCCTGGCCCGGCATTTCCGCGCCGCCTATTCGACGAGCCCGCACCAGTACCTGGTCGGCCGTCGGGTGCGTAAGGCCCGCCGCCTGATCCCGCTCGGCCGTCCGCTGGCCGACATCGCCACGGCGTGCGGTTTTGCGGACCAGAGCCACCTGACACGCCATTTCCTGCAACGCTTCGGCATGACCCCGGGCCAGTTCCGCGCCGCCTGCGAGGCTCGCCAGATCATCCCAGGCGCCTGAGCCACAGGAATACGCTTCGCTCTTGCGCCGCGCCCATCCGATCCCCGGGTGACGCGCCGTCCTCGTGTGATATGAGCGCTCGCTCCGGTTCGGCGAGGCGATGGAAGAGATCCTCAGGCAGTACGGGCCGATCGGGGTGTTCCTCGGCGCGGCGTTCGAAGGGCAGTCGGCGGTGATCCTCGGCGGATTGCTGGCGCGCCAGCATCTGCTCTCCTACTGGGTCGTGCTGGCGAGCGCGACGGCGGGCTCGGGCCTGATCGACCACATGCTGTTCGTGGGCGGGCGGCGCTACCGCGACCACCGCTGGGTGCGCTGGGCGACCGACAAGCCGGCCTTCGCGCGGGCCCTGAAGTTCATCGAGCGGTTCCCGAACAGCTACACCCTGATCTTCCGGTTCATCTTCGGCCTGCGGCTGGCCAGCCCCGTGGCGATCGGGGTCAGCCGGGTGCCGACCTGGCAGTTCACGCTCCTCAACGCGCTGGGCGCGCTGATCTGGGCGGCCGCGTTCAGCGGCGCCGGCTTCGTGTTCGGCGAAGCGGTGCACGACCTCCTGGGGCACGGCCGCCACGCGGGTCGCTGGACGCTGATCGCCGCCGGCGTGTTCGCCGCCGCCGTGCTGCTGTTCTGGATCGGCCGCTACCTGTGGCAGCGCCGCCGACGTCGCGGAGAATCGCCTATAGACGAGGCCTGACCGCGTTGCAGGAACGGGGCCGCCGGCATAGCCGTTGGCTGGAGCCCATGGGCGCTAGATTCGACTTATCGCGGCGCGGCCTGCTTGGCGCGGGCGCGGCGCTGGCCCTGAGCGGCCGCGCGGCCGCTCAGGGCCACGACTGGCCGGGCGGCGCGCGCGCGGCGGTCAGCCTGACCTACGACGACGGGCTGAACAGCCAGCTGGACAACGCGGTCCCAGAACTCGACCGGCGGGGCCTGAAGGCGACCTTTTTTCTCACCGAGGACAACGTCCGTCAGGGCCGGCGGCTGGCCGAATGGGAGCGGGTCGCCGCGGAGGGGCACGAGGTCGCCAACCACACCGTGACCCATCCCTGCGAGCTCGGCCATCTGCGGCCCGAGGCCTTCGCCCAGCGTGAGATCGACGGCATGGAGGGCTTCCTGGAGGCCAACTTCCCGGCCGAGCGGACGCGGACCTTCGCCTACCCTTGCGGCTATCTCGGGCTCGGCAAGGGCGACCGGCGCGAGCGCTACGCCCGCTATCGCCAGATCCTCGAGCGCGACGGCGTGGTCTGTGCGCGCACCACCGCGGGCGGGCCGAACCGGCCCGAACAGGTGCTGGCCGACCGCTTCAACCTGCACGGCTTCGAGCCCACCGGCGAGGCGGACATGACGGCGCCGGCGCGGCGCTACCTCGCCGACACGCTCGCCGACGGCGCCTGGGCGATCCTGGTGTTCCACGAGGTGTTGCCGCGCTGGCAGGGCGAAGGCGACGCGAGCATCGCCGTCCACCGCCATATCCTGGACCTGCTCGCCGGCCTCGGCTTCTGGGTCGCCCCCATGGGCCAAGTGTTCGAACACATCGCCGCCCGCCACGACCTCCGTTTCGCCGCCCATCGCAAGGGCGTGCGCATCGCCGCCGGGCGGTGAACCCGAAGATTACGGCGAATTCACAGTCCGGCCCGTCGCGCGACGGCGCAGCCTGCCGTATAACTCGGTTTGGCTGAATCGGATGGGAGACCGAGGGCGCAGCGATGACCACCTTCACCGAAATCGTCGCCTCGGTGGTGGTCCATTCCTCGGCCGTGGCCCTGTCCCACTTCGGCGTGACCATGGAGCCGGCCCAGGTCGAGCGCCAGACGCCGCCCCCGGCCGAGCGGGTGATCGCGCGCACGCCCGTCCCGCCGCACCGCGTCGTCAAGCTCAGCAACTGCCCCGAGCTGAGACGGGCCCAGCATCCGATCGTCGCCTGAGCCGGATTGCGGCCCGGACCTGCTGAGACGAAGCGCGCCTTTGCGCCTGCGTCCGTCCGCGGGTAATCCTTAGCTTGGCGAGACGGCGGGCGGGATCAGGCCGCCCGGGGGCGTATCGGACGGCAGGCGTATGAGCATCAGCAAACGGACCCGGCCGGCGGACTTCGCAGCTGCGCACGACGCGGCTGGTCAGCGAGCCGATACGCTGGCGCCCGACGGCTCGGCGCCCGACAACCTGGCGCCCGACGCCCTTGACGTTTTCGAGGCCGATCCGCATCCCGCGGCCCCGCTCGATCCGCCGCCCGGCAGCCGGGCGATCGCGCCGGCCGTCGCGCGCATGCCCGTGCGCCAGACCGACGAGGCCTTCGAGGACGCCCACGAAGACCTCGCCCCCCCCCCGGCCTGGCCGGTCTATCTGACCGCCGCAGCGGTCGCGGTGCTCTGGGCGCTGGGCCCGATCGCCTTTGCGGTGGGCTATCGCAACGCCATTGCGCCCTTGCGGGACAACGTCTTCGCCCTTGCCGTGTTCGGCCTGTTGGCGGTGGGCCCGGCGGTGTTCGTGTTCTTCGCCGCCTACATGATCCGCCAGGGCCAGAAGCTCGGGGCTGAGGCGAGGCGCGCCAAGGCGATGGCGCAGGACATGCTGGCGCCGGCGCTGAGCGCGGCGGCCCGCGCCGGTCACGTGGTGCAGGGCGTCCGCGACGAGATCGTGCGCGCCGGCGAGGCGGCCGACGCGGCCCGCGAGACGCTGATCGCGCTCCGCGAAGCGATGAACGCCGAGACCCTGACGCTGGTGGAGAGCACCGACACCTCGATCCGCACCACCCGCGACCTGACCACCACGCTTGGCCGCGAGCGCCAGGAGATGGGCGCACTTGCCGCGAGCCTGGACGCCCAGGCCAGCCGGGTGAGCGAAGCCATCACCCAGCAGGCGCGCATGGTGGCCGAGGCTACCGAGCTCGCCGAGACCCAGCTGCGGGAGGCCGAAGGCGTGCTGGCGGCCCGCGCGGCCGACGTCGCCGCCGCCGCCGGGGAGGCTTCCACCGCGGCGCGCACCGCCGGCGAGGACCTGACCCGACACATCGCGCGCCTGGAAACCGCCGGGACCAGCGTCGCCGAACAGGTGCGCGCCGTCGAGGGCGGCCTTTCCGACCAGCGCAACGCCCTGGTGAGCCTGGCCCAGGCCCTGCAGGCCGACCACCAGGGCTTCGCGCAGCAGGCCGAGGCTCACGCGGCCAAGCTGCAGGAGTTCATCGGTCAGGCCCGGCTGTCGTCGACAGAGCTGGGCGAGCGGGCGCTGAAGGGGGGCGAGAGCCTGCGCGCGCTCATGGCCGACGCCGCCGAGCAGTTCCGCGACCTGGCCGAGACGGCGCGCGCCGAGCGCGAGGAGTTCGGCCAGTCGACCTTGCAGTCGCTGGAAGCGGTCTCAGAGGCCGCCGCCGACCAGCGGAGCAAGCTGCAGGACGAGACCCGCGCGGCCATCGAGGCCCTGGCCGGCGCCGCCGAGGAGACCCGAGCCGCCGCCGCCCGCCACGCCGCCACCGCCCGCGAGCAGGTGGACCAGCTCTCCGAGGCCGCGTTCGCGGCCGGCCAGCAGGCCAATCAGGTGTTCGAGGCCCGGCTGGCCGAAGCTCGCGCGCTCGTCGAGCAGTCGTCGCAGATGGTCGACGAGGCCGGCTCGGCCACCGCCAAGCGGCTGGAGGAGGGCGCGTCGGCCGCCCGCGCCACCCTGGCCGAGCTGCAGGCCATGATGGCCGAGGTCGAGCAGCGCGCCGCCCGCCTGCCGGCCAGCGCGAAGGCCCAGTCCGAGGCCATCCGCCAGGTGTTCTCCGAAGGCCTGCAGGACCTCACCGAGCAGGCCCGCCGCACCGCCGAGGAGGCCCAGGCGATCGACGCGGCCTTCCAGGACCGGGCGCGGCGCCACTTCGAGATGCTGGGCGAGGCTGTCCGGCTGATGGGCGCCCAGGCCGCCCTGCCGCCGACCCCGCTGGCCGCCGCGGCCGCCATCGAGCCCCGCCCCCGGTCCACTCGCCCGGCGCCCACGCCTGATCCCACGCGCGACGTCGACGGTCAGCCCGGAGCCGACGCGCTGCTGGACGAGCTGATGGAGCCTGCGCCGTCGCGGACTGCTCCGGCCGAGCCGGAGCTCCGGCCGCGCCTGAAGCTGACGCCGACGGCCACCGACACTGAGTTCGCCGCGGTCTTCGAAGCCGCGGGCGGGCCATCGGCCGAGGCCGCCGACGGCGAGGGCGAGACCTGGACCTGGAAGGACCTGCTGGCCTCCATCGACGGCGCCGATCCCGAGGGCGAGCGGCTGCAGGACATCCTGGGCGCCGAAGTCGCGGCGATGGGCGTCGAATCGGCCAAGCTCCTGCCCAAGGCCCGCATCGACGAGATCGCCGCCGCCGTGCAGACCGGCGATCACGGGGGCGCGCGCGAAGTGGTCAAGCGCCTTGCCCCGGCCGCGATCCGCCGCATCGCGCGCCGGCTCGCCTCCGATGAGGGCCTGCGCCGCCAGGCGCAGGTCTACGTCCGCCGCTACCAGACGCTGGTGGACGACGCCATGGTGCGCGACCCCGAAGGCTTCCTGATGGCGACCCTGCTCGGCGACGACGCCGGCCGCCTGTTCCTGCTCCTGGACGCCGCACCCGGCGCCGCGGGCTAG
>Ga0134128_10012511_pt1 | contig 10116 bp, 7 predicted proteins | sample KB31754_FD_96462 | JGI IMG/M metagenome (GOLD analysis project Ga0134128, IMG submission 96462) | Terrestrial soil microbial communities with excess Nitrogen fertilizer from Kellogg Biological Station, Michigan, USA - KB3-175-4 | ecosystem: Environmental > Terrestrial > Soil > Unclassified ...
CGTATGCGCGGATATTTCATGTTGGCGCTTGCACGGGAACAGACACGGCTTGCGGACGCTTGGGTCGACTCCACGGAGCTCACGGACTGGAGCGCGCTCGTGGGCTGTGCTGTGCGCGAGGCCGGTCGTCGGGGCGAGGCGGCCGAGCTGGTGGCCTGGTCAAGCGACCCCAGGCTCGCGCAAGCCCTGGCTGATAATGGCTTCCATCGACGCTTCACCCTGCCAGTCATGCTGCGGGGCGCCGCCCAAGCGGCTTCCGTGACGGCACTGCGCGTGCAAATGCTGGACAACGACGCGCTATACCTGTACGAGGGACGTGATCAGCTCTGGGCTTGAAGTCCGATGGCCTTACTCGAGATCAGCACACGCGGTAGGCCTTCGGCGCGGCACCTCCCCGCCCTGGATGGCATTCGCGGCCTCGCCATCCTCTGGGTCGTGTTCCACAACACGCTGGACGACCACTTTGCCCCCGCCAGTGGACTGCTGCACCCCGTGGCCCTGCTCGCACATCCGGGGTGGATCGGGGTGCAGCTTTTCTTTGCGCTGTCAGGATTCCTGATTACGGCGGGACTGCTGGATACGCAGGAGGCAGACAACTACTTCTCCGGCTTTTACGCGAAGCGGGCGCTTCGCATCCTGCCGCTTTACTACGCCGTACTACTCATTCTGCTCGTCATCGTGCCGATGGCGGCGGGTAATTTGAGTGAGCTGAGCAGCGCCTTCGAGCATCAAGCCTCGCTGTGGCTGTTCGTCGTCAACTGGACGCACAGCGCGGCCTACGGCTTCGCTCATTTCTGGTCTTTGGCGGTCGAGGAGCAGTTCTATCTGTTCTGGCCGCTGGTGGTCTATCGGCTGAGCCCGCAGCGGCTCCTGACAGTCTGCTTGTGGATCTCCCTGGGGGCCCTCGCTGTGCGCTGTGGCATGAGGCTCGAGGGCGCCACCAGTTGGACTATTTACACCGCGACACCCTGTCGAATGGATGCACTGGCGCTCGGTGCGGCCGGTGCCTGTCTCGTCCGCATCCCGTCCTTGGAAAGCTATACGCGGCGGCGGCTACCCCTGTTGAGCGGCGCGACACTGGCGTTGTTCCTGCTGGCCATGCTGCTGACGCGCTTCTACGACGACTCCCGGATAGCCGGGGAGACCATCGGCTACACGGTACTCGCGTGGTGCAGCGCGGTGCTGGTTACCGGGGCTGCGATGACCGATGGCGCCGCGCCCTCATGGCTGTCCAGGGCGCTGCGCTGGGCGCCGCTACGCTCCTGCGGCAAGTACAGCTACGCGATGTATGTGTTTCACGAGTTATTGCACAAGCTCGTCACTTTACCCAGTATCATCAAGTACTTCGGGCCGGATCCGGCGCCGCGAGTGATCTTTGCAGGCAGCCTCGTGACGTTGCTGGTGAGTTACGGGCTGGCGTTCCTCAGCTATCACGCCTTCGAGAAACACTTCCTGTCTCTGAAACGCCTGGTGCAGCGGCCATCCGCCTTACGCGCCGGGCCGGCCTGATTTATGCGACGTAGGTCGGAGGGGGACGCGTATGCGGACGCTGAAGACATTCTGCGGTTTTGCCGCCGTCGTGCTCATTCTTTCGGGCTGCGGAGGCGGTTCCGGTTCGAGCGCACCTTCCGCGAGCGCCTCAGGACCCGCCCCGACCGACAAGGGCAGTGCCACCCTCACGTGGACAGCCCCGACAAGGAACAGCGACTGCTCCGCGCTCACCAACCTGGCGGGCTATCACATTTATTACGGCACCAGCTCCGCCTCGCTGAGCAGCAAGATCAACATCACGAGCCCGGGCACGCTGACCTACGTCGTGAGCGGCCTCGGCACCGGGACATGGTATTTCGGCATCGCCGCATACACGAATGCGGGGCTCGAGAGCGAAATGTCGAACGTCGGGAGCAAGACGATCAGCTGAGCTGACCGCCCGCCAAGCCGTCACGAAGCCGTGAGGCTCAGATTGGCTTCGCGCGGCAGATCGGGGCCGAGGCCCGCAAGCTTCTCGATCAGGCACCAGAACTGCTCGTTGGGTGCCTCTCGCGAGAACTTCCTCACTTCCTCCACGGTGGGCACGGTCATGCTGCCTTCGACCGCGTGGCGGCGATAGAGGTCGAAAAGAGTCCGCTCGAGCGCCGACGGATCACGCGTATCGACCTGATTGACTCCGCGGACGCCCTTGACCAGCTGAGCGGTTTCGCAGTCGTTCTCGCAAACGAGGAGCATCTCGCGGCCGCTGATCAGATGCTCGTAGGTCTTTGCAGGCACCGAGTAGGGCTGCTGCTGAGCTAGATTGACAAGGACAGTTGCCCGGGAAGCCTCCTCGGCGACGGCCTGCGGCGGAAGATGCGGCAGAAGCGTCACGATCGGAGCGCATGCCTTGCCCACGAGCCAATCCGCGAGAGAGCGGTTCCCGTAGGACTCGACTCTACTCATGAGAGTCAGGGATATGCGGCTGCGGTCCACGTCAGGTCGCTGCAACAAATCCTCCAGCGACCTGAGGAGCGGAAAGGGATCGCGACCAAGATACAGATCGCCGGCAAAGAGAATGGCAAGGCGGCCCCCAGTCTCCCTGGAGAGGGAAGGCCGGGCTTCGCCGTCATAGCCGTTGCGGACCACGTGTATCTTCTGCCGGGCAGCGGGATATCGTGAGGAAAGCGAATGAGCGACCGCCGCTCCGGCTGATGTTACGCAGGCCGCGGAGCGCACCACCCATTTCTCGAGCGGGAGCTGCAGCAAGTACTCGGTACGATGCTGCGGGTCGGTGCTTACCGCGTCGGTCCAAGGGTCACGGAAATCCGCAATGTGAGGTATGCGTAGTCGCTTGGCTGCCAGCGCTCCCGCCAGCAGCACGGTTTTGGGCGGTGAGGAGGACACGAGCGCGAGAGCGCCGTACTTCCGTCCGACCGTGGTTGCTGCTCGGGATGCACGCCATGCCCACTTCTTGTGTGCATCCATGAAGAAAACCACTCGGAAAAAAAGCCGGCGGGCGAATGCTTTGGACCGCGACATGATCCCCGCGGAACGCGCGGTCGCATCCGCCTTCTGAGCCGTGCGCTGTGCCGCTTTGGGTGACGGTGCGGCACCCTGCTTCAGCGAGACCAATGAGTCGAGTAGGAGCCGGCGGGGCTGCTTGACCGGGAACGCAATGATCCCGGGCAGGATCTCGGTGCCTGGCCGCACATCCTGGTGCCCGAATGCGCTGACCACGATCACCCTTAGTCCCCGCGCGGCGAGATGCCGCGCCAGTGCCGTGGTGCGGCGGCCCCCGATTTCGTTCGTCGGGTGGAAATGATAGGAAATGAGTAAAACCGTCTGGGAGCTCAAGCGCGCTCGCGGGGAGACCACCCTGAAACTTTCGGATTATAGTGCAAAATAGCTGCCGCTCGACTCTTGGCCAATTCCCGAGCGGGGGCTGCAATGACGTTCTCATCATCGTCCGATCACGGGCGGGAGATTTTCGATTAGCCTCAATCGATCCGTGATGAGCGGCCTGAGGTGGGTCACCGCCTCCAGGGCGATCGCGCAGCTCTTGACCTGGGCCAGCACCTTTGTGGTGATCCGGCTTCTGTCGCCGACCGAATTCGGCCTGGCCTCGCTCGCCGGATTGTTCGCGAGCTTCCTGCTCGTGCTGAACGAGCTCGGATTCAGCGTTGCGCTCGTGCAGCGGCAGACCCGCGATCCCGAGATACTGAGGCACGTATTCGGGGCGCTGTTGGCCATCGGTGTGCTGATGATGCTGGGGCTGATGGCGGCGGCCCCCATCCTGGGTGCCTTGGTCAAGGAGCCCAGGGTCGTTCCGCTGTTGCGGTTCGTCTCCGTTCAGTTCGTCGCCATGGCTTTCGGCGTGATTCCAACGGCTCGCCTTTCCATGGACATGAGATTCAAGGAGATCAGCATAACATCGGTGAGCGCGTCGCTCGGCGGGGCAGCCATGACCTTGATCTCAGCGTTGAAGGGAGCGGGGGCCTGGAGCCTCATCATCGGAATCGTCGGCATGAGTTTCGTGCGGGCAGTCATGCTCAACGTATATTCGCCATGGATCGTGATTCCCAGGCTCAAGCTCGCGAAAATCCGCGATTTCGCCGGATTTTCCGGCCTCGTGGTACTCGAGCGGACCCTCTGGTATTGGTACATGCAGATCGACAGCTTCGTGGTCGCGCGCGTACTGGGCGCTGGAGAGCTCGGCATATATTCCGTGGCGAGACAGTTGACGAACATACCGCTCGAGCGGGCCATGGTGATCGTGAATTCCGTCACCTTGCCTGCCTATTCGCTCGTCAAACATGACCTCGAACAGGTCGGGCGCGGGTACCTCAAGGTGTTGCGAGTGGGTGCGGGATATGCGTTTCCGGTGTTTTGGGGGCTGGCGGCCGTCAGCGAGCCGACCGTCAGGCTGCTCATCGGGGCGAAATGGATCGCCGCGGTGCCAGTGATCCAGATTCTCTGCATCTCCATGCCGCTGCGCATGCTGAACTCGTTCACCTCGGCCGCCGCGCAGGCGGTAGCGCGCCAGGACGTCAATATCAAGTCCCTCCTGATCGCAATCGTGGTCATCCCTGCGGGTGTCGCAATAGGGAGTCGCTGGGGAATGCGCGGCGTGGCGGCAGCCTGGGCGGTGGGCTTTCCGGTCGTTTATTTCTTCAACGCCATGTTTCTGAGAGAGGCTCTGGCGCTGCAGCTACGCACGATGATCGATACGGTGCGGCCTGCGGGCATCGCCGCCGGCATCATGCTCCTCATCCTCGAGCTCATGAGTCGCACCTTCCTCGATTCGCTTTCACCAGCCGCGCATCTTGCGATCGCAGTACCGACAGGAGCGCTGCTCTTCGCGACGGCTCTATGGTTCGTCTCGAGATCGTGCGCCCGCGAGCTGCTCGATTTCGCTCGTGCCGTTATCTCTCGCGATGCTCCGGAAGGGCTGAAAGCGTGATTTGCGTCACACGAACCCCATTGACTTGACTGCCATCGGGCCTTTTTTCTGGCGCGAAACTGCGACAATTGAAACCTCCTTTATGTCTCGCTAGATTGCAACTCTCGCACCGAGCACACGCGACTCGACCCGGGTTCGCGTTCAATCCGGGAGGTCTCTATGAGTAAGCGCGACTACAGCGACAAAGTGTACGCAACGACTCGGCGCCGGCTGCTGAAAGCGGGAGGTTTGCTGATACCCGCGGCAGCCGTGGCGCCCGGCATATTTCTACGAACGGCACGCGCGGCGACGCTGGCGGCGTTCGATTACTACATTTCACCGACCGGCTCTGACTCGAATCCGGGCACGCTGGCCCTGCCCTGGGCGATCACGGCGATCAACACGAAACAATCGACGTATGCGGGGAGGCGCCTTGGACTTCTTCCCGGCACATATCGGGTGAGCTCTCTGATGGGGACCAACGAGAACGTGGCTGCGCTCACCATTGCGGGAGGTTCGGGATCTTCGAGTCAGACCTATATCGGGTCGGCAGATTCCGCCGGCATTTATTCCCGCGGGACCGCGACCCTGCAAGCGAACGACAACGGCCTCTACGGCGGCAGCAACAGCAACGAAAGCCCCATCATGGCGGCAAGGTCGGGCGCGAACTACTGGACGGTTGACGGCCTGCGGTTCACCGGGTTTTCCATGTGGGCGTTCCACGTAGGCGATTCGCCCAGCGGTGGTGCGTGCATCACGGGATGGACCATACAGAATTGCGAATTCACCGGTGGCAACGACCTGAGTAACACCGCTTCCAATGGAGTCAACTGCGGGGTCATCATCGTCTACGCCTCGATCAACGGTCTCGTGACCAACAACTGGTTTCACGACAACGTCGGATCTTCCGATACCCAGCACTGGTCATGCGTGTACCAGTGGGGCTTGGGCAATACCCCCACCGCAGGGAACGTGTATACGTACAACACGATCGTCAAGAGCGGCAACCTCCATGGCAAAGAGGCGCCTCAGTACAATACCGAGATTGCCTATAACTATATCGACATGAGGGGGACGCTCTCCACGAGCGAGTACTGCGGCGCGGCGATCATGGGCTTCATGGCGGACGGCGGGAATGCCGGTGGAACTGCCACCAAGTGGCACCACAACGTCATATGCGCGAACGGAATGGCGCTGGACTTCAACAATGACAACCCGACCCACTCGTGCACCGACTCACCGCTTCACATATACAACAACACGATAGTCATGGTCGGTAAGCAGACGAACGGTTTTGTGAGCGGAGGCTACGACGGCAGCGGCAGTGGTCATCAGGTGTCGGCGTATAACAACTTGTACTATGACAACGGACAGAGCGCCACCTCCTACGGATATTGGCTCACGAACACTGACGCGTTCGCGCTTTGCGATTACAACATCTACGGAACCTGGAACAGCTTCTCCACCGTGGCGCCGGGGGCAAACACCTCCGCCGGCATGACTTCGCGCAGTTCGCTGTCGGCGTGGGCGACGGCAATCGGAGGACTCGAGGCGCACTCCTCGACGAGCTCCTCGAGCCCGTTTGCGAGCACTGGCCTCGACGCCCTGCAGTACAAGGTCGCGAGCAGCTCTTTGGCGTATGACGCCGGCCGGGTTGGCGGGCTCGCCAGCGGCGCTATTTGTCACGTCGGCGCATGGGATGGCATCGTGACGCAGATTGGATGCAACTTTGCGGATGGCGCCGTGTCCGTGTTGCCGGACGCGCCGGCTCTCAGCGTGAGCTGACGGCCCTCGTCGCAGGTTTCATCCGGGTTGGAGCGCGTCCGGAAGTACGGATTGGTAAATCCCTAACAGGCACGACGCATAGCGTTCGGGCGTGTACTTGGCTACAACCAACGCTGCGGCGGCGCTCAGGGAGGTGCGCAGTTGCGGCTCGTTTGCCAGCATCAGTATCGCATCCCTCAGGGCGGACGGCTTGCGGCGCGGCACGAGCAGTCCGGTCTCGCCGTGCACCAGCACTTCCGGAATGCCGCCGACGGCGCTCGCAATGATCGGGCACAGGGCGGACATCGCCTCGAACAGGACCAACGGGGAACCCTCGCTATGGGAGGGGAGGGTAAAGATGTCCGCTGCATTCAGCAGCGGCCATGGGTCGCGCACGTGTCCCGTAAAGATGACTCTCGCGGCGATCGGCCTCGCCAGGTACTCCAATCGCGATCTTTCCGGTCCATCTCCCACCACGACGAGGCGCAACGGCCGGGCTGTATCCCGGGAAAGCGCCTGGCGAAACGCGTCCAGGAGGTCCGCGTGGCCTTTCTCGCGAGAGAGTCTCCCGATTGCAATGACGACACACTCGTTGGCGTCTATTCCGAGGTCACCTCGAGCCGCGGCGATGCTCGATGCGGTGGGTGCCGGCCGTGGTGCGGTGAAATTGGTAATGACACTCAGATTGCGCGGCATGACGCCGGAACGGGTCAGCTCGCGCGCGAAGGGCTGACAGACTGTTACGACGTGGTCCGCCGCGCGCAGCGTGATGCGATCCAGTTGCTGATAGAGCCGGACCGACCAACTCGTGCGCGTGTAGCCGTGGTGAAACGCCAGCCATTTGAAGCCGCGCATCTCGGGGCGCCGCTTGCGAAGCAGGTACAGCAGAAAGTGGCTTTTGAAGTTGTGCGTTTCCACTATATCCGGATGGGCATCAGCGATGGCCTCGTGAAGCTCGCTGAGCACGCGAGCATCGAACCGGCCTCGCTCCACGATGGGCTGAAAGCTCATTCCGGCTGCCTCGGCGGCGAGGCGAAGGGGGTCGGCTTCGAGGCTCTTCGCCGGCCGGGCTCGACGCGTGCACATGAGGACGTGCCGAACTGCCCGGTGTCCCTCGAAGCCGCCCCGCACGAGCGATGAAAAAGTGAGCAGGGGTTTGACGGGCCCGGTTGCCGTTTCCGCTTCCACTATCGATACGAGCCGCAATTCGCTCGCGCTGTGCTCTCGAGTCTCGATGGGACTCTCGGTTGGCATCTTCGACGAGCTTGCTCAGGCCAGGAAATATCGCGGTATGGTAGCATCGGATCGGCCTAACGAAGCCTCAGGCGATGCTGTGGAGCGGCTCGGGCCCCTTAGCAGTCACCGCGTCCACGATTGACAGATGCCTCGATGTGACGTGGCGCTTTCGGGGGTGATTGACCAGTGCACTATCGCGCAAAGCGGGGGCGCAAGGAGCTCGGTTCGCCGGCGAAGAATGGAGCAGGCGGCCGCGCCCCGTCGGCGAAGAATCAGGCAGGCGGCTCGGGCAAGCCCGACGATGCCCCCGGAATGGTGGAGTACGGATTCTGGGCCTTCGTATTCATCGGCGTCGGCCGGATAAACCAGCTCATCCCGGGGTTGGGGGCCGTGCCCCTCGCGAAAATGGTGATGCTGGTCACTGTGCTGGCGCTCGTGGGCGGCCGAAGACCACCCATGCCGCGCATCAATCCGGACGCCCGCGCCATTGCCATGTCGGCGATCGGACTGGCGGTGATTGCGGTGCTCCTGACTCCATTTTCGTTCTGGCGGGGGGCCAGCCTGAACTTCACGGTGATACAACTGCCGGTCATCGCCGCGGGCTCCGTGCTCGCCTATTTCATGTGCAGCAGCTGGAAACGCCTCCGCGGCACGTTTCTGGTGCTCGTCCTGTGTGCCCTGACCCTCGCGCGAGGTGCCGTATCGGGTTACACCGGAGGGCGGGCCGGCGACTCCGGGACGATGTATGACCCCAACGACCTCGCCTACCTGCTCGTCACGCTCACGCCACTCGCCATGGCTTTCCTCCTCGCGGCCAAGGCTACCGTGCCGCGGTTGCTTTTCGGCGTCACCCTTGCAACGCTGATCGGCGCGACACTGCTGACTCAATCTCGCGGCGGCCTTCTGGGCCTGCTGACCATCGTTGCGCTGATGACGTTCGTGCCGATGAAGGTCACGGTGTCCAAGGGGGGCAAGCAGGCCGGCAGAACGTTGGGCGCGAAGGTGGGGATTCTGATAGTCGTCATCGGCGTGGGATTGGCCACATGGTCGCATTTGCCCCCGAGCGCTCAGCAGCGGTTCGCGACCCTGCTGAATATCGGGAATGACTACAATCTGGATCCGAACGACAGGAACGGGCGCGGCGAGATCTGGCGCCGGGGACTCACGGCGGCCGCCCAGCGTCCGCTCGGCTACGGTCCGCAGAGCTACATGATGGTCGACGTGAGCCTGGGCGGCAAGTTCAACGTTGCACACAACAGCTACCTTCAATCGCTCGTCGAGCTTGGAGTTTTGGGCCTTCTCCTGTTCGTACGGTTGTATTTTCTGTCGTTCCGCGGCTTGCAGCGCGCGCGCGCCGCTCTGATATCCAGCGGCGACATCACGCCGGAAAAGGCGGAGCAGGCGCTCTTTGCCCGAGCGCTGCAATTCGCGCTGGCCGGCAACATGGTCTGTGTGTTCTTCCTGACCGAGATATACATGCAGCTGCTGTGGGTCACGTTCGGCGTATGCATGGCACTGCTCACTCTCGCTTCGCCGGGAACGGCGAAGCCCGCTGCGAACAAGCGGTTCGGCATGAAATCGCGGCGACCCGTCGGCAAAGTCGGGACGCGGCGCCCCGGGGGAGACCAACAATGAAACTCAAGACCAATGTCAGGCTCGCACTTCAGCACTGGAGCATCCGGCAGGCCTTGAAGCCTTTGAAGCGCAGCGGCGCGATGACGCGGGAGGAAATGACGACATTTCGCCATGCCTTTTCCAACGAGGGATTCTCGGCGGATGTCGATTACCTGCTCGCAGTTCTGGAAAAGCTGACGGCGGGACCGGTTCTCGAATGTGGCACGGGTGCGACCACGCTGATCGCCGAATGCGCCGGCGCCAAGGGCGGATTTCGCACCCACAGCCTGGAGCAGGATCCGGAGTGGTCGGCGCACGTCCGCCGGTTCCTCGACCGAACGAGCGCAGTGCAGGTGATCGATGCCCGTCTCGAGGACCGCGGCGATCACTTCTGGTACGAGGCACCGACGGATCTGCCGCGGCACTTCTCACTCGTGATCTGCGACGGACCTGCGATTTATGGCCATCCCGAGCCGTACCTGTCCGGATGGCGATACGGAGTGCTGCCCTGGCTCAGGAATACCGGCCGAACGTACGATGTCCTTCTGCTGGATGACACCGACGAGCCGCGCGGGCAGCCCCTCCTCGCC
>Ga0134128_10012512_pt1 | contig 10116 bp, 5 predicted proteins | sample KB31754_FD_96462 | JGI IMG/M metagenome (GOLD analysis project Ga0134128, IMG submission 96462) | Terrestrial soil microbial communities with excess Nitrogen fertilizer from Kellogg Biological Station, Michigan, USA - KB3-175-4 | ecosystem: Environmental > Terrestrial > Soil > Unclassified ...
ATGGCTGTACACATCTGTATGCTATTGTTTAGTGCCGGGAACAGGACAAGGAACAAGAGAGCTTAGTGTTCTAAGCGGTTGGGGGACTTGTGAATTAAGATGTAACCTATTTCCAGCGCCACACTTCGGCATACAGACGTTCAGCGCCAGTCCCGCCCTTTTCGAACACCGGAACCAGTTCGACGTGCGCGGTGACGTGAACCCGAGCGACAAGGACCAAATCTTCGGCCGGTATAGTTTCGCCGACGATCCAATTTTTATCCCGGGCATCTTCGGCGGCATTGCCGATGGTGGCTCGTTCGATCAGGGGCTGCAGAGCGCCCGATCACACCAGATGGTGGCGGGGTATACGCACGTCTTCTCGCCAAATGTGGTGAACCAGGTGCGCGCCGGGTTTGCGCACCTGCACTCAACCCGCTTCGGGCCCGTAGCCACGCAGTCGGGAATTCCGCAGAAGTTCGGGATACAGGGGATTCCGCAGCCGCCTACAGATGGTCCGGAGAATGGCGGCCTGCCGGCATTTGGCATCGGCGGTCTGCAACAGCTCGGAAGCAACTCCTTCCTACCGTCCGACGAAGTCACCCAGACGCTCCAAGTAAGCGACGACTTCACCCGGATCTATGGAAAGCACAGCTTCAAGATGGGCATCGAGTACCAGAGCGTGAAGTTTTCCACGTTGCAGCCTGCCTGGTCGCACGGGCAGTTCAACTACGGCGGGGGCTTCACCGATATTCCCAATCAGTCGACGACAACGGGCGGCGTTGCCCAGTTCGTGCTGCCCCCGACCGCAGCACCGGCGACGATCGGCGGCAATCCGAATCCGAATGGCTTCAGCTACTCGGGCGGGTCTGATGGCGTGTTTGCTTCAAACATTGCCACCACCCACGACCAAAGGATGTACTTCGCCACATACTTCCAGGATGACTGGAAGATGACTTCCAAGCTCACGCTCAACCTTGGCTTGCGCTGGGATTATTTCGGTCCCATCAACGAGGTGGGCGGGGCGCAGGCGAACTTTGTTCCCTACCCGGTTCCGAGCAAGAATATTGGAGCGCCAACGTTCATCGTCCCGGCGAGCGGTAGTTCCCCGCGCACTCTGTCCACCAACACGAGTTGTCTGGCAGGGGGCATCTCCGATTGCTGGGGCTTCACGGACCTGCTTGCGGCGGACGGGATCAACCTCATGGTGACCGACAGGTATGGCAAGGGACTGGTGGACACCCAGAAGGATAACTTGGCTCCCCGAATCGGCTTTGCCTACGAGGTGACTCGCAAGTGGGTTGTTCGCGGTGGTTTCGGGCTGTTCTTCAACTCGTTTGAGAACCAGGGATATTCTCCAAACATCGGCGAGAACTACCCGTTCGTGTACAACCTGTCATACTTCAATGGCAAGGTTCGTCCGGGCGATCCCGGCATCTCGTCCCAGGTGTCACCCATCAGCTTCAGCTCGCCGTTTGGCCACTGCGGTACCGCCGCGGGCGATCCCTCCACCGGACATGGTACGGCGAACTTCGAATCCGGTTTTTCGTGCATTCCACTTGCCGCTTCGGCCGTGGACGCGCGCGGAGTCGGACTGGAAGGAATGCAGTTCGACTACCAAACACCGCGTACGTATAGTGCCAACCTTACCCTTCAGTACTCGATCACCCCGTCTTTGGCAGCGCAGGCCGCCTACGTGTATACGCACGCAGCGGATCTGCAATCCAACGTGGGCAACCAGAATGTGACGCAGATTCTTCCGGCCGGTATCAGCACCACAAGTTGCGGCGCGCCGTGGGCGGTGTTTCCGGCCGCCGTAGGAGGAGGACCCGGAGCCGCAGGCAGCTGTGTGCCCTTCCCTGATTTTGGGGGTGGTTCTTTTGGCGCGACCTTCGGCCAAAGTACTTACCACTCGCTGCAGACCAAGCTGGAGGATCAGTTCTCGAATGGGTTGACTTTCCTGCTCACCTATACGTGGTCGAAGACATTGTCGGATGCCGGGGATCTGTTGAACGGCGGTTCAATCAGCGGATTCCGAGCTCTCGCGATTCCGGGGCTGGGCCCAATGTTCGACTGGGGTCCGACAGACTTCGACGTTCGCAATGTGATTCACTGCAGCGGTGGATACCAGTTGCCGTTCGGAAAGGGCATGCGGTATATGAATCGCGGCGGCATTGCCAATGCCGTGCTGGGCGGATGGGCCACCAACTGGATTGTGACCGCTCAAGGCGGACAACCGCTCAATTTCGGGTGTCCAACAGGAACCGCTTCCGGGTCCGGATGCGTTTCTGTACTGGTTCCAGGTCAAAGCCAGAAACGCGGTATCAAATCCCATGTTCTCCAGGGGGACACGAACGCGCGTCCATTCTGGTTGAATAATCCTGAGGCATTTAATCAGCCGTGCCAGTTGGGTGGTTCGGCGCCTGGCAACGTTGGACCTATTCCAGGTTCGCCGTCGGGTTCTTATGGCGATGGCAAACCGTATAGTTGCATTCCTCTGAACGGCTCGGCGGCGCTGGGTTCCAAGCCGGGCAACACGGTTGGTCCCGGCATCCACCGAATGGATTTCTCGACGTTCAAGAAATTCCAGTTCACGGAGCGTTACTACGCCGAGTTCCGCGCCGAGTTCTTCAACATTCTGAACCATCCGAACTTCAACGCGCCCAATTTCGGCGGAAACGGCGTGGTGGCCATCGGCGGTTCAGGCAACTGGACTGACCCGCACTTCGGCGAAGTGGGTTCGACGCGTTTCAATCCATATGATCCGCGTGAAATCCAATTTGCCCTGAAGCTGTACTATTAGGCTAAGATGAGGACGCCCCGGTTCGGATGCGGCAGTTCCGAACCGGGGCGTTTTCAGCTTTTCGGCACGCCGCTCACACGGAGGGGAATGTGAGCATCAGGTTCCGAGTTTGCATGCTGCTCCCCGCCTTTACGGCGGCGGCAATTTGCTTTGCCGGAGAGAATACCCAGCAACAGAAGCTCGATCAACAGTATCAGTCTGCCGTCGCTGACTATCAATCCGGCCATTACGCGCAGGCCGCTGCCCGACTCGAGCCCCTCCTTCCCTACGCCGCGAATAGTTTTGAGATCCACGAGCTCCTGGGCATGGTCTACGCGTCCCTTCCCGACGGTGAAAAGGCAATCGAACACCTGAAGACAGCGGTCCAGATCAAGCCGGAATCCGGAGAAGCACGAACCAATCTTGGCGCGACTCTGCTCCGATTCGGCAAGACCGAAGCCGCCGGGGAGCAGTTCCGGAAAGCCGTCGATCTGGAGCCAAAGAGCTACGATGCAAATCACAATCTGGGCGAGTTCTATATCCAGGTGGGGAAGGTGCCTGACGCCCAACCGCTGCTGCAGGAAGCCTATAAACTCAATCCGGCGGCATACGATAATGCCTACGATCTTGCCATGTCCGATTTTCTGCTTGGCAAGCTGGAGGCGGCCCGGGTGGTAATTCAAGGTGTGCTTCCGCGGAAGAACACAGGTGAATTGCACAATCTGCTCGGCCAGATCGATGAAAAGGACGGCAAGTTTGTAGCGGCTGCCAATGATTTTGAGGCTGCCGCGCACATCGATGCAAGCGAAGAGAACCTTTTCGCATGGGGCAGTGAAATGCTGCTCCATCGGACGTACGAGCCCGCGATCGCGATTTTCCAGAATGCCGCCGATCGCTATCCGAAATCGCCGCGAATTCTGATCGGCCTTGGGCTGGCCCTGTACTCGCGAGGCATTTACGACAAGGCGGTGAACGCGTTCCTTGCGGCTGCCGACCTGAACCCGACCGATGCGCGCTGCTATTTGTTTCTTTCCAAGGCCTACAACAGTTCTCCCTTGCAAGCTGACGAGGTGGTTGAGCACTTCAAACGGTATGCCGAGCTGGAGCCGAACAATGCGCTGGCTCAGTACTATTACGCGGTGAGCCTGTGGAAAGGCAAGCGAACCGAAAATTCCAATGTGGATCCCGGCTCCGTGGAAGCTTTACTCAAGCGGGCCATTGCTCTTGACAGTTCCCTTGCTGAAGCACATTTGCAGCTTGGGAATTTCTATGCGGACCAGCGTGAATACGAGAAGTCAATTCCCGAGTATCGGCGCGCAATCGACCTGGATCCGAACCTTGCCGATGCCCACTACAGGCTGGCAACCGACCTGGTGCACACGGGGCAGAAGGAGAACGCGCAATCAGAGTTTGCAACCTATCAGAAACTTCGCGCCGAACACCTGGCTGAGGTACAGAAGGAGCACGAGGAAGTCAGGCAGTTTGTTTATTCCGCGCAAGCGGTCAACACGGAAAGGCCATGATGCCGTACTCCTCGTTTTCGCGTGAGATTGCGCGACGGGTAAGCTGCAATCGAAGGGATTTTCTGCGCGGCGCCGCAGGATTGGCGCTGGGCAGCGCCATCAGCCAAGCCAGCCCGCTGCTTCGAGCGGAATCAAGCCGCAGGAAGCGCAAAGTGGTTGTGGTCACCTTTGGCGGCGGCGCTCGCGACCAGGAAACGTTCGCGCCGGAAGGCCAGGAAAACATTCCCCGCATGCTGAACGAACTGGCTCCGCAGTCAAGTTTCTTCACCCATGTGTCGAATGAAGGAATTCTGGGGCACTATGTGGCGACTGCCAGTTTAGCCACCGGTGTGTACGAGACTCTTAACAACTTCGCTGCCGTTGCCCCGGAGCATCCGACGGTGTTTGAGTACTTCAGAAAAGACCTGCGGAGGCCATCTTCCGACGCATGGGTGGTGGCGCCCAGCAATGGGTTCAACCGCATCGGAGAAAGCGAGGTGCGTGGGTTCGGTCCCGGTCTCGGCGCGCGAGTGATACTCCCCAAACGGCTGCTGGGCCTGGCGAACTCCGGCGGGACAGCAGACTTTGATCACCTGTTGCATGACAATTACGAGACGCCTCTTTACACACCTGTCCTGGCCGGCGGGGAAGTGGAGCTGCAACAGCTGGAGAGCATACTGAAGCTTTCGGTGGAGGATTTTTCCTCGCACGCGCGCACCCTGTCGAGCCCAGATGAGCTGTCGCTCTACATTGCCAAGCGCCTGATGCGGGAGGAGGCACCCAGTCTTCTTTGGATCACAATGCACGACATTGACGTGGCGCACTCCGGGGCATATTCGCTTTACATCGAGGGTATCCGGCGCACCGACCGATTATGCGCGGAGTTGTGGAAAGCGATCGAAACGGAACCGGAATATGCGGGGAATACTACGATGTTTGTGCTTCCCGATTTCGGACGGGATTCCGATCTCGATGCGGGCGGCAATGGTTTTCAGCATCATCGAACCGGCGATGCGGCGAGCCGAACCACCTGGATGATGGTGCTTGGCGCGGGAGTGAGGCACGGTGTGGTGTACAACGACCCCGTGCAATCAATTGATCTGGTGCCCACCATTGGCGGCATGCTGGGCTTCTCTCCGTCGCAATCGCGTGGCGAACTCATTCGGGAGTTGGCCTAATCATGCTTCCACACGATCTTAGAGCTGAGAGCTTCACTGCGTATCCTCCGGATGCGAAGGCGCTGATTCTGTCGCACCTTGATGTCATTCGGCAACTACCCCTGGCATTCGTCCCAAGTCTACTGCGGCAGATCATGGAGTATGACTACAGCTTTCCGATCGAGCGTTCCGCAGTTGAGAGGGAGCTCAAGATCCTTGGATCCCTTTCCGCGGCACAGCGGGTCGATTGGTTCGGAGGTTTCACCGCCATTTCGCTGTCGTCCGACCTGGAAAATTCTGACTGGATTCATTCTCCCGCGCAGTTTGTGGAGCAAGAGTCGGCATACCTGTGGTCAACCCACCAGCTCGATGCGTTCCGCAAGGCAGCGACGGAATATGGCCATCGGCTGGAGAAGGAAGCACAGCCCCAGCCCCCTGCAATGCAGCGTCTGGGAATTGCCGTTGTGGGGCAGGGAGTGGCTGACTATCGTGGCCCGCTGTTCCGGAACCTGCGCAAACACGGAACCTGGTTTTCCCAGGTGAATTCAAATGGGGCTCTGCAGACGATTCTGTCGGAAGTTGAGGAGCGGGCGCGTACCCGACCCACTGCGTACGGGCACTGGTACGTTGACGGAAGCGCGCCGATGGCATACGCATCCGGAATTACCTGCGTATCGTATGAACGCCTGGGCGGGATGCGAACCTCGCTGCTCAAACGAATGCAAGCCGCGATTGCACGTCCCGGGATGGGGCCGGAAGAACTACGGACTCTACTTGCCCGGATGACCCCGGCGGATCTCGGGATGGAGAATGCGAGCGACCCTGTGCTGAGCCGCTTTCAACTGAAGCTCTTTACCGAAGGTTCAGGAACCCAGATTTACAGCACGATATTCGCTCAATGGACGGCGCGGGAAGTGTTGCGCAGAGCTCAGGCGCTCACTTTGCTTGTACGCTATGCGCCGCGGCAACGGCAGCGCGCGATGAACGAGCTTCTTTCGGGCAAGCGAGGGGAACCTGAGCTTGATCCGACGGGCTCATTGGTAGATGCGGATATGGGTGCGTATTACCAATGGATCGACCAGCAGAGACTACCCGGGGCGGAGCAATCCGCGTTCATCGCATGGTTCGAAGGTCATGGCGATGCGGTTGCCATCGGGCCGTCGATGCCCCGGGGCACGGAGTCCCACTCGCCGGTCGAGATGCGCGAACTGATATCGCTGGTCTCCACCTGATTTCGCCACAATCGCTGTACGGGCCAAGCCATATCGCTGCATCGTTGTCAGTGGTGTGCACGTTTGCTGAGGGGGACGAGAAATGATTCGGCGCGACTTCATAAAGCTGGCAGGCGCAGCAGCGGCAAGCTCAGCGTTTCCACCGGTGTTGTCATCCCAAGAGCAGGGCCGGGTGACCGGACGCCGGATTCTGCCCATAAACCGCAATTGGCGCTATCATCCGCATTGGACCGATGGTGCAGAGGCTGCAGATTTCAACGATTCGGAGTTTCAGCCGATCATCATCCCGCACACGAACATTTTGCTCCCCTGGCACAGCTTCGACGATAAGGATTACGAGTTCGTCTCGGCGTACCGCAGACGGTTCCGGTATCCAAAGGATGCTGATGGTAAACGCGTGTTCGTGGATTTCGAAGGTGTCATGACGGCCTCCACGGTGTGGATCAACGGTCATCTGCTCGGCAGCTATCGCGGAGGGTTCACACCGTTTTCCTTTGAGTTGACGCCCCACCTTCGCCGGAATGCCGAGAACGTTCTTGTCGTTAAGGTCGATTCGACCGAACGTCCCGACATTCCGCCGTTCGGATACGAAATTGACTACATGACCTTTGGCGGAATCTACCGCGAGGTGGCGCTGAGGGTCTGCCCGCAGACCTACATCGACAACATTTTTGCCGAGCCCAGGAATGTGCTTACATCTTCTCCGTCGGTAGATGTGCAATGTTTCCTCGCCGGCGCGTCGGCGGGTGCCGACGCGCTCGCGATTGAGGTGGAGCTGCGCGATGGGGACCGTGTGATCGGTAAGTCCAGCCGGCAAGCAGGCGGCGTTGCCGGGGAGGCAGCCGCCGATCCAGATGCGGCCCTCGATCCGTACACGGACGCTGCCGCGTACGCAGCCACCGAAACGAGGCGTGATCCGGCGCGCACCACGGTAACGCTGGACAAGCTGAGCGGCATTGATCTCTGGACGCTGAATAAGCCGCGGCTCTACACGGTGCATGTGCGCCTCCTGTCAGGCGGCCGCGTTCTTGACGAAGATTCCCGCCGAGTTGGCTTTCGCGAAGCCGCATTTACCGACCATGGATTTTCGCTGAACGGCGAAGTCGTCAAGCTCCGCGGACTTGATCGTCATCAAACATTTCCCTTCGTTGGCCAGGCCATGCCGGCACGCGTACAACGAAAGGATGCCGACATTCTGCGAAAAGATCTCCACTGCAATATCGTCCGAACCTCGCATTATCCGCAATCACGCCATTTCCTCGATCGTTGCGACGAGATCGGGCTTCTCGTGCTTGAGGAAATTCCAGGATGGCAGCATATCGGCGACGAAAAATGGAAGCAGGTCGCCATTGATAATGTCGGCCGGATGATTCGCCGCGATTGGAACCATCCTTCGATTGTGCTGTGGGGCGTGCGCATCAATGAATCGTTGGATGACCACGACTTCTACACGCGAACGAACGCGCTGGCGCACGCTCTCGATGATTCGCGGCAGACCGGCGGAATCCGCTACTTTCAGCAATCGGAATTCCTTGAAGACGTCTTTACAATGAACGACTTCGGCTTTCCACTGAAGCCACCATGCCATCCTCGTTATTTAAATACGGAGTTTGTGGGGCATACCTTCCCCACGAAGACGACCGACGATGATGAGCGCCAGCGTGAGCACACGCTTCGACACGCACGCATTCACAACCAGCTTGCTTCGAATCCGCAATATGCGGGGGGAATAGGCTGGTGTGCGTTCGACTACAACACACACGCTAATTTCGGCTCAGGCGACCGTATTTGCTATCACGGCGTCAGCGATATCTTTCGCGAGCCTAAGCCTGCGGCAGGCTTCTACAAATCGCAGTGCGATCCTTCGGAAGAGGTTGTCCTGGAGCCCGCTTTTCACTGGGCGCGCGGGGACGAGTCAGTCGGTTTTACTCGTGCTGTGTTCTGCTCGAACTGCGAGCACCTCAAGATACTTGCGCGGCAAGCCGGTATGGAAAACGCCGAGTGGCTCCCGATTGCCGATTTGGATCCGGACCGAGCCGAGTTCGACCATTTGAAATATCCGCCATTTGTGCTCGATCTGCGTAAGCTCAAGCTGCGGAAGTTCCAGCCTGAATGGGCTGACTTGCGCATCGATGGCTATATTGGCGGCAAACTCGCGATCACCAAGATGCTCTCCGGGTCGGGGGTCGATCGGAAGTTTCTGTTGCTGCCGGACGACGGAGAACTGGTCGCCGATGGTGCTGATACTACGCGGGTGGTGCTTCGCATTACGGACGAATTTGGGGCAGTGCGAACATACGCCAATGACCCGATCGAGTTCACGCTGGATGGCCCGGCGGTCCTGATTGGGGATAACCCGTTTTCACTGATTGGAGGCACGGGCGCGGTCTGGATCCGGTCGAAGGAACAGCCGGGCGTGGTCCGGCTCACCGCCACTCACCCTCGCCTTGGCAAACAAACCGCCGAATTCAAGGTCGGAGCCGCTGCGAAAGAGGAGCTCTGAATGGAGCGCCTTGTCACGGTGCGGTGATCCCCTCATGACCGGATGGACCCCGCGCGGACCGGCCCATTTGCTCAGCGTTGCGCCCCGTTTGATTGCTTCGTGCGTGTCAGTCTGCCAAGCTAATGTTTCTTGGCAAACCATGCGGTAGATGGACCTTCGCGCGATGGTCGGCGCCAAGTGTGCGCGAATTGATACGCTAGCTCTGGGTCATACACATGACAAACCAAAGGGTTCATCTTTCAGTTCCGCACATGGGCGGCGACGAGCGGAAGTATATTGACGAAGCGTTCCAGTCGAATTGGCTCTCTACTGTTGGTCCAAATCTGGACGCCTTCGAGCATTCGCTTGAGCAGAGGATCGGGCGGCCATGCGTGGCGCTGTCAAGTGGTACAGCCGCGATTCACCTGGGGCTTCGCCTGCTTGGCGTGACTGCGGGAGACGAAGTATTTTGTCCTACGCTGACGTTCACGGCGACATGCAACCCGGTGCGGTACCTGGGAGCGACGCCGGTATTTATTGACAGTGAGAAGGGGACGTGGAACCTCGATCCTAATCTGCTGGAGAAGGCTCTGCGAGAGAAGGCGCGAGCGGGAAGGCTTCCGCGAGCCGTGGTGGTGGTTCACCTGTACGGCCAATGTGCGGACCTGGAGCCGATTGTTGATTTGTGCCGGAAGTATGAGGTTCCTCTTCTCGAAGACGCGGCGCAGGCGTTAGGAGCCACATACGACGGGCGCGCAGCGGGGACATTTGGCGATGTCGCGGCATTCTCGTTCAACGGCAACAAGATCATTACGACCACGGGCGGGGGGATGCTTTGCGCTCGAGATGCTGCATGGGTAGAGAAGGCGCGCTTCTGGTCGCAGCAGGCGCGCGATCCCGGCCCTGCGTACGGACATTCCCAGCTTGGATACAACTATCGCATGAGCAATGTGCTGGCGGGGATTGGGCGGGGACAACTGGA
>Ga0134128_10012513_pt1 | contig 10116 bp, 11 predicted proteins | sample KB31754_FD_96462 | JGI IMG/M metagenome (GOLD analysis project Ga0134128, IMG submission 96462) | Terrestrial soil microbial communities with excess Nitrogen fertilizer from Kellogg Biological Station, Michigan, USA - KB3-175-4 | ecosystem: Environmental > Terrestrial > Soil > Unclassified ...
AGAATGCGCTTCCAGGCTTTCTTGGGTGAGACGAGATGACCCCGAACGCCGGTCTTGCGACCTGCTCTATCGGAGGGAAATACCCAGCGCTCATGCACTGCGTTATCCGATTTCCGCCGCCGCAAAATTTCCAGCGCGTTCGGTGTCAATGGCAACGTTTGCGAATCGCCGTTTTTCGTGATTGGAATCCGCTAGCCTCCAGGGTTTTAGACGACGAATAATTTGCACCTATATAGCACTTATATAGACGAGCAAATTTTAACTAGATAGCGAATGACCAATAACAATCGATGAGCGGGCTATTAATCACTTGGTCGCTGGTTCACATTGCGGTCTAGGCGGCTCTTATTCATCGCACCATCGATAGATTCTGTGTTCTCGGTGGCATAGGGTTTCGACAACACGCTGGCAGGACGATTGAAATTTCCCGATTCGACCAGTGAACTGCCGCTGACGTCATTGCTGAAGTAGTGCATGCAGGTCCCTTGCTATCTTATTTATCGATGCTTCGCGCGTGCTATTCGGAGAGGTTGATTTGCTCCTGAGTACGATTGAGGGATCGCACTCCTTCCAATTACCTGTAATTGCGAGCGCATGTTTCGTAAAGGCGAGGTCGCCTGTCTGAGAGGGAATCGTGTAGGTGTCATCGAACATTTCGCTGAAGATTTGCCGGCAAATTGTCGCTATCTCTTCGAGAGAAGCTGTCTGCTTAATGTGACCGCCGATATAGAATGCCTCCGGACGATATTCATCCTTGGGAGCCCCAATTGAGATTAGTCCTTCTGGATCGTATTTGATCAGAATTTCTTCAATTTTGTCTGTGAATGAGCTCATCGAGGTTTGTCTGGATCGTTTTAGAGAGGGTTGCTTCGCGATCAAAGGAAAATCTTCTTACACGGCTGATAGTTCAGCGTGGAATTTCACGCTGAGTTTTAGAGCTTCGCAGATTCGCTCGGCTCGTTGTGCCGTGATACCGTGATACTCGTTTTTTTCATCGCGTGATACAACCGATTCGGACACGCCGAGGTGATCGGCCAGTTCTTTTTGTGTCCAGCCACGAGCGATCCGTGCTCCGATAAGCAAAGCACCGATGCTATTGAAACTGTAAAAGGAATGTGGGATTTCGCCTTTCTTCAAACGCTCGTACGATTCCAATTCTTCCAATTGCTGTTTTTGAAATGAGATAGTGGGTGCCATGGCACGGTCCACCTGAGCCTTGGTTAGTCCTTGCTCCTGAAGGTGCTTGCGCTGTTTTTCGAGCAACGCCGCCGACTGCGACATGCGCTGTTTAAGTTCGTTGTATTCCTTGTCGGTCCTTATCATGATCGGCTCCTGCACTATTTGCGGATTATTTTGATAATGCCCTTCGGTTTTGCTCCCAGACGGGTGATTCGGAAAAGCTCGGGGTGCGTCAACTCCTCACCTGTAATCGGATGAATCACGGTGCTGCCTTGTCCGAAATCCGGCCAAGCTTCGACATGATATGCGAACCACATTGGTAGCTGACGCTTACCGGTCTTCTCGTCGTATTCGCGTCGCTCGTCGTCCCATGTCCAACTCTTTCGCGGATCTATCTCATTCAATCGCTCTTCTAAGCGGCCAGTTGCGATGTCCATGAGTTCACACTCAAAATAGACATCAATGTCGTTGGGGTGGTCCCTCCTCTCGACGAATGATCCGTCAACGAAGATTTCGGTGACGCCGGCTTGCCATAGTTGGTTCACTACAATTTCGAGATTGGTGACCAACTGGGCTCGCCACGATTTATCCCAGCCAGCGTCGCCTGCCCCTTCAACGAGCAGGGAACTGCGCAGCTCGTCCATTGTGAGGTGATAATCCCCGGCTGGCAGGCAGTCATAATCGTTGAACTGGAGGGATGTTGGCATATGCTGTATACTTAGCATATATGCGAAGATTGCGCAATAGGCTGAGTTGTTCCCGATAAGCGCGGCTGGAGCAAACCTGTTTCGGAAAGCATCCGAAAAGACACTACAAGCTTGAAAAAGCGCCAAATCGCGAATAGCTGAGCTGCGTGCGGAGTAGACCGTTACCTCGCAATGATCTTCGCATCGAAAAGCACGGTGGTGAGGATTGCCTAGTGACGAGCGATACAGCTATGTCTGCTTCATCGCAGGACAATCCAAAAGCGATACCTTCCGCTACGACAACTTTCATGCAGACAAGCCACACGCTGGGCATGCAAGCTCACATCATGTTCACAGATTTGATCCGCCAGGACGTGAGGTTTTGGGTTCACCGTTCCATCTCGCTGACGAAGACAGACCGCTGATGTCTGAAATCATTCTTGAGGCATACGCGCATTCCGAAGCTTGTAAAGATCAGCCGGCAAAATACAAGAAATCGAAACGGCGTAAGAAGCGAAAGCGGGCGATGTGATCTAGTTTGGCTTTTTCGATCACCGACAGGAGCACCTATAGCACACTGTGCTACAATTCGCTAATGAGTATTCTCAAGATGAAAGCGTTCGCCAGGGATGCCAAAGCCCAAGGGCTTGAAGATAATGCAGACGAAGAAGAAGAGAGCAGCCAGAAGCATACGGGCAGTTTCTACTAAGAGAACTCGGAATTCCAAAAACCGTATCTCTAAGGTCGTCCATGAAACCGCGAGGGATTTGTTTGCTGCTGGTGCTATCTCGCGAGCGACGATGCGCGAGTTTGACGCGCTGAGTGTGCCGACAGTACCGTCTTACACGCCGAAACAGATTAAAGCAATCCGCGAAGGCTGCAGCGTCAGCCAGGCGATATTCGCCATTTGCATGAATACGTCCACGTCCGCCCTGCAGAAATGGGAAACGGGCGCGCGAAAGCCAGATGCAATTGCCCTTAAATTGCTCAGTCTCGTCGACCGGAAGGGACTTGACGCACTGCTGTAACTCCGATCACGGAGAATCGTCTGCCCTGTCTGACTTGCGCTTGGCTTTCGGCTTCAGCTTCACGACGTTGTCTGGTCGTTTCACAAGCTGAGAAGGATCGGCAAGCGCCGCCTGTGCATTTGCCAGAGCCTCCCGGACGGGATCTTGCGTTAACCGCGCGTATATTGCAGTCGCCTGCGTTGAACGGTGCCCGAGAGCTTTGCCAATGATGGTCGGACTGACGCCCTGAATCGCCATGTAGCTGCCGGCGGTAAGCTACAAGGGTCCTGACGTATCTCCGGCTAGCTTCGCTAAGGAAGCTGCCGATGCCGTAGCCGGGTGCAAAGAAGCTGAGCGAAAAATATCAGGCCCGGAGCGCGAGAAATGGTTCGCCTCCTTGAAAACCATCGTGAACAGATCTCCGGTCGGCGAGAAGATTTGGCTCCTGAAGCAAATTCAAGCTGACGCTGTTTGTACCAATGCCGGAGAACCGCGCGCAGGTCGCCGCCTTCCATCGCGCGGCGCTGGAAGCCGGCGGCAAAGACAACGGCGCCCCCGGGCTTCGCCCTCGCTATCACGCCAACTAATACGCCGCTTTCATCATCGATCCCGACGGACACAACATCGAAGCGGTTTGCCATGCGCCCGGCACCACGTTGATTGATGCCGTCTATTCCCAACTATGAGCTTGGAGCTCACCCTCTCGGAACAATTGCTCAAACCAATTCACTTCTTCAGCGAAATCGTGCCAGCAAAGGGCTGCGGACAGCGATGGCCCGCAATCCTCCCGTCCCTCTGGGACTCGACACCATGCAGGTCAGTGAAACAACGGTAGGGTGTATCCAATTTAACGTGTCCGAACGTCGAACTTCGTAATTACCACCCAGGTTTTGCCAAAAATTTGCCGGTTGACTTGCTTACCGTATCAAAATCTTCGATAGGCACCGTGCCCTGACACTTGGCACGTTCCGCCGGTTAGACGACGCACGGTGATCCTAATTCGGTCAATAACAGAGAGAGGTGATTTTATGTTCAAACGCAAAAACGCAACGATTCTCTACGAGGTCTTTCACGCGCACGGCGACTATTTTTGGACTTCACTTCATTACGGCTTCGGGGACCCATCTTCTAAACAAATCCGGCAGGCGTTCAACGAAGGACTATACCGATTGGAACATACGTTAGATCTGGCTGGTGTCGATATCCAGGAGCAGCTTGAGGAGGTATTTCGCTTAACCAACGATGGCAACTGTGCTTGTGGGCGCACAGACGTGCGATCGACCTCGGTGGGCGACGTTGTGCGCGTAGGCAACCAATTTTGGATCGTCGCTCCCCAGGGATTCGACAATGGCTGGCAGGATAAGAAGATTTCGACTCCAAGAAGACCGGTTAAATCTCGGCTGCCAGGCTGTTCTGTCGCGCGTAACCCATGAATTTGCTCGCTGCCGAGCTCAGACGAAGCTAAATAGCGACGTTCGCTGCTTGTTCAGTGACCTGAAGCTTCTGAACCACCCACCTAGTGGCTCGGTCCCCCGCTGCAAGATCTGGAGATAGCGATCGTATGTGAAGACTCGGCCGCGCTGGCGGCCGGTCACCTCAAGCGCGATGCCGGCTTCTTCTGAGTTTTGCAATGCTGCCGTCACTGTAGGAGTCGACAAACTGAGGGCTTGCACCATCCTCTGGTATCACTGCCAGAGGCTTTCGCTCAAGATACTGATGTACTTGCATCGCGGAACCGGCGGCGCGCCCCATGTTGGTGATCTGCGCTCGATCTTTTTGAATGAGGTTGAGAATCTTTTTCGCCGTATCCGTCGCTTGTCCAGCCATCTCATTGATCCCGCGCAAGAAAAATTCCAGCCAACTCTCCCAGTCACCAGTTTCGCGAACGTGTTGGAGCAAGTCATAATACTGTTCGCGATTGGCTTTGAAATAGAGACTGAGGTAGAGAACCGGCTCAGCGAGCAACTTTTCTGAACACAAATCAGAGTGATCAACAATCTTCCCAACCTGCCATTGCCGTCTAGGAATGGGTGGATCGTTTCGAACTGGTGATGCACTAAGCCTGCTTTCAGCAGCACCGGCATGGCATCATTGCTCACGTGCAGAAATTTTTCGAGATCACTGATGCACTCGGTCAGATGATCTGGAGGCGGCGGCACAAACTTTGCATTGCCGGGTCTGCTGCCTCCAATCCAATTTTGGGTGCGGCGAAATTCTCCTGGTGCCTTTGTGCAGACTTGATCTAGCACCCAGTCAATGTGTTTGTTCACATCAATGTAACCGTTCCACGCGAGTGGCTTAAAACCCTATAGATTCGTTCGGTGCGCCGAATTTACTTTTGACTTCAACCGCTTTTCGAAATGTCGTTATATGCCATCTGAGCCCTCGAGCTTTACTAGTTTATTGTAGAGCCCTAGGATTAGTAGCGCGGGTGCCCACTGCCCTACAAAGAGAGACCGATCTTTCGCGCCTAGCACTTGGAACGCCAGAGACAGCCCCATGGAACCAAGGGCGGCGATAAGGAATAAGTCTGACGGAAGCTTGGCCGTTTGCTGTTCTATAGTGCGAGCAATAGGACCTTCTCTATGCTCCACTTTAGCATTCGCTTCCGGTTGCCGGGACAGGTGAATTTCGTTAGCATAGGTTTGTTTTGTCGAGTTCATGGTCTTGCTCTCCGTAATGCGAGTCGGATAGACGTAATCGGTCTTCATTTGTCGCGTCAACAGTTATGAATAATCAGTTCAACGGTGTTCACGAAAGCATGCTCAATCCCATGCAAACTTTGCGTTGAGTGCGCAAAGTTCGGGCAAATGAGGCTGTGTCCGGGTGCCTTGAAATTGGGTCGTAATTTTCTTTGCGATTAGGTCTCTTCAACCAGATGCTTGCGTTCTGCGTCCAGCACTTCGGCGGTATTGGTCTTTGTCACAGCCCTGAACGATCTGCCTGTTGAGTGCGTTGAAGTTCAGCGTTTTGTGCGGAAACATTCCAACTGAAGACTGTATCATGGGTAGCACAGGTCTTAATTTCCCTCTCTGTTGGAATAGCTTTTCGAAGGATTTGCAAAGGATCGGGTGTTAAGCGAATGACACAGGTTCCGAGAGATTGCGATAACGAAATTGTATCGAAGATCGGCGCCATTCAAAATTTTGGCACATTGTTCGTCGCTGACGAGAATTTGAATGTAGTTCAAGTGTCTGAAAACGTTAAGCACTGGTTGCATCTACTTCCGGAATTAGTTTTAGGCACCAATCTCGACCGCTTTTTGAAACCACGACAGCTCGAAGCCTTGATGGAGTTCGGTGAGAACAATACAGACTGCCCGCTGGTGCCGGTGAACGTCACATTCTCCGGTGGAGAGGGGAAGTTGCTGGCGAACGCTGTTGCTCATAAGTCTGACGGCTTTCTCATACTAGAGCTTGAGCGCGTTGATCGGGATACAGCCGATTCATCAGCGGAAGTTGCAAGCGAACTAAAGAAAGCTGTAGAAATGCTTCGCACCACAGGGTCGACTTCAGCGATGCTCAACACGGTGGCCGCCGCGGTGAAATCGATCGCTGGATATGATCGCGTCATGATTTATAAGTTTCACGCGGATCTTCACGGCGAAGTGGTCGTTGATCTACATGAGCCTGGTATGGATGCGTATATTGGGTTGCATTACCCTGCTTCGGATATTCCTCAACCGGCACGGCATTTGTTCGCTGTCAATTGGACGCGAATAATCGTGAATGTCGACGACGCGCCGATCTTGCTAATTCCATCTGAGACTCCGACCGGAACCAAATTGGATATGACGAGGAGCGTTTTACGGCAGCCGGCTGCTGTTCACGTGGAGTACCTCAAAAATATGGGAGTTAAAGCGAGTCTTACTGTCTCGCTGATCGTTGATGGTAAACTTTGGGGCTTGATAGCATGCCACCATCGAACGCCCAGGCACGTGAGTTACTGGATTCGATCGTTGTGCGAATTTCTGGGTAAGTACGCTTCATTGCAGATTCAACAGTTGCAATTACTCCAACGAGTCGAATCGAAAGCAACAGTCGAGCATATTTGTGCACAGATCATAACTGAGGGCGAGTCGGACGCCCTGGGCTCGCTCTTTCGGCAGCCAACGAGCATTTTAACTCAACTGCACGCAGAGTCTATGGCGTTTGTTTCCGCCAACGTCACTATGCGTTCGGGGGCGGCTCCTGCTATCGATTCGTTGCGCATGTTTTGCCAATGGTTAGAAGCACAACCAATCTCATATCAATACTCGACAGACCGCCTATCGCTCGTTCATATGAACGTTGAGTGGAAAGATGCGGAGCCAGCGGGAGTTTTGGCAGCACGATGCGCCGATGGATGGCTGCTGCTGTTTCGCCAGGAATATCTTCGCGAAGTGTCGTGGGCGGGTGACCCGGACGGTTCTTTCGTTACGGACGTGGACGGACGCATGCATCCACGCAGATCTTTTGCTGTTTGGCGAGAAACAGTAAGCGGTCAATCACTGCCCTGGGGTGAGCAAGAAACAGCATCAATTGGAACTCTGGTGGATGTAATCACCGCGGCAACTAGGGCCCGCGAGGGTGTCTCGACAATCCGCAAAGACGTCGAGGGAAATATGTCGTCGTTCAATCTTAGGCGAGCACTGGAACGCACCGTGGACTTGCTTCGTGTATGTTTGGCTGATGCCGCTCTAGAAAACGAGCAGAAATCTCGTATAGAAATAATCGCGCGGCAGTGCGAGACGCTTTTGCACCTGCTTGAGCAGGATTGCCATTAGATTTGATCTATACTCGCCACGGTCGAAAGCCTAGTCTGATAATTATAGGCGCGGATTTGCCACGGAGTGCACTTGTGGAAGGCGTTCCGGTCATTTGCCGTCGCGCAAACGAAATGCGCTGCGAACTGCGTAATTACGAGTGGTGCCACCATAAAAAGAAGAGGATTCGAAATGCTGCTTTGCGGATACCAGAAATCTAACCGCTGAATTTGTCGAAGTCCGCGCGCGGGCGTAGTCTGCCTCAGAGATGATACGCGGCAAACTTAGCTCTCAACAACAGCTTTGAAATGTCGGTGCCGTTGGCTTGTCGACAGTTGTATGCGGAAACAAAAGCAGCTTTCATTCCGGAAACAGAGCTTCGATTTCGGATGCCTTTCATGATTTGGACGGAAGTAAAACTCGGTTTTTTTTGCCCGTCCCCCAAAATTTAATTAGCCGTCAAAGGCGCATTTCTTTTGGCGCCCCGTTTCGTTTAATCCGCACAATGCAGTTACTCTTTTCTGCCGCTTTCCCTTTTCAAACGTAGACGTAGGACTAAAGTTCAGCTAATGTTGAATTTGGTGAAGATCGACGTCAACGGTTGATTGCATTCAATGAATGCGGTCGCGATTGATTAGATTCAGCACCGAACGATCGGCGTATAAAAGCCAACTGCTTGGTTGGCAATGGCTGTCGCAGCGCGGCAGCCTTCACTGATCTATGAACACTTCTGGAGATAGTACTACATGGCTAAATCAGCGTTTGCGGCGCTCGGTAGATCGACTGTTAACTCAGGGAAAAGGCTACTTGCATCCTTGATGGGACTGTCCTTCATTGCCTCAGTCAATCCGGCTTTGGCTCATGGTGCCAACGGCTCGCCGGCAGTGCCCATTATGCCCGCGCACAACTTCAACCACGTTCGCTACAACCCATTTGTCGTGTCCACTTTCACTCGCCCCCAAAACATCCACATCGCCGGCATTCCAAACGGAATAGGCACCGCAAGCCATTCCGTTATTCTGGATCTGACGTCGCAAATTGCCAATATTACTCTTGGCAGTGGACTTTTCGGTGGACATCATTCGATAGTCCTCAACGTCGGCGGCACTTCGACAACGTTCTCTCCAGGCTCTAAAGTCACCGCCGCCGAGTACGTGGCAATTAAACAGGCGTTGCATGGTGTTCAGTCGATAGATTTGAGTTCCAGCGGCGCGGCGGTCGGCGGGACATTCAAACTAAACGGCACTGTTACCCCGAGAGTCGGCGAACTTGTCATTCCTTCCGGCGTGACTGCTCTCGACTACCTTAACCGCAACGGCAAAGTCGGACTTTCCGGCGACCTGATCAACTACGGGTCTTTGTATGCACTATCAACGAGCAGCAAGGTTCATTCCGGAGTCATTTTTGCCCAGGACATTCTCAACGAGTCCGGCGCGGTGATTTCTACAATGCTCCCCGGCTCCGTGCTTTCCTCGATTGCTGGGAATCCACAGTCAAGCGTCAGCCTGACGCTGGCGGCCGTAAATAACATTGCCAACTCAGGAAAAATTTCGAGTTCAGGCTCTCTAACTTTGGCAACCGCTTTGGGTTCTATTTCTAACGGACCAAATACCGGCGCATTCAGTCCGCTCATTAAGGCGATGAACGACGTCAACCTGCTTGCCGGCAGCGGTAATGTTGTCAATGCTGGACTGATCGGTTCTGTAAACGGCAACATCAATGTCGCCACGCCGATGTTGCCGACCAGTATTGCCATCACAGGAGCCGGTGGAACCTTTCAAGCGGATAATGGCAGCATCAATATAAGGAATGCTGCTTATTCGGGTGCCGGGAACGTCACGATGAGTGGCGGCGATTACTTGTCGCAGAATCTAAATATCTTTTCGGGCAGCGGAAACATCCTTGGTAGTGTTGGCAATGTTTCAGGCACGGTAAATACTTCCGGCGGAGTCGAGCATTTCAACGCCGCGTCAAATGTCCTTTCACTTGGCGACACGAATATTGCTGGTGACCCGACATTCTTCAACAACGGAAGCATCGTTATCAATGGCAACATCACCGTCGCTGAAAATTTGGCGATAGTTGCCGCAGGGGATATTACGAGCAGCACCGCATACAGTATCACTGCCACCAACGCGGGTGCCACGGCGCCTTCTATAAATCTGATTGCCGGCGCTGGTACTGCAGGCGGTGGGCCTGTTTCGATCGGACCTGTGAGTCCGCCGGCCCCGTACAGCGGCGCCAGCAACTCACCAGTAACGTTTTCTAGCGGATCGTTCACAGGGGGACAAGTATCGCTGGCCAGCGGCACTACTATTACCTCTCATTCTACTGCTACCAATAGCGCGGGCGGCAATATAACTGTTGCCGCATTCAAAGGTTCTTCGTCGACATCGGGCACAGTCAACCTGGATGGCGTGACAATGACCGCTCAGGGCACCGGCACCGGCGCTGGTGGCAGTGTTGTAATTGTCGGTGGCGGCATCAGCGGACTCTCCGC
>Ga0134128_10012517_pt1 | contig 10114 bp, 6 predicted proteins | sample KB31754_FD_96462 | JGI IMG/M metagenome (GOLD analysis project Ga0134128, IMG submission 96462) | Terrestrial soil microbial communities with excess Nitrogen fertilizer from Kellogg Biological Station, Michigan, USA - KB3-175-4 | ecosystem: Environmental > Terrestrial > Soil > Unclassified ...
TACTCCTGCGACAAGCTCGCGCTGCGGGCGATGCGGGCCCAGCCGGTCAGCGAGCCGCAGGCACCAGTGATGTATCGCGTCGTGCGGGAACTGGCCACCGCCTCGCGCCAGCCGATGCCGCGCCTGTACATCTCACCGACCGACTCGCCCAACGCCTTCGCCACCGGCCGCAACCCGCGTAACGCGGTGGTGTGCTGCACTACCGGCATCCTGCGCATCCTCAACGAGCGGGAGCTGCGCGGCGTGATCGGCCACGAGCTGGCGCACGTATACAGCCGCGACATCCTGGTCTCCTCGGTGGCCGGCGCGCTGGCCAGTGTGATCATGTGGTCGGTCAACCTGGCCTGGCTCATCCCGATCGGCCGCACCGACGACGACGGCCCAGGCCTGCCCGGGATCCTCGCCGCGATGGTGCTCGGCCCGCTGGCCGCCACACTGATCCAACTGTCCATCAGCCGCTCGCGCGAGTACCGCGCGGACGCGATCGGCGCCCGGCTGACCGGCGACCCGCTGGCCCTCGCCTCCGCCCTGCACAAGCTGGACTACGCGACCTCCCGGATGCCACTGCCGCGTGAGCCGGAACTGGTCACCGCGAGCCACCTGATGATCGCCAGCCCCTTCGGCGGACAGGCCCGCGGCGCGGCCCGGTTGTTCTCCACCCACCCGCCGATGGCCGAGCGGATCGCCCGCCTCGAGCGGATGGCCGGGCTGCGCTAACCGAGCTGCATTTACCGAGCAGCGCCGATCGGCGCGCTTACGCGAGCACATCCCTCGACGAGAGCCGCGCCCACGCGGCCGAGCCGAAGACTGCCACGTACAGCGCCTGGATCAGCACGTTGTGCACGATGTTCGGCGTGTAGACCGGATCACGCAGCAAGTCCGCGAACGAGGTCCACTGGTCTGTGAACAGCCAGGGCTGGATCGAGCTGAGCTGCGGAATCGTCTGCAGGATGCCGGAGAGCACCGTCACGCCCACAGTTACTGCCATGGCCGCGATCGCCGTGTCGGTGAGCGTTGAGACGAACAGCCCGATCGAGGCCAGGCCGAGCAGGGAGGCCGCCACCAGCAGCGTGATGATCACCGCCTTCACCAGCGCCGCGCCGAAGGAGATCGACTCTCCGGACAGCAGCGTCACCTGCCCGATCGGAAAAAGGATCAATCCGATCACGAAGGCCGAGACGGCCACCGTAAACGAGGCCACCACGCAGAACACGACGAGCGCGCCGCCCTTGACGGCGAGCAGCCGATTGCGGCCTACCGGCGCGACCAGCAGGTATCGCAGCGTGCCCTGCCCGGCTTCACCAGAGATCGAGTCCCCGGCGACGACGCCGAGCGCCAGCGGCAGGAAGACCGGCAGCGTGATCGTCAGCGAGCTGAAGACCAGGAACAGCCCGTTGTTCGAGACCTGCGAGATGAAGCCGCCGCCACCGTCCGGATGATTCGTGGTCAGCTTGATCGCGATGCCCAGCGCCAGCGGAATCGCGGCCAGCGCGCCGAGCAGCGCCAGGTTGCGGATCCGGCCGAACATCGTGGCCAGCTCATTTAGCGCGAACGAACCGCGCAGCCGGATGCGCGGCCTGGCCGTGCGTGCGCCCCTGCTCACCGCACGACCCGCAGGCACCTCGGCGGTGCCGTTTTGCACGGCGGTGCTTTCCGCCGTGCCGCTGTTTCCCACACTGCTACTGAGCGACATCGAAGCCCTCCCCCGTCAGCGCCACGAATGCGTCCTCGAGCGATGGCCTCTCGATCCCGAACGCGAACACCCGGACCCCCGCGCCGACCAGCGCCGCACACACCGCGTCCGGTTCGAGCCCGTCCGCATCGCAGGAGACGCGGTCACCCTCGACGTGCACCTGCGCGTCTCCACTCGCGCTACCAGCGGCCACGAGCACGGTTTTGAGCACCATCTCGGCTGCGACCGCGTCCGGCGTCGTCACCGCGAGCCTGGCACGCAGCCCCGCTCCGAGTTCGCCGACCGTGCCCTGCACCACGAGCCGGCCCTTGCTCATCACCGCCGCGTGCGTGCAGACCTGCTCGATCTCGTCGAGCAGATGCGAGGAGAGGAACACGGTCGTGCCGTCCGCCGCCAGCGACTTGATCAAACTTCTGATCTCACGCATGCCCTGCGGGTCGAGCCCGTTGGTCGGCTCGTCGAGCACCAGCAGATCGCGCGGCTGAAGCAGCGCCGCGGCCAAGCCGAGCCGCTGCTTCATGCCGAGCGAGTACGCCTTGGCCTTCTTCTGCGCCGCGCTGCTCAGACCCACCCGCTCCAACGCGTCGGCGACCCGGGCGTTGCGCGTCTTCGGGTCGGCGCTGCGGTCGGCCGCGTCGTAGCGGGCCAGGTTATCCGCGCCGGTCAGATACGGGTAGTGCGCTGGACCCTCGATGAGCGCGCCGACCCGCGGCAGCACCCGGTTCGTCGCCTGCGGGATCGGCTCGCCGAACAGCTCGACCCGGCCCGCGGTCGGCCCGATCAGGCCCATCAGCATCCTGATCGTGGTGGTCTTGCCCGAGCCGTTCGGGCCGAGAAAGCCGAACACGGCTCCCTGCGGCACCGAAAGCTCCAGCCCGTCCACCGCGAGCTGTCCGCCGCGATACCGCTTGGACAGCCCGTGGGTCTCGATTGTTGGGCTTTCCGGACTCACTTCGTCCTCACTTCGCGCCCTGTGCCACGGCGTCCGCCTCGAGTACGGCCGGCGTCACGGAGCCGACAAACAGCCGGCCGTCGTTGGTGATCAGGATCGACAGGAAATTGGTCGTGTACAGCTTGCCGCTGCCGAACGCCCCGCTCACCTGCTTGCCGGCGCCGATCAGCGTGTTGAGGTAGCTGGAGATGTCGCCGTTGAACAGCCCGTTGGCGTTGCCGCGATCCGAGCCGCCCTTCGAACCCGAGCCGGCCGCGTTGGTCAGCGCGTTGAGGTCCACGCCGTGCAGTTCTACGACCGAGAGCCAGTCTTTGCCGAGGACCTGCGGGTTCAGGTTCGCGCCGCTCAGGCCGGCCATGCCGCGCTCCCGCGCCTGGCCCGCCATCTCGTGCACGGTCGAGCCCTTGGGCGCCTTGAAGTTGAACTGCGCGTCACTTGGCGCGGAGAAGGAGACCTTCTGGAACCCGACGTCGAACGCCGCCGTTCCCGAGCCGTGCGGATAGACCGCGACCCGCAGCGGCGCGCCGTTGTCGGAGTCGACGGCGATGGTGATCTTGCCGATCAGCGAGCCGCTCTGCTTCGGCGTGAGCACCAGTGTGTACGCGGCGCGCCCGGCGACCGACTGGGTGCCATCCACCGAGATGTACGTCGAGGGGGAGAGCGCGGCCAGCAACTGCTGCGCCGCCTGCTGCGGGGTGAGCGGAGCCTTGCCGAGCTGGTCGGCCTTGGATCGCAGCTTCTCATCGGCGCCCGGTTTGTCGGGCAGCGTCGCGTGCTCGACGCTGTTTTGCGAACTGTCGTACAGCCAGACCTGCGTGCCGTTGTGCACGAGGTCGTATTCGGACATCGTGTCGAGCAGCGCGATCCGCTCCTTGTGCGGGCCGTTGGCCGCGACCTGAAGCGTGTGCGTGCCGCTGAGCAGCGAGAGCGGATTCGCCCGGTTGGAGAGGTTCGGCAGCGCCGGCAGGCCGAGGTTGGTGGTCAGCGCGACCGTGCCCGAGTACGCCTCGACCTTCGACTGCGCGACCTTCACCAGCAGGTTCTGCGCGGAGATCGGCGGCAGAGCCGGCGCGGCCGAGGCGAACTGCGGCGCGAGCGCGGCCCCCGTGGCCACGATCGCGACCACGGATACCGGGGCGATGGCGCGGACGGTGCCGCGGCGCAGTGGACTCACCGGCGCGTCGTGCTTGTCGGTGCGGTGGTTCGTGTCGTGCTCGCTCATCTTCTCGGTCACTCCCCGTGCGTTAGCGGGACGTCGATTCGGTGTCTGCATCTATGACAGCACCGCGCGACGTCAGGGGGATCGTCCCGAGGAGGGTTCTTCACGTAGTTCTCACGAATGACCCGGCTGCGTCCGGGTCCGCCTTTCGCCGTGCGCTATGCCCGTCGTCGGTCGCACCGCTCGTCACATCCTTCGCCGCGCCGGGCTTCGCTTCCGCCCGGCTAGCGCGTACCGCCTCGAATAATCCTGGCTGGCGCTCGATCAGGTCCGCCAGGATCGGCAGGCCGCAGATGCCCAGCAGGTACACCTGGAAGTACAGCCGGTCCAGCTGGGAGGTCAGCGGATGCGCCGCCGCGCTGACCAGCCCGGTGAGCGCGGCCGCGCCGACGATCGCGCCGAAATCCCGGCGGTATCGCCACAGCAGCACCGCGCCGAGGATCAGCAGCGCGGGCACCAGCGGGTCATGCAGGTAGTTCTTCGCGGTGGCCAGCCAGAAGTGCCGGTTGAGCGAGATCCACTTGCCGTAAAGGTCCGGCGGGGTCGGCTTGGCGTAGTGGTTGGTGAAGGTGTCCTCGAGCGAATCCTTGAATCCCGGCCAGCCGAACGCCATCGGCAGCAGCGTCAGCACGACCAGCACGCCCGCGTTGTACAGCGCCAGTAGCCCGGCGCGCCGGTTGCGCCACTCGCGGCTCCACCAGGCGAGCAGCCCGATTGTCAGGACCATGCATCCGGCCTGTACCGAGAAAGTCGAGTACCGCACGACGAATCCGCACACGTACGCGATCGTCGAGACGACAAGCCCGAGCCGTGTGCGTCCTCGCAGTATCAGCACTGCGCCGATGAGCACAGCGATCGTGCAGACCAGCGTCGGTGCCTCGGTGAGGAACTGATTGAGCCAGAACCAGGTCGGCATCGTGTAGAGGGCCACCATCCCGGCCAGCGCGGCCAGCGTGCCGCCGCCGGCCAGCCGGATCAGCAGCACCACGCCCCAGCCGGCCAGCAACGTGAGCAGCACGCTGAGCAGCGCCAGCCCGCGGTTCAGCCCGAAGCCCGCGACGAACGGCGCGGCGAGCAGCGGATAACCCGGCCGCGAATCGAAGATCTGGTTGAATCGGGGGAGGTTCGGCGAGAGGCCGCCGGCCGCGGTCCACTGCGCGATGCAGCCGCTGCGGATCCCGGCCTTCGTCGCGGCGTTGCCGGTCGTGCGCGCCAGGTCGGTGCAGTAGTAGTCGAGCGCGATCGCCTTGGCCTGCGCGTCGCTCTTGCCGAGGTCGCGCTCGATCGCGGTGATGTACCGGTACGTGTCGTTCCACGTCGTGTTCCGGATCTTGCCCGGCTCACCGACCATCACCGCGGTCGCGATCACCGACACGATCAGTGCCCAAGCCGCCAAGCTCCGCGGCCACCGCAGCGGCACGACCACACGCCCGAGCCGCAGCACCCGCGCACCCTCTGCTTGAGCACTGCCTGCTTGAACGCTGTCTGCTTGGACACCGTCTGCTTGAGCACTGCCCGGCCGAGCGGTCCTGGCCGCGCCCTGGCCGCCGAATACGGGCTCTGACCAACCTGCGGTCGCCGGGCGCAGCGGCGCGTTCACTGTCACGGGTCCGGATGTTACCCCTACCGGCTTGTCTGATCGGCTGCGGGTGACTGTCAGCCGCCGCGCGCTACCGGTAGTTGGTGAACTGGAGCGCGAAGTCGAAGTCCTGGCCCTTGAGCAGCGTCATGACCGTCTGGAGGTCGTCCTTCGACTTCGAGGAGACCCGCAGTTCGTCGCCCTGGATCTGCGCCTTGACGCCCTTGGGGCCCTCGTCCCGGATCAGCTTGGAGACCTTCTTCGCGTTCTCCTGGCTGATGCCCTCGGTGACCGTGGCGCTGATCTTGTGCACCTTGCCGGACAGCTGCGGTTCGCTCGCGTCCAGGGCCTTGAGCGAGACGCCGCGCTTGACCAGCTTGTCCTTGAACACGTCGAGCACCGCGAGCACCCGGCCCTCGGCGTCCGCGCGCAGTTCGATCTTCTCGCCCGACCAGGCGATCGACGCCCCGGTGTTCTTGAAATCGAAGCGCTGCGAGATCTCCCGCGCGGTCTGGTTCAGCGCGTTGTCGACCTCCTGCCGGTCGACCTTGCTGACGATGTCGAAGCTGGACTCGGACGCCACGTCGCGCTCCTCACTCGGCTCGCTGTGCTACGGATACAGATACGGCTACGGCCACGAATTCTTCCTGACTCGACAGCAGAGCCTACCGAGCGGGAACGCGAAGGCGGGCCGCCCCCGCAGGGACGGCCCGCCGATCGGTTCAGCAGCGGCGCTTTAGCAGCGGCGCCTTAACCGTTGTGCCTACTGGCCGTTGTGCCTAGAAGCCGAACCCGAAGGACCACAGGAACCAGGCGTTCGGCGAGCCGAGGCCGGTCGCGTTGTCGAAGCCGTGGCCCGCGTTCAGGCCGTAGTCCGTGCCGATCGAGTACAGGCGGACCCGGCGGCTGCCGTCCGCGTTGTAGCCGAGGTCGTACGCCACGGACAGGGTCTGGTTGCCGATGTGCGTCGCGGCAGGGTGCGCCGTGACGTCGGTGTACAGGCCCTCACGCAGGTACAGCGCCGGGTTGGCGAAGCCGAGCGGCCGGCCGCGCTGCGCCTGGATCGCGTCGGCCAGGATGCCCGCGAAGGACGGCGAGGACACCGAGGTGCCGCCGTAGCCGGCCTCCGAGTAAGGGCTGCCGTCGGACATGCCGACCGCGACCGAGGTCAGCAGGTCGCCGTTCATGGCCACATCCGGGAGCACCCGGTGCGCGGTGGCGACCTTCTGGCCGGTCATCAGCGTGTGCGAGAGCGAGGACGGCACCGCGAAGGTCTGGTACCAGGGCTGGTTGAAGTCCGGAGTGGTACCGCCGCCGCCGCCGAAGTACCAGTAGCCCGGGAACGGGCTCCAGGACTTGCCGTCGGGGGACAGGACCGAGCGCTGGTTGCCCATCGCGGTCTCGAACTTGTAGTTGCCGGAAGCGCTCGAGATGGCCAGCGCGGTACCGCCGACACCGGTCACCCACGGGTCGGAGGCCGGCCACTGGGTCTGCGCCTCCGTGGTGTTCGGGTCGCAGTTCGCGCCGGTCGCCGCGGCGCCCGGGGAGTTATCGCCGCAGTCGCCGGAGGACACGTTGAAGCCGATGCCCTCGACGGCGGCCGTCTTCAGCACCTGCTCGTACGGCGCGATGATCGAGGTGTCGAAGTACGTGGCGGTCGGGCCGTGCATGATCTCGCCCCAGGAGTTGGAGACCACGTCGGCCAGGTGCTTGTCGACGATCATCTGCCAGGCGGCCAGGAAGTCCTGGTCGGTGCAGGAGTTCGCGCCGACGTAGACGACATTGGCGTTCGGCGCGTAGCCGTGCGCCATCTCGACGTCCAGCGACTCTTCGGGAGCCCAGCCCGCGGCGGTACCGCACGCGGCCTGGTTCGTCCAGTCCGCCGGGGTGACGTACTCGGTGTACTGACCGGCGCGGAACGCGTTGTCGCCGTGGTTCGTCGCGTATTGGTTGGCGTCGGCGAGCATCGTCGAGGAGCCGAATGCGTCCACGATTGCGACCGTCGCGCCCTTACCGGTCAGGCCGGTCTCGCTCACGCCGTATGCCTTACGCAGCTGCGGCGGGACGTAAGAGCACGGAGCCGTCGGCTCGCTCGCGGTGTAGCCAGTCGGGAATCCGGTCGCCGTGTACTGACCCCAGTAGGTCGAGCAGGGCTCGGGGACGCCGGTGGCCGGGGTGCTGCCGCTCTTGGTGCCGATGGACTTGGAGACCGAGGTCGAGTCCGGGCGCGCCGAGGTGTTCTGGACTCCGTCGAGGCCGACGACCGAGAGCAGGCCCTTGGCGACCGAGTCGGGCAGCGTGAGGTTGCCGGTCGGCGCGTGGTGCAGGCCGGTCGTGGTCGCGTAGTTGTGCAGGCCGGTGTTGAACGCGGCCTCGACCTGCGCCGCGGTGCCGGCGATGTCGATGTAGTGCTCGTCGGTCGCGGTAACGCTCAGACCGTGGCCGGTGAGGTAACTCTTGACCGCGGCGCTGTTCGCGGCGGACGGGCCGAACTTGGCAGCGGCCTGCGCGGCGCTCAGGTACTTGCCGTACTGCGCGGAGGACGGGTCCGAGACCGCCTTCGCGAAGGCGTCCAGGCCGGCGGCGTTCTGCGAGGCGAAATACACCCGGGCGGTGATCCGGGTGCTCGCCGGAACGGCGCCCTTGTCGGCCTGGGGCGTGGCCCAGGCCGGGTGGCTTACGGCAATGGACGAACTGGTCGCTGCGGCGTTGGCCGGTGCGGCCGACGTGAGCGCGGTGGCGAGCAACGCGGCGGTCGGTATGACCGCGGCGGCGACCCGCCTGGCCCGCCGTTGTGCGGCGAGAGGCATGGGTGCCTTCCTCCCCTTGGAGATCATCCCGCTCTGGGCGGGAGAACGAGAGTGGTGGGCTGGCCGCGGTGGCCGGCGCGCCATGTCCGATTGACCGGCACGTGGAACCGCAGCGAACCATTGCTACTGCCCGCAACCGCCGCCGCGCAATGGCTGGACGCAAAAGATATTGAAGTTGCCCGGTATTCGCCGAACTGTCAGCGGCTTACGACGGTGCGGGCCGCAAATTCGCCGCCGCGCAACAAGGGTTTTCCCTACTTCCCCGAGGACGAATTTCCAGGCAGCGCCGGATTCCGCGCCCCGCAGGACGGGTTGACTTCAGCGCGCCGCGAGCCGCTGCGGGAAGTCGTCGCCCGGAGCGCCGAGCCCGGTTGCCGCGTCATATCCCGGTGCCGCGAGAAGCGGGCCGTCGTCGCCGAGAGACGCGAGTACCGCCGGTTTGCCCGGAATTGGGGGATAGATCTGGCCGGTCGGCGAGGTATGCGCCGCGTCGTCGGTGGCTGTGATCCCGATCACATCGCGCAGGAATGTGCCGCGCGCATGAAGGTAGAGCGAGGGATTTACGAAACCGAGGTCCGCGCCGCGGTTGGCCTCAATTGCGTCGGCTTCGAGCCCGGCGAGCAGGGGACTGGCGAGGCTGGTGCCGCCGACCGCTGCCTCCTTATACACGCTTGTCTCCTTATGTATTGTCCCTCTATGTGCGCTGTCTGATTTACCGGAACTGTCGGTCGATTGCACGGTTTGCCCGACGAGCATTCCGGTGAACGGATCGGCATCGAGGGCGAGATCCGGGATGGTGCGTCGAGGGGTCGCCGCCGGTTTGCCGGTGAGCAGCGTTCCCGAGAGCGAGGCCGGGACGCAGTCGGCCTGGTACCAGGGCTGCGCGAAGTCCGCGGACGTGCCTCCCCCGCCGCCGAAGATCCAGCCGAGCGGCTGCCACTGCGGCCCCGGTGGATCGCTTTCACCGCCGCCACTTCCCTTTGCGCCGGCCGGATTTTCCGCGAGCCGCCACGCCCGGGTGCCCCAGGACGTCTGCCCTTCGGGTTCGCCATCGCGCCCGATTTCCAGGCTGGTGCCGCCGACCGCGGTCACCCATGGATCGGAGGCTGGGTACGAGGTCTGTGGTTCGGACGATCCGATGCCTTGCGGGCCGCCGCATGTGCTCGTCGGCGCGTTGTCGCCGCAGTCCCCAGCTGAGAAGTCGACGGTGATGCCTTCTAGCGCGGCGATCTGGAACAGCCGGTCATAGCGAGCGATGACGTCTGCCGATATGTCGCCGCCGGTTGAGTGGATCGGGCCGCCCCGCGACGCTGTGATCACGTCCGCGAGGTGATGGCTGATGATGTCGGTGAGCGCGGCGAGCAAGTCCGAGTCCTGACACGAGTTCGCGCCGTAATAGCGGATGCGTGCGTCGGGAGCGAGCGCGTGCACGGCCTCGACGTCGAGCGTCTGCTCAGCTGCCCACGAATCGGTGCCGCCGCAGGGATCCATTAGTGTCCACGCCTTCGGATCGACCTGCTCGCTGTACTGCTTGGCGGCAAACGGTTTGTCGCCGTGCCGCGTTGCGTATTGGTTCGCATCGCGCTCGATCGTCGGTGAGCCGTACGCGTCCACGATTGCGACCGTGACGTTGCGACCGGTGAGGTCATCGGTGTCATACGCCGACCGCAGTTGAGCTGGCGTGTATCCGCATACTGCAAAGGGGAGGTGCGTGCCGAACGTCGGCGGGTATTGGCTTGCGGTGAGCTGCCCGAAGTACTGCGAACAAGGCTTAGGCTGCGCACCCTCGTCCTCCCCGCCACCGTTCTGCGCAAGTACCATTCCCGCATCAACACGCTGTGACTGCATCAATTCGCCCGCA
>Ga0134128_10012519_pt1 | contig 10112 bp, 9 predicted proteins | sample KB31754_FD_96462 | JGI IMG/M metagenome (GOLD analysis project Ga0134128, IMG submission 96462) | Terrestrial soil microbial communities with excess Nitrogen fertilizer from Kellogg Biological Station, Michigan, USA - KB3-175-4 | ecosystem: Environmental > Terrestrial > Soil > Unclassified ...
CCCTTGTGGTCCTCGGGCGCGTTCGGGCAGGCGTCGTTGATGTCGGGGATGCCGTCCTTGTCGTTGTCGGGGTCGGGGCAGCCGTCGGCGTCCTGGAAGTCGTCGAAGTCCTCGGCCTCGTTCGGGCACCTGTCCTTGACGTCGGGGATGGTGTCGCCGTCGTTGTCGGGGTCGGGGCAGCCGTCGGCGTCCTGGAAGCCGTCGCGATCCTCCGGCTGGTCGGGGCACTTGTCGTCGGTGTCGTAGATGCCGTCGTGGTCCCGATCGCGGAAGTCGGGGTTGAAGGCGGCCATGGCGAAGACGCGAAAGTCGGGCGCGCCGATGCCGTTGCCGAGCCCGCGCCCCAGGCCGCCGGTCAGCGACCACATGCCGTTGAGCGCCCGGCGCCCGGCCAGGTCGACCTCGAACGGGTTGACGTCGTTGTAGAACTTGGCGAACTGGTTGAGGCCGCTGCGCCCGGCGATCTCCAGGATGACGTCGGTCTTCGGGGTGACCGTGTAATCGGCGGCGGCGCCGTAGAGGAGCTGCGGGCCGAGCTCGGTGGCGAAGCTGTCGGAGGTCTCGCGGATCAGGATCCCCAGGTTGCCGGCGGCGCGCACCGGGCCGAAGTCGATGGTGCCGATCGCCTTGATCCGGCCGGTCACCGTCTTGTCGCCCAGGTAGGCGCGGCCGCCGCCGTGGCCGGTCGGCAGGCCGAGCTCCGCCGACACGGCGAGGTCGTACTGGTCCTCGTCGCCGAGCGTGGCGATGTGGGCCTTGCCCTGCAAGCGCAGGTCGCCGATGCCGGTCTCGCGCAGGTGCAGGTTGGCCGGCATCCCCATGCCGTTCACCTCGTCGCCGTCGAGGTAGAAGGTGAAGGGGATGCCGATGCCGGCCTGGTAGCGGCCGAAGAGGCCGATGGCCGCATCGATTTCGGACGACAGCTGGTTGGCGACGACGTGGGTTTCGCCGGAGCCGTTCGCGCTCTGCGTGAAGATCGAGTACGGGTTCTGCTGGTAGTTCAGCGTCATCCCGAAGCTGAGTCGCTTGTGCTCCGGGACCTCGGCCCCTTCGATGGTCAGGAAGTTCTGCGGGCCGATCGCCGGCTGAAAGAGCTGCGCGTCGATGCTGGTGTCTTGCGGCGCCGCGCTCATCTGGGCGCGCGCGATTCGCGCCGGCGCGAGCAGAACCAAGGCAACGAGCAGGAGAGGGGCCGCCGCGAGCGCGCGCGGCCTAGTCGGGCGGTTCATTCAGTGAAGGGTCCCACGCACCAGCATATCGCTGAACGTGGATCAAAGTCCACGAAGCGAAGTGGCGGTGCCGGTCGCAGCGCCCGGATCGACGTTGATGGCGAAGCGGTGGACGCCCGCGCGCTTGACGACGTCGATCAGGTGGACGACGTCGCCGTGGGGGACGCTCCGGTCGGCGGCGATGACAGCCTGGAGGTCCGGATTTCGAGGGAGCGCGCCGGCGATGAAGCGGATGACGCCGTCGTCGTTGCTGGGGGCGCCGTTCAGGTAGAGGGCCCCCGCGCGGGTCAGCGTCAACCCCAGGGAGGTCCGCTGCTGCTCGGTGCCGCTCTGAGCCTTGGGGAGGTCGATTCGAATCGAGGGGCTCACGATGTAGGAGGCGGTCACCATGAAGATGATCAAGAGGACCAGCGTGATGTCGACCAGCGGCGTCACGTTGATGTTGACGATCATCGGTCCCGGATCGTCGTCGCCGCTGCCGAAGTTGTTGGCCCGGGGCACGGCGTTCACCCCAGCCCCGGCGGCCTGGCTCCCGGCGTCTGAATGCAGGCGAGCACCCGGTGCGCCATCGCGTCCACCTCCGCCATCGCCCGCCGGACCTTCCCCTGGAAGACGTTGAAGGCGACGACCGCAGGGATGGCGACCAGCAACCCGACGGCGGTCGCCACCAGCGCCTCCGAGATGCCGGACATGACCGCGCCGGTGCCGCCCGCCTGGTTGTGGGACAGGTCGGCGAACGCCTTGATGATCCCCAGGACCGTGCCGAAGAGACCGATGAAGGGGGCGTTGTTCCCCAGCGTGCCCAGGATGCCGAGGTGGCGTTCCAGCTCGACGCGCAGGTGCGCCTTGACGCCCGCCATCGTCTCGGAGACGGCGTCGGCGCCGCGATCGAGCTCCGCGATCCCGGCGCTGGCGACGAGCGCCGCCGGCGCGCGCCGCCCCTCGAGCGCCAAGCGGGCGGCGGCGCGGTCGCCCGCCAGCAGCCGGGTGACCATCTCGCGACCGAGCGCTTCTAGATTTCCGCCCGTCCCGGCGAAGGCGATGGCCCGCTCGACCATCACGGCCACGGAGAGGACCGAGAGCGCGAGGAGCAGCCAGAGCACCCACTCCGAGCCGAGCAGCGTGAAGCCGAGGATCCGTTGCGTCAGGTGCATGGCAGGTCGCCCGTCGCCAAAGACGCTATCACGCGTCCGCGCGCTTTAGGGCGGTGACAGATTGGACAACACCGCCTCGACGAACACCGTCGCGTAGGCGCCGGCGGGGAGCGAGAATCGGAGCTGGACCGGACGGTCGGGCGTGGACAGCAGCTCGAGCGCCGCGTCCCAGGGTCTGAGGAGCACCGCCCGGCGCGCGCCGGGCAGCTCGCGGCCGGCGCGGCCGAAGTCGTCGCGGGTGGCGCCGACGTCGGCGATCGCCTGGTCGTCGAGCGCGCGGGCGGGCGTCTCGGGCGGCGGCTCGATTTCCCGACCGCCCGGGAGCGGCCCGGTGGGGATCACCTCGCCGCGATCGACGCGCGGCTGGTCGACGGACGGGTCGGCGGAGACGAAGAGCCCGCCGCTGTCGGTCTTCTGCAGGACGTCGCCCAGGCGGACCTGGGCGAGGGGGCCGGAGGCGGCGCGCAGCTCGAGCGCGCGGTTGAAGACGGCGGATTGCAGCGCGGAGAGCAGGAGGCGCCGCCGCCGCTTGTCGCGCTCGCGCCGCTCGCCGCGCAAGAGGGCCAGCCCGGCGGCCGCGTTGTCCCCCGCGGCGCCGAAGCGCTGGGCACCGAACCGGTTGGGGACGCCGCCGGTCGCCAGGGCGGCGAACCGAGCGTCCAGCGCGGCCCGCTCGGCGTCGGTCGCGCTGCCCGTCAGCGTCACCTCGAACCGGTTCCCGCGCAGGTGCCCGAGCCGGAGCTTGTGCGGGTGGGGAGCCGCCGCCAGAACCTTGAGGTCGATGTCGGCGACGGCCAGGGCGCGTGCCGGCTCGACCCCGGGCAGGCTCAGCCACTGGCGCGTCAGCGCGTGGCGGTCCTTGAGGCCCGCGTAGCCGACGTCGCGTGGTGCCACGCCGAGCGCCCGGCCGAGCCGCGCGATGGCGTCGAACGTGGTGAGGCCCCGCTTCTCGATCCAGACGAAGAGGTGGGTCCCTTCGCCCGTCGGCGCGTAAGCCGGGATCTCCTCGACGGTGAACGTCTCGGGCGAAGGCGTGAAAGCGAGCACGGTCGGGCGCGATCTCGCGTTATTTGGGCGGCTCACCCGCGGCGGGGGCGGCAGGCGCGGGCGCCTCGAGCATGGCCAGGTACATCTTCGCCGACTTGTTCTCCGGGTCGGTCTCCACCACCGCCCGCCACTGCGCCGCCGCATCCTCGCGCCGGCCGGCCGCGTGGTAGCTGAGCCCCAGGTGGATCCGCCCCGGCGGGTAGCGCGGGTGCTCGGCGCGTACCAGCTCGAGCTCCCGGATCGACGCCGGCAGGTCGCCCATCTCGCGCAGCGTCTTCCCCAGCTCGGTGCGGACGTCGGCGAAGGTCGGGCAGAGCTCGAGCGCGCGCTGGTACTCGCGAATCGCCGCGTCGAACACGCCGACGGCGCGGTAGGTGGCGCCGATCTCGGCGTGCATGTTGGCGATCTTGCCTTTGACGAAGGGGTCCATCTCGCGCGGCCCGCGGGACACGGCGGCCATCGCGCCCTCGTAGATCGCCTTCGCCTCGGCGTACTTGCCGAGGTCGTTGCAGGTGACCACCAGGTTCAGCGCCGCCTCGGTGTAGGCCGGGTTGAGCTGCAGCGCGGTCCGGAACATCTCTTCGGCCTCGGCGAGCCGCCCCTCCTGGTGATAGATGACGCCCAGCATGTCGTAGACGTCGGCGTAGGCGGCCTTGCCGCGCAACGCCTCGGTGAGGCAGGTGATCGCCTGGGCGTTCTCGCCGGCCGCGTAGTGGGCGCGGCCGCGCGCCACCAGCGCGCGCAGGTTGACGTCCGCCTCAGCCATGGGCGGTCGTCGTGCTCGGAGCCGCGTCGTCGGTCGGCTTGGGTGACGGGTTCGGCCCGAAGCGCCGGGCGATGTACTCGAGGTAGAGCTCCGAGCGCCGCGCCTCGGGCGCGCCGGCGTAGTCGGTCACCACGCGGGTGAACGTCTCCTTGGCCCGCAGCGGATCGTCCATGTGCAGATAGGTCTCGCCGAGCGAGTAGAGCAGCTCCGGCTCGCGCCCCGACCCGGGGTACCTCTTGATCGCCCCCTCGATCCGGTTGGCGGCCGCTTTGGGGTGGTCGTTCTTCAGATAGAAACGCGCCACGTAGACCTCGTGCTCGACCAGGCGGCGCAGGACCTCCTTGCGCATCTCGTCGATCTTCTTTCCGTAGGGCGAGTCGGGGAAGCGCTTCTTGAACTCGGCGAGCTCGCGCGCGGCGTCGTTCACCGACGACTGGTCCTTCTCGTACGAGGGGGGCATGATCCAGATGTCCTCGGGCATGTCTTTGAAGTAGCCCTCGCAGATCCGGAACGCGACGTAGCCGTCCTCCACCTTCTCGTGCGTCGGGTGCAGCCGGGCGAAGCTCTTGTAGCTCTCGTTGGCCTCGGTGTAGTTCCCCTGCGCGAACTGGGTGTCGGCCAGCGCCAGCTCGGCCATGACCGCGTACTTGGAAAACGGGAACTTCTGCTTGACGAATTGGAAGTACTTCTTCGCCTCGCCGTAGCTTTCGTCCTTCAGCTCCGCCATCCCTTTCTCGTAATTTTGTTTGGCGGTGAGAGAGTAGGTGACGGGGCGCGTGTCGTCGTCCGACTCCGCGCAGCCGAGGCCGAGCGCCAGCGACGAGCTGACCAGCAGGGCGCAGAGAAAGAGCTGTCGAAAGCGAGGTGACATGAAGAAACTATGGTACGTAACCGGCGTGTCGGCGTCCATCACCGTCACTGCGCTTCGCAGATCGCGCCTGGGATCGCTCCTCGGTCGGCGTTGGACTCTGCCCCTCGCCGCCGCGTTGCTCGCCTGCGCGGGGTGCGCCGGCGAGGCCGCCTCGGGCGGCGCGGCGCCAGGCGCGTCGGCGACGCCCGCCGCTGCCGAGACGCCGGGGGCGCGCGACGCCAACCTGGCCGGTGCCCGCTGCAAGGGCGGCCCGGGCGCCCCCTGCGCCTGCCGCCAGAAGAACGGCGACGTCGCCGAGAAGCAGCCGCCCGACGCCGACCACAAGCGGTTCGAGATCCGCCTCGCCGCGCTCGGCGGCGGCGCCACGCTGGACTCGCCGACGCTGGGCCATTTCGCGGCCGGCGCCGACGAGACCTGCTACTACATCGACGTGCTCCCGGGGACGACGCAGGAGGTGACCTTCACCGCGCGCGCCGCCTCGAAGGGGGCGGGCATCGTGCCGGTGCTCGATCTCGCCGAGTACGGCCCCAAGGGACCGTGGTGGTACGACATCCTGTCGGTCCGCTGCGACGGCGGGCCGGGCGGCCGCTGCAACCGCGACGCCGCCGAAGCCTGGGGCGCCGAGGCGAAGACGCGCAAGCGCGGTCGGATCGACCCCTGCGGCTCGACGGTGATCTCGCATCTGCGCTGGGACACCTCGGGCGGGTTGGGGGAGCGCGACCTCGGGACCTTCCGTGACTTCACCGTCACCTTCACCATGGAGGTGAAGCGCTTCCCCACGCAGTTCCACCCCGGCGCCACGGAGTGCGTGCCGAAGTGAAGATCCATCTGATCGGGATCTGCGGGACGGGGATGGGGTCACTGGCTGGGTTGCTGAAGGCGGCCGGGCACGACGTGCGCGGCTCGGACGAGCACGTCTACCCGCCCATGTCGACGCAGCTGGCGGAGCAGCAGATCCCGGTGTTCGAGGGGTTCGGCCCGGCGAACCTCGCCTGGGGCCCCGACGCGGTCGTCGTCGGCAACGTCTGCCGCAAGGACCACGTCGAGGTGCTGGCCGCCCAGGAGCGGAAGATCCCGCTCGAGTCGTTCCCCTCGCTGTTCGGAAAGCTGTTCCTCGACGGCGGCAAACAGTCATTCGTGGTCGCGGGGACGCACGGCAAGACGACGACCTCGTCGCTGCTGGCGCAGGTGCTCCACGACGCGGGGCGCGACCCGTCGTTTCTCATCGGCGGCGTGCCGCTCAACTTCCGGCAGTCGTGGCGCCTCGGCGCCGGGGGCGAGTTCGTCGTCGAGGGGGACGAGTACGACACCGCCTTCTTCGACAAGGGATCGAAGTTCCTGCACTACCGCCCGCGCGTCGCGCTCCTGACCTCGGTGGAGTTCGACCACGCCGACATCTTCCGCGACGAGGAGGCGGTGCGGGCGGCGTTCCGGAAGTTCGTGGCGCTCGTCCCCGAGGACGGCCTCCTGGTCGCCTGCGCGGCGTCGCCGGGCGCGATGGAGGTGGCGCGCGTCGCCCGCTGCCAGGTGGTCACCTACGGGCGCCCCGGCTCGGGCGCCGACTGGACGTTCGAGGTCGCCGCGCGCGTCATCGGCGGGCGAACCACGCTGGCGCTGGCCCGGCGGGGCGAGCGCGTCGGCACCGTCGAGACGAACCTCCCCGGGATCTACAACCACGAGAACCTGATCGGCGTCCTGGCCGTGGCCTCGCACCTGGGGATCGAGCTGCCGGTGATCGCCCGCGGGGTGCGGCGTTTCCTGGGCGTGCGGCGGCGGCAGGAGGTGCGCGGCGTCGCGCGCGGTGTCACCGTGGTCGATGATTTCGCGCACCACCCCACAGCCATTCGGGAGACGATCCTGGCGCTCAAGGGGCGGTTCGGGCCGGGGAAGCTGATCGCGGCCTTCGAGCCGCGCTCGGCCACCAGCCGGCGCAACGTGTTCCAGAACGAGTTCGCCGACGCGCTCTCCGTCGCCGACGAGGTGGTGCTGGCGCCGCTCTACGCGCCCGAGAAGGTGCCGGCCGGGGAGCGGCTCGACGTCGAGAAGGTGGCGGCGGACCTGCGACGCGAGGACGTCCCGGCGCGCGTCATTGCGACTGTCAAGGAGACGGTCGCGCATCTCACCGAACGCGCGGGGCCCGGCGACACCGTGCTGGTGATGTCGTCGGGCGACTACGGCAACCTGCACGACCGGCTGTTGCTGGCGCTCGGCGATCCGGTCATGCCGGCGCGGGTCGAGCACAAGGTGCGCATCGGCAACCTGCTCGACCGGGTCGGGATCGCGCACCCGGTGCTGGAGCAGTTCTGGCCCTCGTACCTGGTGATCCCCGGCGAAGAGGCCGGCGGACCGCTGGTCGGCTGCGTGGCGATCGAGGTGGCCGGCGACGTGGCCCTCCTGCGCATGCTGGCGGTCGCGCCCGAGCGGCGCGGCGAGGGGCTCGGCTTCGTGCTGGTCGAGGCGGCCACCGAGCGGGCGCGCACGTTCGGCGTCCGCCAGCTGTACCTGGTCACCGACGGCGCGCAGGGCTACTTCGGCGAGAAGCTCGGCTTCGGGGCGATCGACCGCAAGGACGTCGCGCCCGAGATCGCCGCCACCGCCGAGTACGCGCTGGCCCGCTCGAAGAACGCGACCTGGATGCGGAAGGATCTCTAGCCATGGCCGCCGACCCGCCGGTTCACGACCCGCTCTCCCAGGCGCGCGCCGTCGCCGGCGCGATCGCCCGCGAGGCGGCGACGCTCCTGATGCAGGGCCTGGGGACGCGCCCAGCCGTGGGGTACAAGTCCGAGGACATCAACCTGGTGACCGAGTACGACAAGCGCTCGGAGGCGTTGATCGTCGAGCGGCTGGCCGCCGCCTTCCCGGCCGACCGGATCGTGGCTGAGGAGGGGACGACGGCGGCCGGCGATCCGGGGGCCGAGCGCGTCTGGTACGTCGATCCGCTCGACGGGACGACCAACTTCGCGCACGGGCTGCCGATCTTCTCGGTGTCGATCGGCCTCTCGGCGAACAAGCGGCCCCTGCTGGGGATCGTCGAGGCGCCGGCGCTTGGCTGGTCGTTCGCCGGCACGACGACCGGCGGCGGCTCGACGCTGAACGGGAAGCCGCTCGCCCCCTCGACGACCGAGCGCCTGCGCGCCGCCTTGCTGGTGACGGGGTTTCCCTACGCGCGCAACCCGGTGCAGACCAACCTGCCCGAGTGGGCCGCGTTCACCGAGGCGGCGCAGGGGACGCGGCGGCTCGGCTCGGCGGCGCTCGATCTCTGCTTCGTGGCCGCCGGGTGGCTCGACGGCTACTGGGAGCGGGCGCTGCACCCCTGGGACCTGGTCGCGGGCGCCGCCATCGTCATCGGCGCGGGCGGCAAGGCGACCGAGCTCGACGGGACGCCCTTCGATGGCGAGACCGGGCGCGTGCTGGCCAGCAACGGGCCGCTGCACGAGCAGATGATCGGGATCCTGCGGGAGGTCTCCCGCCGGACGAACGCCCCCTGGCCGTGACCATGCGCGAGGTGGCGGCCGCGATCATCGCCGGGGGACCGGCCCGGCGGCTGGGCGGCGTCGCCAAGCCTCTGCTCGAGGTGGGCGGGCAGGCCGTCGCCGACCGGCAGCTGGCCGTGCTGCGGCCGTTGTTCGCCCGCGTGTTCGTGGTGGCCAACGATCCGGCCCCCTGGGCCGGACGCGGGGTCGAGGTGGCCGCCGATCGGGTGGTGGGCGCGGGCCCCCTCGCCGGGCTGGCGGCGGCGCTGGCGGCGGCCGGCGGCGCTGCGGCGGTCGTCTGTGTGGCGGGCGATCTCCCGTTTCTCTCGCCGGCGTTGCTGGCGGCGCTGCGCGATCGCGCGCCCGAGGCCCGGGCGCTGGCGCCGCGCCGGGCCGGCCGCGCCGAGCCGCTGTGCGCGCGCTACGCGACCGACCTGCGGATTCTCGTCGAGGCGCGCCTGCAGACCGGGCGGTTCGCGCTTCACGAGCTGCTCGAGGCGACCGACACCGCCTGGCTCGACGACGCCGGGCTGGCGCCCCTCGATCCGGAGGGGCTCTCATTCGTGAACCTCAACACCCCGGACGACCTTCGCCGCGCGGAAGAGCTCGCGCGCCGCGCGCCGTGACGTCCGCCCGGGCGGCGGCCGCCGTCGGTCTGGGCGCGGCGGCGCTGGCGGCGGCGGCGCCCTTCTTCCTGGCGACCACCTTCACCGGCGACGATCACCTCTTCCTGACGTTCGCGCGCCACGTGGCGAACCCGCTGCTGCCGTTCGTCCGCGACCTGCACGGCGGCGAGTACTACCGGCCGCTCTGGATGCTGTTCTGGTGGCCGCTCGGCCGCGCGGCGAGCGTCCCGCTGTTCGCGCTGGCGGCGCTGGCGCTGCACGCGGGCGTCGCCGCGCTGGCGGCGGCGCTGCTGCGGGCGCTCGGACGGCCGGCGGCGGTCGTCGCGACGGCGGCGGTGCTCGTTTTCCTGGCGCCGCAGAACCTGGCGGCGGCGCTCTGGTTCTCGGCCACGACCGATCTCCTGGCGACGCTCTTGGTCCTGGCCGCGCTGCTGGCGCTCGTGCGCGGTCGCTGGGTCGCGGCGGCGGTGTTTGCGCTGGCGGCGTTTCTCTCCAAGGAGTCGGCGTTCGTCCTGCCCGTGCTGTCGGCGCTGGTCCTCTGGTTCGAGGCGCGCCAGGAGGCACCCGGCAGGCGGCGGAGTCTCTGGGTGGAGCTCGTCCCGCAGCTCGTCTTGCTGGCCGCCGTGGTGATCGCCCGGCGCGCCGTCCTGCACGGGTGGGGCGGCAGCGGCGACGCGCGGGCTGGTTTGGCGGGGACGATGTTGCAGATCTACGGCGGTTTTGCGGAGACCTTCACCGGGGCGGAGGTCTTCCCCACGCCGCTGGCCTTCGCGGTCGGGACGACGATCCTCGCGCTGACGATCCTGGCGCTCGCGCGGCAGGGGAGGGGAGTTGGGCGCTGGACGCCCCTCCTCTTCACTGTGGCCGCCGCGGCGCCCCTCTTCGCCGCTGGTTGGGCCGTCGGCGCGCGCTATTACTATCTGCCGTCGGTGGGCCTCGGTTGGGC
>Ga0134128_10012521_pt1 | contig 10111 bp, 9 predicted proteins | sample KB31754_FD_96462 | JGI IMG/M metagenome (GOLD analysis project Ga0134128, IMG submission 96462) | Terrestrial soil microbial communities with excess Nitrogen fertilizer from Kellogg Biological Station, Michigan, USA - KB3-175-4 | ecosystem: Environmental > Terrestrial > Soil > Unclassified ...
CCGCGGCGTATGCTCTACGCGCGAGGATCACGATGACGACGCGCGCCGTTCGACGAGCCCTGCTGACCGTCCTGATGATCGCCCTGGCGCCGCCGCTCGCCGCTCGCCAATCGGCCGCGGCGCTGCTTCCGATCGAGCGCGAGGTCTCCATCGCGAACATCCAGGCCACCCTCGCGGCGATCAACGTCGACCGCACGGCCGCGAGCCCCGGCGAGCTCGCGGCGGCGGCGTATCTCGATCGCACGCTGACGTCGTATGGCATCGCGCACCAGACGCTGCACGCGCGCCTGTGGCTCAGCTGGCCCGGCGCCGCGGACATGACGATCGCCGGCTTGCCGGTGATGCACGGCAAGACCGCGTCGTTTGCCGCGCCGACACCGGCCGGCGGCGTCCACGGCACGCTCGTCGTCAATCCGACGCTCACGCGCCGCGTCGATCAGTCGCTCGTCTTCGGCGCGGACGTGCGCGGCAAGATTCCCGTCGTACACGGCTACAGCGACACCGAAGCCGTCGTGCTCGCCGCGCAGCAGGCCGGCGCGCTCGCGGTCGTACAGATCGACGCGACCGACTGGCTCCACGAAGACATCGTCACCACGGTGTGGGGCACGCCTGGCATCCGCGACGCCGCGCGCGTGCCGGCGATTCCGTTCTTGACGTTGAAGAAGGCGGACGGTGACCGCGTCCTTGCCGCCGCGGCGGCCGGTCCGGTCACCGCTGAACTCACGACCGAGGTGACACGCGGGTGGCGCGACGAGCCGATCGTCGTCGCCGACGTGCCGGGCCGCTCGGCGGATTTCGTGCTGGTGGCCACGCATCTCGACTCGTGGTATCTCGGCATGACCGACACCGGCGGATCCGACGCGTCGATCCTCGAGATGGCGCGCGTGCTGCAGGCGCACCGGGGCGAGCTCGAGCGCGGCGTGCGCTTCGCGTGGTGGCCCGGTCACTCGTTCGGCCGCTACGCGGGATCGGCGTGGTACGTCGATCACGCGTGGGCGGACCTCGACGCACATTGCGTCGCCTACACGAACCTCGACGGGCCGGGCCGGCGCGGATCGCGAATCGACGCCGTCTCGGTCAGCGCGTGGCCCGGCCTGCTGGACTACGCGCGCGAGTCGGCGCCGCGCATCACCGGCAAGCCGGCCGGCGGCGCTCGTGCGGGCGGCGCGGGACGCGTGTTTCGGCCGGGGCGCGACAGCGACTCGTCATTCCAGGGGCTCGGCGTGCCGTTCATCTCGATCGGCGTGCCGGGTCCGGCCAACGGCAGCCCGGATCTCGATGCCGCCGGCCGCATCGAGTACTGGCACGCGCCCGACGACACGATCGACAAGCTCGACATGAAGGTCCTCGAGCTCGACACCGAGTACCGCGTCGGCCAGCTCTACGACCTCGCGACCCAGGGCGTGCTGCCGCACACGCTCGCTCCCATCGCCGCCTCGTACCTCGCCGTGCTGCAGGACCTCGCCGCGGCCGGCGGCAGCACGTTCGATCTGTCGACGACGATCGCGGCCGCTCGCGCTTTCTCGGCCGTGGCTGGACGATTCGATGCCGCCTCGCCGCCGTTGGACGCCGCCGGCATCGAGACGCGCAATCGTCTCGTCGTCCAGCTGACGCACGCGCTGAACTCCACGCTCTACACGACCACGGGCCGCTTCGATCAGGATCCGGCGGCGGCCGAGCCGGTGCTGCCCTTGCTCGCGCGCGTCAAAGACCTGCCGTCGCTTTCCGCCGACAGCGATGACTTTGGATTTCTGATCACAACCCTGACGCGCGGCCGGAACGCCGTCGAGGCGACGCTCGGCCAGGCGACGACGGCCATCGAGACCTACCTGACGAAGCGCTGAAATCGCGGGGCGTCTGGCGTGGGAGTTTTCGGGGCCGCCCGTGAAATCTTCCGGAGGCGCGGCCGCCGCCCCAGTGCTGGTGCCTCGTTCCTGTGGCAGGCCGCGCCAAACGGGCGGGTACGCCCCTTGCTGTGTCAGGCAGGCAGATGGCGACCGCCGATAGAGGCGAGCCCGCACCCGATCCGGCCGCCGCACGCGCGCTCGGCGACCCGCTGCTCCTGCGCCAGGCCGTGAACGCGTCCGGCGAAGTCATCTTCACGACCGATCGCGACGGCGTCATCACCTTCGTCAATCCGGAATTCCAGCACGCGTACGGCTATACGCCGGAAGAGGTGGTCGGCCGCACGACGCCGCGCCTGCTCAAGGGCGGGCTGAAGTCAGCCGAGGAATACCGCGAGTTCTGGCGCCGGCTCGTCGCGGGAGAAACGGTCCGGCAGCAGTTCGCCAACCGGAGCCGGGACGGCCGATTGATCTCGATGGAGGCGACCGTGAGCCCCGTGTGGGACGAGGGCCACGAGACCATCGTCGGGTTCGCGGCCATCCAGCGCGACGTCACCGACCAGCAGCGCTCGCAAGAGGAACTGCGCCACAAGACGGCGCTGCTCGCTACCGAGCTCGACACCTCGCTCGACGGCATCCTGGTGGTCGACGAACGCGGGCACGTCGTCCTGTTCAATCGGCAGTTCGCCAGGGTCTGGGGCCTCGAGGGCGACCTGCTCGTCGCCGGAGACGACGCGCCGCTCCTGCAGGCGGCGACGGCGAAAGTGGCCGATCCGGACGGGTTCCTGAGCAAGGTGCGCTGGCTCTACGAACATCCCGAAGAGACGTCGCGGGATGAAATCCCGCTCCGGGACGGCCGCGTCCTCGATCGGTACTCGGCGCCGATGCGCAGCCCCGAAGGCGAGTACTACGGCCGCGTCTGGTTCTTCCGCGACATCACGGACCGGAAGCGCATCGAGACCGAGCTGCGGCAGAGCGAGGCGCGGCTGCGGCACGACGCGCGCCACGATCGGCTGACGGGCCTGCCGAACCGGACGCTGCTCATGGAGCGCTTGAACGACGCCCTCGCGGCGCTGCGCAATCGGTCTGGACCGCCGTTCGACCTGCTCTTCATCGATCTCGACAACTTCAAACACATCAACGACAGTCTCGGCCACCGTGTCGGCGATCAGCTGCTCGTCGCGTTTGCCCGCCGGCTGTCGGGCACCTTGCGCGCGGAAGACACCATCGCGCGCCTGGGCGGCGACGAGTTCGTGCTCCTCATGACCGGCCAGCACGACCGGCTCGAGGTCGAGCGCCTCGCGGAGCGCATTCAGTGCGCGCTGCGATCGCCGTTCCTGCTCGAAGGCCGATCCGTGGTCGTCACGGCCAGCATGGGCATCGCGAGCAGTTCTGCCGCCGGCACGGGCGAGGCGGGCGACCTGCTCAGGGATGCGGACACCGCGATGTACCAGGCCAAGCGATCCGGCAAGGCGCGGTTCGAGGTCTTCACGCGCGCGATGCATGACGAGGCCGTCCGGCGCTTCGACCTCGAAAATGACCTGCGTCAGGCCGTCGACCGGCGGGAATTCGTGCTGCACTTCCAGCCGATCGTGGAAGCCACGCCGCGGCGCGGGGCGAGATTCGAGGCGCTCCTCCGATGGCGGCACCCGACGCGAGGTCTGTTGTGGCCGGCGGCCTTCATTCACGTCGCCGAGGAGCTGGGACTGATGAGCGCGATCGGCGACTGGGCCCTGCGGACCGCGTGCGCCGAGGCGTTGCGCTGGCGCCGCGTCACCGCTCAGCCGATCCGAATGGCCGTCAACGTCTCGCCTCGCCAGATCGCCACCGCGGGCTTCGCCGAGTCGGTCGAAGCCGCGCTCCACGAGATCGGCTTCGACGCGCGTGACCTCGAGCTCGAGCTGTCCGAGGACACGATCTTCGAAGCGTCGCCGGCCATCGCCGAGACGCTCGAGCGGCTCGCGCGGATGGGCGTGCGGCTCTCGATTGACGACTTCGGCCTCGTCAACGCCTCGGTGCGTTATCTCGCGCGGCTGCCGATCGCCACGGTGAAGATCGACCAGTCGGTGGTGCGCGACATCTTCAAGGACCAGGCGGGGCCCATCATCATGCAGGCGCTCATCGCGCTCGGCCACGGGTTGAATCTCGAGGTCGTCGCCGAGGGCGTCGAGACCGCCGATCAGGCGGCCTTCCTCGGCGCGCACCAGTGCGACGCGATGCAGGGCCTGTTCCTCGCCCCCGCGCTCACCACCGCGGACGTCGAGCGCCGCCTCACGGCGGCGTCGGGCGAGGCCGTGGCCGTCGCCGCGGCGAGGCGTTAACGCCGTCTGGCGGGCGCGGGCCTCGGCGGGCAGCTGTGCCGGTACATGGCTTTCCCGCACTCGTCGATCGTGCGGCAGCCGCAGTGCTGGATTCTGAGCAGGCCGTCGCGCATCGCCTGCACGCGCGCGAGCAGATCGTTCGTCTCTTCGAGCTTGCGCGCGGCGAGCGTCGACCACCGCGCCCCGGCCGGCGCGTCGGCGGGGAAATCCACGAGGAGCTGTCGGACCTCCGCGAGTGAAAACCCGAGCTGCCGCGCGCGTCCGATGAGCGTGAGGCGATGGAGCGCCGTCTGATCGTAGCGGCGCTTGCCGCCCTCGCGCGGCGGCTCGGGCAGCAGGCCGATCGACTCGTAATAGCGAAGCGTGGACGGGCGCAGGCCGGTCGCGCGCGCGACGTCCGAAATCGACAAGCCGACCATGCTGAAAATTCTACTGGACCTCGAGTGCGCTTGAAGTCGTAGCGTCGGGACTGGAGGTTCTTGACCATGTCCCGTGCGTCACTGCTCGCTGCCGTTCTGACCCTCGTCACCGCCACCGCCGGCGTCCGCGCCGGCGCGCAGGTCGTCACCGAAAGTCCCTTCCGGTGCGACATGTCCATGCTCTCGGCCGACACGATCGCCCGCAAGGACACGATCGGCGCGTCGCTGGCCAAGAAGGAACTGGGCCATTCGCCGCTGCCGACCGGCTACGAGTTCCGCTTTCCGGGCGACGCCGCCACCATCAGCGACGTCGCCGAGTGGATCGTCACCGAGCGGCTCTGCTGCCCGTTCTTCGATTTCGACCTGTCGCTCGCGCGCGAAGGCGGGACGCTCGCGCTCCGTCTGACCGGCCGGCCCGGGACGAAGGCGTTCATCGAGGCCGACTTCACCCGGTGGATGAAGTAGCCGTGGCGGGCTGCGACTGGAAGTGCCTGCCGCTCCCGTCGATCGTCGCCGTCGCGATCGTCATCGCGACGGCGGCGGTCGCCGCGCTCGACGCCGCCGGCATCCCGGGAATCGGATTCCCGGCGTCCCGGACATCGTCGAGCTGTCCCGCCAACGCGCCGCGAGCCAACCTCGCGTTCACGCTGCCGGATCTCGCGGGCAAGCCGTTCGATCTGGCGGCGCTCGCCGGCCATGTCGTGCTGCTGGATTTCTGGGCGACGTGGTGCGGACCGTGCCGGGTAGAAATTCCCGGCTTCGCCGATCTTTACACGAAGGACCACGCGCGCGGCCTCGACGTCGTCGGCGTCATGATCCAGGACGACTTCGCGAACGCCGCGCCGTTCGCCCGGGAGATGCACATCACCTACCCGGTGCTCGACGGCACGCGCGACCCGCGGGTCGCCCAGGCGTTCGGCGTGGCGACCAATCTGCCGACGTCGGTGCTCATCGGGCGTGACGGGCAGGCCTGCATCAAGCACATCGGACTGCCGCCGCTCGCCGCGTCGGCGCGCGACCTGCGCGCGGCGACGCGGGCGGTCTTCGCCGGCGAGATCGACGCGCTCCTCTCGCCCGTGCGCTGATCCGCGCCGCGCGCCCGTCCCCCGGGCGCGCGGCGCGGTCCTATACCTGACGCGGCGCGGGCGCCGGCGCGCGAGCGGGCGCATTGGAACAGTCGTCGCTCGTGACGACCACGCCGTCGAGCCGGCCTGTCAACCGGCGGAACAGCAATCGCACGTTGCTCACGTGCACGGTGGTGAAGGTGTCGTCGATCTTCACCTCGACCGGCACGCCGAATCGCTCGCGGCATTCACTCGCGCGGATCGGCGCCGGCAAGTGCAGCGCATTGAGCGCTCGGCTCAGCAGTCGGGTCAGCGTGTTCACCCGAACCTCCTTCCCCTTCGACGCGGGAGCTATCGCCAACTCATGCAGGATTGATGCCCTGCGCGCGCGGATCGGCCGTCAGGCGATTCCTGTAGTGTCGAAACGGCGTTTGTGCGGTAGAGTCGCTTCGTTTGCCCCGGCGCCGGAGTCCTGGATGAGCGACGATGACCGCACCGCCGCCCGCCTGCAGGCGGGCGACATCAGTGTGAGTCCCGACAATGACGGCTTTACGGTCGGCCTCGTGGACGAGGCGAGAAAAACGTGGGTGCCGATTTCGATGGGCATGGCCTGGGCTGCCGCCGTCCGGCGCGCCTACGCGTATTCCCTGCTGCGCCACGGACGGATTCTGACCAGCCGCACCGGCCGGGAATTCGAACTGCTCGATCCCCACACGATCTGGCTCGGCGCCGAATGGCAGTGGCGGTCGCACGACCCGATGTCCATCGCGCAGCATGCGGCCGATCGGCCCGGGATCTACGTGCTGCGCGCCCTGACGCCGGTCTTCATCGGCGAGACGGACAACCTCCGCGAGCGGCTCCTCTACCACTTTCATCATCCCGGCGGCTGTCAGGAGCAGCAGGGCGCGCTCGAGTTCTGCTGTCAGGAATACGCGTCGACGGAAGAGCGCGCGCGCGAAGCCGCGCGCCTCATCGACTGGTGGCTGCCACCCTGCAATCAGGGCCTGTGACGGCCCACGCGGCGCTCACCTGATCATTCGTCGCGGAGCAGCTCCGACGGATCGACGGTCATCGCGCGGCGGGCCGGCCGCCACGACGCCGCCAGCGTGGTCACGAGCAGCAGGCCGAGCACGACCGCATAGGTCGCCGGATCGAAGCGCGACACGCCGTATTCGATCGACGCGATCACGCGGCCGAGCGCGGCCGAGGCCGCCGTGCCGATCGCGATCCCGATTCCAGCGACCCTGAATCCATCGCGCAGGACCAGCTGGCGCACGTCGGCGGGTGACGCGCCAAGGGCGACGCGCACGCCGAACTCGCGGCGGCGGCGGCCGACGGCGTAGGTCAGGACGCTGAACAGGCCGCCGGCGGCCGCGAGCATCGCGATGATCGCGAACGTCGTCCCGAGCGCGGCCGCCCCGCGAGGCCGCGCCAGCGCCTCGCGATAGACGTCGTCCAGCAGGCCGAAGCCGTAGATCGTGGCGCCCGGCGCGGCGGCGAGGATCTCACGGCGGACCGTCGCCTCGTCGGGGCATGGGCCCGCGCAGCGCAGGCTGATCGCTCCGAGGCCTCGGCCGGTGAACGGCGCATAGAACTGCGGGTGATCAGCGAAGGCGTCGACGGTCGGAAACCGCAATTCCCGCGCGACGCCAACGACGTGATACGGCGTCAGCTCCTTGAACGAAGTAAAGCTCCGCCCAACGGCGCTTCCCGTCGGCCACAGTAGATGGGCCAATCGCTCGCCGAGGATCACCGCATGGAGGTCATCGCCAGGCTCGAAGCCCCGGCCGTCGAGGAGGGCGATCCGATACAGGTGAAAAAAATCAGGACCGATGTCGAACCCACCGGCGACGCTGATCCGAACGGGTTTGGCGCCGGGTTCGAGGGGCTGCCAGTCGTAGTCGTAATACCTCGAGCCGCCGCCGGGTGGCACGCCGCCGCTCACAGTCATCTCAGCGACGTGTGGAAGAGCTCCAAGGCGGTCCTTCACCGCCGCCGCCATGGCCGCGCGCGCCGCCGGATCGGAGGGCGTCGACGGCATCGCGACTCGCATGGTCAGCACGCCGTCCGTGTCCAGGCCGCGATCGATGGCCGCGAGATTCATGAACGACCGAACGAGCAGCGTGGCCAGCACCAGAAGCGCGCACGCCAGGCTCAGCTCGACGACGAGGAGCGTGCGCGTCATCGCACGTCCGGCCCGGGTCTCCGTGCCGCCGCGTCCGCTCGCCGCCGCGGATCGGGCTGCCGGTCGGGTCGCAATCCATGCGGGTATGACACCCGCCGTGAGCGCGGCCGAGAACGCGGCGCCGAGCGCGACCACGACCGCGCGGGTATCCAGGGTGACGACGTGCAGGGTGCGGGACAGAAACGCTTCTGGCAGAAGTGCACGGGCGACCCTCACCAGCCCCCACGCGAGACCGAGGCCGCCCAACGCGCCGCCGGTCGCGATGGCCGCGTGCTCGAAGATCGCCTCGCGCAGGAGGCGTCCGCGCGACGCCCCAAGCGCAATGCACATGCGGAACTCCGCGGCGCGCGCGGTCAACCGCGCGAGCAGCAAGCTGCCCGCGTTGGCGCAGAGGACGAGAAACACGAGGGCGACGCCGGCGGAGAGAATCGGCACGGCGTGCGTGTAGTAGGCGTCCAGGGACGAGCCCGCGAAGGCCCGCATTTGCACCCACGTGTTTGACGGGACGGCCGACGACGCCGCGCGGGCCATGGCGGCCGCGGCGTCCAGAGCGGCGGCCGCCGTCACGCCGGGCGCCAGGCGCAGGAACGGCTCTGGAAGGTCGCGCGCGTGTCCGGGCGGCGGCGCGTCGAAGTCGATGGGCTGCCAGATCACGGTGTTCCAATCCGGAAACCGAAAGCCGCCCGGCATCAGACCGACGACCTGAACACGCGCACCGTCGAGGGTGATCGTACGATCGAGGATCCGCGGATCGGACGCAAACGTGGTCCGCCAGAGATCTTCAGAGAGCAGGGCGACGGCATCCGAGCCCGCGCGTCCCTCCTCGGCCGTAAACGCACGCCCTCGGCTCGGGTGCACGCCAAGGAGGTCGAACAGGCCCGGGGAGACGTGCGCACTCGCACGCACCAGCGAGCCCGCATCGGTGTCGAGAATTGACGAGGCCGTAGCAGCACCGGCCACATTCGAGAAGAGCGGGCTTGCTCGCCATGCAGCCAAAACCGAGGGCGGCACGACAGTCCGTCCGTTATTCCCCCAGCGCAACTCCGCCCGGATGAGTCGACTGGGGTCATGGAACGGAGCGGGCCTGAGCACCAGCGCGTCGACCAAGGTGAACATTGCGGTCGCGAGTCCGATGGCGAGCGCGAGCATTCCTGCTGCGGTCAGCGCGGACGAAGGCTTCGCCCGCAGGCGGCGCATTGCGTGCCGCGTGTCGTCCACGAGCGCCGCCGGGCTCCAGCCCCACATGTCGCGCGTCGTCTCCTGGACCTGCAGGACGTTGCCAAAGTCGCGCGTCGCGTGCTGGCGCGCGGACGTCGGCGCTTCACCGCGATCGACCCGCAGCCGCGTCTCAGCCTCCAGATGAAAACGGATCTCGTCCGCGAGGTCCTGGTCGGGATCCGGCCGACGACGCCAGCGCGCGAACCATCCCATGCGTGCCTCCCCCGCCGCCCGGTCGCTAGGCCGGATCCATGATGCGCGCGATGGCGTCGACCGCCCGGCGCCAGCGCGATCGTTCCGACGCGAGCTGACGACGTCCGCTCGGCGTGAGCCGATAGAACTTCGCCCGCTGGTGGTTGTCGCTGAGCTTCCATTCGGCCGCGAGCCAGCCGCGGCGCTCGAGGCGATGGAGCGCCGGATAGAGCGACCCGTGATCGATGTCGAGCGCGTCGTCCGATCCGGACCGGATCGCGAGGCCGATGCCATGGCCGTGCCGCGGGCCCGCATTGAGCGTCTTCAGGATCAGCATGTCGAGCGTGCCCTGGACGAGCTCGATCCGGGTCTGGTGACGTCGGCGCGGCGGCATGGCGTCCTCCGAGGTAGGAGACGTTCTACCACATTGACGCCGATCCCGGACGGCCGGTTGGGTCCACGCGGCGCCGTGGGAGAATGGCGAAGCAGGATTCATGTCCCGTCGCTCCATGCTCCTCGCGCTGGCGCTCGCGTCGCTCGCACGGCCCACCGCGCCGATCGGCGCGGCCGCCCCGCCCCAGACGCCGGCCCCGACGTCGGCGGCTCAGCCGGCGTCGGCGGTCCAGGAAGAGCAGGCCTGGCGCACGAAGCACGAGGTCGACTACCGGCGCGACTGGGTGAGCATCGCGGGACTCTTCGCGCTCGAGCCGGGACCGAATACGGCGGGCAGCGCGAAGACCAACGCCATCCAGCTGCCGGCCTCGCTGCCGCCCTCCTTCGGCACCTTCACGCTGACGGGCGCCACGGTCCGCTTCGATCCGAGCGCCGGCGTCAGCGTGACGCTGAAGGGCCAGCCCGTCACCGGGCC
>Ga0134128_10012523_pt1 | contig 10109 bp, 5 predicted proteins | sample KB31754_FD_96462 | JGI IMG/M metagenome (GOLD analysis project Ga0134128, IMG submission 96462) | Terrestrial soil microbial communities with excess Nitrogen fertilizer from Kellogg Biological Station, Michigan, USA - KB3-175-4 | ecosystem: Environmental > Terrestrial > Soil > Unclassified ...
CGCGGCAACGCCGAGGTCGATCCCGAGACCAAGCCCAGCCTGCTGCGCCGGCTGCGCTGGCCGCTGATCGTCGGCGGCCCGCTCGTGATCCTGGCGGTCGTGGCCTACTTCCTGATCACCGGCGGGCGCACCCAGAGCACCGACAACGCCTATGTCCAGATCTCCAAGGTGCCCGTCGCGCCCTCGATCGGCGGCCGGGTCACCGACATCTACGTCCACGAGAACGAGTTCGTCCGCCGCGGCCAGCCGCTGTTCAAGCTTGACCCGCGCGACTTCGTGGCCAACGAGCAGGCCGCCGAGGCCCAGGTCGCCGACGCCGAGCAGCGCCAGCGCGCGCTGCTGGCCGCCTATCAGCAGCAGCAGGCGGGCGTGAAGGCCGCCCAGGAGAGCGTGGTCTATACCGCGCGCGAGGCGGCTCGCCAGCGGCAGCTGGTGGGCGTCGGCGTTTCCTCCCAGGCTCAGCTCGACCAGGCCCAGCACGCCGCCCAGCAGGCGCGCGACCAGCTGACGCTGGCCCAGCAGCAGTCGGCCCAGGCGCTGGCCAATCTGGGCGGCAACCCGAACCAGCCGATGAACGCCGCGCCATCCGTCATGTCGGCCGAGGCGAACCTGGAGCGGGCCCGCCTGAACATGAGCTACACGAGCGTCGTCGCCCCCTCCGACGGCGTCGTCACCCGCGTCGAGCAGCTGCCGGTGGGCAGCTACCTCAATGCCTCGCAGACCGCCTTCTGGCTGCTCTCCGGCGAGCCTTGGATCGAGGCCAATTTCAAGGAAGACCAGCTCGCCCACATGAAGGTCGGCCAGCCGGTGAAGATCAAGGTCGACGCCTATCCGCAGGCCGAGCTGCGCGGCCATGTGGCGAGCTTCTCTCCCGGCACCGGCCAGGCCTTCTCGGCGCTGCCGGCGCAGAACGCCACCGGCAACTGGGTGAAGGTGGTTCAGCGGCTGCCGGTGCGCATCGCCTTCGACAAGCCGCCGCCCGGCATGGCCGCCCGCGCCGGACTTTCCGCCAAGGTCACCGTGGACGTGCGCGCCCCCGGCCGCCCGGGCTGAGGTCATGCCGGCCAAGATCACCGAGCACGACGCCAGGAATCGGTGGCCGATCACCATCTCCATCATGCTGGCGACGGTGATGAACTCGCTCGACACCACGATCGCCAACGTGGCCCTGCCCCACATGCAGGGCTCGGTCTCGGCGAGCCCTGAGCAGATCACCTGGGTGCTGACCAGCTACATCGTCTCGGCCGCGGTGATGACGCCGCTCTCCGGCTGGCTGGCCGACCGGATCGGGCGCAAGCGGATGTTCCTGATCTCCATCGGCCTGTTCACGGCCGCCTCCATGCTGTGCGGCATCGCCACCAGCCTGCCGGAGATTGTGCTTTTCCGCCTGCTGCAAGGGGTCGGCGGCGCCGCCCTGATCCCGCTGTCACAGGCGGTGCTGCTGGACATCAATCCGCCCGAGAAGCACGGCCAGGCGATGGCCATCTGGGGCGCGGGCGCCATCCTGGGGCCGATCCTGGGTCCGGCTCTTGGCGGCTATTTCACCGAGCACTGGTCGTGGCGCTGGTGCTTCTACATCAACCTGCCGGTCGGCATCCTGGCGTTCCTCGGGGTGCTGACCTTCATCTCCGGCGACCGGACCCGCAAGGCCAAGCGCTTCGACTTCCTGGGCTTCGGCATGCTGACGCTGTTCGTCGCCGCCTTCCAGATGATGCTCGACCGCGGCCCCAGCCAGGACTGGTTCCATTCGAAGGAGATCTGGACCGAGGCGATCCTGGCGGTGGTCGGAGTGTGGATCTTCGCGGTCCACACCTTCACGACCGACCACCCGTTCTTCGATCGCGCGCTGATCCGTGACCGCAACTTCGTCACCGCGTCGATCTTCGGCTTCTTCATCGGCATCCTCTTGTTCTCGACCATGGCGCTGCTGCCGCCGATGATGCAGACGCTGCTGGGCTATCCGGTGCTGACCTCGGGCCTGGTCTCCATGCCGCGCGGCATCGGCTCGTTCCTGGCCATGTTCATCGTGGGCCGGCTGGTCGGGCGGGTGGACACGCGGCTGATCCTGTTCACCGGGCTGATGCTCTCCTGCATGGCGCTTTGGCAGATGATGCACTTCGACCTGTCGATGAACGTGCGCCCGTTCATCACCTCCGGCATCATCCAGGGCCTCGGCATCGGCCTCCTGTTCGTGCCGCTCTCGACGCTTGCCTTCGCGACGATCCCGCAGCACCTGAGGCCCGAGGGTTCCGGCGTCTACACCCTGATCCGCAACCTGGGATCCAGCGTGGGCATCTCGATCATGAACGCCCTGGTGGTGGCCAACACCCAGACCATGCACGCCTCCCTGGCCGCCCATGTGGATCCCTCGAACCCTGTCGTGCGCGCCGACCTGACCGGCATGCTGTCCTCGATCCAGGGTCTGCTGAGGCTGAACGGCGAGCTCACCCGCCAGGCCACCATGGTCGCCTACGTCGACGACTTCCGCCTCATGTTCCTCATCACCATCGCCTGCATGCCGATGCTGCTCATCATGCGCAAGCCGCGGCGCGCCGGCGGAGAACCGCTCCATGCTGCTGTCGAATAGATCCCGCCATGCGTTCGCCCTGGGCGCCTCGGCTCTTGCGCTGAGCGCCTGCGCCGCCGTCGGGCCGAATTTCAAGCCGCCAGCGGGGCCGACGGGAGCGGCCGCGCGCGGCTACGCCATGCAGGGCGACTCCACCCCGAGCGGCGTACGCCTGACGCCCGACGCGCGCACAGCCGGCCCGTGGTGGCAGGCGTTCGGCTCGCCGGAGCTCGACGCGACCATCCGCCAGGCGCTCGCCGACAGCCCGACGCTGGCCGAGGCGCGCGCGACGCTGCAGCGCGCCCGCGCCCAAGCCGCGGCGACGCGGGGCCAGCAGCTGCCGCAGGTGGACCTCAACGGCTCGGCCCAGCGCGAGCGGATCAACCTGGCGGCGTTCGGCTTCTCGGGCTTTCCGGGCCTGCCGCCGCTCTCCAATCCGGAAATCAGCCTCTACTCGGTCGGCGGGACGGTGAACTACGACCTCGACCTGTTCGGCGGCAAGCGGCGGGCCACCGAGCGGGCCCAGGCGCAGGCCGAGCAGGCCGCGCGCCAGGCCGACGCCGCCTATCTGACGCTCTCGGGCAACGTCGCCCTGCAGGCGATGCAGATCGCCGGCCTTCGCGCCCAGATCGCGGCGGTCAACGACATCATCGCCGGCGACCAGCGGGTGATCGACATGGTCCGCCGCGCCCAGGCGGTGGGCGGCGAGGCGTCCACGGCCGTCACCGGTGGGCTCTCGCAGCTCGCCACCGACCAGGCGCTGCTGCCGCCGCTGCTGCGCCAGCTCGACCAGGCGCGCCACGACATGGCCGTCCTGGGCGGCAAATCGCCGGCCGAGTGGACCGCGCCGGACTTCGACATAGCCAAGCTCGCCGTGCCAGCCGACGTGCCGATCAGCGTGCCCTCCGAACTCGTGCGCCGCCGGCCCGACATCCTCGCGGCCGAGGCCGAGATGCACGCCGCGACCGCCGCGATCGGGGTCGCCGTGGCCAACCAGTATCCGGGCCTGCGGCTGTCGGCCAACATCACCCAAAGCGCGCTCGATCCGGCCAAGCTGTTCAACTACAACGCCACCGGCTGGCAGCTGCTGGCAGGGGTTGCCGCGCCGATCTTCCACGGCGGGACGCTGAAGGCCGAGCGGCAGGCCGCCGAGGCCGAGGCCCGCGCCTCGCTCGCGCGCTACCAGCAGACGGTCATCCGCGCCTTCGCCCAGGTTTCCGACGTGCTTTCGGACCTCGGCACGGACCAGGCCCAGATCGCCTCGCTGCAGACGTCGGTGGATGCGGCGCAGTCCAATCTGAACGACGCGCAGAACGCCTACCGGCTGGGCGGCGGGCCTCTGATCGACGTGGTCGACGCCCAGCGCGCGCTCAGCCGCTCGCGGAGCAACCTGGTCGCCGCGCAGGGCCGGCGGCTGAGCGACCTCGTCCAGCTCTATACGGCGACCGCCGCCGACTGGCGCGCGCCGGCGCGCACCACCAGCGGCTGATCCGTCAGGCGGCCGCGGCCCTCTCGGCGATGCGGTGCTCGCGCTTGTAGGTCTCGGTCAGCACGAGGACCGAGAGGAACGAGACCGCGCACAGGATGGCCATGTAGACCGAGATCGGCGTGGCGCTGTGGTACTTCTCGAACAGCGCCGTGGAGATGATCGGCGCGAAGCCGCCGCCGAAGATCGCCCCGATCTGGTAGCCCAGCGAGGCGCCGGAATAGCGGAACTCGGTGGAGAACATCTCGGTCATCATGGCCGCCTGCAGGCCGTACATGACGCTGTTGAAGGTCAGGCCGCCGATCATCGCCAGGATCATCATCGGAACCCGGGCGGTGTTCAGCAGCATGAAGAACGGGAACGACCAGATCAGCGCCAGCGCCGCGCCGGCCAGGAACACGCCGCGCCGGCCAAATCGGTCCGACAGCGCCGCGGTGATCGGCAGGACCGGCCCGGAGACGATGCTGCCCGCGATCACCGCCCAAAGGATCGTGCTCTTCGGCACGGCCAGCGTCTTGGTGGCGTAGCTCACCGCGTAGACGATCATGATGTAGAACGTGCCGTTCGCGGCCACGAACGAGCCGGCGGCGAGCAGGATCTCCTTCGGATGCCGCACGAGCGCCTGGATGATGGGCGAGGTCTTCTCGGCGCGCAGGATGGCGCGCGCCTTGTCGAGGCTGACCGCCTTTTCCGTGGCCAGTTCGCGCACCGCCTTGGCCTGCTGCTCGGCTTCCAGGGCCTGCAGGGCCTTGAAGTCGGCGGTGTCTTCCAGCCGCAGCTGCACGTAGAGGCCCAGGATCACCAGCAGCACGGAGATCAGGAAGGGGATGCGCCATCCCCAGGCGGCGAAGTCCTGCTTGCTCATCACCTGGTCCATGACCAGGAAGATCAGGTTCGACAGGATGACGCCGACCGGCACGCCCATCTGGGCGAAGCTGCCGAAGAACCCGCGCCGGTGCTTCGGCGCGTTCTCGATCGCCAGCAGCGCCGCGCCGCCCCACTGTCCCCCGACCGCCAGCCCCTGGGCGAAACGCAGCACGATCAGCAGCAGGGGCGCGGCGATCCCGAGCGTCGCGTAGCCCGGCATCAGGCCGACGCCCGTGGTGCCGACGCCCATGATCATCATGGCGATCACCAGCGCGCGCTTGCGCCCCAGCCGGTCACCGTAGTGGCCGAAGATCATCCCGCCGATGGGGCGCGCGATGAAGCCGACGGCGAACGTCGAGAAGGACGCGAGTTGCGCCACGAACAGCGGCATGTCCTTCGGGAAGAACAGCTGCGGGAACACCAGTGCCGCGGCCGTTCCGTAGATGAAGAAATCGTACCACTCGATCGAGGACGCCGCGAGCGAGGTCAGCGTCACCCTGCCGATGTTGATGCCCGATACGTCCGCCTTCGCCGCGGTGGCCATACGCTACTCCTCCCAATCACTCGCGCGCGGCGTCATCCCGCGCTTCGAGCTGAAAGCTAGCGCACCGTTGACGTGAACGTAAGCAGGTTTGCCTGTGGAATCCGTCTCCCCGGCTATGCGTCCGCCCGGTGCGCCTGGCTGGCCTCCGTGGCGAGGCGGCCGGTCAGCTCGGCCATGTGGTCGAAGTCGGCCTCGAAGGCGCCCAGCCCCTGGGTCAGACCGCGCAGCTCCGCGATCAGGCCCTGGCGCTCGGACTGCGGCAGGTAGGCCTCGATCTTTTCCCAGCCGCGCCAGTCCTCGCGCGGCGCCAGGCCCAGGATCTGGCCGCGCCGGGCGGTGAGCGCCGAGGTCACGTTCGAGGCGCTGTGGGTGGGCGAATAGACCACCAGCTTCTCGATCGGCTCCAGCAGGATCGCGCCGCACTGCGGCAGCGCCTCGTCCATCGCCGCGCGGCCGGCCATCCGGAACGCCATTTCCGAGGAGTCGACGCTGTGCGTCTGGCCGTCGATCAAGGTGACCTCCAGGTCGGTCACTGGGAAACCCAGCGGCCCCTTCTCGAGCCCGTCGCGCACGCCCTGCTCGACGGCGGGGATCCACTGGCGCGGCACGGCGCCGCCGACCACGCGCTGGTTGAACACGAAGCCAGACCCGCGGGGCAGGGGCTTCACCTCCACGGTGACGTCGGCGAACTGGCCGTGGCCGCCGGACTGCTTTTTGTGGCGCGCCCGCTGGGTGAGGCCGCGGTGGATGGTCTCGCGATAGGGCGTCTTCGGCTGGGCGGTGTCGATCTCCACGCCGAAGCGGCGGCGCAGCCGCTCCAGCGCCAGGCGCACGTGACCCTCGCCCTGGCCGGAGAGCAGCATCTGGTGGGCCTCGGGGTCGTGGGTCAGCGACAGGCCCGGGTCTTCCTCGATCAGCTTCGAGAGCGCGCCGGAAAGGCGCACGTCGTCCTTGTGGTTGGTCGCCGAAAGCGCGACCGCGAACATCGGCCGGCGCGGCCTGACCGCGGCCTTCACCTGCTGCGGCCTGCCAGTGGTCGACAGGATCTGGCCGGCGCGCGCAGCCTCCACCTTGCCGATGGCGCAGATTTCGCCCACCGGCGCCGAGGTGATCTTCTTAAGCGCGGCGCCCTGAACGGCGTTGAGCCCGCCGGCCCGGCAGCGTTCGCCGTCCGGCAGCACGAACTCGGCGCCGTCGGCCAGCGGCTTTTCGAACACCCGCGCGTAGGCCAGCTTGCCGGACTGGCCGGCATAGGCGGCCTTCAGCACATAGGCGCCGGCCTCGACGCCCAGCCGCTCGGCGGCCCGTTCGGAGAGCGGACACTCGTGGCGCAACGCCTTCAGCAGCCGGCGCACGCCGAATCCGTTCACCGCCGAGCCGAAGAAGACCGGCACGATGAGCCCGGCGTTCATCTCGCGCACCAGGTCGCCGAAAACCGCGTCGCGGCTGGGCGTCACGTCGGTGAGCAGCTGCTCCAGGAGATCGTCGTCGAAGTCGGCGATCTGCTCCAGCATGTGGAAGCGCGCCTCGCCTTCGGCGTCCTTCAGGTTCTCCGGGATCTCCACCTGGGTGGAAGCCTCGCCGGGCCGGTAGACGAACGCGCGCTCCAGGGCGAGGTCGACGTAGCCGCTGACCTTCTCGCCGTCCCAGGTCGGGATCTGGCGGGCCACCAGCGGGGCGGTGCTGACCGGAGCCAGGGCGGCCAACAGCTCGGGCAGCGAGCCGCGGGCTTGGTCCATCTTGTTGATGAAGAGAGCATGGGGAACGCCCAGCCGCTCCAGTTCGCGCAGCGTCGGCTGCAGCAGGGCGGCCTTGGCCGGATCGGGCTCGGCCACGACCACGGCGAGGTCGACGGCGGGCAGGGCCGCATCGATGTCGGCGCAGAATTCCAGGGAACCGGGGCAATCCACCACTGCATAGCGGTCGCCCATGAAGTCGAAGCCGGCGAGGTTGATTTCCACCGAGTGGCCGCGGGCGCGCGCCTCGGGGCTGGAATCGCCCACCATCTCGGCGCCGGCGCGTTTGTCGATCGCGCCCGTCGCGTGCAGCAGGGCTTCCATCAGGGTGGTCTTGCCGGCGCTGGTGGGGCCCACGAGCGCCAGGGCGCGCACGGACCCCGCTGTCTGGATCGGCATGGTATCGTCTCCCATCACCTTAGGCGCCGAGGGCGCCGGACCTGGGAAACGCTGCGGACCGGGCGATCCTTGGCGCGGGTTTAGGGCGGCTCAAGACCGTTTCAGGGGCTCGCGCCGCCCTGATGGGAAACCCTACGCCTGGATTTCGGCGACCGGAAGATCACGAACGCGTGGGACGATTCGCCGCCTCAGGAATTCAGCGGCGCCGGGACCGCGTCGGACTCGAAGAGCGCCTTGATCGAGCGCAGCTCGTCCAGCGCTCCCGGGCGTCCGGCGCGGGCGAACTCCAGCAGTTCCTCCACGGCCCGCAGGGTCCGCGTCTTGGAGGATGGCCGGCCGCCCCGGCTGCGGTTGAGCCGCAAAGCCCGCTGCTTCAGCACCGCCGGCAGGCTGGTCTCGTCGAGCCAGGCCGTGACCTCCTGGGCCAGGCGCCAGTCCTCGCCCTCGGCGCGGGCGACGATCCGCTCGACGGCGCCGCTGGCATGGGCGTGGTCCACCAGCGCCCGCGCCTCCGAGGCGCAACGCTTCAGGGTCGAGCCGGGCACGCCGCGGCCCCGGGCGAACTCGGTTGCGGCCGCTTCGATCGCCGAGCCTTCGGAGCGCCCGCTCAGCTCAAGGACCAGGGCGGCCTCGGCGATGCGCTTGGCGAAGCTGCGGCTCGGCGAGCGGCCAGCCTGCTCATCGGTCTGTTGCTGAAATTCATCCATGTCACGCTACTCACCAAAGAAGATAGGACTGTAACCAGGGCCATATACGCTCGCTATAACAAATTCATAAAAATCGGATCGCGACGCGATTTTTCGGCGCAACGCCGCTCGCGGAACGCGCAAATGGAAAGGGCGGCGGATCGCTCCGCCGCCCTTCCATCAGTCGAGCGGCGCGCCGGCCTAGAAGTCGGCGGTAATGCCCATGAAGAAGTACCGGCCCAAGGTGTCGTAGGTCTGGGCCCAGACGTTCTGGTTGCAGGGCCCGGCCGGGCAGTTGTTGGCCCCCACCAGCGGCGGGTCCTGATCCAGGACGTTGTTCACGCCGAAGCGGAACGAGTAGTTGTCCTTGATCTTGAACGTCGCCAAGAGGTCCAGGTAGCTGCGCGAGCCCATCTTCAGGTCGGTGGCCGGCAGGTCGGCGATCGTCAGGCCGCCGTTCAGCACCGGGTCGCTGGAACTGGCGTCCAGCTTGGTCGAGCCGATGAACCGCCACTGGGCCGACAGGGCCAGGTTGCTCATCCACCAGTACTCGTAGGGGGTGTTCCAGGTCACCCGCAGCTTGTGCCGCCACTTCGGGTTCGGGCTGGTGGACCCACCGAGCGAGTTCGAGCAGAGCGAGCCGTAGAAGCCCGCGCACTCGACCGGCGGCTGGCCGTTCAGGATCGTGGTCGCCAGGGTGTCCAGATAGGTGCCGACGAAGTTGAACGACACCGACCCCAGGTTCTGGAGGCCGAACTGGTCGAGACCCGTGCGGTAGCCGGCCGACACGTCGACGCCGCGGGTATGCAGGGCTCCCTGGTTCTGCACCGTGTCGATCACGAAGCCCTGGGTCGAGCGGATCGAGCCGATGGCGTCGCGGTGGACGAGCGGACAGAACTCGGGGTTCTGGCCGCTGATGCAGTTCTTCAGGATGGTGTCGGCGCCGATGTTCGAGATGAAGTCGGTGACGTTGATGTCGAAGAAGTCGGCCGTGAAGTTCAGGCCGGGCACGAAGGTGGGCTGCCAGACGACGCCGGCGGTCCAGGTGTCGGCCGTTTCGGGGCGCAGGTTCGGGTTGCCGCCGGTCTGGCCGTTGTACTGGTGGGCCGGGTCGGGTTCGAGCGCCAGCACCTGCGCGGTGGTCAGGTTGAACAGGGTCGCGCAGCGCTGCACCAGCGGATCGTTGGCCGCCAGGCCGGCGCACGGGTCGACCGTGCCGTCCAGCACCACGTTGCGCGGGCTGAACAGCTCGACGACGTTGGGGGCGCGGACCGCGCGGTTGTAGCCGGCGCGGATGCGGAATCCGTCGAACACCGTCCAGTCGCCGGACGCCTTGTAGGTGTTGGTGGTCCCGGCGTTCGAGTAGTCCGAATAGCGGTAGGCGAGCTCCGCCGTCAGGTCCTTGACGAACGGCATGTCCTGGATGATCGGGACGCGCGCTTCGCCGAACAGCTCGTAGACGTCGTAGCCGCCGTTCACCGGGGGCTTGGCCGCGCCGTTGCCGTTCACGTCGCCGCTGGCCTGGGGCACGTCGGAGTGGGAGTCCAGGTGCTCGCGGCGATACTCGGCGCCGAACGAGGCCCCGATCTTGTCCATCGCCCAGGGGCTCTTGATCGAGTCAGGCAGGCTGCCGGTGAAGGACACGCCGGCGATCTGCTCGACGATATTGCCGCCGTTGAAGGTCGGGGCCTGCAGGTAGTTCAGCGCCGCCGGCGTCACCGAGCCCAAGGTGAAGTAGTTGATCGGCACGCAGGCCGGGTCGGTGCCGTCCAGCACCGACTGGCAGACGATGTTGCCGGTCTTCGGGTCGCGCACCGCGATCAGC
>Ga0134128_10012524_pt1 | contig 10109 bp, 10 predicted proteins | sample KB31754_FD_96462 | JGI IMG/M metagenome (GOLD analysis project Ga0134128, IMG submission 96462) | Terrestrial soil microbial communities with excess Nitrogen fertilizer from Kellogg Biological Station, Michigan, USA - KB3-175-4 | ecosystem: Environmental > Terrestrial > Soil > Unclassified ...
ATTGTGATGAAAACGTCATGTTTGAGGAACCGCCACTGGTGTACAGGGAATAGAAAAAGCCATTGTTGTAGCCTGTTCCGTTGTTGTATACGGTCTGGGCGCTTGCCGTGATCGTTGCCAGCCCTGCGATTGCCAGGGCGAAGAGGGCTATTCGATAACCTTGCGACATAATGAACCGCATTGAATGCATACTAGTCTCCTTCGAGTATTTGTTAGTTTGAATGGCGTCCCAGAAATTTTCCCGGAGCGCCTCTCGGCGAGCCAAATATGACCGCTGCTTGCTGGGTGAGATTTGAAGCTGAAAAAGGGCTTGGCGAACAGTCCGTGACAGTCTATGCCTGTCATTTCCTGTCCCTATTTGAGGAAAACCAGCCTTTGGAAGAAAACTTTAGATGGAATAACGGCAGAAGGTGTTGCAAACAGGCGACCACGTGTCTGTCATTTTTCCTGTCTGCGGGAATTCGAAGGGGCCAAACTAACGGAAGTGACGCTCGGCAAGAACGTTTTTAACGGAAATCAGCTTCCAGATTTTTAATGGAATCGGTTTCTACCAGAATTGGCTGGCAACGATAGTTCCATGCCCTGCCGTACCGCGAATCACAACTGTGGAAAGAACGATCTCCATGTTCTTATTGCCCCAACCGTGGGGGGCGATAGCGGCCAGCTTCTTCATGTCGTCGGGGTCGGTCAGAAACTTGCCAGCGGCAGTGGTCCCAAAGACAGAAAGACCGGCGGCAACTACAACCACCTGATCGGTCCTCGGGTCCCTGACGCGCAGAATCAAAGCGTAATCTTTTGTGACATCCAAATAAGGTTCTGAATAATTGATCGCCCAGTCGTTTTTCGCCGGGTTATCGCGGTCCCGGATGAGCATGACTTGACGCCCGGAATCCTGCGCAACGGTGTAGCGAAGGTTGGAAATGAGCCGCTCGGTCCAATCGTTGTTCATAAGGCCCACCAGCACAGCCGGACCATTCTGCAGGTCCGCGAAGTTTGCTTCCGACTGGGAAGCCAATCGGACAGCCTTTTTGTGTTGCCCGAGAAGGCGGGCCAAGGCGGCGACGGTGATGGCGTCATTGATATGAATGAGCTGATCGGTAGAAGAATGAAAATCGCTCAGTGTGACCGGAGATTTAGGCGCTGCAATGCCCCCGGCGGACTGGCGGCCTTGTCCCAGAGTTCCTACGCACAACAGCACAGGCCCCGGCGCGGAAAACACGGGCGACCAGAAGGTCTGAAGAGGATCAGACCAGTAGGCCCGGGAAAGCAAAGTAACGGCAGCCAGTACTGCAAGCACGCCGAGGAGTACGCCCCGCCGCCAAATACGCGTAAGAAGCTGGGGCGGGCGTATAGGAACGACTTCACTCAAAGGGACGCCGACGGGAGCAACGACGGATCCTGTACCGTCGTTGACTACGCGGCAAAAATGAGGCACATAGGACCCAGGCTGAAGATCGATCCTGACTTCCGATTCACTGATAGGCTCCCGGTAATATTGTGCGAGGCGGCGCCGGACTTCTGACATCGCGCTGCGGACGACGTGGTCATTCGCCGTATCGTAATCCGGAGGGCGGTGAAAAACTTCGATGCCGATCGTCCGCTCTTTCAGCTCCGGGTCACTCCCCTGGAGTGTGCACTCGACGATGTAGCGGAGAACAGCCGCATAGCGCTTGCTGTTGCGAAAGAGTGGATGAGAAAGGATTTGTTCGAGATGTTCGAGGATTTCCTCGCGCTGCACCTGGGGGAAAGGACAAACGGCAAAGTCATATGGCGAAGTGCGCTCCCCAAAAACTTTGTCCGGGCCCATGACGCCGCCTAAAATACCACGGACTGATTGATTTGTCACGTTGCCCGGAGTGCCGCGGGCCGAGTGAATCGTTATCTCCCTGAAGTATTTAGGTCCCATGTCGCTGCGCTAAAAAATCTGTCTCCCATGAATCCGCTTGGCCGCGGGTATCAACTTCCGCATTTCTTTTGGAACCGTTCAACGCTGGCGCCGGAAGGTTGGAACCATCCGGCGCCAGCAGGTTCAAATGACATACAACAGCAAAGCTCTACCACACCGTTGCGTTAACGGAGCCGCTGCTACCATTAAACGCTTCTGTACCCAAGATCATGTAATTGAAAGCGCCCATTGGCATTCCCAGATTCCTCCAGTGGTTAAAGTGGTTGCCAGTAGTAACTGAGTGGTTCGCCCCCTTGGAGGATCCGCCCCAGTTATCTAAGTATTGCTCGAATGTGGCCGTACCCTGGATGGAAGGCTGATTTTGCTGCAGGTGCTCATAAGTGTTGTATGTATGGCCATCACTTGAAATGCTGCCTTTGAATGTCGCATTTCCCGTAAAAAGCGAACCGAGCTCGCAGATGTAATATTCAACGAGCGGGTTCGTGGTCCAACCATAAATGGAAATGCTGTTATAGCCATTCCCGGCGCCGACGTTGTAGCCAACGGTCCGCGCGCTTCCGGGGTTCCAGCCTTTGCCGCCAACTACATCGTTGACGCCCGACCAGCTAAGAGCGTAATTGCCGGCATATTGAGTTGAAAACGTCATGGTAGAGGAACCGCCGCTGGTAAATAACGAATAGAAGAAGCCCTGGTTCGTACCAGTCCCGTTGTTGTGAATGGTTTGCGCGCTTGCTGGCAGAGTTGCGAGACCCGCAATTGCCAAAGCGCAGAGAACTACGTTCCTGACATGAGATAAAACCAACTGCTTTGAATGCATACTAGCCTCCGTTGTTGATTTACAAAACTGTTTGGAATTGAATTAAATGCATACTCAACCTCCTTTTATTTGTCGTAACCTGCAACGCTCTAAAGAGCCGCCTCGCAGGTTCGGTACTCCAGCCTCTGCCGCAACCAGTCACTCCCCGGTTCCTGCTGAATCGGGACGCAATGGATGGCGTAGTTGCCATTACCGTAAGTTAGAGGTTCAAGGTCATGCACAATGACCTCGACAAAACGAGAATCAAAACCATTTTTAGCAGCGGTCGATTGCTGCAAAATGGCCGAGTATTGATTGCTGCGAGAACAGCACTTCCGAAATACTCCCGGCGGTTCCACCCGAGCGGACCCACTGGGATCTCCTTCCGTTGGGCGGCAGTGAAGAAGGCCGCGCGGTTGCCTATGATGCTACGTTCCTGACGGGCGATGTCATTAAACAGGAAATTGTTACAGTTTTGTAACAGCTACTCTGGAAGATTTTTGTGAAGCGGGAAGGAAACTTAAACGTTTACCTGCGCCAGCTGAAAAGGATTAAACGTTTACCGCCGGGGCAGGAACAGGGCAGGACCGTATATCTCTTATTACAATTTTTTGACAACCTCGTGTAACGATGTAGTCGCGAAGCGGGTCTTGGTAAGGCCGCCAAATACTCCTACGCTTCCTCGCGCGGCAGGACGTGCTCAATCCGCCGGTCGGGCACGAGCCAGATTAGCGCGACAGACGCATAGAGCAGTTGCGCCGTCCAGGGTGACCGCGCCGATATGAGGATGGCGAGCAAATACAAGGCCGGCGAAATCTTACCCTTCCAGTCGCTGCCGATCGCCCTTTTTAACAGTGAATCTGGTCCCTGCGACCGGATGATGGTTAGCTGAAGCAGGTAGTAGGCCAAGCCAGCCATGAATAAAACAATGCCATAAAGCATTGTGGGAGATACGGCGGAAGGGTTCTCGCCCACCCACGCGGTGGTAAAAGGAAACAACGAGAGCCAGAAGAGCAGGTGAAGATTGGCCCACAAGACTCCGCCTCTCACCGTCTTCACGGTGTGGAGCATGTGATGGTGGTTGTTCCAGTAGATGCCGACATAGGTAAAACTCAACACATAGCTGAGAAATACCGGTAACACCGGCGAAAGGTCGGCGATCGCTACTCCATGGGGCACTTTCATTTCCAGCACCATGATCGTAATAATGATCGCGATCACACCATCGCTGAATGCCTCAAGCCTCCCCTTCCCCATTCACGCCTCCCTGAAAGTAAAAGCAGTGAGGGAAGTATAGCCCGGAGAGGAATCCCAATCAGATGCTTCCACGATTTGCGTGATCTGGGCCAGCCACGTAGAACAGGCTACTCTGCTGCCTGCATCAGTTTGCTGAGTTGCTCAATGTCCGAGGCTCCGGCATCGCCGACAACGAAATAGCGCAAGCCATCGCGATGCCAGGTATTGACTTGAAAGGAGAGGTTCGTATGGACACCTTCTTTGCCGTTGCCATCGAGGGCGGCGCGCTCCTGGAAAATAAAAACCGAAATCTGGTGCAGGCGCACACGGAAAATTAGTTCCGCGCCGGGGGACTGCTTGAGATAAGCGACTCTTCCCCCGATGAGCGTAAAGGGCGTGTTCTGCAGGTCGGGGAGATTAAAGGTGAAAGGAACCCTGCCTGCAAACCATGGCTTAACCGTGTGCCGGTCGGTGGAAATGACATCCACCGGGGTTGCGCTGGCGAGTGAGGCCACGTGTTGATCTATCAATTCACCGAGGAGTTGCTGTTCATTCCCCCGGCTGCGCTGGGAGGCGATCAAAAACGCAGCTATGAGAAAGGCGGCAGCAACCGCCACAAGGACCGGAATCCAACGCGCCATCCAATGCGTTCTAGTAGGAGAACCAATTTGTTTCCGGACGCGGGCGCGAAAGGCCGCATCTGGCTTGAACTTAAAAGCCGCAGCCTGCACCATGCGTTTTTGCTGGACTCTGCGGAGGGCTTCAGCGCCGCAGCTCGCACACTGCTTAATATGCTCGTTCAAAGCGCGAGCTTCGTGGGCGGAAAGTTCGCCGTCTATGTAAGCGTCGAGTTTATCCAGCCAGTTATCGCAAGCCATAACTAATGCTTTCGCAGCTCCTGAACTTTCTCGCGCAACGCCCGGCGCGCGCGCGACAGCCTCGACATCACCGTGCCCACCGGAACCGAAAGAGCCACAGAAATTTCCTGATACGACATCTCATCAAACTCGCAGAGCAACAACACCTCGCGGAAGGGCACGGCGATTTGCGCGAGAGCATCCTGCACCAGCTGCTGATCGGAACGCTGCAAGAGGATGCTTTCGGGAGTTCCGCTGGCGACCGCAAGATTTTCGGCGGTGCCTTCATCGTCCAGCGAAACGGAATTGGCCGCCTTCAGCCCTGTGCGCGTAGTGAGGAAGGTATTGCGCAGAATCTGGTATATCCAGGCCCGGAAGTTCGTTCCCGGCTGGAAGGAACGAAAGCCCTTTAGCGCTTTGGCGTAGGTTTCCTGTACGAGATCTTCGGCCTCGGCGCGGTCCTGTGTGAGCCAATGCGCGAAGTTATAAAGACGGTCGAAGAGCGGCATGGCCAGATCCTCAAACGACCCCGGCAACGAGCGCTCCTCCGACACGCACACAAGAGTAAACCAGCGGCGCAGGATTTTATTCCCGGCGAAGCAAAAAATATTTCCGGGAATAAAAGCCTCGGTGCGCGGTTCCGCACGGTGAAAGAAACACACTGAATTGTGCCGAGGAGCGATATGCCGGAACAAAATGACCGCAACGTTATTCTTCACGACCACAACCATGACGGTGTAGACCGCCGGGGATTCTTGAAGTGCATGGCCTGGGCTGGGGCGGGGGCCTTGTGCGTTGTGCAAGGCGGAGTGCTCAAGTCTTATGCGCTTGATGATCCTTTCATGATGCACAAAGCGGCGAAGAGCGATTTGAGCTTTGTGCAGATCAGCGACAGTCACATGGGGTTCAATAAGGCTGCGAATCCCGATGTGGTGGCGACGATGAAAATTGCCATCGACAAAATCAACGCTATGCCGGCAGCCCCGGAGTTCATTCTGCATACGGGCGACATTACACATCTTTCAAAACCATCGGAGTTCGACACGGTGGACCAGCTTTTGAAATCCGCGCGGGCAAAAGAAGTGTTCTTCGTGCCTGGCGAGCATGACATGCTCGAAGACAACGGACAGCAATACCGCGAACGTTACGGCAAAAATGCCAAGGGCGAGGGCTGGTACAGCTTCGATAAGAAAGGCGTTCATTTCATTGGTCTGGTGAACGTCCTTAACCTGAAAGCCGGCGGCATGGGTTCGCTGGGAGCGGAGCAATTGGAGTGGCTGGAAGATGATGTTCGCCATCTCTCGAAGAGCACGCCTATCGTAGTGTTCGCCCACATCCCGCTATGGACCATTTACCCGGATTGGGGATGGGGCACCGAGGACAGCGCGCAGGCTCTTTCCTATCTCAAGCACTTTGGATCGGTCACGGTGCTCAACGGGCACATTCACCAGACAATGCAGAAGGTGGAAGGAAACATCACATTCCATACCGCGACCTCTACGGCATTTCCGCAGCCGCATCCCGGCGCGGCGCCTTCCCCGGGGCCGATGAAGGTTCCAGCGGACCAGTTGCGCAGCTTACTTGGAGTGACCGACGTGAACTACGTTCGCAAACGCCATGCGCTGGCGCTGATTGACTCGACGCTCGAGTAAGTCAATTTCAAATTCAAAAGAAAATCAATTTTGCAAAAGGAAGAAAATAATGAAAAGAATGCATTGGATTGCTTCGTTCGCCGTCCTGGTGATGGCACTGGTACTGGCTGCCGCTCCCTTGCTGGAAAAACCAGCGCTTGCCGGACCGCCAACTGCCGCCATCAACATTGATAACTTCAGCTTTACGCCGACGACGATCACTGTGAAGGCAGGCACGCAAATCACGTGGACGAACAAAGATGACATTCCGCACACCGTGGTCGCCGAAGATAACAGCTTCAAGTCCAAGGTGCTGGATACCGACGAGCAATTTACGATGACCGCCAGCAAACCCGGCACATACACCTACTATTGCTCAATCCATCCGAAGATGACCGGCAAACTGGTGGTGGAGTGAGCAACCCGTTTGATGTGCGAGCGGCCTTGCTGGCGAAGCATGCTCAACATGTGGTGTTGATTCACTTCCCCATTGCGCTGTTCTTGGTGGGGACAGGTCTCGACTTCGCGGCCAGATTCTCAAAGCCTAGGGTGAATCGGACCGTGATGATGGCAGCGGCGCGCATCAACATATTTGCCGCCGCCATTTTCGCTGTGCCGGTCATAGTGACTGGCCTTCTGGCGTGGCAGCTTCAGTTCGCAGAAGAGAAACTCAAGGGAGTGCTTCTGCTGCACCTGGTTTTCGGGTGTTCGGCGGGAGCTTTGATTTGTATTGCCGCGGTGGTCCGACATAGGCAGAGCCACCATCAGGAGGCAGTTTCCAATTTTTGCCTGAGCCTTGAATTGCTGACGACGATCGTTATTGCGCTCACGGCGCATCTGGGCGGTTTTTTGAGCGGAGTGAACGGAATAAGCTAAAAAGTTAGCCCTCCATTGAAGCGCATTCGAAAACAGCTCAATTGCTCCGATTCATTCACCGTGAGAACTGCGTGTGAAGAATCAGCATTTTCCTTGTGGCGAAAGACATCGCTGACTTCGCCGCAGCCGACCACGGCGTTCCCCTCTGGAATATTCTTCCCAGCGCAACTACCCGGAATTCTGCGGCCGCATGTTTTCATGGCATGCGCGATCCCAGGCCTCGAAAGCTGCGCTTGCAGTTCTGTGACGTTTGTTACTATGCCCATTCCGGCTTGAGGGTGTAAGTTCGAATACGCTAGTATGCAATGCGATTGGGCCTCCTGATCCTGGGGCGGAATGGGGAATCAGCAAATTGGAGAACAACATCATGACGAAGTGCGGGCTTGTGGTCATGGCCGTGGGACTTATAGCTCTGGCGGGATGCGGAGGCAGTGGTGGCAGCACCGGGGGGAACACGGGCGGCGCAGGCGGCAATGGCGGCCTCTCGACTCCGATTTCCAACTCGGCCACGGTTGATTTTGGAACTTCAGAGCAGACGATTGAGGGCTTCGGCGGCGCGGATGCATGGATGCCGGCAATGCCTGCCGGAGAAGTAGCCTCGCTCTTTGGCACCGGGGCCAATGATATTGGGCTGACTATTTTGCGCGGACGCATAGATCCGACTTCGAATTGGACTTCAGAGCTGACGAATGCGAAGGCAGCCATTGCGGCCAGCAGCGACGTAAAGATCATCGCCACGCCATGGACTCCGCCCGCGTCCATGAAGAGCAACAGCAGTGTAGTGATGGGATCGCTGTTGTCAGGCAGTTATCTTGCTTATGCGAATTACCTGGAGAGCTTCGTTCAGTACATGGCCAGCGGCGGAGTGAACCTTTACGCCATCTCCATGCAAAACGAACCCGATGCGAATGTGAGCTACGAATCGTGCGTATGGACGCCGCAGCAGATGGATACATGGGTAGCGCAAAATGTGAATGGCGTGCTGACGACCAAGTTGATCATGCCAGAGTCGGAGAGCTTTACCACTTCCTACGCTGACACCGCCTTGAACGATCCGAATGCTGTGGGCAAGATTGACATTATTGCCGGACATCTTTATGGAACTTCTCCGTCGTTCAACACGGCGGCTGAGAATGCAGGCAAAGAAGTGTGGATGACGGAGCATTACCTCCAACCTCCTAATGGGGCGCAGCCGGGCATCAGTGATGCGCTCCAGGCCGCAGAGGAAATTCACAATTCTCTTACTGTGGGCGATTACAACGCGTATGTCTGGTGGTGGGTAGCCGATTGGGACCCGGGCACCGGCGTTACGAATTACGGGCTGGTGAATACGAGCAACAACCCAACCTATTACGGATGGGCGATGGCGCAGTTCTCGCGTTTTGTGCGCCCAGGCTATGTACGCAGCGATGTTACTTCCTCGGCTACCAATGTTTTTATTTCGGCGTACAAAGGGAATGGCCACTTCGTCATTGTGGCGATTAACGGGAACAGCGCACCGGTAAACCAGACTGTCGCGATCCAGAGCCAAAGCATTACGTCCATGACTCCGTACCAAACGACCTCGTCTTCGACAGTGGCGCAACAGAGCGCAGTCAGTGTGACAGGCAATCAATTCAGCTATACGCTGCCCGCGCAGAGTATTGTGACGTTCGTGGAGTAAGGCAGCGGCCTTATTCCTGGTTGATCATGAACGTGGATATCTTTTCGAGAAAGTCGCGCAGATATTGCTCTGCTTCCCGGGGGAGCGCAGCCTCGGTGAAGGCCTGCGTCATCAACTGCATCCAGCGGTCGCGCGCGGCCTGATTAATGTAAAAAGGAATGTGGCGCATGCGCAAGCGCGGATGCCCACGCTGTTCAATATAGCGTTGCGGCCCACCGAAGCGGTAAATCAGAAAATCTCGCAGCCGATGCTCCGAGCCTTCGCGGTCGTCTTTTGGGTACATCGGCCCGAGAATATCGTCCTGGTAAACCTGCCGATAAAAAGCCGCTACGAGACGCGTGAATCCGTCTTCTCCAACCAGGGGAAATATCTGGTCTTCTTTTATCATTTCAGTTTCTTCAATTCAGTTTTCCGGTTCGATTTTTCCCGGTTTAGTTTTTATGATTTCAGCCATGAAAGAACTCTCATTCAGTGTACCGCGCAATCGCAGTTCCTATAGAAGGCGCGAGTTCCCCTCGAACGGCAAAAAATGATCATGTCCGAAAACCGCTAGTCTGCATCCATTTTCAATGCGAAAATCCAAACATGGAATTGCCCAACCGTAAAGTTTGCTACCGCGCGCTGGAGAGCCGGGATGCCCGTTTTGACGGGCTGATCTTTGTGGGCGTGGCCTCCACGGGAATTTATTGCCGCCCAGTATGCCCGGCGCGCACGCCAAAGTTTTCAAATTGCGAATTTTTCGGCTCGGCGGCGGCCGCACAGGATGCGGGGTTCAGGCCGTGCCTGCGCTGCCGCCCGGAGGTCGCGCCCGATCTGGCCTCGTGGCGTGGGACCTCCAACACAATTTCGCGCGCGCTGGCCCTGATTGCCGAAGGCGCACTTGATGGCGAAGAGAGCAGTGTGGCGAAGCTGGCGGACCGCCTGGGATTGGGCGAGCGACAATTGCGGCGGCTATTTTTGCAGCATTTGGGCGCGCCGCCGATTTCCGTTGCGCAAACCCGCCGCGTACTCTTCGCCAAGCAGTTGATTCACGATACGCAAATGCCCATGACAGAAGTGGCTATGGCCGCGGGCTTCAGCAGCGTACGCCGCTTCAACGAGACTTTTCTTGATCTATTTCACCGGCCTCCGAGTGCGCTGCGCC
>Ga0134128_10012526_pt1 | contig 10108 bp, 10 predicted proteins | sample KB31754_FD_96462 | JGI IMG/M metagenome (GOLD analysis project Ga0134128, IMG submission 96462) | Terrestrial soil microbial communities with excess Nitrogen fertilizer from Kellogg Biological Station, Michigan, USA - KB3-175-4 | ecosystem: Environmental > Terrestrial > Soil > Unclassified ...
CCTCGCTTCTTGCGCACATAGTGACGTCCAAGTTCGATGACGGACTACCGATCTTCCGCATCTGCCGGCAGCTCGAGCGCCAGGAGGTGCGACTGAGCCCGGGGACCCTCGGGACCTGGGTCAATACGGTCGGCTCCGAGAGCGTGGTGCCGCTGATCAACCTGATGGCCGACGACTTGCTCGCTGAGCCGGTTGTTCAAATGGATGAGACGTATCTGCAGGTTTTGCAATCGGAGAAAGCGCCGACCTCGGAACACTACATGGTCGTGCGCGCTGCGGGCCCTCCCGGCAGGCGGATCGTACTCTTCACGCATGTTCCCTCACGCACGGCAGCGGCGCTGAAGGAGCTGCTGATCGGCTCCGATGGGCCGTTCCGCGGCAAGCTGCTGACCGATGGCCTCGAGCTCTACGACATCGTGACCGAGTCGTTAGGACTCCAACACTTTGGCTGCCTGCAACACTGCCGGACGTACTATCACAAGGCGCTGAAGGTCACCGAGCTGCCCTCCGGGCGCGCGCTTGCACGAGTGGCGATGGAGGATTATCTCGGCAAGGTGTTCAAGACCGAGCGGGACATCAAGGAGCTGCGTGAGCAGCGCGAGCGCATCGGCAGCACCCTCGAGCCCGACGAGGTCCTCACGCTGCGCCGGCAAAAATCCGCGCCCGTCCTCGCAGCGTTCAAGCGCTGGGTCGATGACCTATTACCTGGAGTGCCTCCGCAGAGCGCCCTGGGCAAGGCGCTCGCCTACACCACCAAGCAGTGGCCGAAGCTGGTGCGGCACCTCGAGCACGCGGACGTGCCCGCTCACAACAACTACGTCGAGAATGTCATTCGCCCCTTCAGTCAGGGGCGGCGCGTCTGGCTCTTCGCGAACAATCCGCTCGGTGCTCGCGCCAGCGCCAATCTCTACTCCCTCGTCGCCACCGCTCGTGCCAACGGCGTCGAGCCCTGCGCGTACCTGAACTTCCTGTTCGAGAACCTTCCCGCCGCTGAGACCGTCGAGACCCTCGAAGCCCTCCTACCCTGGAACGCGCGCAGCTCCCTGCCGGCCAGCCGTCGCGCCGCCTGAGGCGGGCTCCTCCCCCCCAAGGCCCCTACGCTGTCGCGCGCAAGGACGGGGATGCCGGAGGGCTTACGATCGAACCAGTGGCCCCTGCCGTGTGAAGCGGGGAGTAGGGGCCTACGGATTGAGGATATGCGAGCCCGAACCATATTTGCAACGGGAACTGGTACCAACTCGATGTCATTTGATATCACGCAGTGTCATTTCCGCACTGTCTGTGAAGTGTCCCAGCCGCCGCGAAAATGTCGCCCCCGGAGTCGGCGGGCTATATCGATGGCCACGCCAGGACAGATCGGGAAGATGACCCCCCGGGGGCTGCGCAAACATAACCGGAAGGTGCGAGCTCTCGGGAAGGGCCGAGCCGGTGATTAGGGTTCGGATCGCTACTAGGGACGATGATGCCTCGCGAAGTTGACGTGCCTGGCGCGGCGTTGCGGGTTCAAATCGGTGGCGTGATTTGCATTTCGTACAGCCCTAATTTCATTGACAATTCCGCTGCGGTGACGGCATTTCCTACCGCACTTCGTCCGGAGAAAGGGGGCCATCCGGCCGCTGGCACAACGGATCGCGCAGTCCGCGCCCGCGGCCGTGCTGCTCTGCGAGAGGATGACGGCCGAAGCGGACGGCTCCAACACGCTCGCGGAGTTCCCGACACAGCCGTTGGTACACTGTTGAACCGATAACCGGCGGGCGTTCTGGCCGGTCGCCCTCGGACGGCCGCCCCACCAGTAATATCTCTGGGATGTCGCCATCGGGTGCAGCCTCGCCGTCGAGTAGTGCTTGCGGGAGACCGCGCAGGAGCCGACAATGACGATGGGCCAGCGCTTCCGGAGGAACTCGTCGAGCGTAAGCTTGAGCATCGCTTCCGCGAGCCTACCGGATAGAAGATAGAGAAGACGCGCAGCACGTCGCTGGAACGCGTCGGTTTGGGGGGGTATCGAAATGAAACGAACGCTCGTCTTCGGGGCAGCCGCCATTGTCCTTCTTGGATTTGCAGGTACTGAAGCGGACGCCAGTTGGCTGTCAGATATTACCGGTGTCAACATTGACGTGCCAGCGGGAAGATTTAGCCTCTCGGCTCCGCGCCCCCAGGACATCCCGCAGATGATTCAGCACTTACCCCAAGATTCCGCCAACTTCTTTTTGAATCCAGCTGGACCTCCACTCGCTTTTGCTATCAGACAAGCGTATGCGCAGGCTCGCGGCTCAGCACAACCGATGACGCCTCAAATGAAAGCCCTGTTATCCCCGTATTTTCCGCCCGCCGTCCTGAATTCCGCGCTGTACACTACACGCTCGCAAGCTGGTGCGAGCCTGCCCACCATCCTCGAAGGTGGCGGTCAGATTGGAGCGATCACTCTCGACAACGTTATCGTTTTCACGAGTGACGATCAGGTCAACGACTACGGGGTGTGGGCACACGAGCTTATCCACGTTGGGCAATACAGAAACCTCGGCATCGACGGTTTTGCTGCGTTGTACGCGGGACTTGGAGCAGTCAGTCTCGAAAACGACGCCTATGGTTGGCAGAACCACGTTGTCAGTGATATTCAGTCACACCCAGGGGATGGTACAGGTGCGCTTCGGCAACAATGGGTCGACAATTCCGGATCTCCGCCGCCACCCGGAACCTTCGGGTGGAACGTGTTCAATGCAGCAGCCCGCCAGGTAATTCCCCCGAGCCAATGCGGCCAATGGCGTCAAGTTGGGCCCAACGCCATTCAGATCAGCAATATATGCCCCACGATTATCCTGGTTACGTTCATAGACGAGAACGGAATGCATAGACCTTGTCAAGGTCCCATCTGCATTTTCCAACCCGGAGATAGTCATGTCATCGTGGGCAACGATCCGGGCCTCGTGCAGTTGCAAGGTATTTGGTTCAATTTCGCCAACTAGCAGTCAAATCACAGCGCTAATTCTCAAGTTGGTTGCTTCCTGCTTTGCAGTGGCACACGCGTGACAACTCGCCGAACGAAGGGGACGCATTCCAAGCGGACGTCTAGACGCTCGCTAAGCGCGAGGCCGGAGTAAAGCATTCTGCGTGAAAGCGGTAGATTGTGAACCTTCCATGTTGTCCCCTCAGCTCCTGAGGTAAGGTCGAAGGAGTAAAAATTGTATGCGGCCCGCATGGTTGCCTAAGATAGCGAACTCTTTCTGTTATCGGGCCGGTGCAGTTGTACTGTCTCGCGTTGATGAGGGGGTGTGACGTATGCCTTGGTACAAGAACGCGTCCGTATGGAGCACGGCGATCGCCGTCATAGCACTAATCCTTTCGCAATTGCCACCGGTGAGCAGCTGGATCGGAGCCATAAGGACAGAGACTGAACTCGGAGCCCAGATGGCGATTCCGGACCAGCTGGGTATTCCAGAATACCAGCTCTTTGTCAGCGTCAAGAATAGCGGAAACCGCACTCTTCAAATTTCGAGCCTCTCACTTGAGATGACGTATCCAAGCGGAAAGCAAAAATCTATTCCCGCGCAGGAGTACCTCACGTTCCTGTCTGGGCAGCAGAGCGCACAGCAATTTCCTATGACTAGTGTGTCGATTCCACCTGGTGCAAATTGGGCGGAATCGGTTCTGTTTGCGCCTCCCCTCCGCCCAAGCGAACAGCAGTCTATGGGGCGGGACACGCTTCGGATCTATCAGTCGTTAACTCAACAGCTCGAGCAGGGTGCACGACAGCCAGTTGCAGCCGATCAGCCAGACGTCGACGCAGCAGTCGCGTTCTTCAATAACGAATTTGATCTCGAAGAGGGTCAGTACAAGGTCGAGGTCTTGGCGGATGTTGATGGCGCAAAGATGAAAATGAAGACGTTTTCGTTCGTACTGTACGAGTTCAACATTGAGACCATTCGCTCGCAGACGCAGGACTACAAATACGGAGTGGGCGTATATATGCCCGTTAATCAGCCGAAGCAGGCTTGGATATGGCTAAACGACGTACACTGAGGCCATTCGCGCCGGAAGATCGTTCTGAACGCTGTGAGTCCGGGGATTCCGGGGCCCGACGGCGTGTAGCTTATGGAACCCGGACACTGGGGCCGTGCCACTGAGCGAAACCAGCACATAATTTGATCCTCGAACTCTTGCGTTACTTGAGTTGCTAGGAAGTCATTCAAATCCGAAGGATCAGGATCGTTGCGCTCAGCTTGGGCCCAAGCTTCCCAAGTCTCGTAGTCGTTCGGCGCGCCCATTACGACGACCCCAACGCCGTGCTCGCTGGCCTCGTGGGTGAGATCGTCAAGCGTGTCTTCCATAGCCGGACGAGCGTCGTCTGGTACATGCAGGTAGGTACGAACAGTGAGCGACCCTTCTATGCGCAAGGGCCTCGTAGACGGCCGTAACATCGAGCGAGTCGTGTGCCTTTACCTCGAAGGTCGTCACATCGAAGTGCTTGCCGGGTACAAATGGGTACGTGCTATATGTAGCCAGAGTGACGTCTGGCCGCGTCCATCTGCTGCCTGTGTCCCGTCGCCCCTGGTGGGCCGTTATCTATGCCACGGCAGCGTCGGAACGATAATCCTGTACCCAAGCCGATCTGATTGTCCCTAGGATCGGCTCGTATAATTGGACTTCTGATATGGCTGCCGCGGCGGCCGGAGCTGCCGCTTGCGCCACCGGCGCCGTGGGTGCTACGACACGACGAACACTGCCGCCGCGACCCCGGCCCTTTTCCAGCAAGCCTTCATCGATTAGCTGTTTCGCACGGTCCAATAGACATGAGTGCCCCGTAGTATCGTGGATGAGCCGCGAGGCCGAAAATGATGCCGCTTGGGCCCGTTGCTCGACCACGTGAACGACGTGTCTGCCATGGATCTGCTCTCGTCGAGGTTGGCCAAATTCAGCTCGCGCGCGGGATGCGACGCGCGCTGCATTAGGGGGCGCGGCACGTACCAGCGGCCGACAAGATCCCATGACTTGTTGGGATCATCCGACATTGCATATTGTCGCCTAGACAGGTTGCCGTTGTTTGCCTCCAGCTTGGCATTCGTCCTCAAGCAATAGCATTACCCGAATCTGCTCTTCAAGCTCTGCACCGGCATCTGGATGTTTGCGCAGCGCCTCCAGCATCTTGCGATGTTTCGCGAATTTTCGGGCGGCACTCTTGAGCAACTTCAGAGATTTCCGCTGTTGCTCGGGGTCGCAGTCTTCGGTCGCGGATAACCGGATATCCCGCAGCTGCGCGAGCGCTCGTTCGGCCTCCTTCCGGAATGCACGGTCAAGTGACATTTGCTGTGGCCCGGGCAGCTTGTCCTGGGGCTCTTGCGGCGATTGATGAACGGCTGTCTGCTACTTGAGCGGGCCGACCTGGAATGGTGCTCATGCGGCTCGCTGCCCCGGGGGCTCAGGACTACGAATAACTGCGCTCCGGTCTTTCTGTCGACGGACTGTTTTGCGACCCGCGCGGAGCTCATCAAGATAGTCCGCCCACGCCTGCATCATTTGGCGACGTTCAGGGAGGTGCTCAGCATGGTTGTAAGCCGCTCGGACGCCATTCCGCTCGCCGTGAGCAAGTTGGCGCTCGATGGCATCAGTGGTCCAGCAGCCTTGCTCGTTGAGGAGCGTGGAGGCGATGCTGCGAAATCCGTGGCCGGTCATTTCATCGCCGTCAAATCCCAGGATGCGAAGCGCCTTATTGATCGTGTTTTCGCTCATCGTGCGGTCCGGGTCACCGAGCGCCGGGAACAGGTACCGTCCGTTTCCGGTGATCGTCTGAAGCTCGCGCAGGATCGCCAATGCCTGATCGCTTAGGGGCACGATGTGCTGGACTTCCATCTTCATGATGTGCCGAGGGATCCGCCACTGAGCCTCGTCCAGGTCGAAATGAGCCCATTCGGCGCGCCGCAGCTCTCCCGGCCGGACAAAGACGAGCGGTGCGAGCTGTAGGGCCGAACGCGTTTCCCTCCGGCCGGTGTACCCGTCGATCGCGCGGAGCAGGGCACCCACCTTGCCCGGCTCTGTAATGGAAGCGTGGTGCGTGACGATGGGGGCCTCAAGGAGGCCCCGGAGATCGACAGCAATGTCGCGCTGGGCGTATCCCAGTCCTATCGCGTGGCGGAAGATCTGCCCACACTTCTGTTTGGCGCGCCGGGCGGTCTCGTGCAGACCCTGCGTCTCGATCTTCTTAAGGACCGTGAGGAGTTCCTGGGCCGTGATGCTGCCGATGGGCCGCCGTCCGAGGTCCGGAAAGATATAGGTCTCGAGCATCCATTTGGCTTTGTTCAGAGTCGACTCGGAGCGGCGGTTGACCCGCACGTGCCGGGCTAGCCCCGATAGGTAGTGGCGTGCGACGGCCTCGAAAGTGTTTTTGCGGGTCGCCTTCGTCGCCTTGCGCTCGGCACTGGGGTTGGTGCCCTCGGCCAGCGTTTTGCGGATGGCCTCCCGGCGATTGCGAGCCTCGCTTAAGGAGATGTCCGGGTACGTTCCGAGCGACAGCATCTGCTCGGCACCTTGAAATCGGTACCGGAGACGCCACCATTTGGAGCCACTTGGCTGAATCAGAAGACAGAGGCCACGGCCGTCGGAGAGCCTGTATGCTCTGTCACGGGGCTTGGCAAGGCGAACTGCCGTATCGGTCAAGCTCATATGGGCTCCCTTCGGTCGCTTTTCGCTTCCTCAAGTTCGAGTCCCACCTGTTGGGTGATCGAAAGTTACCCATATTTTTACCCGCTTTCAAACGCGGCTGGGGTGCGACGGGCTGATACGCCCTGAGCACCCGAAAATGAGAAAAACCTCAAAAAAACAAGAGATTAGAGAAATGGATGATACGAGATGTGACCGCATGAGACCCCCTGGGATGGGGGCGATGGTGCCCGGGAGAGGACTCGAACCTCCACGGAGTTACCCGCTAGTACCTGAAACTAGTGCGTCTACCAATTCCGCCACCCGGGCAGGGCCACACGGAATGCCCTTCGCGGGCGCGCGCAATCTACGCAGGGGGTAGGGAGCTGTCAATTGAAAGCGCGTAGAGGCAAGTTCGGGCGTCGTGACCGCAAGGTTGGCCCTCATCCGAAGACCCAGTCGGCGCTGCACAAAGCTGCGCGTGACGGACACGGAGACGGGCAGGGCGACGGCAGAATCAAGGCGGAGACGGGAAGTCGCCGCAGCAAAGACAAGCGCGGGTCGCAGGGGGCCGGGCCGGTGAAGGTGTCGCATTCCGCTGGCCGAATCGCGGGTGCCGCACACCACGGTGGCATCGTGGAGGGTCAAGTCAGCGCTCACAGGGCTGGTTACGGCTTTGTGCGCGTCGAGGGGATGAAAGACAGTGTCTTCCTGCCGCCGCCGGAAATGCGCGGTGTGATGCACGGCGACCGGCTGCGCGTTCGTATCTCGCGTGATGCCAGTAACCGCTGGTCGGGATCCGTCGAACAGGTCGTCGAGCACGGCGTCAGTGCATTCCTCGGTACGGTCGAGGTATTGGGCCGGACCGCATGGGTCACGGCTGCCGATCGCCGCCTGCAGCTTCGATGCGCCGTCCCGCACGAGGCGCTCAACGAGGCGCGAAACGGCGAGTGGGTCATCGCGCGCATCACGAGACATGGTGGTGCGGCAAAAGCTGCACAGGCGCGGATCGAAAAGCGGCTCGATCCGGACCGCCCGGTCGAGCTCGCGACGGAAGCCGCCATTGCGCGCTTCGATCTGCCGCATGAGTTTTCTGCCGAGGCACTGCGCGAAGCTCAGGCGTGGGGCGATCGTGTGGATCCGCGTGAGGCGCAGGGGAGGGAGGATCTGCGGCAATTGCCGCTCGTCACGATCGACGGCGAGGACGCTCGCGACTTCGACGATGCCGTCTATGCCGAGCCACACCCTGCCGGCTTTCGGCTCATCGTCGCGATTGCGGACGTCAGCCACTACGTCCGGCCTGGAACAGCAGTGGATTCGGAAGCGCTCGAGCGGGGCACGTCAGTGTATTTCCCGACGCGCGTGTTGCCGATGCTGCCCACGGCGCTCTCCGATCACCTTTGCTCGTTGGCGCCGAAGGTCGATCGGCTCTGCTTCGCGGCGGACATGATCATCACCAAGACCGGTGTGCTCAAGTCCGCGCGCTTCTATCCCGCCGTCATGCGGTCGGCGGCGCGGCTCACCTACACGCTGGCCAACGCGGCTTTGTTCGAAGGAAGGCCCACCGCGCGCGCGGAGTTGGGAGAGCTCGTTGAGCCGCTTCTCGTGCTGGTGGACGTCTACCGCGCCCTGCAGAAAGCCCGCAGCAAGCGCGGGGCGCTCGACTTCGATGCCGCCGAGGCGGAATTCGTGATCGACTCCGCCGAGCGCGTCCGCGAAATCGAGCTGCGCACGCGGAACGATGCGCACCGGCTGATCGAGGAATGCATGATCCTCGCCAATGTTGCGGTCGCTGAGGAGCTCGAGAAAACCCATACTCCCACGCTCTACCGCGTGCACGGCCAACCGGAGTCCGAAAAGCTCGACAGGCTGACCAGTACCCTCGCAGCGCTCGATATCGATGCGCGGCTGCCGGAGACCGTCACGACACGGGACCTGCAAGCCATTGCACGACGCCTGGGTCACACTGCCGAGCGTCCGTTCATCGAATCGCTCATCGTCCGTGCCATGCCCCAGGCCGTGTACCAGCCGGCCAACATCGGACATTTCGGATTGGCGCTGAAGCACTACGCACACTTCACTTCGCCCATCCGCCGCTACCCTGATCTGGTGGTCCATCGCACCCTGAAGGCACTGATAGGCGCCCGGGGCGGGGCGGCACAGCGCTACGAGCTGCCGCAGCTCGCCGGGGTGGGTGAGAGCACTTCGAAGCTCGAGAAGCGTGCCGATGAGGCCGATCGCTACGTATCGACCTATCTCAAGTGCAGCTACCTGCGTGAGCGTATCGGTCAGACGTTCCAGGGTCTCATCACGACCGTCGTGGAGTTCGGCTGCTTCGTGCAGATCCTCGACGTATCAGTGGATGGATTGCTGCACATCGACAACCTTCGCGATGACGACTACGAGATGGAGAAGCACGGCCACGGCTGGCGCGGCAGGCGGACGGGGCGGCGGCTGCGCACAGGCTCGCACGTCAGAGTCATCGTGACGGCGGTCAACCCCATCGAGGGGTTGGTGGACCTCGACCTGGCCGGCGAGTCGTGAAGGGCTCTGATTCCTCGAGGCCGCAGGGCTCCCAGACCATCTACGGACTGCATGCCGTGCGCGTGATGCTCCAGAAGCATCCGGAGCGCGTCGGTGCCGTGCGAATAGCCGAGCGTCGCGAGGATCCGCGGGTCCGCGAGATCGACGAGCTGGCCCGTCGCAGTCAGGTCACGGTGCAGCGGGTCGATGCTCAGCTCCTCAGGCAGAAGCTCGGGGATGTGGCACACCAAGGCGTAGTGGCCGACATCAAGCCACTGCCGCCCTGGTCGGAGGACGACCTGCTCGCGGCGATCCAAGCCGCGGTCGAGCTGCCGGAGCGGCCCCTCGTTCTTGCACTCGATGGAGTGCAGGATCCTCACAACCTGGGCGCATGTCTTCGCACGGCGGACGCCTGCGGAGTGCTTGCCGTGATGGTGCCGCGTGATCGAGCCGCGCACGTCACCCCCGTAGTTCGGAAAGTTGCCGCAGGCGCGGCGGAGACTACGCCGGTCGTTACCGTCACTAATCTCGTGCGCGCTCTGAAGCTTCTCAAGGAGGCCGGCCTATGGGTCATCGGAGCGGATGCTGACGCGTCCAAGCAGGCGCACGAGGTCGACCTAAAGGGCGGGGTCGTGCTGGTCCTCGGGGCTGAGGGGACGGGCCTGCGCCAGCTGACGCGGCAGACCTGCGACTGGATCGTCCGGCTGCCCCAGCTCGGGGCGGTCGAGAGCCTCAATGTCTCGGTAGCCGCCGGTATGCTGCTCTATGAGGCGGTGCGCCAGCGCGCCCAGTGACCCCCTCCCGCCGGACGGCGGCTCGTTGCAGTTCTGCCGCAGTTTCAGTATCCTGCGCGCCCCTTTCGAGGGGTCGCGCCCGTGCATTCCGGCGGGTCGAATCTCCTTGCCGCACCCCGCATCAGCCTCGCGACGGGCGGCTTCCATCCGTGAGGAGGACA
>Ga0134128_10012527_pt1 | contig 10107 bp, 6 predicted proteins | sample KB31754_FD_96462 | JGI IMG/M metagenome (GOLD analysis project Ga0134128, IMG submission 96462) | Terrestrial soil microbial communities with excess Nitrogen fertilizer from Kellogg Biological Station, Michigan, USA - KB3-175-4 | ecosystem: Environmental > Terrestrial > Soil > Unclassified ...
CCGCGAGGGACATATGCGCGATGCGCCATGTCCGCGGCCGCATTCCCAATCGCCGGCGGAGTGCAGCCAGAAGCGCGACGGCGAAGATCGCCCACATGGCGGTCACGCCCCAGGGGGAGAATGGCGTCGGCGATGCGTAGAGAAGGGCGTCGATCATGTCGGGCGGACTGGTGATCCAGAGGCCGGCGACGTGGACCACGATCGCGACAACCAGCGCGCCGCCGATCCAGTGATGCACGCGCCGGCCACGATAGGCCGACAGTCCCGGCAGGTATCCGGCAATCAGCAAGGGCTGAACGAGCATGAGCCCCAGCGCGACGATCCCGGAGAAGCCGGCCAGGATGTAGACCGGACCGCGCCACGCGAGTTGCGGGCTCGTCGCTGCAAGGGCGATCGGCACGCAAATGGCGGTTGCGAGGGCGATCCAGATGAGGGCCGCCCGGGCCAATCTCATTCTTCTGTTCCCAGCTTGGTTAGGCCGGCTGAAGGACGAAATGTGCCTCCAGGCTGGTCTCTTTTGCGCTCCGCATCACCGGCCGCAGGAAGACGGTTTTGAATTCACCGCTGTCATAGGCGAGGTGACCATGCGGTTGACCGAAGATGGGAATAATCTGCGGCATCTCAAGACGGAACGCCCCGTTCTTGTCGGTGAGCGTGGCTCCGTGGCTCTGCGGTTCGTGCTCCTGCCCTTCGACCGTGTGCGCCCAGATCTGGATCCGCTGTCCGGCGAGCGGAACCCCGTCGCCGGCGCGGCGTACGGTGCCACTCATCCAGAAGCCGCCCTTGCCGATCCGATCCACGATCGCCGCACCCTTGCGGTAGTTGTTGGACCCGCCCGTCATCGACTCGGTCGGTGCGAGGTCCTCCGCGCGGGCGGGCCATAGGAGCCCGGAAGCTCCGGTTGCCACGACGAAGCCGCCAGCGGCGAGCAGGTTGCGGCGGTTGAGTATGACGGTAGTCATGTGGATTCCTCCTGGCGACCGGGCATCTCCTCAGCCGAGGGTACAACAACAAGCGCTATACGCCCAGTTGGGGAGGCGAAGGGCGCGATAGGTCGCAATAACAGTGTTGTGAACGATGTATAGGCCGCTCAACTGGCGTCGTTGACGGGCATACTCAGTGGTGTCTGATGCTTAGAGCCACTCTTCAGTGAGTACTTCGCTCGTCGTCGCCGGTGGATGACATGCGATCCATGGTGTCTGTCCGCCGGCCTTTTGGCGGCTTCGGTCGAAATTGCGGGCTGTATCCGCTTATGGACCCGAAACGGGCATGATCTTTTCGGAAAAGCGCTTCGCACCCCGCATCAAGTGCGGGGCAGGCTCTTTCCGGATTATGCCCCTAGAGAAACACCTCGGGCGGCACGCCGAGCAGGACCTGCCCGACCTGTTCGAAATGGGCGCCGCGCGCCTGGATCTGCTGGGAGAGCGTGTGCATGTCGCGGAAGCGGCGCTCGAACGGGCTGCCCGGGAAGATCGCGTCGACGCCGGCTGCCTTGTAGGCGAAGTCGACCACCTCGGCCGCGCCGTGAATCGCGTTGGTGCAGGCGAGCCGCACGCGGGCCCGATCGGCGACCTCGACCGCCACCACGTCGCCGGCCTGCGCGTAGATCGCAGCCAGCGTCTCCATCAGGTAGGCGCGCGCCGAGCCGAGCCGCGCCTCCGCGCGCGCGACGTCGGCCTGCACCACCGCGCTGTCGGCGAGCCGGGACAGCCCGCGCGGCGCCTTGCGGGACGCCAACGCGATGAACTCCGACAGCATCGCGCGCGCGATGCCGAATGCCACCGCCGCGACCCCGGCCGCGTAGAGGCCCTGCATGGTAAAGGCATAGAGCGGGCCGCGCTCGCGGCGCAGCGTCGGGTCCTCACGCGTGCTGCTGAACGCTTCCGACACGAACAAATTGTCGACGCTATAGGAATCCGACGCCGTGCCGCACAACCCGATCGTCCGCCAGGTGTCGATCAGGGTGGCGTCCTGGGCGGGAAACAGCAGCGTGCGGACCGTGGGGCGGCCGAAGCGGTTGAGCCTGAGCGTGCCGTCCGCTTCGAGCACATGGCAGTGCGCACCCATCCAGCGCGCCTGCCGGCAGCCGCTGGCGAAATCCCATTTGCCGGTCAGGCGATAGCCGCCGTCAACTGCTTGCGCGCGCAAGGCGTTCGGCGGTCCCCAGGCCACGATGCTGCGGGGATCGGCGAAGACGGCATGATTGGCCGCAGGCTCCAGAAAGGCGGCGATCAGGGCGGAACTGTTGGCGACGAATACATTCCACGCGACAGAGGCGTCGTGCCGCGCGAGCTCCTCGACCGCCGCCACATAGACGGCGGGTTCCGTCTCGTCGCCGCCCGCTGAGCGCGGCAGCAGCATGCGGAACAGCCGCGAGTCATGCAGCCGCCCCAGCAACGCCTCGGGGATGCGCCGCGTGCGCTCGACCTCGTCGGCGCTGGCTGCAATCTCCGCCCCGAGATCACGGGCGCGGACAACCGGGTCCGCGCGGGTCTGGATGTTCATGCGCCACCTCACCCTGGTACGCTATTGCGACCGAACGCCCTCGTACTGTCAACTGTTTCGCCGGCGGATTTGAGCTCCTTGATGAACTCGTCGGCGCAACGGGCCGGGTCGACGATCACTTCGGCTTGTGACCCGAAGTCGCGGGGGGCTGGCGGATGGTGGAACGTTGGTTTCCCGTGCTAATCTGCACTCGGAGTGGAGTAGGCGGGGCAAGAGATGGCCGGTGGCGGCGCCACAACCGCGGAGCGCAACATCATCACGGTCCTCGCCGTCGATATGGTGGGTTCGACGCGCCATATCGCCGCTTGCGACCCGGACGAGGCGCAAGCGTTTCTGGACCGTTGGCTGGTTCACATCCGCAGTTCGGTGGAACGCGCCGGAGGACAGATCGTCCATTATGCGGGCGACGGCGGCATCGCCATCTTTGGCTGGCCAACCGCCTATGAAGATCACGCGGATCGCGCCTGTATCGCAGCCTGGGATATCCAGGGTCATGGCGCTGCGACCGGACCCGGCGGACATCCGGTCAATTTTCGCGTCGGGATTCATTCGGGTCTGGTCGGCTTGCGCAAGGGCGGTCGCAACGCGATCTACCGCTTTGACGTGGCCGGCGCGACGGTACATGTCGCCGCCAAGCTGCAGCAGGAAGCATCTGCCGGCGAGGTCCGCCTTACCGCCGAGACCGCCAAATTGTGCAGGTCGCCCCTTGAACTCACGCTGCACGAGAAGATTTCGGGAAGCCCGGATCGCCTCTGCGAAATCTACCGGCTGAATGCCCGGCCAAGAGACGTGGATCGCAACGACGTCGCTCGCCGCTATCAAAATCCGATTGTCGGGCGCGCGGACGAGCTTGAAGCGCTTCGCGAACGTCTCCCGCGCGCGGGCGGCAAAAGCAGCTCCGTGGCCCTGCTGGGCGAACCAGGTATTGGCAAGAGCCGTCTTGCGGCAGCCGCGATGACCGACGCGCTGACGTCGGACGTGAGATGCTGCGTCTTTTTTGGCGCCGTACAAAGGCGGGTTACCGCATTTGCCGCCGCCCGCGCCCTGGTCGGCGACCTGCTCGCTGCAAGCAGCCTGTCGGACGACCAGCTTCGCGAGGCGCTCGCGAAACTGGACATCGAGGCACGCGATCGCAGGACGCTTGAAACCCTGTTCATCGTTGGAAAATCGCGCGCGCGCCAAAGATTGAACGACAATACGCAAACGCAGATCGCACGTGCACTCGTCAATGCCTTTCTGGCAATGGCGCTGACCAGACCAACTCTCTTGCTGATCGAAGACATCCAGTGGATCGATGCGGAAAGCCGTCATTTCCTGAAGCTGCTCGCCCGCGCAAATACCTCTCAACCGCTTTGCATATTGCTGACCGGACGCCCGGAATCGTCAAGCCAGGCGGCCGACATCGCGAACTCGATCATTCATCTGCAACCACTGTCGCGGGCCAATATGGAGGCTTTGGGACGGCAGTTGTGGCCGCAAAATCGATCTCCGGCCGTGTTTGCCAGAGCGATCGATCGCGCCGACGGTGTCCCGTTCATATTGGAGGAATTCTTGCGTTCGGCGGACGCGACGAACGCAATGAGCGAACAGTCACTGCCTCAGAGCGTCGAGTCGGTGATTCATGCGCGGCTACAGCGGCTTCCGCCAAAAATAAAGACGTTTGCCCAAAAGCTCAGCCTGTTGGGGGAAGAGGTTGAAATCCAACTGGCTACGGCGGTGCTCGGCGTAGACGTCGGCGAGCTGTTGAATGCATCGTTCGAGCTCGACCGATTTGCGTTCATCCACCCCCTTGCGGGCAACTCGGTGCGTTTCAGACATCAGATTATCGCCGAGGCCTGTGCGAACACGATACCGCGCGATCAGCGTCGGGAAATCCATCAGGCTGCGATCCAGGCCATAATTCGGCGTTACCCCAATCTGCACGGTCATTACGAACGGCTGGCCTTCCATGCAGAGGAAGCCGGCGATGTCGATGCCTCGCTTGGTTATCTCCGGGAGGCTGCCGTGGAGGCGCGCCGGAACGCCGCTGCCTCCTCAATCAGTCTGATATATGACCGGGCGCTCAGGTTGATTGAGCGCCTTGGGACGGCTGCCGAAGAGAAATATGTCGATTTCGGTCGAATATGTTTCGCTTCGATGTTGCAGCTCGGCGAATTCGACAAGGTGCATATGCATCTGCCGCGCACCATGGAGCTGGCGCAGCGCCAGGGCAGGGCCGCGCACGTGTGCGGCGTTCAGTCTCAACTTGGAATGATCCACTGGTTTGAGGGGCGGTACGAAGAAGCGCTGCAGGTGACGAGCGAGGGATTGAAAACGGCCCGTGAGTTGCGATCGCTTGTTCTGATCTTTGCGCATCAGACCGTGATGGCAAATATCCTGTACGCAATGGGCCATATCGATCGCGCGATTGCCGAGATGGACGAGCTGGATGAAATGCTCACGGGAGAACTCGAAACTGCCCGGCTCGGGACACCGGCTAATCCGAAATGCACGGTCCTCGCATTCAGGAGCTGGTTCATGCGCGCAACAGGTCAATATGCGGATGCGCTTCAATTCGCGTCCCGTGCATTGGCGGTCGCGGATCGCGAACAGGACTCGTACGGCGAGGTGCTGGCCCGCATTTCGATGGGGCGGAATCTCCTCATGCTTCACCGCAATGACGAAGCCGCGGAATGTTTGTCAACTTGCAGGGACATTGTCGAACGCAATGGCTACGACGCGAGTAACGCGAACCTGACCGGAGCGATCGCGACTGCGCTGGCGCGCACAGGCAAAGCGCATCAGGCCGTTGATCTGGTAGAGGCCTGTCTGGAAAGCGGCATGCATCTGCGGACGGGCCAGACCGAGGTGTCTTATCTCTATGCCGGCTATGCCGAGGCTCTTGTTCGGAGCGGGCAATCGGAGCGCGGGCTGGGCGCCCTGGACCGTGCTCTTGCCATCGCCAGGACCATCCAGAATCCGTGGCTGACTGTCGAATGCCTCGGCTTGAGGGTGCGGCTGCTCGCGGAGACGAAGCCCGACGACCGCTGCCTCGCGCAGGATCTCGCCGAAATGCGCGCCATTTGCGATCAGTACGGCGTCGTCGCCTGGGACGCATCCCGGCTCGTCGCGTGAGACAAGATCGCACGCGAATTCGCCGTTCGTAACTACCTTGACTAGAAGATGCCACGAAGTACAGTTTTGGTCGAGCCGATGTTTGCGATATCTGCCGTGGCTCGCCAGCGGTCTACTTTGCGTCGAACTTGTTTCGCCCGTATCTGCGAGCCGGCGTCCGGCGAGCAAGGAGCGCCGTACCGGTTGCCATTCTGTCGCAGCGATGCGTGTCTCTATCGTGTGAACCAGCTCATAAAGCAGCCCCCATAAAGGCCATACGATAGAGCCAACCAAGGAGGGTCACGCGATGCGTCGTCTCGTCTTCCCGATTGGCTTCGCGATACTGATCGCGACAACTTCCTGGGCGCCGGCCGCCGATCCAATATTTGTCGACCAGGGTCCGGATTGGACATCCTTCACGAGAGCGGATTTCTACACCCGCGATCAGGGCTCGCGCCTGATCAATCTGTCGTGGTTGCGGGCGCTAAAGGCCAGGGACGGGCGACCGTTCCTGGCGGACGGCATGGCCCGATACGGTTTTCTGCCGAATCCGGACAACAGCGTCGGTCTTCCCGTGGGCTTCCACACTTCCGGTCCGACAGAAACCCCGCTGGTCGGAATAACCTGCTCCGCATGTCACACCCGGCAGCTTGAAGTCGCCGGCAAGGCGTACCGGGTCGATGGTGGTCCGGCCCTGATCGATTTCCAGGCGTTCCTGGGCGATCTGGACAAGGCCGTCGGCGATGTAACCGCCGACGCTCCATCGTTCGCGGTGTTTGCCGCCGCTGTTCTCCAGACTTCGACGCCTGCTGCTGATGATGTCGAGAGGCTGCGCCAGCGGGTCAACGCCTGGTCCCGGCGCTATCATGCGTGGGCGAGCGCGACATTGCCCCACGACGGCTGGGGGCTTGGACGTCTGGACGCGATCGCGATCATCTTCAACCGCATCGCCGGCACCGACGTTGGGCCGCCGCCCGACAGGTTGATCCCCGACAACATGAGGCCCGGCGAGGCCCCGGTACGGTATCCGTTCCTGTGGAATGCGCCAAAGCAGTTCCTGACCGACTGGGGCGGCTTTGTGTTGAATGGACCCACCATCAAGGACGCTTTCGCAATGTCCCGCAACACGGGGCAGGCACTGTCATTCGGTAATTTCGAGCCGAAACGTTCGTCCGGCTCCTCCTTCAGCTATACGAGCACCATCAACTTCGATGGGTTGAAACAAGTTGAGAAGTTGCTCTGGGCGATGGGCCGGCCAAAATGGCCAAAGGAGTGGCCGCTCGATCGGGAATTGGCCAAGAAGGGTGAACACATCTACAATACGCAGTGCGGTGGCGGGTGTCACGAGCAGCGCAACGCATTCTCCCTCCTTCATCCGTTGACCTGGCTTAGTCCGTTTGCCTGGGACACGCCCATCAAGAATGTCGGCACCGACACGCATCAGTTCGATGAACTCGGTTGGAAGGTCAAGACCGGCGCGATGAAGGGGGCGGGCTTCCTGTTCCTCGCCAGACATCTTCAGGAAGAAGATTATGCCGTCCACATGATGTTCAGCGCCGTCGCGGGCTCGCTTATAGAATACCAGTTCGGTCTGGGTACTCCCGGCAACCCCGGTGACGGCTTTGGCTCCGTGCCGCCCAGCGGGAAGGTAACTTCCGCACCGCAAGCGCCGCCGCAACCGGTGCAGGCGGCAATCGCGCCGGCCGGCACCGGACAACCGGCCGCACCGGCGGACAGCCTGGCCATCGAAAGCTGGACGATTTTCGGTCGCACGCTCTATCGAGGTGCCTACGAGGCGCGCGTGCTGGAAGGCATCTGGGCCGCGGCGCCCTATCTGCATAACGGCTCGGTGCCGACCTTGGCGGAACTGCTCAAGCCGCCAGCACAGCGCAAGACGACATTCAGTCTCGGCGCGAAATACGACATCGAGAACCTCGGCCTTGCCGAGACACAAGATCCATCAATCCCGCCCCGTACCGTCACGGGCTGCGACAAACTCAACTCCGGAAACAGCAATTGCGGTCATGACTTCGGTACCGGCTTGAGCGACCCGGACAAGAAGGCGTTGCTCGAATATTTGAAGACTCTCTAAAGCGCGATGAGACTAGGTTGAATAGTCATCGCGCTTTAGCTCTTTGTTTGAGCATGATCTTTGCGGAAAACCGCTACACACTTTTCCGGATCATGCTCTAGAAACCTGTCCGGCCCGTCCTTTTCAAGCCGGGCCATTTCATGAACACTGTCGCCGAACGGCGACGGTGAAACGGGATGCTCGACTCAAGCCGCAACATTGTGCTCGCCTGCGCGCTCAGCGGGCTCGCAGGTTATGCCGACGGCATCGGCTATCTCTATCTCGGCGGCCTGTTTGTGTCCTTCATGAGCGGCAACTCGACGCGGATGGGGGTCAGCCTGGCGGATGGGCATTTTCAAGCGGCCGCCGAGGCGCTCGGCCTGATCGTGCTGTTCGTCGTCGGCGCGGCCTGCGGCAGCCTGATCGTGCTCGGCCGCAGCCGCTATTCCCAATCCTGGGTGCTGCTGATGGAAGCGATGCTGCTTGCGCTGGCGGCGCTGTCCTATTTCTTCGACTTCGATCGTGTTGCCATCGCCGCCATCGTGCTGGCGATGGGGCTGGAGAATGCGGTATTCCAGATTGACGGCGGCTCCGGCCTTGGCCTCACCTACGTCACCGGCGCCCTGGTGAAGATCGGCCAGCTCATGGCCGCTGCTCTGACCGGCGGAACGCGCTTGGCCTGGGTGCCGAACCTGTTGCTGTGGGCGGCCCTGGTCGTCGGCTCCGTCACCGGCGCGCTGGCCTATCGCTGGATCAATCTCGCTGCGATCTGGTTTGCGGCGGCCGGCGCGCTCGCGCTGAGCGGATGGGCCGCACTTGCTGCGAGCCGCAGCCATTGACAGCGCGCGCAGCTTGCCCGATTGGACAGCGATGAACACTCAGCCGAGACCCCGTGCCGCATGCCTGATCGGATGGCCGGCCGCGCATTCGCGCTCGCCGCTGATCCATCATTACTGGCTGCGCACGCTCGGTATCGAGGGCGGCTATGTCATCGAGGCGGTGCCGCCGGACGATCTGCGCGACTTCGTGCTGCGGCTGTCGCTGCGTGGCTTTGCCGGCGCCAATGTCACCATTCCGCACAAGGAGAACGTGCTCGCGCTGTCGACGCCGGACGACCGCGCACAGGCCGTCGGCGCCGCCAACACGCTGTGGTTTGCCGACGGCGAATTGCGCTCGACCAACACCGACGTCGAGGGCTTCATCAGCAATCTCGACGCCTCTGCACCGGGCTGGGACAAGGCCGCCGACGCGCTGGTGCTCGGCGCCGGCGGCTCCGCGCGCGCCGTCGTGTTCGGCCTGATCGAGCGCGGCATCAAGCGCGTGCATCTCGTCAATCGCACGCCGTCGCGTGCGCAGGCGCTGGCAGAGAAATTCGGCAGCGTTGTCGAGCCGGCGACGTGGGACAGGATCGGCGAGCTGCTGCCGCGTGCGAAACTCCTCGTCAACACGACTTCGCTCGGCATGCGCGGGCAGGGGCCGCTCGCGATCGACGTCGGGCAATTGCCGGAAGACGCCGTCGTTGCCGACCTCGTCTATGTGCCGCTGGAGACGGAGTTGCTGAAGGCGGCGAAGGTGAGGGGGCTGCGCACCGCCGACGGGCTCGGCATGCTGTTGCACCAGGCCGTGCGCGGCTTTGAATTGTGGTTCGGGCAGCGCCCGCAAGTGACATCAGAACTTCGTGCGATTGTGGAAGCCGATCTCACAAGCGCGTGATCCGCCAAAATGTGCAGCGGTTTGGCGATCACGCGCTCTTTCTAGACTGGCGCGCGACCGGACGCAAAACCGGTATCCACCTTTGCTGGTCGCGCGCCGGCTTGAGCCGGGAATAGGATGCGAGAATCGGGGTCTGGTCCTACATCAAGCCTGCCTCCCGGAGATACCCTCATGCCTGCCCGCCGTTCCTCCTTTCGCCGTCCGTTGATCGCCCTTCTCATGGTCGCGGCCTCCTCGGCCTACGCCATCGCGCAAAAGGCGCCGGTGCCGACGCGGGTTCGCGGCGAGATCGAAGCCGTCGACGGTGACATGCTCACCGTGAAGTCGCGCGGCGGCGAGGACGTCAAGCTGCACATGACGCCGGACATCCGGGTCGTCGGCATTGCAAGGATTTCATTGTCCGACATCAAGGTCGGCTCCTTCGTCGGCACCACCACCGTGCCCGGACCGGACGGCATGCCGACCGCGGTCGAGGTGCATGTGTTCCCGGAGAGCATGCGCGGCACCGGCGAGGGTTCGCGGCCCTATGACCTCAAGCCCAACTCGACCATGACCAATGCGACCGTGTCGGAGAGCGTCGTCGGCAATGACGGCCACACTTTGCTGGTCAAGTACAAGGACGGCGAGAAGAAGGTGCTGGTCACGCCGGAGACGCCGGTCGTGACCTATGTTCCTGCCGAGAAGTCCGATTTAAAGGCCGGCGCCAAGGTGATCGCCTTCATGAA
>Ga0134128_10012528_pt1 | contig 10107 bp, 9 predicted proteins | sample KB31754_FD_96462 | JGI IMG/M metagenome (GOLD analysis project Ga0134128, IMG submission 96462) | Terrestrial soil microbial communities with excess Nitrogen fertilizer from Kellogg Biological Station, Michigan, USA - KB3-175-4 | ecosystem: Environmental > Terrestrial > Soil > Unclassified ...
TCCCCTGGATCATCACCGTATCTCAAGCCACCCGAAGGGTGGCGAGGGACCCAAGTCGACCTCCAACGCCGGGAGAAAAGATCTATCAGGCGCGTTGCGCGGTCTGTCACGGAAAAAATCGCGAAGGGCGCGGTATGGCGCCTTCGTTGATCGGCCTTGGACACCGCTTACTGGACGATAACGTCGTCGACATTCTCAAACATGGGCGTAATTCCATGCCTTCCGTGCCAGTAGATGGAGAAGAACGCCTCACGTTGTTGAATTTTCTGTTTGATCGTGATGCACCCGCTCAAACAGCGGCGCCCTCTCCCAACGAGCCCCCTCGTTACGTTGCGAACGGGTATCCGAAATTACTCGACGACGAGGGGTATCCAGGCTCCCGCCCTCCCTGGGGGACGCTCAACGCTATTGATCTGAACACGGGAAAAATCGCGTGGAAAGTGCCGCTCGGAGAATACGACGAGCTTACAAAACGAGGGATTCGACGTACCGGTACGGAGAATTTTGGAGGGGCTTCGGTTACTAAAGGCGGGCTGGTGTTCTGTGCAGGGACACGCGACCTGAAGATAAGAGCATTTGATAAGTCGACCGGCCGTGAACTCTGGTCGTATCCATTGCCTTTTGGAGGGTTTGCCCCACCCGCTATCTACGAAGCAGGCGGGCGGGAATACGTCGTGATTGCCGCGACCGGAGGAGGGAAGCTTGGAGGCGAACTCGGTGACGCTTACATCGCGTTCGCCCTACCCAAAGAGGCCCAGAATCCATAGCGCACAAACCCTTCCGGAGACGCGCGTACCCAGGGCACTTGTGCTGATAGGACTATAGCCGCAGGATATAAGTAGAGAGTTATGAAATCCGTTCGCTCCAATACGGCCCACACGCATGGCCACAATCCAACTTCTGGTTCCGATGTTCAATCTGAACCGCAAACGGCTGAGATCGGGAACGGTTCAGCGATTGACCGGGACAGCCCCGTTCCTTATTACTATCAGCTCAGCAGTTTCATCGAAGCGAAAGTAACGAATAAAGAGTGGGTCCCGGGGCAGTTGCTGCCGAGCGAACAGGATCTCTGCGATCAACTGAATGTGAGCAGAACCGTGGTTCGGCAGGCCATGGCGGATCTCGAGCACAAGGGCCTTATTTCCAAGCAGAACGGGAAGCGTAGCACGATCTCGTGGCCGAAATATGAAGGCGGGCTGATGCAGAATCTGCGCGGCTTCTATGAAGATGCCGTGGACAAGGGACAAAAGCCCTCCACTCGTGTGCTTCGGTTGGCCCAAGTTCCCGCGGATGCCGACGTTGCTAGAGCGTTGCGGCTCAATGAGGGGTCCCCTGTGATTATGCTCGACCGCCTTCGCTCGCTTGACGGCGAGCCGGAAGTGCTGGTGGTGACATACATCCCGCGGCACATTTGCCCCAAGTTGCTCGACGAGGACTTCAGCAATAAGTCTCTCTATGAGTTACTGACGAGCAAGTATGGTCTTCAGATTAAGTCCGGGTCCCGCTCCATTGAAGCGATTGCGTTGGACCGGCGCGACGCGAAACTGCTCGGTGTAAAGGCGGGAAGCCCGGCTTTGCTGCTGCGGAGCATCGGAGTATTAGCGGATGGGACTCCGCTCGAGTACTTTGTGGCGAAGCATCGCGGAGACAGAAGCAAATTTCACGTAAAGCTCGTCAATCACGCTGGCTAAACCCAACTAATAATGCTAGGATGATAGGTCAATCATCCGGCCGGCCCATTCTATTCGTGGAGGTTTTGCATGAAGATTGGAATTGATAGCTACTGCTATCACCGTTATTTCGGAGAAGTCTATCGGCAACAGACTGTGCCTCCCAAAAGGATGACGCTCGAGGATTTCATTGAGCGAGCTTGCGAGCTGCAGGTGGATGGCGTTTCGCTCGAGAGTTGCTTTTTCCCCGGTTTCGACGCGGATTACCTCAGCGGAGTGGAACGCCTTCTGGATGAACGCGGCCTCGATCGCGTGTTTGCCTGGGGTCACCCGGACGGACTTGAGGGCGGTATGAACGACACGGCCTATGCCGATATGATCCGCAGTCTCGATTATGCGGAGCAAATTGGCGCGAAGGTGATGCGCGTGGTTGGCAGCAGCCTCGTCTTCCGCAATCAACCTCATCCGCCACAGTTGGAGCGCCTGACGGCGATGTTTCGAAAAGCGGCTCCGATAGCGGAGCAGCGAGGAATTCGATTGGCTGTCGAGAATCACATCGACTTCACGTCGGACGAAATGCTGAGTTTGCTCGAAGCTGTCGATTCTCCGTACCTCGGCATCAACTTCGACACAGGCAATTTTTTAAGGCTGCTGGACGATCCGGTGAAGGGAATGGCGAAGCTTGCGTCACGAGTGTACGCGACACATATTAAGGATCTGAAGGTCCAAAGAGGCATTGCGCCCGATGAGTGGTTCTTTTTTTCATCGACACCGGTGGGTGATGGGTTGGTTGACAATCAAAAACTGGTTCAGATGCTGGCGGACGCCAAATTCGACGGCATTCTCGCGGTTGAGATCGATTTTTTGCACCCGGATTACCACGGCGACGAAGATGCCGCGGTTGCCCGAAGCGTTCAAGAGTTGAAACGCCTCTCTTCCGCCGTTGTTTTCCCGCCGGCCTCCGCGGCAAATGGAATGTGAAGAACTTATGCCGCGCAAGAAATTGAATGTTGCCTTGATCGGGCATAATTTCATGGGCAAGGCCCATAGTCACGCCTGGAAAAGCGTTGTCTCCTTCTTTGAGCCGCAAATCGAGCCGGTCTTGAAACTTGTCTGCGGCCGCGATCAGAGCGCACTGAAGCAGTTCGCGGTACGGTGGGGATGGCAGGAAACATGTGCCGACTGGCGGGATGCGGTCAGCCGGGCGGATATCGATATTGTCGACATTTCGACGCCCACCGATTTGCACCACGAAATTGCAGTCGAAGCGGCTCGGTTTGGAAAACACATCTTCTGCGAAAAACCATTGGCGCTGAGCGTCGATCAGGCGATAGAAATGCGCGATGCCGCTTCGCGGGCAGGTGTGGTCAATTATCTCAATCATAATTATCGCCGCTGTCCCGCCGTAATGCTCGCGCGCCAATTCATCGCCGATGGAAAACTGGGGCGTCTCTTCCACTGGCGAGGAGCGTATCTGCAATCATGGATCGTCGATCCGGATTTCCCTTTGACCTGGCATTTGCAAAAGGAGAAAGCGGGCGCGGGGCCTCACTTCGATTTAAATTCGCACAGCGTCGATCTGGCGCGATTTTTGATCGGAGAAATAGCGGGTGTGATGGCGTTGACAAAACAGTTCGTCTCCACGCGGCCTCTCGATTCAGCAGGTGGAGGAGCGTTTGATGCCCGATCGACCAGAACGGAGCGAGGAGCGGTAACCGTCGAAGATGCCGCGTTCATGCTTGCCGAATTTGAGAACGGCGTTCTCGGATCGTTTGAAGCCAGCCGGTTCGCTACAGGCCGAAAGAACTATAACGCCTTCGAGGTTTACGGAAGCGAGGGAAGTTTTGCCTTTAATCTCGAGCGCATGAATGAGCTTCAATACTTTTCAGAACGGGACGACGCGGATGCGAGGGGATTCCGGACGATTCTGGCTACGGAGTCGCTTCATCCCTACATGTCCCATTGGTGGCCACCGGGTCATATCATTGGCTACGAACACACGTTCACGCATGCCATGGCAGACTTTCTCGAGGCGATTGCAACCGGCCAGGTAGTCCGTCCTGATTTCGCTGACGGAGTTAAAGAAATGCGCGTTCTCGAAGCCGGATTGGAATCGGCGCGAACGGGCTGCAAGGTCGATCTGGCTTCCTGATCTTCAGGCCGAAGCGTCCGCCATTGCCGTTCTGGCGCTCGACACAGCTTCCACGTAATTACGCGCTCGTTCCGCTATTTCATCGAAGCGGGATTCCTTGATTAGTTTGGAATCGACCAATTCGCTTCCAACTCCTACTGCGAACGCGCCCGCCCGCAGAAATTCGCCCACCGTTTTCAGGTTCACGCCACCGGTGGGGATCGTCAGAACCTGCGGCAGTGGGCCCTTCAGCGCTCGAATATAGTTTGCGCCTCCAAGCGCATTTGCCGGGAAAATTTTGACAGCATCCGCGCCGGCTTGCCAAGCCGTTACGACTTCCGTTGGAGTCAAGGCGCCCGGGCAGATCGCTTTGGAGTAACGTTTTGCCAATTCGATTGTGGCCAGATTGAGGGCTGGCGTTACCAGAAATGTAGCGCCCGCAAGCAGGCAGGCTCGTGCTGTTTCCGGATCGAGTACGGTTCCCGCGCCTAGCAGGATCGTGTCACCGAAACGATCCGCCAGTTTCTCGAGCACATGAATGGCGCCAGGCACGGTCATGGTAATCTCCGCTACTCGAATGCCGCCCTGGTAGATGGCTTCAATTGCCGACAATGCGGCATTCGCGCTTGCCGCGCGTACGACCGGTATAATTCCAATCCCGGCAATGGAGGAAAGAATCTGTTGAGAGGTCATAAAAGATTGGAGATCTTCAACTTTCTAATTGAAGGAAATACCGGATTGCGCCGCTACTTTCAAGATGTACTGCTTTCCCTCTTCATACTCTTCCGGCTTCGTCAGATGCTCGAGCATCAAAGGGGCCGCAGGGGCATATTTTGCGATTGCCTGCAGATAAGCTTTGTAGTCAATGCCGCCGCGGCCCGGAACGGTTTCGGCAAGGTGCACACGATAACCCCAAAGATCTTTCGCGTGGCAGGACATCACCCAGGGACCGAGTTTCCAGAAACACTCTTCAATCAACGTTCCGTTGCCGTAGAACTTGTCAACGCTGTTTATGATGTTGCACACATCGACGTGAACCGCGAACTGCCGGCGATCCACCGCCCGGATGAGCCGGAGATAAGCGTCCGGGCCATCCGGGGGCGCCCAACCCATCATCTCGATCGTAAATTTTGCACGAACGGGCTTAACGTCATCCAGAATCTTACGTATGTTCTCGACGCTCGCATCGAAAAATTCCTGCGAGTAGTTTCGAGGATCGGGACCGTCCCATTGTGTAGGATTCATTGAACCCGTTATGTTGACGCAGTCTCGAGCGCCCACCTCATCCGCCAGTTGCAACCTCTCGGCCACGTACATGAGGTTTTTCTTCCGGGCCGCTGCATTTTGCGTCCATCATGTTTACCCACGCGCCGACCTCTGCGATGACTACGTTCTGCTTGGCGAAGGCCGTTCGGACGGCCTCGATTTTTCCCGTCTCCTTCAGAGACAATTCCGGGCAGTACGCGGCGCTGTAACCAAGCCGGCGATGCTCACGCGCGAGCACCACGGGATCGTCGCTCTTCAGAAAAATCGGGCCTCCAAGACGAAGGGCCGGAGGTGTCGCGGCTGCCGCTAATCCCGCGCTAGCGGCTACTACGAAGGTTCGTCTGGTCATTCATGCCTCCTCGATCAACTCAGCCGGTCGACTTTGAAATGGAAGATATTGCCCAGCGCTTCTATCGCCGATGCATGATGTCCCACCATCAAGAGCGAATGATGCGACGTCAAAGAATTAACGAGCCGGGGTCCATCCGGCACCCTGAGGATCCCGCCGTTTCTGCAATCCGATCCGGGGTACTGTGCATATCCCTCGAGCTGGCCTTCGACGACGACCATGCGATCGAAGGATGTGTCGAATTTTGCCAGGGTAATGTCGCCCTCAGGTAACAACGCATCAATTGCCGAGGCGTTGTTATTGACGATTGCCAGCACCTTGGGCTTCAGCGACCACTCGGTTGCAAATGGACGCGGGATCACTCCCATATAGCCGCAGTGAGCGACAAGAATGCAGTTTTCCGGGTGTGGCACGTCGGGGAAGCTTTGTATCCTCTCGTGTTTCAACGCAGCCTGTCCCAGCAGGAACGGGTACAGATTCGTCATAATGATGGGCGCATTGAGAGACTCATGCAGGACGAATTTGGTGAGCATCGACACGGTATCGCCCTCACAGCCCCAGATCAATCGGCGCTCCTGATAAAGGATGTCCCAGGCCAGGCAAGGCGTCGCGTCGGAAAAATGCGATTCATTCAGGCAATTCATGCCCACGCCGCGAATGCCCGGGTCGGCGTCGAGGGCGCTCCGCACGGTGAGGTAAAGCTTCAAGGCGCTCAATAAGCTTTTCTCCGGCAGTGGGAAATTCCCATTGCACCATCGCTCGCGGGCAAGCTCCGCTTCGTGATCGGGCACCTGGCGAGCTCGCTCCCCAAGCTCTCGAAAACTCGATTTCACGATGCGAACGCCGAACTTGTCGAACATGCGCTGCGTACACTCGTCTTCCCACCAGTAGAAGCGCTTAAAGATGCTCGCTTGTTGTCCCTCTCCGGGGTTGTCCTGGTACACAAGGAATTTGGCTTCCTGCAACTCCCGGCGTACTCGAAGCGCGCGGCAGATCATCCTGGTCTGCTCCACGCTGTACGGAGTGATTGTCGATACGCCGAGATTCCTCAGATAGCCGGCAATTTCCCAATCCCACATCGAGAGTGTGCCGAATTCCGAGGTCACTATCAGAACCGGAATGTTCAGATTCTGAAAAGCGGGCGCCTGCCGATAGGCTTCCCCTAGCAGTTGAGGGAAAAGAGCGGCATCCGCCTTTGGCAGAGTCGAACCGAGCGGAACCGGATCCAGAAATTCAGCTTCTTCCGCGAGGAGCTCTTTCAAGATCGCCAATTGCGAATCGAACTCGGAATTTCTTCCGGCCGTAAGGTAGACGGGTACAAGGAGAGATTTCATAATATAGTTCGCTCTGAATTATTGCTGGCTGTCGTGCTTTGCGTCTTCTCGGGATAGATTGGCGCTGCATCGGAAGACTGAAATTCCAGAAGACTCTGCTGCCACGAAAGATACCGCTCGAATGCTGCCGTGTATCGCGCGTGTTGAGCTTTATCGGTCTGAATCGTCTCTTCGCATAGGCAGGCGGCTTCGAATGCGGTTCCTTTCAGATCGGGGATCAATTCGCAAGCGGCTCCGGCCACCAACGCGCTGCCCCATGTGGCGCTTTCGGTGCGGAGAACGCGCCTGTACGGCACATTGATAATGTCCGCTTTTATCTGGTTCCACACTCGTCCTTGAGCGCCTCCGCCGATCACGCGTGCTTCAAAGGGATTGAAATCGTCCAGATGCTCGCGAACGATCTGAACGTATCGCGCGTATTCGAAGCCAATGCTTTCTAAAATGGCGCGTACGAAGTGTGCAGGCTTGTGATTCCATGAGAATCCCTGCCAGGCCCCCCGCATGGCCGGCGCCGATGGACAAATTCTGCCACCGAGATGAGGCGAGAAGAAGAGATTTTCACACCCTGCCGGCGCCATTGCCGCAAGATCGAAGAGCCGTTCGTATGTGGAGGACCCGGCCTCAGCCGGTGTGTCGAAATTCTCTTTGAACCATCGCAATGCCAAGCCGCCTCCGCCGACGTAGCCCAGAGGATGCCAGATTCCAGGCACTACCGAGCGCATCGTCATCAGTGCCCTGTGCTCGATGTCTGCCAAAAACCGGCTGGTGGAACAGGCGAGAACGGAGGCTGTTCCAGCCGTATCGAGGAGCATGCCCGGCCGTACAACGCCTGCGCCCAAAGCGCCGGCGGCTGTGTCGCCACACCCGGCGGCGATCGGGGTCCCAGCTCGGAGCCCAGATAGTCTTGCGGTATCGGGCTGTACCTCGCCGATTATGGCCGAGGGTTCTACAATTCTTGGGAGCCGATCCACGGGGAGCCCAATTGCCCCGCACAACTCATGGGACCATGCGCCGCGCTGCGTGTCGGCCAGAGCCGTAAAGTGAAGGAATGTGCGGTCAATGAACGCCTCGTCCGCGCGCAAACCTGCGAATCGCCCTGCAACGTAACAGGCCGGCATAACAAACTTTGCGATTCGTGCAAAATCCGAGGTTCGCTCATGCATCCACCACAGCATTTTCGGCCCGTGGTTGCACGTCGGCGGACAGCCGGTCAGGGCGGTAATCCGGTCTCCGTGGCGCCGGTCCAGTTCCTCGATGTAAGGCTGGCATCGCATGTCCAGCCACGAGTCGAAATTGGTTGCCGGGCGGAACGATTCGTCAATCGTACCCACTCCCGCCATCTGACTGTCGAAAGCCAGGCCGGCAACGCGGGCTGGGTCAACGCTGGTGGAGGAGAGGCACGCGGCGACGGCCGTTACCGCGGATGCATAAATCGCATCAAGGTCCTGCTCGACACTACCCGGCTCCGGATAGAGAAGAGGAACATCGGCGCGTCCTTCCGAGATCAGGCGGCCGGCGCAATCATACAGGGCTGCCTTCGTAGCGGTAGTGCCGAGATCCACGCCGAGAAGGTAACGATCAGACATGGCGTTCTTGGACGGGAATCCGATTCCGGGGCGGGAAAAGTAAACCTATCATTATAGGATGATACTATGCCATCAGGAAGGTTGTCGCCCAAACGGCAACAATCTTTTATTAGGTTGCAAGGGTAGCAACAGGAATTCGGCTTTCAGATCAAAATCTATGTCACACAAATCCTTTATTGGTTCCGTTCTCGTTGCCGGGCTGCTGATGCCCGTACTGGGCATTCAGGCCGCAAAACGATTGGCATCGACCAATATTTTTGCGAAAAGCAATCTTGTGGCCTGGTGCATCGTGCCATTCGATAGCAAGCACCGTGGGCCGGTCGAGCGAGCAAAAATGCTAAAGAGTCTCGGCATTACCAAATTGGCCTACGATTGGCGCGAACAACATATTCCGACGTTCGATCAGGAAATCGATGCGCTTCGGAAATATGACATTAAGCTCCAGGCGTTTTGGCTCACCTCTGGACCCGAGCCGGCAAAGGACAAAAATGTGGCCATTGTGCTCGACCTTTTGCGGCGCCGCCATGTGAAAACTCAGATATGGTATTTATTCATTCCACCTCACGATTTTGAGCACTTGTCGCAGGCACAGAAGATTGAAGTCTCGGCAACAGCAGTGCGCTATATCGCGGAGAAGGCGGCCCAAATAGGTTGTTCGGTTGGGCTTTACAATCACGGGGGATGGTTCGGGGAACCAGAAAACGAACTCGCGATTCTCGATCAGCTCAAGATGCACAACGTAGGTATGGTTTATAACTTTAATCACGCGCAGTATCAGATCGAGAAATTTCCTGAATTTTTCCCCAAGATTATTCCGCATTTGATTGCGCTCAATCTGGCCGGCCTCGACAAGAGCCATCGCAAGGTTGTTGCGATAGGCGAAGGGGATAGCGAATTGGACATGATCAGGATCGTTTACCAAAGTCAGTATCGTGGTCCGATCGGAATCATCAACGAGAATACTGACCCAGACGCGGAGGCCGGTCTTAGGAAGAATATGGAAGGACTGCAAAAAATTTTGCGAACATTGGGCGATCAGGCGGCTCTCAAGACTTATTGATTTGAACCCGAACGCCTTGACGCACAGCGGGGCCGTGAACGGCGTGACGAGGAATTAGTGCTTTGCGTAACGCTGAGCCCGCTGCCGGCCACCTGTGATCAAGCATTTCCCCCGATTTTGGCGGAGGGTCTCTCTGCGGGATCGTCCCCGCATCGACACGATACCAAACGGAAGCCAAGAAGAAATTGTCGCATTTGTTCCGTATTCCGTATTCTGTTAGGAGACCCGCTGCCAAGCCGCTCCTGCAATCTCGCGAGAGCCGTTTAATCAGCTCAGCTCCCGTAACGTGCGCGTGATTGCCTTATTTTTCGTGCTTCACTAAACGCTTCTGCCAGCCAGGCAGTAGTGTTAAGTTAGAACGGCGGATGGCACGCGATCGTTGTCGACGGTCGATTTCCAATAATCACAGCGCTAAACAACTTTCGTCATTATGCGTTGGCGGCTGCCCAAGTTGGTGGTATTTTTGTTTACCGTATCCTATCTTTCACTGGCGTCTTTGAGTTCTTGTGCTTCCTCATCCGGCGTTCGGGTGCACCGTGCAAGGTGGACGAGGATGCGAGTTGCAACCAGTTCGGCAAAATTCTCCAGCCTCGGTGAACACCCAAACCCGGCCATACGTGATCACTTGAAAACCGGCCAATGAGGTTGCTTCAGGACATTGAATCTGTCGCAGGGCATACGCTGCGACGACGTGAGCAATGTCTTGAGCGA
>Ga0134128_10012529_pt1 | contig 10107 bp, 15 predicted proteins | sample KB31754_FD_96462 | JGI IMG/M metagenome (GOLD analysis project Ga0134128, IMG submission 96462) | Terrestrial soil microbial communities with excess Nitrogen fertilizer from Kellogg Biological Station, Michigan, USA - KB3-175-4 | ecosystem: Environmental > Terrestrial > Soil > Unclassified ...
AGTCGGGTCAAGCCGGCGCCAGCACCACTCCGTCCGCGCCCTCCTCGCGCAGGTACGACGTGATCTCCGCCGCGGTTGTCTCGCGCCAGTGACGGAGCTCGCGATCCTGGTAGCCCATGACCGTCACGTGCTGCGCGACTGTGCCCCCGATCATTCCCTCCTCGACCAGCTGCTCGAGCCCGCGCATGGGCAGGGCGACCTCCGGATCCGCGATCAGGTCCTCGTCGTTGATGTGCAGGTGCGCCACGCCGCAGTCGCCGGGCTCGGCCGAGGCCGGGATCGCGCGCCACGTCGGGTCGCCCCACTCCGGATGCGAGCGCTCGCGCTCGGTGTCGTACGGATCCTGCGACGCTTTGAGGTACAGACCCGCCGAGCTGATCAGAGCGATGCGCGCCTCCGACAAGCGCTTGCCGAACGGCGTCCATACCGGGTCCTCTTCGCCCCGCAGCGGCCCCCGACCTTCATAGAGAGGTCGGAAGCTGCGCGGCAGGAACTTGAAGCTGTCGACGACCACGTCTGAGAAGAAGTCTGACAATAACGGCGGTGGCGGCGACCGCAGACACGTCGGAGACCGTGTGGCGGCTCTTGGTTGCGTTTCGGTCGTCGCGCGCGATCGGGGCCGCGGTCGAGTTGGGTATCCCGAAGTACCTCTCCAGGCATCCGCACACGGCGGCGCAGCTCGCGCGCGACACGGGTGCACACGAGCCTTCGCTCCTCAGATTGCTGCGCACGCTGGTCGCGCTCGAGCTTCTATCCGAGGACGACTCGGGCCGCTTTGCGCTCACGCCCTCCGGCGAGGAGATGAGGGCCGACCGGCTCGGGCCCCTCATCCGCTTCCTGATCCACGATCTCGAGTGGAGGTCGTGGGGCCGGCTCGACTACTCGATCAGGACCGGCAAGCGCGCCTTCGACCACGTCCACGGCATGCGCAGCTGGGATTACTTCTCCTCGCATCCAGAGGAGGCGGCGATCTTCGATTCTGCGATGCATGCGTTGACGGAGCCGGTGGCGGTGGGCGTCGCCCGCGAGTACAACTTCACAGGGATCCAGACCATCGCCGACGTCGGCGGCGGGGACGGCACGATGCTGATCACCATCCTCCGCGCGCATCCGCACCTGCGGGGCATCCTCTTCGACCGGCCCCACGTCCTCAAGCGAGCTGAAGCGCACACCGCGGAGCTCGCGGAGCGGATCGAGCCGGTGGGGGGGAGCTTCTTCGAGTCCGTGCCGCAAGCCGACGCCTACCTCATGAAGTCGATCCTCCACGACTGGGAGGACGACGACGCGGTCGCCATCATCAAGCGATGCCGCGAGGCGGGAGGCGCAAAGCTTCTGGTCGTCGAGCGCCTGCTCTCGGAAAAGATCGGGCCGCGCGACCTGGGCGCGCTGCTCAGCGACCTCAACATGCTCGTCAACCCTGGCGGCCGCGAAAGGACCGTCGCCGAGTACTCAGAGCTCTTCCGGCGCGGCGGCTACAGCTACACGCGCACCATCGGCATCACGCCGCAGTTCCACCTCCTCGAGGCGGCCGCGGTCTAGCCCCAAGCCTTCAGCTGAACTCCTCCAGCTCTCCGCGGAGCACCGGCATCACCCCACCGCCGACCTCGATTCTGTCGGGTATCTCCTTGGAGTCGCCGTACTCGAGCGAGATGTGGAGCGTGCTCGGGCGACCCATCTTGGCGCCCTGCTCGGTGACAAGCGCCACCTTCGCCGCCCGCTCGGCCACGCCGTAGCGCACGGCGAACGCTCCCAGCGGGCCGGCCGCCGACCCGGTCGCCGGATCCTCCCCGATGTCGGGCGCGAACATGCGACCGTAAAGCCGGTTTGGCCCCGCGTCCGCGAACAGGTACACCCCGTGCGCCAGGTCCCCACCGTGCAGCAGCTTTTCCAGGCGCGGCCGCTCGCACACGGCGCGGTCGACCATCTCCGCGTCCCGCAGGACGACGTACAGGAACGGGTTGCCGGTGCTCGCGATCTGGGCGGGTATGTCGTCGACGATGTCGGACTCCTCGACGCCGATCGCCGCAGCCACCTGCTTGTGCGGCACGACCTGGCCGAAGCTTAGCCTCGGGTGCGTCATCCACACCATGGCGCCGTCCGCGCGGACCGGCACCGGCCCGACGTTTTCCTCGAGCACGAACTCGTTCTTGGCCTTCGGAACGACGCCCTCGTCGATGAGCACCCAGGCAGTCCCAATCGTCGGATGTCCGGCGAACGGCAGCTCCAGCGCGGGGGTGAAGATGCGAATCCTGGCGACGTGGGCGGCGTTCTCCGGCGGGAAGACAAACGTCGTCTCTGAGAAGTTCATCTCGCGCGCGATCCGCTGCATCAGGCGCGGGCTCAGGTCCTTGCCGTCGAGCACCACAGCGAGCTGGTTGCCGGCCAGCGACCTGTCGGTGAAGACGTCGACGATGCGGATCTGGCGCGTCATTTCATGATCAGGCAGGTGGTCGTGCCGTGCGCGAGCAGCTTTCCCGAGGCCTTGGCGAAGAGCCTTGCCTCGGCGGTCGCGATCGTGGCGCCGCGATGGAGGACCACTCCCTCACAGCGCACACGTCCGGTGTCCAGGGAGATCGCCCGCACGAAGTTGGACTTCAGCTCGAGCGTCGTGTAGCGCTCGCCTACGCCGAGCGTGGTGTGGACCGCGCAGCCCATCGCGGAGTCGAGCAGGGTCATCGCCCATCCCGCATGGACCACCCCGATCGGGTTGTACAGGTACTCGGCCGGGTCGCCTTCGAAGGCCGCCCAACCTTTCCTGGCTTCCACACCGGTGAAACCCATGGTGGCGGTGATCGGCGCGGCCGGCAGCTTGCCGCTGAACACGTCCTGGATCAACTCGAGACCGGTCCGACCAGGCGCCGACCTCACCGTCTCCAAGGGGTCTTCCCATGTGACCGTCCTGGTGCGTTCCATCGTCATCCTGAAAAGGCCGAGATCACGGCCAAAATTCCGAGCAGCGCGATCGCGAGCCCGCTCACGGAGCTGATCCAGCGCACGACTCCGGGCGTCACGCGCGAGCGCAAGAGCGAAGCCCCGACCACCAGGACGCACCACCAGGTGGCCGAGCCCAGCAGCACGCCCAGCACGACCAGTGCCGGCCCAACCGCCCCGCCGCCGGTGCCGAACCCGAGCGTGGCGGCCAGGGCCGCGAAGGAGACGATCGTCGCCGGGTTGGTGATGGTCAGCCCGAGCGTGGATATGTACGCGATCGCCAGGCTGCGCGCGGTGACCGCGGGGGTGGCCTCGGCCGGCCTGCGGCGTTCCATCAGGATCCGCGCCCCCAGCAGGATGAGCACCGCGCCTCCGATGACCGCCAGCGGCCGCCGGCCGGCGACGAACGCGCCGGCCAGTGCGGCGATTCCGAACGTTGCCACGGCGGCATAGAAGCCATCGGCGGTGGCAACCCCGAATCCTGACGCGAGGCCGATCAGCCGGCCCTGGGCGAGCGTGCGTCTAAAGCAGAGAAAGAAGATCGGCCCGGGCGATGCCGCGACGGCCAGTCCGAGCAGGAATCCTCTCAACAAAAGACTGAACACCGCATCCCCTCATGGCGGGGCAAATTGTATAAAGCCGCCATGGGCGGCCGCCTCAACTGGATTTTCGCGATGATCGGCATCGCCGCCGGCGGCCTTCTGTTGTTCCACTTCTTCGGCGCCACCTGGAGCAACCGCTGCGACCCTGACAACGCGCGGTATCAGCTGCTGAGAACCGACCCGGTCGTCGACTTCCAGCCCCAGGGCCAGCTCCTGACCTGGCTCAACCCGCGCCCGGACAACCTGTGGTTGTGCGCCAACGCCAACCTCTCGGTGAGCCACGTCGGACCCAACATCCGGGATGTGTATGGGGCCACCCGCGAGGACATGAGCCGCAACGGATGGTCCGAGATAGCACCCGGGACGAGCGGCGACTTCTCGGTCTACGAGAAGGTCAGGAGCGGCCTGAAGCTGAGCGCGGTGGTCCGCAAGGAACCCTTCTGGGTCGAGGTCGATCTCAGTGCGCCGGGCGCCCGAGCCGGCGAGATGGGGTTCTCCTAGGCCCCGGCTAGGGGAAGAAAGGCGCCGGATCGCCGGTCTCGGCGTACTTCTTCAGCCGGCCGACGATCCTGCCCCACGTGTAGTTGATGGAGGCCAGGTCGGCCGCCGGCAGCGACGCCGGCCATCCGTCGTGATTGAACACGACCTCCTGGCCGCCATTCTTGCCGGGCTTGATGTCCCAGGTGACCGCCGTGCCCTCCCACTCCGGAAAGCCACCGTGCGCAGACCAGCGCACACGCTTGCCGGGCTCCAGGGCTTCGACCTTCATCTCGAGCACCGGCCCGTGGAAACCGAACCTCGCGATCGAACCGACCTTCGGCTCGGCGTGACTGTCGGCGGTCCAGAAGCTGGCGAGGCCATTCGCCGTCGACAGCGCCTCGTAGATCTTCTTCGGGTCGGCGTCGATCTCCACCATGTGCATCAGCGGCCCAGCCATCCCAGCTACCTCCTGAAGGTATTGCTTAATTAAGCTAGACCTTACAATAGCGGTAATGGTCGATCCGCTGCAGGCTCTGTCCAGCCCCCGCCGGCGCGAGATCCTGCGCCTGGTCTGGTCGAGCGAGCGCTCGGCGGGCGAGATCGCGCGCGCGTTCGAGGTCAGCTGGCCCGCCATCTCGCAGAATCTGCGCGTGCTCAAGGACGCAGGCCTGGTCAAGGAGCGTCGCCGCGGTACGAGCCGCCTCTATCGCGCTGACCGGGTGGCGCTGCGGCCCCTCGAGTCGTATCTGCGCGCGATGTGGGCCCGCAAGGTCGACCGCCTGCGACTGCTCGCTGAGGCGGAGGAGAGGAAGCAATCGCAGAGATAGTGGAGGTCGAGCAGCGCATCGCGGCTCGGCCCGCAACCGTGTTCTCCTTCCTGACCGATCCCGCGAAGTTCGTCGAGTGGATGGGTGTCGGCGCCGAACTCCACCCAGAGCCTGGCGGATCATTCCGGATCGACGTCGACGGTGAGCATTTCGCCCGCGGCGAGTATCGCGAGGTCGAGCCGCCGCACCGGCTCGTGATGACCTGGGGCTGGGAAGGCGACGCCGAGGTCGCGCCAGGTTCGTCGACGGTCGAGATCACACTCACGGCGGACGAAGACGGCACCCTCTTGCGCCTTCGTCACACCGGCTTGCCGAACCAACCTCAGGTCGATGCCCACCGCCAGGGATGGGTGATGTACACCGGCAAGCTGAAGGAGCGCTTAACCCGCCATTAGCGTGCCGTTACGTATGCTTCACCGCCGGTGGAGATCCTTCGCAACATCTGGCGGCGCAAGCTGCGCAGCACCCTCACCATCTCCGGCATCGTCATCGGCATCTTCGCCCTGACGACGTTCGGCGCTTTCGCGGAGAACTTCAACGCGCTGATCGACGGCGGGGTGAAGTACTTCGGTGGCAGCGTCCAGGTCGGGCCGCCGGACGGTCAGGCGGCCGGTCTGCTTCCGATGTCCAAGATCGACGAGATCAAGAGGGTCGAGGGCGTCGAGGCCGCGTTCGCCGGTTACTCGTTCAACGCCAAGCCTGGAGGTACCGTGGTCGTCAGCTTCGGGGTCCCGGACACGATCGCCGCGGCGGATCCTGAGGAGAACAACTACAGCGCGTTGAAGCTGACTTTCTCGTCCGGCCGGAACGTCACCGCCAACTCCCGCGGCGAGGTGGCGCTTGGGTCCACGATCGCCAAAGAGTTCAAAAAGAACGTCGGCGACACGATCGACCTGCCGGTCCGACCTGCGGACGCCAAGCCTGACTTCGTCAATCACCCCTTCAGCGTCGTCGGCATCGTCAACGAGACCAAGACCGCGCCCGACAGCTTCGCCTACATCAACATCGCCGATGGTCAGATGCTCCTCGAGGACAGCCTTCCGGCACAGTTGCGGGAATCGATCGACGTCACGACCATCACCGAGGGGATCTCGGTCTACGGAAAGCCCGGAACGTCGCTGGCGGCGCTCGACAAGATCGCCGACCGCATCAACGATCAGGTTCCGGGAGTCAAGGCCACCAGGCCGAGTGACCTCGTCAACGCGTTCAAGGCGGGCGGCCAGATCTTCACCGGGGCGGCTGTAGCGGCCGCTCTCATCGCGCTGATCGTCGGCGGGCTCTCGATCATCAACACCATGTTCATGGCGGTCTCGGATCGGGTGCGCGAGATCGGGCTGAAGAAGGCGGTCGGCGCGACGACCTCGAACATCATGCGTGAGTTCCTGATCGAGGCCACCTTCATGGGCTTGCTGGGCGGCCTCATCGGCTACGGGCTTGGGGTCCTCCTCGTCGTGGTACGCAACGTCTTCTTCCCCGCCGCCGACGGCTCGACCCTGTTCCTCATCACGCCCACGCTGACCGCCATCGCCATCGGCTTTGCGGCAGTGCTCGGCGCGCTGGCCGGTATCTTTCCCGCCTGGCGGGCGGCGCGGCTCGACCCCGTGATCGCGTTGAGGAACGACTGATGGCCGGGGTGCGGCTCGCCGGCTTGACCAAGCATTACCGGCGCGGCTCCGAAACCATCCGCGCGCTCGAGGACGTCTCGCTGGACATCGACCCGGGTGAGTTCGTCGCCGTGGTGGGCCGCTCGGGCAGCGGTAAGACGACCATGCTCGACCTGCTCGGCCTGCTCCTGAAGCCCACCGCCGGCAGCCTTGTGATCGACGACGTCGAGACGACCAGGCTCAGCGACCGCGATCTGGCACATCTGCGGGCACGCAAGGTCGGGTTCGTGTTCCAGGAATACAACCTGCTCTCCGGTCTGAACGTGCTCGAGAACGTGATGCTGCCGCTCCGTTATGTCAAGGACGGCAAGAACGGCCGCGCGCGGGCGGTCGAGCTCATCGACCGCGTCGGTCTCACGGACCGGATCAAGCACCGGCCGACCGAGCTATCCGGAGGGCAGATGCAGCGAACCGCCATCGCCCGCTCGATGGTCAACCAGCCGTCTCTGATCCTCCTCGACGAGCCGACCGGCGCCGTCGACACCGAGACGGCCCAGCAACTCGTCGATCTGCTGAAGCGCCTGAACACCGAGGACAAGGTCACGATCGTCCTCGTCACCCACGACACGGACGTCGCCGGCCAGGCCAAACGCCAGATCCGCCTCAAAGACGGCAGGGTCCTGAGCGACGAGAGGGTAGGAGAAGCGGTACCCGTCTAGTAGGCTCTTGGCGGTACCTCCATGACCCGCCGACTGCTCACTGGTTTCGGTGTCGTCGCCGGCTTGATCGTGGCCGCGCTGGTGGCCGCCGCCGCCTACACCGCGTTGAAGGCGCCCCCCGGCACTCAGCCGAACAGCAACCTGAACCCAGACAACTGCTCGCCTGGTCCGTGCAGGAACCTCAACGGGTTCACGATCTGGGTCTCCAAGGTCCACGTCAACAACGACATCGTCCACATGACCGTCAAGTTCCAGAACTCGAGCGTCGCGACCCACGTGGCGCCGGAGGACCTCAACCTCATCGACTCCGGTCGCCGCTCCTCCTTCCCGATCTCAGGCATCGCCGGCTGCAAGTCGTTCGCGCGTCACGAATTCAGCGGCGGCCAGATCTTTGGTCCGGTCGACATCTGCTTTCGGGTCGCCAACTCGACGCCGCCGTTCATCCTCCACTGGACGCCCGACCTCGGCTCGTTCTGCTGTGACACGGACATCTCTATATTCCCGACCTGAGCCGAAGGGCTCGGTCGGGGCGGTTGGTGATCAGACCGACGACTCGTCCGTCTTTGAAGATCCGGTCCATCAGGCGCGCGTCGTCGACCGTCCACAGCCAGATGGGCACTCCAAAGCTCAGCGCGTGCTCGGTGAAGTAAGCCTGGTCGAGGGCGATGAAATCGGCGTCGGTCGGTTCGACGTGCCGGCGCGTCCACCCTGTCTTCACGCTCGGATAGGCGGCCTTGATCTTGCGTAAGGAGTCGGCCTTGTCAGTGGTCACGACGAGCTTGTCCGGGTCGCATTTCTCGAGGACACGGTTCAGGAGCGCGACCTCGTAGCCCTCCTCCTTCAGATCGAGCTGGAGCCCGATCTTTCCGCATGCGGCCGCCAGCACCTCGTCGAGCTCGACGTACTTGCGGTTCGGCTGCAGGGCGTCGTGCGCGAGAACGATCACCTCTTGCGACGTGCGCCGGATGTCGACCTCGATGAAGTCGGCGCCGGAGTTGAGCCAGTGGGGGTAGCCGTTGTGCGCGCTTACGATCACTCATAGATCATGCCAACGGTCGTGGTGACGGGGGCGACGGGTGCGATCGGCTCGGCGGCGGTGGCGTCCCTTCGCGAGCGCCGGGCGAACGTGGTCCCACTGTCCCGCCTGGAGCTGGATCTGTCTTCGATGAAGTCGGTGCGCGCGGCTGCGCGATCCCTGCCACGCATCGATGCTCTCCTGCATGTCGCGTCGCTCTTCACGACCCGATGGCAGAAGACGCCAGAGCGTTTCGAGCTGATGCTCGCGACCAACTACCTCGGGCCGTTTCTGCTCACCAATCTCCTGCGCGATCGACTGCAGGGCGGCCGGGTGATCACGGTCACCGCACCATCGACGACTCAAGTGGACGTGGATCGGCTGCTCGATCGTGACCGGTTCCATGCATTTCATTCTTTTGGCGCGACCAAGGCCGCGAGCCTGATGTTCACCATGGAGCTGGCGCGGCGCGCGAAACGCTGGGACGTGCGCGCGAACGCATTTCATCCCGGACTGGTGCGCTCCGAGCTCATGCACGAAGCGTCACGTCCGATTCGCATCGCCTCGCGCCTCTTCTCACGTGATCCAAAGCAAGCCGGAATCGATCTGGCCGAGCTCGCGCTCTCGCCCGCCTTCGCGGGCACGACCGGCTGGTTCTTCAAGGGCACCCGCCGCATCGACCCACCGAGATCGGCCCTCGACGAAGCACAGCAGGCCGCCCTGTGGAGGAAAACCGCGGCCCTGCTGGAGCTGGAGTCAGGTTTCTAGACCGCGACTCCTCCCACCTGGGGGGAGGTGGCCGCTGCGGCAAAGCCGCACTGGCCGGAGGGGACCTGGCCTCCATTTTCACCTCACGTCTCCTTCACAACTCCCTCACAAGTCCGCGGAAACATGGAGCACGCAAACCCATGAGTGACAAAGGAGGTGACTTTCAAATGAGACGAGGTTTTGGTCTGCTTGGCGCGATCCTGACGGTGGTCCTCCTGATCATCGTCGCCACGATCGGCTACAGCATCGGTTGGTCGCAGGGCGTGGACACGCATCTTCCCGCGGGCGCCACGAACATGCCGCCGTATTACTACGGCTACGGCTTCCACCCGTTCTTCGCGGGCTTTGGAATCCTGTGGTTCCTGCTGATCGTGTTCGGAATCTTCTGGCTGCTTCGGCTGGCGTTCTTCGGGCGCCGATGGGGCGGCTGGTACGGACCCCGCGGTATGGGCCACGGCGGCACGGGATCGTTCGAGGAGCGAGTGCAGGAGTGGCACCGCCGCCAGCACGGCGAGCAGCCGCCATCCGGCACCGCCCCCCCACCGCCGCCGCCGCCGGACACGCGCTCCGTCTAGCGAGCGATGACGAAACCTAGGATGGTCCCCGTGGCCTCCCTGGGGGTCCCCACGGATTCACGGCTTAGGCTCTGAATCCGTGGGGTTAACCATCCTGGTGGTCGATGACGAGCCAAGGATCGTCCAGCTCGTCAGGGACTACCTCGAGCATGGTGGATTCACCGTGCTCACCGCGTCCGACGGCCCGGCAGCGCTGAGGACGGCGCGAACCGGGCGCCCGGACCTTGTGGTGCTGGACCTCGGCCTCCCGGGCCTCGATGGGCTGGACGTCGCGCGCTCGCTCCGCCGCGAGGGCGGCGTGCCGATCATCATGCTGACCGCGAGGACGGAGGAGACGGACAAGGTCGTCGGCCTCGAGCTCGGCGCGGATGACTACCTCACCAAACCCTTCTCACCGAAAGAGCTGGTCGCGCGCGTGCGCGCCGTGCTGCGGCGCGTGGAAGCCGCAGCGACGCCGGCGGATATCGTCCGCGTCGGCTCCGACGTGGAGCTCGACGTGCCTCGCTTCGAGGCTCGCTTCGGCGGGAGGCGGATCGACCTCACCAAGAGCGAGTTCCAGATCGTGGCCGCGATGGCGCGGCAGCCC